>OGYG01000083.1_pt1 | contig 106340 bp, 109 predicted proteins | sample 1576481 | NCBI WGS metagenome assembly OGYG01 (sample SAMEA3541497, study PRJEB24748) | human gut metagenome | biome: human gut; feature: human-associated habitat; material: faeces | place: China | collected 2012 | reverse complement strand
GATAAACGCTGAAGGCATCTAAGCGTGAAGCCCCCCTCAAGATGAGATATCCCATTCGAAAGAAGTAAGACCCCTTGAAGACGACGAGGTAGATAGGACAGAGGTGGAAGTGCAGTAATGTATGGAGCTGACTGTTACTAATCGGTCGAGGGCTTGACCTAATAGCTTAGGAAGTTAAGCGGACTAAGCTGAACGGCAGTTGGAAGGTTTCGTTTTATATATGTGGTTTTGAAGGTACAAGACAAAAACGGTTGGAGTAATCCAGCCGTTTTTATATTTCCAGAAAACACATAAAAAATGGAGATGTCTTTTATGCACAACTCCAAATATCAATTCTATTTTGTTATTTCTCGATTTCGCCTTTCCAATCAATAATTCCGCCAAATTCTACAATATTAGAATATCCCAGCTTACTGAGTTTTCCGGCAGCCTGTTTACTTCTGTTTCCACTGCGGCAGTAAACCAGAATGAGCTGCTCTTTATAGGGAAGCTCAGAAATCTCTTTTGTACTGATAGTTTCGTTTGGAATATTGATTGCATGAGGAATATGCCCTTCCTCATATTCTTCCGGAGTTCTTACATCTAAAATAATGTAGTCTTTTTCTTCTTTCATTATTTTTTCAGCTTCTTCCATATCAATTTGACGATAATCGCTGTTTTCTGTGCTTGAATTTTTAGAGCCACATCCTGCAAGAAGCAGTAATGTAGAAGCTAAAACAGGAACAATTTTTCTTATTTTCATTGTATTTTCTCCTAAATTAGATTTTATAAGGTTTTTTTGTTTTTCACTTTGCATATAAGCTGAGTCATGGTTCCCATGGGGCAATAGACGCACCAGCTTCGAGGTTTGAACAAGAGCATTGTAATAAAACCAAGAATAGTAGAAGTCAGCATAACACTATAAAAGCCGAAGGCAAACTGTGCGACTCCGGGATGAATAAGCGTACCATGGTATGCCCAGTGCCAAGGAACTTTGAAGGTCCATAAAAGTGTTACAACTTGTTTTAAATTCTGTGCGTTGGAAAATACCAGATAAGTATTCCAAAGCATTTGAAAAAACATGATGAAAAAGAAAATTAAAAATCCATATCGGAATGCTTTGCTTTTCATCCATTGGGGAATATCTTTTTTACGGGAGAGTCCGAAGCGTCCGCCTAAGAGTCCAAAGAGCTGTCCTCTTCCACAGTAGCGATTGCAATAGCCTTTTGTTTCGTTTGCAATAGAAATAATTAAAGGAATGAAGAAACAGAGCAGTCCGAGCCATGCAAAAAGAATATTGAAAAATCCCAATATTAAGTAGGTAAGAGATACAATCCAAAGATAGTCATACCAATGCTTCTTCATGATTTCACCTCCTGAATTTTAATTACGGAAGCGGGACATTCTTTTTCACATTTTCCACATCCTACGCATTTGGCAATATCTACTTTTGCCATTATTCCTTTCCAAATTTCAATAGCGTTTCTGGGACATACTTTTATACAGCAGCCGCAGGCAACACAATCATCGGTGTTGACAAAAGCCTTTCGCTTTTTTCTTTCCATAGCAACCTCCTGATAGAATAAATTTTATTTATTATACCAAGAAGAATAGAAGTGAGTCAGTGATTTTATCACAATTGTGAAAAAACTGTGAAATTGGCAGCCTAAGCTTGACAGTGCTGAATATAAGTGTTATATTACAAATAGAACAAAGGAGAAGGAAAAAGACCTAATCCATTGGTTCATGTAATCGACACTCTGGATTTTCCAAAGTGCTAAAATAAAATCTATTGTCTTATATGAAGGGAGATATGACTTATGATGATGCCTAGTATTTTTGGAGAAAACTTATTTGATGACTTTATGGATTTTCCATTTGAGAGAGAGTTTTTCGGAAGAAAAAATCCTCTGTATGGAAAGAATGAAAAAAATATTATGAAAACAGATGTAAGAGAGACAGAAAATACCTATGAATTAGATATTGATTTGCCGGGATTTAAGAAAGATGAAGTAACAGCAAAACTGGAAAATGGATATTTGACAATCAATGCTGCAAAGGGTTTGGATAAAGACGAAACAGATAAACAGGGTAATTACATCCGTAGAGAGCGTTATGCAGGTGCAATGAGCAGAAGCTTTTATGTCGGTGAAAATATTCATCAAGAAGACATTCATGCAAAATTTGAGGATGGAATTTTGAAATTAACAGTACCAAAAGAAACACCAAAACAGGTAGAAGAAAACAAATATATAGCAATTGAAGGATAAGACAAAAGTCTTGTGAGAGTATAGAGAGGATTTCCGGCAGTGCGTAAATCAGGCATTGCCGGAAATCTTCTTTTTTAATTTAATCTTTTCATAGTCCTGTAATAGGAGCAGGCAAGGGGAATACAGGCGCCTATCCATGCCAGAGGATTAGAAGCACAAGCGCCGGCAAAGCCAAAAGCGCCGGTCAAAACAAGTGCTCCGATGGCACGCATAATCAGCTCCATAACACCGGCAACAGTCGGTATAAAACTTTTTCCTAACCCTTGAAGCGTAAAACGATAGATAAATAATAATGCCAGAGCAAAGTAAAAACATCCGCTGATTACCAGATAAGTATGAGACAGTGAGAGAACTTCTGTTTCCTGAGAACCCACAAAAATGCTGGTAAGCTGGCTTCCGGCAACTACATTAATTGCGCCGGAAAGAATACTGAAGCTTCCGGACATTAAAATACACTGAAATACACCCTTTCGAATACGGGAAATTTTTCCCGCACCATAATTTTGAGCAGCGTAAGTTGCCATGGCTGTTCCGAACGAACCAAGGGGCATAGTGGCAATACTTTCGATTTTTTGAGAAGCGGTGTATGCAGCCACAGAAGCGGCGCCCAATCCGTTTAGGGCAAATTGCAGCATCAAAGAACCAATGGCAATAATGGACATTTGGAAAGCCATTGGAAGAGCAATGCTTAAATGGGAAGCAATTACCTCATAATGTATTTGAAAATCTGCTTTTTTTAACCGGAGGATAGGAACCTTCTTTATAATAAAGAAGATACATAAAATACCGGATAAAAGCTGCGAAAGTATAGTCGCAATGCCGGCGCCTGCAACGCCCAGATGAAAATACAGGATAAATACCAAATCAAGTACGATATTTACACAGCAGGCAAAAATCAGAAAATACAAAGGAGTTTTGCTGTCCCCCAGCGCCCGAACTGCATTGGATAAAAGGTTAAATAAAATGGTTGCCGGAATACCTAAAAAAATAATTACTAAGTATGCGGTTGCGTCGTCAATAATTTCGGCAGGTGTCTGCAAAAGCTCTAATAAGGGGCGAGTCAGCAATACAGAGAAAACCGTTGTGATAATTGCCACAGCGCTGCTGATAAGAATACTGGCTGCAAAGCTTTTTCTTACGGCATCTTCATTATTTGCCCCAAATTTCTGGGAAGTAATAATAGAAAGTCCGGAGGTAAGGCCCTGAACGAACCCCAGAATTAAGAAGGTAATGCTTCCGGTACAACCTACGGCTGCCAGCGCATTTACGCCGATTGTTCGGCCTACAATTAAAGTATCTGCCATACTGTAAAATTGCTGGAAGATATTTCCGATAATAAGCGGAAGGGAAAAGAACAAAATCAACTTTGCCGGATTTCCTTCTGTAAGTGTTTTTGTCATGAGTAAATACTTCCTTTCTGTTAAAATTCATTATAGACATAAGTCCTATTATAAAAATTTTTTTGAAAAGTAGAATGTAATTTCTTGTGCAATGGATGTAATATATTGTATAGTTACAAAAAGACAAGAAGGGAAGGCAGGGTATGTGTAAAGAAATGTATGATATCACAGAGGGTGATTTAAATCCGGAATTTCTGTTTACCTGTGTTTCAACGAGGACAGAGGAAGAACAGAATTATCATGCCCATGATTTTATAGAATTTGCGGTTATTATGGGCGGAAAAGGGAAGTTTTATATTGACGGTAAAGATTATGAGGTAGAGGAGGGCGATTTTATTTTGCTCAATCCCGGAACATATCATAGGAGTAAGGCAGGATACTCAAAAGAAGGATTGAAGGAATGCTATATTGCATTTTCGGGAGTTTCTTTTAAAGGGTGTAAAAGCGGGTATTTCCCTTCATTTAAAGGGAACGGAAAAATTATAAAAATGGCAGATAGGATGAAAAAGAATATTTTTCAGATTTGTACAGCTATGAACAAAGAAGCCAGAGAATGCAGCGCTGGGCGTTACTTTATGTTGAAAGCATATTTAATTCAGATTTTGTGTCTGGTTGTCAGAGAACAAAAAGAGGAAAAGCAGGAAGGGGAAGGAAAAGGATATATTTTTCAATCCACAGGAAAGAAATATGTTGTGCAGCAGATTATGAAATATATGGAAGAAAATTACCGGGAAAAAATATCCTTGGAGCAAATTGCGGCAAATATGTATTTAAGCTCCTTTTATATCGCAAAAATTTTTAAAAGTGAAACGGGAGATACCCCTATCAATTATTTAATTCGGCTTCGCATGGAAAAAGCAAAAGAAATTTTAGAAATATCTCCCGAAGAACCGATAAAAGAGGTTGCGGCAGCTGTGGGATATTCGGATGCGTACCATTTTAGTAAGTTGTTTAAGAAGCATTACGGAATTTCTCCGTTATATTATAAGAAAGACAGTTTTTCTTGACAGGATTACGCAAGTATCCTATAATTCCTATTAAAATAGTCGGATATAAAAGGAGGATAAAATTATGGGTGAAAAAATATATAGAAACGTACAGGAACTTATCGGAAAAACACCATTGATGGAAGCTACAAATATAGAAAAAATGCTGGATTTAAAAGCCAGACTCCTTGTAAAATTGGAATATTTAAACCCGGCAGGAAGTGTAAAAGACCGAATTGCAAAAAATATGATTTTAACAGCAGAGCAGGAAGGAAAATTGAAACCGGGCGCAACGATTATTGAGCCGACTTCAGGAAATACAGGAATTGGCTTAGCTTCTATTGCAGCGTCGAAAGGATACAAGTTAATTTTGACTATGCCTGAGACTATGAGTGTGGAGCGAAGAAATATTCTGAAGGCCTACGGGGCAGAGATTGTTCTTACAGAAGGAGCGAAGGGTATGACCGGAGCGATTGAGAAAGCGAAGGAGCTTGCAGAGCGGATTTCAGGAAGCTTTCTTGCAGGACAGTTTGATAATCCGGCAAATCCGGCAGCACATATTGTATCTACCGGTCCGGAAATCTGGGAGGATACCGATGGAAATGTGGATGTTTTTGTTGCAGGGGTAGGAACAGGAGGAACAATTACAGGTGTCGGCGGATATTTGAAAGAAAAGAAGAAGTCTGTGAAGATTGTTGCAGTAGAGCCGTCAGACTCTCCTGTACTGTCAAAGGGTACAGCGGGACCTCATAAAATTCAGGGAATTGGCGCTGGATTTGTACCTACTGTTTTAAATACACAGATTTATGATGAAATTATGCCGATTACAGTAGAAAAGTCTTTTGAAACAGCAAAACTTTTTGCCCACAAAGAGGGAATTCTAGTGGGTATATCCTCCGGCGCAGCTTTGTATGCAGCTATTGAACAGGCAAAACGTGAGGAAAATAAAGGAAAAACGATTGTGGCATTGCTTCCGGACAGCGGAGACCGCTATTATTCTACACCATTATTTGAAAGCTGATGGAAAAGCTATGGTGTAAGTGTCTGCTTTGTGTTAAACTTCAAATATAAGAGAAAGACAGGAGAATGTAAAATGGATATTATTGAATTTCAAAATAAATTAAAGGAAGTACAGACACTTGCTTTAAACAATGGAAAAAAGGTAAAGGCAGCTTTAGTAGAAAAATTTTTCGAAGGAGATGACATTACTCAGGATAAATTACAGAAGGTCTATGATTTCTTGGAAATACAAGGTATTCATGTAGAAGGAGCAGAGAAATCACCGGAAGCTTCAATACAGGAAGAAGTAATGCAGGAGGCAGCAGCAGAAATTCCTCTTACTTCAGAAGAAAAAGAATTTTTAGAAGAGTATCTTTTGGGCTTTGAAACAGAGGAAGAATTATTAAAAGAGGAACTGCTTCGTGCATTTTTAGCAGGAAATCAGGAATGTACAGAAAAATTAATCCGTGCATATCAAGATGAGATTGTAAAAGCTGCAAAAAAATTAAACCGTGAAGATATATTTTTCGGAGATTTACTTCAGGAAGGAAATATGGGGCTTTTGACAGCTTTGGAACGTCTTTCTGAGCAGAAAAATCCGGATGAATGGATTGTCAGGGAAATTGAAAGTACCATGAAATTATTTATTGAGGAACAGGCTCAGCAGAAAAAAGAAGACAATATTCTGGTAGAAAAGGTCAGAGATTTGGAAAAGAAGGTAAAAGAGCTTACCGAAGATGAGGATGTGAAGTACAGCGTAGAGGAGTTGGCTGCATTTCTGGATATGGACCTTGAGGAAATGGAGTCTGTGCTTCGATTAACAGGAGATGACAAGTAGAGTTTTATTGTTTTTTAATAGAATTACTATCTTTTCTTCATTGCATAATAACAGGTGAAGCAGTATAGTCTATATAACAGGGTAAAGCCTGAAGCATTGGGAACAATGTAAAAATGGAGGATAGAGAAATGGATATTGAAGAAAAGAAGAAACCCCAGCCTCCTAAGAAACCGGTGTTATTTTATTATGGAATAATACTTTTGGTCTTAGTATTGCTGAATTTTTTGGTAGTCCCTTATGTGGCAGAAAGAAGCATTAAGGAAGCGGACTACAATGAGTTTTTAGATGATTTGGAAGCAGGCAAGATTTCAGAGGTTACTTTGGAGTCTGATGTTATCTATTATGTGGAAAAGGGAAAAGATAACAAGGAGCAGGTGTATAAAACAGGTCGAATTTCCGACTTGCAGGAAGTGGATAGATTGCATAAGGCAGATGTTGTCTTTTCAGAGGAAATTCCTACGAAAATGAACCCTCTTGTAAGTATTTTGCTTACATGGGTACTCCCGTTTGTACTTATGTGGTTTGTGGGAAGCTGGCTCATGCGTAAGATGATGAAGAACATGGGCGGCGGAGCTGGCGCAGGGGCAATGACTTTTGGAAAAAGTAATGCCAAGATTTATGTAAACTCATCTACGGGAATTAAATTTTCAGATGTAGCAGGTGAAGATGAAGCCAAAGAATTGCTGTCGGAAATCGTAGATTATCTGCATAATCCTGATAAATACAAGGAAATTGGCGCTTCTATGCCGAAAGGTGCGCTTTTGGTAGGACCTCCGGGTACAGGTAAGACGCTTTTGGCAAAGGCAGTTGCAGGAGAGGCAAGCGTGCCGTTTTTCTCTATTTCAGGTTCTGAATTTGTGGAAATGTTTGTAGGTATGGGTGCTGCAAAGGTCAGAGACTTATTTAAACAGGCGAACGAAAAAGCGCCTTGTATTGTGTTTATTGATGAAATTGATACGATTGGAAAGAAACGTGACGGAAGTGCAATGGGCGGCAATGATGAACGTGAGCAGACCTTAAATCAGCTTCTTACAGAGATGGACGGATTTGACGGTTCTAAGGGAGTTGTTATTCTGGCTGCTACAAACAGACCAGACTCTCTTGATGCAGCGCTTCTTCGTCCGGGACGTTTTGACAGACGTATTCCTGTGGAATTGCCGGACTTAAAAGGCCGTGAGGAAATCTTAAAGGTTCATGCCAGAAAGATTAAAATTGCAGATAATGTGAATTTTCATGAGATTGCAAAAGCAGCATCCGGTGCATCCGGCGCAGAGCTGGCAAATATTGTAAATGAAGCAGCGCTTAGAGCGGTTCGTGACAGAAGAAAATTTGCAACACAGGCAGATATGGAAGAAAGTATAGAAGTTGTGATTGCAGGTTATCAGAAGAAAAGCAGGGTTCTTTCTGAAAAGGAGAAACTTATTGTATCTTATCACGAAGTAGGACATGCCCTTGTAGCAGCGCTTCAGACAAATTCTGCACCTGTGCATAAAATTACAATTATTCCGAGAACCTCCGGTGCATTGGGCTATACCATGCAGGTAGATGAGGGAGAACATTTCCTTATGTCAAAAGAGGAATTGGAGAATAAAATTGCTACCTTTACAGGAGGAAGAGCAGCAGAGGAACTGATTTTCCACTCTGTAACAACAGGTGCATCCAACGATATTGAACAGGCAACAAAAATTGCAAGAGGCATGATTAGCCGTTTTGGTATGAGTGAAGAATTTGATATGGTTGCAATGGAGAGCATGTCTAATCAATATTTAGGCGGTGACAGTTCGCTTGCATGCTCTTTTGAGACACAGACCTTGATTGATAAAAAGGTTGTGGAGCTGGTAAAGAAACAGCATGATAAGGCGTATAAAATTTTGGAAGATAATATTGCTAAGCTTCATGAGCTGGCAAAATACCTGTATGAAAACGAAACCATTACAGGTGAGGAATTTATGCGAATTTTAAATACAAAGCCAAGGATTGGCATGAATGAAGAGGTAATAGCGGAATAAAAGAGATAAGGCAAGTGAGAGAGAGGTTCTTACTTGCCTTAATAATATAAAATTTTATCTGCAATGGAATTTATATAGACTATATGCTGAGAGTGTAAAGCTGTCTGTGATTTTTTTATTAGAGATCCATGTTTCAAGTTCCTTGGGAGTAAGGAAAACAATGTCCTCAATTCCTTCGTAACCATACTCTTTTTGAATATCTTCTACTTCGCATACAAATACAGCTGTTTGAGTACTTAAAATACCGCTGTCAGCAATTATATTGCCTAAATATTGAGTTTTTGTAATATGTGCATGTAATTCTTCTTTTAATTCTTTTTCTGCGTTTTGTTGTGCTGATAATCCAACTTCTCCAAAACCTCTGGGAAAGCAATATTGGCTTTGTCTGATAGCATGTCGATATTGTTTTAACAAAACCAACTTCTTGTTTTGAATAGGAAGGGTAACCACAGCTCCTGAATTGACAGATGGCAGTAATCTTTCATAGGTATATAGTTTCTTATTTTTATCAGAGACAAGATCAACTATCAAAATGTGAAAATCACTCTTATATAGTACACCTATTTTTTTATTCGTTTTTTCAACAAAAGTGTTTATTGTGTTCTCATCAAAGATAATAGAAATTTGGTCAGACTGTAAAAATAATTCTGGTCTTTCTTCATAGAGTTTTAAATAATCTTGCCATTCTTTATTCTCATTATATTTAGATTTCATATTACACCTTTCTTGCATGCTTTGGAGAATTCTTTTTAGGGAATGTTATAATTCTGTATAAATCTTTTATGCCAATACCAATACTTTGGACACTTTCTAGTATATCAGGTAGGTGGAACCATTTTGAAATTAAGGAACCGATAATACCGAAGATAATAGTTGCAAATACAGTTGTTCCGCATATTTGTATTATTTCATTGAGGATAAGGCTGTTAAATAATCCAAGAAGATTTTCCTGAATTAATCCCATGAGATAATTTACACCACAAAAAACAAATATATAAATAAAAGCAGTCTGTAATCGTGATAACATTTGATGTGCCAGGCGTTTGTTCCATAATTTTTTTTCTTTGGCACAGTCTGTTGCTCGTGGAGTTTGATTCAAGGAGAAGGATTTGGTTTTCTCATATTTTTCCAGCTTTTGGTCCTCGCTAATAATTCGTACGGCAGTATCCCAAGGGGATAAAGGAATTTCGTGTATCTGTGTGGTATTGTTGTCACCTGTATGAAAAATATGGTTATTTTCTTGATACAATACCCAATAATCTTTCAAACGTTTCAAAAAATCGTTTTGAAATGATGTTATATTGCCAGCGTCATAGCGTTTTGAGACGTTGGAAATACTATTTTCAACGGTATAGTTATAACATAAATCTATAATAGCTTCAGCAAGACAGGCAGCCTCGGTGTTTTTCAATTTATTTATGTGAGAAATCCAGATGGTTCTATTTTGGATAAGAGCATTGCCATTTGGAGTATTTCGTATAGCTGCTTCAATATTTTTAAGGATTTTTATAGCAGCAGGCATGGAAAAATATTGTTTTGTTATTCTGCTTTGAGCTATGACAGAATGAATAAGTTCTAAAAATTCAGTAAAACTTTTTTTCGATGAAGTTTTAGCAGGGTTTCCGGAAGAGCTGTCTAAACTCATAGTCAAAATCATTTCAACAAAACGTTTAATATATTCCAAACGCTTCTTTTCATCATCACCGAGAGTATTATCGCAGAGAGTCTGTAAACTTTCTACATCACTATATTGCAGAGCTTTTTGTATTTTAGAAAGAAGTTCTTTTTCTGTACAACGTACAGGAAGACCGGAAAATAAAAAAGCATTTTTGTCTGGGGCATTACATTTTTCAATAGCGTTTTGAATGTATTTAGATGGAGTATTGATTTCTACGTATCGGGAAACCTTCAATACACCTAAAGAGAACAGCTTTAATATTTCTGCATACGTATCCGGATTTTTAACAGCATATAAAAAGGCTTCAGAGTCAGTTAGTTGATTGTAAGAAAGAACTACGGTATTTCCTTTTTTTACAATTTCTTCAAATAAAGCTTGCTGGCCCAGTACAATTTCTTTTTTTGAGTTTCGCACAGAGTCTAATTCATATAGATATACAAGACGTTTCATGAACGATTATTCTCCATTTTCTTTTGTGATTTTAAAGGTATAGTAATTATATACCTCCTCTAAATATAAAACAATTGCGAAATGATATGAATTGATTTAAAATAAAAGAACCTTAAAACGATTGTAATAAAAATAGATAGAAGGAGAAAAGGCAAATGATTTACACAATTAAAAATGATAAAATAGAAGTCTCCGTAGAGGATTTAGGAGCTCAGATGCGCTCTATAAAGGATGCAGAAGGCAAGGAATACCTGTGGCAGGGAGATGAAAAATATTGGAACGGTTCTGCTCCGAATTTGTTTCCTTATATTGCACGTCTGACAGAGGGAAAATATACTTTGAGGGGTAAAACCTATGAGATGCCAAAGCACGGTTTTTTAAGAAATTCTGTATTGAAATTAAAAGAAAAGACACAGACTAAGATGGTATTTTCCTTAACAGACAGTGAGGAAACTTATAAGATGTATCCGTATCATTTTGAGATAAAAGTAAAGTATGAGCTGTTTGAAAACGAATTTAAAGTCTCTTATTGTGTGTCTAATAAGGAGAAAAAAGTGATGTATTTTGGTGTTGGAGGGCATCCCGGTTTTCAAGTTCCAATAGAGCAGGACTTGTCTTTTGAAGATTACTTCATTGAATTTGCAAAAGGAACAGATATGAAACGTGTGGGAATGTCAGAGGATTGCTTTGTTACAGGAGATGAGGAAGCTTTTCCTTTAGAGGAAAATCAAAGATTATCTCTGCGTCATAATTTATTTGATAATGATGCGATTATCTTGAAAGATGCCCCGTCCAGAGTAGCGATTGCATCAGAAAAGGGCAGCGCCAGAATTGAGATGGAAACCAGCCATTTGGGATATTTGGGAATTTGGCATAAACCGGCCAGCGATGCTCCTTATGTATGTATTGAGCCGTGGAGTTCCCTTCCGGCCAGAAAAGATGTTATAGAAGATTTAGAGAAACAGGATAATCTGGTAAGCTTGAAGCCGGATGGTTATTACACAGGATTTTTCAAAGTGAAAATTGTAAAATAAAAGAGTAGGGAGTTGCTGCGTTAGGTGCATACCAGAATATTTTTGGATGCTGTTTAACGTAGCAACTCTTATTTTTTTGTTTTTACGAATTGGCTATCCCCCCGGGAGGCTTGTGTAAGTTATAGAATATGATAAAATAATATCAAAATGCCGGAATAAAGTGCGCAATAATTCATCAGGCATAGTTTGATTTAACATAAAGAGGAGGATATGTAAACATGAAGAAACGAACAAGGCTTTTGGCGCTGCTTCTCGCAGCATGTATGACGGCAGGTATGGCAGCATGCGGAAGTGACGGAGCAAAAACAGAAAATAAAGATACGGATACAAAGAAAGAAGCGCAGAATACAGAGGAAAAAGACGGAAAGAGAACGATTGTGGACAGTATGGACAGAGAAGTGGAAATTCCGGCAGAAGTAGACAGTATTGTGTGCTTAAATGTCACAAGTCTTCGTTATACCTGTTATATGCAGGCGCAGGATTTAGTTGTGGGTGTGGAAGATTACGAGCAGAAACAGAGTATTTCCAGACCGTATAACTATGTAAATTTTGATAAATTTAAGGATTTACCTGTGGTAGGAAATAACGGAGAACATTATATTGAGGAAATTATTACGGCTGAGCCTGATGTGATTATGATGTCTGCATTGGGAAACTGTGATGCAGATGATGTGCAGGAAAAAACAGGAATTCCTGTTGTCGTTATTCCCGGAAGTGACCAGATGATGGATGAAAATGTGTATGAAACCTTCCGAATTATGGGAGAAGTTTACCAGAAAGAGGATAGAGCAGAGGAGCTTATTGCTTATTTAGAAGAAACAAAAAAGGATTTGGATAGCAGAACAAAGGATATTCCTGAGGAAGAAAAGCAGAGTGTTTATGTCGGCGGAGTAAGCTTTAAAGGGGCACACGGATTTGAAGGAACAGAGGCAAATTATGCGCCGTTTTCTGCAATTTATGCAAAAAATCTGGCAAACGAAACAGACCAGACAGGAGCTTTTAATATTGATTTAGAGCAGGTTTTGGCATGGAACCCGGATGTGATTTTTGTTGATTTTAACGGTATGGAATTGATTAAACAGCACTATGCGGAAAATCCTGATTACTATAATCAGTTAAAGGCAGTACAGGAAGGAAAAGTATATTCTCAGATTTCTTTCCGTTCCAGTGCCTCTAATTTGGATATGGCATTGGCTGATACATATTATGCAGGTTCTGTATTGTATCCTGAGAAATTTGCGGATATTAATCCGGAAGAAAAAGCAGATGAAATCTTTGAAAAGCTACTTGGACAGAAGTTTTATGATACGTTAAAGGAGAATGGATATGAGTTCAGACAGGTCCAGATTGGAGAATAGCGGAAGGGATGGTGCATACCGGAAAAACCAGAAAAAAAGTGTTTTCTTTTTAATTATTTTAGCAATCATATTGGTTCTTACTGTGTTATTTTCCATGTGGGCAGGCTCTTACGATACGCCTTTAAAGGAACTGATTTTAGGGATATTCGGACAGGCATCAGATAATAAAATTAATGTGGTTGTGCGAAATGTAAGACTGCCTCGCATCTGTACAGCAGCGATTGCAGGAGCAGGACTTGGTGTAACAGGCTGTATTTTGCAGGCAATTTTAAACAATCCTCTTGCTTCCTCCAGTACCCTTGGGGTATCTCAGGGGGCAGGCTTTGGCGCAGCTTTTGCAATTATTATTTTAGGTGCGGGAAGCGCTGCAAACGGAAATTTTATTATTCCTGTTTGTGCTTTTGTGGGAAGTATGGCAGTTGCCATTGTAATCTTTGGATTGTCTCGTTTCTGCCAGATTTCAGCGGAGTCTGTGGTACTTGCCGGCGTGGCAATCAGCTCCATGTTTACCGGGGCTACTACCCTTCTTCAGTATTTTGCAGATGAGGTAGAATTAAACGCACTGGTATTTTGGACTTTTGGAGATTTGGGCAGCACGGATTGGAAAGAGATTAGTTTTATGGCAGTCGTTGTTTTCCTTGCAGGAGTTTATTTTATTCTGCATCGATGGGATTTTAACGCATTGTTAAGTGGAAATGAGACTGCAACCAGCCTTGGAATTCACGTAAGAAGATTGATTATTATTAACATGATTTTATGCTGTTTTACGGCATCTACCATTGTTTCTTATATTGGTTTAATCAGCTTTATCGGTCTTGTTGCGCCTCATATTGTACGAATGGTAGTGGGAAATAATCATGTGTATCTGATACCCGGTTCTATGCTGGCGGGAGCTGTTTTGCTCCTTCTTGGCGACTTGGCAGCAAGGACGCTTATAAGTCCGATTATCCTTCCTATCGGAGCGATTACCTCCTTCCTTGGAGCGCCGTTGTTCTTATATTTATTGTTTAAAGGAGGCAGCCGTTCATGCTAAAGGTTGAAAATCTTCAATATGGTTATCCGGGAGGACCGGAGGTTTTAAAAGATATTAGTTTTACTCTGGGTGAAGGTCAGTTTATGGCAATTTTAGGTAATAACGGAGCGGGAAAAAGCACGATGCTGAAATGCTTTAATCAGATTTTAACACCGAAAAAGGGAAGTATTTCTCTGAATAATGAGGAGATTTTAAAGCTTTCTGCAAGGGAAATGGCGAAGAGAATTGCCTTCGTGGCTCAGAGTGTACCCAATGTGAAAATGACAGTTCATGATATGGTAATGCTGGGAAGAAAGCCTTATATGAAGTGGGGCGTTACGGAAAAAGACCATGAAATGGTTCATGAAGCAATGGATAAATTAAAAGTATCGGATATGAGAGGACGCTTTTTAAACCAGTTAAGCGGGGGAGAACGTCAAAAAGTTATGCTGGCAAGAGCTTTGGCACAAGAACCCAAACTGCTTCTTTTAGATGAGCCTACCAGCAGTCTTGACCTTCAAAACCAGTATCAGGTATTGCAGATTGTACGGGATATTTGTCGTGAAACAAAAATCTCTGCGATTGTTGTCATCCATGATTTAAACTTAGCTCTTCGCTTTTGTGACAGATTTTTGCTGATGCAGGACGGGCAGGTGTATGCCAGCGGGGATGCGGAGGTTCTTAATCGAAAAGCTATCTGGGATGTTTATCATATTCATGGTGAGGTGGTATCTGTGGGCGGACAGAAGATGGTATTGGTAGACTCGCAGGTGACAGATATATAAAGAAAAGAGTGATGAAATGAACTTAGAACAGCTGGAAAAAGAGTGGAGTAAAAAGGATAACAGACAGGGTGAATTACAGGCAAAGCTTTGGGATAAAAAGGCAGGACAGTATAAGGAAAAAACCATTCCAACACCGGAAGAAAATCCTTTTTTGAAACAAGTTTATGAAGAAATACAGATAGATGAACACACTCGTATTCTGGATATCGGATGCGGTGCAGGGCGTTTTAGTTTGGCGTTGGCAAAGTCAGGAGCACAGGTGACAGGCACAGATGTATCATCAGAAATGATTATGGCGGCAAAGGAGCTGGCAGAGAAAGAGCATTTGGAAAATGTATCATTTTTTCATGCTGATTGGGCAAGTCTTGATATTGAAAAAATGGGATTTTTGAAAAATTTTGACCTAGTGTTTGCTCACATGACACCTGCTGTTGCAGATTATCATACATTGGAAAAAATGTGTAATTGTTCCAAAAACAAGTGCTTTTTGGTAAAGCCTTCGAGGAGAAGCGATATGGTTCTTGATGGGGCATTTCAGGCAGCAGGAATAGAAAAAAATAAAAAAGAAACAGATACCTCCGTTGCCATGATATTCTCTTATTTATGGTTGAAAGGATATTCTCCCTATATTTCTTATCGTGATGAGGTATGGGAAATCGGTCAAAGTGTGGAAGATATGCTGGCATGGTGTATTGACAGGGCAAATTTGCAGGGAGAAGTCACGTGGGAACAAAGAGGCAAAATGCAGGCATATTTGTCAGATATAAGTGAGAACGGAAGAATTACAGAAAGGACAAACACCACCATTGTAACCATGAGTTGGTGTGTATAGAGGTGAAGAAAATGAGAAATGAATTATGGAAGAAATGTGTTGCTTTTCATGGACATGAGTGCGGAGGACTCACCATTGGATTTCAGGCAGCGCTGTATGCTATTGAATTATTGGGATTAGAGGCAGATGAAAAAGGCTGCATTTCCGGAGATGAAGAGCTGGTTTGTATTGCGGAAAATGATGCCTGTGGGATTGATGCCATTCAGGTAATTTTGGGATGTAGCGTGGGAAAAGGAAACCTTTTATTCCACATAAGAGGGAAACAGGCATTTTCTTTCTATAATAGAAAAAATGGGAAATCTGTGCGTCTGGTATTAAAACCAACACCGGAAGGTATGAGCAGAGCAGACTCCTTTGCTTATTTCCAAAGCCATGAACCGGCAGAGTTATTTGATGTAAAAGAGACTGTAATTGAACTGCCGGAAGCAGCCAGAATTTTTAAATCAGAGCCATGCAGCTGTTGTGGAGAAATTACAGCAGAGCCTATGCTTCGTTTACAGGGTGGGAAACTGTTTTGTCTGGATTGCTATGACAAATATAATCGTTTTGAGGTGTAAATATAAGAGAAAAGTGATAAAATAGAGTAGACAACTATTTTGTATTATGAAGGAGGTTAAAACTTATGGGAAATAACAAATATGCAGGAACAGAAACAGAGAAAAATTTAAGAAATGCTTTTTCAGGCGAGTCAGAGGCAAGAAATAAGTATTCTTATTTTGCTTCTGTGGCAAAAAAAGAGGGATACGAACAGATTGCTGCATTATTCCAGAAAACAGCGGATAATGAAAAAGAACATGCAAAAATGTGGTTTAAAGAGTTACAGGGAATTGGAAATACAGAAGAGAACCTTAAAGCAGCAGCAGAAGGGGAAAATTATGAATGGACAGATATGTATGCCGGATTTGCTGAAACAGCAGAGAAAGAAGGTTTTCCGGAATTGGCTGCAAAATTCCGCCTTGTAGCGGAAATTGAGAAACACCATGAAGAAAGATATAGAGCATTATTGAAGAACATAGAAACAGCACAGGTATTTGAAAAGAGTGAGGTGAAGGTGTGGGAATGCAGAAATTGCGGACACATTGTAGTGGGAACTGCGGCGCCGGAGATTTGTCCTACATGTGCACATCCACAGAGTTATTTTGAAGTAAGAGCAGAAAATTATTAGGAAATGTATATCCGTCTTGCAGCATTGAGAAATGCAGCAAGGCGGATTTTTCCGTTCACAGGAGATTGCGCTGTTGCTTAATCTTTTTTCGTTGATAAAATTCTTTGTTATCTGTTATAATGAATGTTATAGAATTCCTCTGCAAAATGGAGGAAAAGTATGAATACATTACTAAAAAATCTTACAATCAAAAATAACTTTATGTTTGCAGCAGTGATGTCGGACGAGGAGAACTGCAAAGGTTTTTTGGAACGTGCACTTTCGATGAAAATTGACCATGTGGAAATCAGTACAGAGAAAAATATCGTCTACCATCCGGAGTACAAAGGTGTGCGATTAGACGTTTATGCAAAGGATGAAAAGAATACCCGCTATAATATAGAGATGCAGGTACTAAAGCAGCCTGCATTGGGACGCAGAAGCCGTTATTACCAAAGCCAGATGGATATGGAGCTTTTGGCAAAGGGATGTGAATATGAAGAACTTCCTGACAGCTATGTGATTTTCTTATGTGACTTTGATCCTTTTGGTGAAAGGAAATACCGATATACTTTTCGCACAGCTTGTGAGGAAACTAAAAAGGTATCGTTAAAAGACGGACGCTGTATCATGTTCCTAAATACCTGTGGAGAAGATGAACAAGATGTGCCAAAGGAGCTGGTTTCTTTTCTGAGATTTGTGCATGCAGACTTAAAAGAAAGTCAGACGGACTTTCAGGATGATTATGTAAGACAAGTGCAGAAATCAGTCACCCATATCAAGGGGAGCAGAGAAATGGAGGAGAGATTTATGCTTTTGGAATTATTGATGCAAGATGAACGCAGAGAAGGGAGAAAAGCCGGAGAATTAGAAGGAGCACGAGAAATGCTCCAGATGGCATTAAACAGATTTGGAGAACTGCCGGATAATCTTCTGAAGGCTTTACATCAACAGCAGGATATAGAAGTCATTAGAAGTTGGATGGAGAAAGCATTAAAAGCAGAGTCATTGGATGAATTCATTTCTAAAATGTAATATCTAAATCATATCGAATTGAAAAATGAGGTTGTTGCATTAAGCGATATCGAGAGTTTAGAAGTATTCCGTATTTCTGCTTAATGTGACAACCCCAAATAGAAACATTTCAATGCCATTTCAGGCAAAATTTCAAAAAAGCAGAGGAATTCTATTTTTCATCTTTAAAAAGCAGGAGAAATATTTTGTCAAAATACTTGACGAACGTAAAAGAAGTGCTTATTATAGATTTTAAGAAAAAGAGTAAAATTCGTTGATGGGAATAAGTAGCCCTTGGTGGAATTTACAGAGAGGCAGCGGCTGGTGGAAGCTGTCAAGGAAGCCAAAAGGTGAAATCATCCCGGAGAAGTAAGCTGAAACAAGTAGGTACGCCGGAGTAGAGCCACGTTATAGGTGATACGCATTAAAGTGATGTGTGCATGAGCCTGCATATTTGCAGGGAATTAAGGTGGTACCACGACGAGAGTTGTCCTTTTGAGAGGGCAGCTTTTTTTATTTCATAGGAGATTGCGTCCTATGAAATAAAAAATGCTCCGCAAGGATGTGCAGCTCGCGGAAATGAAATTAAAAATGTTTCAGTTTTTAAATACTAAGGAGGATTTGTAATGAAGCTAGGAAAGAAAAAAATGTTACTGGTAAGTTTTATGTTGTTTTCGCTGTTCTTTGGTGCAGGAAATCTGATTTTCCCACCTTTTTTGGGACAGAATGCAGGGGAGAAGATGCCTCTTGCTGTTTTGGGATTTTTGATTACCGCAGTGGCGCTGCCCGTATTAGGGGTTATTGTTGTTGCCCGTTTTGATGGTTTGGACAAGCTTTCCCAGAAAGTAGGAGTTCGCTTTTCTATGATTTTTACTATTTTGATTTACTTGTCCATAGGACCGGGACTTGGAATTCCCCGTGCTGCTTCTGTACCTTTTGAGATGGCAGTAGCTCCGTATCTTCCAAAAGAAGCTTCCGTTACAATATGTATGGTTGCGTTCTCTTTTGTATTTTTTATTCTGGCAGGGTGGCTTGCCATGACACCGAATAAACTGGTAGAGCGCATCGGAAAATTCTTAACACCTACTTTGCTGCTGCTTTTAGTTTTTGTGTTTATAAATTATGTATTTCGTGGGGAAACGAATATAGCCGCAGCACAGGAGGCTTATGCGGGAAGTCCGCTGGCACAGGGATTTTTGGAAGGTTATCAGACTATGGATACCATTGCCGCATTAAACTTTGGATTGGTAATTGCTACTACAATTACAGGACTTGGTATTGAAAGCAAAAAGGGAGTTATGCGTTATACTGTTCGGGCAGGCATTTTTGCAGGAACGATTTTATCACTGGTATACCTCATGCTTTCTTACATGGGAATGGGAAGCTCCGGTGTATTTCCTATTCAGGAAAACGGTGCGTGGACACTGAGATGTATTGTGGAGCAGCTGTTTGGAGGCCCGGGAGCAGTGCTTTTGGCAGTTATTTTTACTCTGGCATGTTTGACAACCTGTGTGGGGCTGATTACTTCGATTTCTCAGTATTTTTCCACACTGACCAAAAAGATTTCTTATACACAGTGGGTATTTTTGATTTCCGGTTTTTCCTTCCTTGTATGTAATCAGGGCTTGAATACGATTTTAGGTTTGTCTATGCCGGTTCTCAATGCTATTTATCCGATTTCTATTATGTTAATTATTCTGGGAATTTGTGACAGATGGATAAAGAATAATCCGTATATTTATCCGTGGACGATTACAGCAGTAGGCTGTATCAGTATCATTTACGTATTAGATAAGCAATTAAAAGTTCCGCTGGGATTTTTAAGTGACTGGTGTCATGCACTGCCGCTGTATTCCATGGGACTTGGCTGGGTTGCAGTTGCAATTGCAGCAGCAGCGCTCACCAGTGTTTTGTATGTTTTTAAGAAATGTTAAACTCTGAATTGTTTGAAAATCCCTTTTATGGACTCATAGAGGGGATTTTTAATTTCTTCTAAAGATACCGGCTGATTAAAAAGAATGGTATTGTAGCTGGCTCCGCTTACCAATTCCAAAATCATGTACATCATAACCTCCGGTGTGCGGTAGGTATAGGTGGACTTTGCCAGTAAATCCTCATAAATAGTATAAATAGGCGGTATATCCTTGCCGGGAGCAAAGAACAGAGAATTTTTGAAAAATCCCCAGCTTAAATGCTTTGACAATAATTTTACAAGGTTATGGTTTGCTGCTAACTGGTTCAAAATATTGTCAATGATAAAAAGCACCTGTTCTTCAAAGTCTGTAATACTTTCCTGCTTTAGCAGGTCGTTATAGGCGATTTGAAATACCTGACTGGCCTTGTGGCTGATTAGATGATTGCGAATATCATACTTGTCCTTAAAATAGAGATAAAAAGTACCTTTTGCCACACCTGCCTGATTTACGATATCCGAGATAGAAGTTTTGTTAAAACCATTGTTAATAAATAAAGAGAAAGCGGACTCTAAAAGGGAGTCCCTTTTTTGTTGCTTGTTGTTATCAATTTTACTCATTTCTCCAACCCTCTTTTTCCAAAAAACTTAAAGTTCTTGCTCAATTATAGAAATGAAACGGCCAAAAAGTCAAATGAAAAAACAGCTGTAATAAATTTTCCACATTTTGCATAAAAATAAAAATGACTTTTAGTCATAAATTATATAAAACATATGTTGACTATTAGTCAGTTTTGGAGTATAACAATAAATGACCAATAGTCATAAAGGGAGGAAAGATCATGCTAAAGTTGGGAAGAAAAATTGTTAAGTTTCGTATTCCAATTTTTATTTTAAGTCTTTTGCTGTTAATTCCATCAGCAATTGGGTATTTGAATACGAGAGTAAACTATGATGTACTGTATTATTTACCGGATGATATTGAAACTATGAAAGGGCAGGATATTCTGGTAGATGAATTTGGTACAGGAGCGTATTCCATGTTTGTCTGTGAAGGCATGGAAAATAAAGATGTGGCTGCTTTAAAGAAAAAAATTGAAAAAATAGACCATGTTGCCAAAGTAGTCTGGTATGACAGCTTGTCAGACATCAGTATTCCGGCAGAGATGTTACCGGAAAAAATTAAAAAAGTTTTGTTTGCAGATGACTCAACGATGATGTTTATTATTTTTGATACAACAACATCTGCAGATGAAACAATGGATGCAATCGGAGATATTCGTAAGTTGGCAGGAAAACAATGCTTTGTCAGTGGTATGTCAGCAATTGTTACAGATACAAAAAATCTGGCAGAGTCAGAGGTTACGGTTTACGTATTGATCGCTGTTGTATTGTCCTGTATTGTTCTGGCACTTACCATGGAATCTTATTTAATCCCGTTTTTATTTCTGGCGAGTATCGGAATTGCCATAGCCTATAATATGGGAACGAATGTATTCCAAGGAGAGATTTCTTATATTACAAAAGCTTTGAGTGCAGTACTTCAGCTGGGTGTTACTATGGATTATTCCATTTTCCTGTGGCATAGCTATCAGGAACAGAGAGCACGATTTGGTGATAATCATAAAGAAGCCATGGCGCAGGCCATTGCAGCTACCATTAAATCTGTTGTAGGAAGTTCTATTACCACCATTGCCGGATTTATTGCTCTTTGTTTCATGAGCTTTACATTGGGTATGGATTTAGGAGTTGTTATGGCAAAAGGTGTTATCTTCGGAGTAATCTGTTGTGTAACAGTATTGCCTTCCATGATTATGATTTTTGATAGAGCATTGGAAAAGACAAAACATCGCCAGCTAATACCGGATTTTCCAAAAGTGCCGGAATTTCTGGTGAAACATCATAAGGCTCTTGCATTTTTATGTGTAGCGTTGTTTATTCCATTTGCATATTTTCAGGCAAATACAAAAGTTTATTATAATCTGGATTCCAGTTTGCCAAAGGAATTAGAGTCTATTCAGGCAAATGAAAAGCTTCAGAAAGATTATAATATGGGCGCAGCCCACATGATTTTGCTGGATAATAAAATTTCAGAAAAAGACACCTATAAAATGATTGATGAAATGAAAAAGGTTAAAGGTGTAAAAGAGGTATTAGGACTGGAAACAATTATTGGTCCGTCTTTCCCGGAAAGTATGATTCCTGATGATATAAAAGAAATTTTGAAAAGTGATAATTACGAATTGATGTTAATTACAAATCAGTATCAGACAGCATCAGATGAAGTAAATAAGCAGATTGATGAATTAAATAAAATTCTGAAAAAGTATGATCCGGCAGGAATGCTGGTAGGTGAAGCACCATGTACTAAGGATTTAATTGAGATTACAGACCATGACTTTAAGGTTGTAAGTGCAGTTTCAATTTTGGCAGTATTTTTGATTATTTTGTTTGTATTTAAATCTATTTCACTGCCGATTATTTTGGTTTTGGTAATTGAAGGTGCAATTTTTATTAACATGGGTATTCCGTATCTGACAGGAACAGAGTTACCTTTTATAGCATCGATTGTAATTGGGACAATTCAGTTAGGAGCAACGGTTGATTATGCTATTTTGATGACCAGCAGATATGAGCAGGAACGATGTTTCGGGCATGATAAAAAAACATCCATTAGTATTGCACTGGGAAGCAGTATCAGACCGGTTATGGTATCTGCATTCAGTTTCTTCGCAGCTACTTTTGGAGTTGGACTTTATTCTAAGATTGATATGATTAGTTCCTTGTGCCTGCTTATGGCAAGGGGTGCGTTAATCAGTATGGCGTCTGTTCTCTTGTTCTTACCGGCAATGTACTGGATTTTTGATGGAGTTATATGTAAAACAAGTAAAAATTTTAGATTAAGAAAACAGAAATAGGAGGTTTTTAATATGAAGAAAAAAAATGTTCAGGCTATGTTGACAGGTATGGCAGTAATGATGTCCGTAATGCTCCCTACAACTTCTGTACTGGCAGCAGTGCCGGAGAAAGAGCAGACCGTGTATGTAACTGCAGACGAAAGCGGAAAATCTGAAAATGTAATTGTAAGCAACTGGTTGAAAAATACAGACGGTGAAACACAGCTTACGGATAAAAGTGAATTGAGCAACATTCAAAATGTAAAAGGCGATGAAGAATTTAAGCAGGGCAGTGACAGCAGTCTTACATGGAATGCTGACGGAAAAGATATTTATTATCAGGGAGAAACTTCAAAAGAACTGCCGGTAGGCGTAAAGCTTACTTATTATTTAGACGGAAAGGAAATTCAGCCTTCTGACCTTGCAGGAAAAAGTGGAAAGGTAAAAATCCGTATTGATTATGAAAATAAGGAGCAGCGGACAGCAGAAGTAAATGGCGAAGAAGAAAATATTTATACACCGTTTATGATGATGACAGCTATGATTTTACCAACCGATGTATTTTCAAATATTGAAATTGAAAATGGTAAGGTATTATCTGACGGCAATAACAATATTGCAGTAGGCTTTGGCTTCCCCGGACTTTCCGACAGCTTGCAGCTTTCCGAAACAGAGGAATTAAAGGATTTAGAAATCCCTGATTTTGTAGAAATTACAGCAGATGTAAAAGATTTTGAATTGTCTATGACAGCAACGGTAGCTACTACCGGACTTTTAGATGAGTTAAATCTGGGAGAGATAGACAGCGCAGATGAATTAAAAGAAAATATGAATAAGCTTACAGAGTCCTCCACCGCATTGGTAAAAGGAAGTAAAGAGTTACAGGATGGTATTTCTCAGATGAATTCTTCCGCAGATACATTTGTAAACGGCTTAAACAGCGCCGACAGCGGAGCAGGACAGTTAAAAGCGGGTATTGATAAAATGAACAGCAGCAAGGGAGAGCTGTTAAGCGGAATTTCCCGTTTGACACAGGGCATGGAAGCGTTGGAGGACGGAGCTTCTCAGCTTCAGACAGGTGTAGGCTCTTATACCGCAGGTTCTGCGGCTTTGGGAGAAGGTATTACAAAAACTGCTGAGGGAGCATCTGCTTTAAAAGGCGGCATTGATACATTAAATCAGAAAAAAGAAACGCTGGTTCAGGGAATTGGAAATTTAAGCACTGGAAGTAAAGATTTAAAAGATGGTGCACAGGCATTAAAAGATGGTGTTGCTGCGTATACAGCAGGCGTAGATAAATTAGATAAAGGACTGGGGTTGTTAAACGGTCAGTTACAGGGAGCACTTGGACAGACAGAGCAGCTTCCGGAAGCAGTTAAGGGAATTGAAGAAGGTTCAAAAGCTCTGATAAGTGGTGCAGGGCAGTTACAGGAAGGTGCGAAACAGGCTGAGGCCGCTGCAGGAAATATGGAAGCTAGCGTAGGAGCACTTGCACAGGTAGCCGGCGGTGTATCTCAGGGAGCTGGCAGTGCAGCCGGAATTATCGAAAATTATATTGGCAGTTTAAATGATACCGGTTCTGCCGTAGCCACAGAACAGGCAAAAGCAGCCATTGCTAAAGAAAATGCAGCAGTCAATGCACAGGCAAATACACAGCAGCGTGCCAATGTAGCAGCAGCACTCTCGGCAGCAGGCTTAACAGAAGAACAGCAACAAGCAGTTTTAGCAAATCTGGGTAATATTTCCGTAGGCGTTCAGACTTCTGCAAATGTTGAAGTTCCTGCAAATACAGGAAATACAGAAGCAGTGGGGCAGTTGAAGAATATTCAGGCACAGATGGCAGCAGTACAGCAACAGATTGCAGGTACAGATTTAGGAGCAGTACAGGAGCAGATTGGACAGTTAAAGACAGGAGCGCAGACAGCGGCAGCGGGAGCAGACGAATTGACAAAAGGTGTCACAACCTTTGGGGAAGCTGTAAAACCTCTGGGTGGATTTTCCACAATGGCATCTACTTTGAAAGAAGCAGTTGCTGCATTAAAAGCAGGCAGTGGAGAATTATGTAAACAAAACAGCGCTTTGAATTCAGGCGCAGCACAGATTGCAACAGGTTCACAGAAAATGCAGGGAGGACTGGATGCGTTATCAGAAGGTGCAACACAGTTAAGTGCAGGTATTGAACAGCTTACACAAGGTGCAGCAGGATTGGAAGAAGGAACAGCGCAGCTTCAAAGCGGTTCACAGGAATTAAATCAGAATAATGAGCAGCTAAATACAGGAGCGGCGCAGCTTGCAGCCGGAAGTCAGGAGTTGTCAAAAGGCGGTAATACTTTAAGCCAGGGAGCAGGTGTATTAAGTAATGGCATTGCACAGCTTGCATCAGGAGCTTCTTCCTTAAAAGACGGAACTTCTAAGCTTGCATCAGGAGGAAAAGAACTAAAATCCGGTGTAACGCAGCTTCAGGACGGCTCAGTAAAATTGGCAGATGGAATGACAGAATTTGATAAAGAAGGTATTCAGAAATTAAGTGATGTTTTAAACGGAGAGTTGCAAACTGTTTTAGACCGTTTGAAAGCCGTGGAGGATGCTGATAAAGCTTATACAGCATTTGACGGAGCAAGTCAGGACATGAACGGAAAAGTAAAATTTATTATTGAAACAGCAGGAATTGAAAAAGAATAAAAACTTTAGAATTAATTTATGCTTTGTTTCTTGTATAAGAATAGGTGTGGGGAATATACTGTTAGTACTGATTTTATAGGAGATGAAAAAAATGTATATTGATTATACGTATATTGCGTATGTTCTACCCGCAGTGCTTTTTGCCATGTGGGCAAGTTCTAAAGTGAACAGTACCTTCCGGAAATATTCCTCACAGTATTCCCTGCGGAATATGACAGGACGGGATGCAGCCAGAGCAGTATTGGATGCACATGGCTTGTATAATGTGAGGATTGAAAGAGTGGCAGGAAATCTCACAGACCATTATGATGCGAGAAGTAATGTTATCCGGCTTTCTGACAGTGTATATTCCCAAACCTCTACGGCTGCAATCGGAGTAGCGGCGCATGAGGCAGGACATGCAATTCAGCATGCGCAGGGATATGTACCTATTAAGCTTAGAAATGCCATTATACCCATTACCAATCTGGGCTCAAAGCTTGCCATGCCTTTGATTTTAGTAGGGCTTTTATTTGCAGGAACAGGTTCTGCAATGGGTGAGCTTGCCTATTTGGGAGTGGCGTGCTTTGGCTTGTCTACACTGTTTCAGCTTTTGACATTGCCTACGGAATTTGATGCCAGCAGACGAGCCCTTCGTGCTATTGAGGGATGTAATATTCTGACGGATACGGAAATCGCAGGCTCCAGAAAGGTGTTGACAGCGGCAGCGCTTACTTATGTGGCGGCGCTTGCTGTGTCACTGACGCAGCTTTTAAGACTGTTGACTATTGTAAATAGAAGAAACGATAGAGATTAAGGGAGATTTTATAGCAGGATTTTTTAAATAACTTGCATAGAATGATTAAGAAAGGTCGCAGAAATGCGGCTTTTTCTTTTTGCTCATTTTCTTGTGTTATAGGTGGAAATCAGTTAAAATAGAGTGCAGAAAGCAGGTGAGCTAGTAATGGCTAAAACGTATTTATGGATAGAAGACAGAAAAGGAAAAGCAAGTTATACATTTTGGACAAGTTTTATGGAACAACTTTGTCCGTATGTAATCGTTGAAAGCAAAAAGAACAATAGTGAATTAGTGAAGGCAGTTAAAGCATTACAGGATGCAGAGAATAAGTACATTATTGTTTTTGATAATTCTTTTGATAATTTGCAGATTGTGATGGAACAGAAATATTTAAAAAAATATGCAGATGAGAAGAAAAATGTTTTTCTGTTGGATATAATTTGTTTTGAGTATATTCTTTTAGAATTTAAAGAACTAATTGAGTGGATTTATGCTTCGGAAGATGAATTTTTGGAAAAAAGAGCTGGAATGATTGAGGCAAGACATAAACTTGTGCAAGCTTTACAGAATGATAATCTTGATTATAAGGAAATTCAAGAAATCATGAAATATGATAAAAATATTGAAAAACATAATATTGAGCAATTAACAGCAAGGCTTCTGTTTGATTTGACGAGAAATACCGGGTTTGAAGTGTCAAAAGGGGTTCTTGGAGAATGTTGGATAAGGTCTTGTTGCGAATGGGAGAAGCGACAGGAAGATGACATCTGTGGACTAGATAATAGCAAACTATCTGTGCTTGAGAAAATGAAACGGATTTATGCAGGAAGTTCATTGAAAACACAGTTTCCTAAAGTTGGATTGGAGGTAGTGGCATGATAACGATTTTTAAGAACAAGAAGGATATACCTCAGGATAAAGAATATATAGAACTGAATGACATATTTTTTAATCAAAACACGGCAGCTAAATTAGATGAGAGGGCAGCAAAATATATTAAAATGATAGATTGCTCGGAGCTTCTTAGTAAATATAAAATTCGCTCACGATTTGAAGATATTACATTGAATACAGATCAACTTTCCACGGGGTGTAAAACAGTATTGAATGTGTTGTATTTTCCGGACAAGGTGTTTTGCTTAAAAGAATGTGGAAATAATGCCTTAGAAATATTGTATAGCTTTGAGCAAGGATATGTGTATAGTGATTATGCAATAATTCCTTTTAATATGGAACATGTAAAGGTTCAGACAAGCGAATGTAAAGTAATTGAAGATTATGAGGAGTTAAAGGAGTGGTGGGAAAATGAAAAGTAAACCGATTGTGATGAAGCATTTTTCAACAGTGCACACCTCGTTTGTAGTAGACTTTACATTTACAAACAACATAACGATTTTAATGGGGGACTCCGGAACAGGAAAGACAGCAACCTTCTCATTTATTAGAGAGTGTATGGCGCTCAATTCTAAAATTTTGTGTATGGATAATTATGATTATCAGAAAAATATAAAAGAGATAATTGTCCGTACCAAAGGGAAACTGATTGTTATTGATAATGCAGACATTTTATTAGATGACGATATAAGAAAGTATATTTCTTTAGATGATAAAAATCAGTATTTAATTATAGGAAGAAATCCTAAAAATTTATTTGCGACGAAAGAGAATTTATTTGAGCTGGAGAGTAAAAAAATCGGAGAGCAGACAGTGTTTAGGATAAAGCCATATATGTAACAAAAAAAGGTGTTTTTGTGAAAAGTGTTTATGAGGTAAGGTAAAACGGGTAGAAAATGTTGTATATAAGAAGTATTCCATAGGATCAAATCTATGATGAAAAAAGCTTGGTGATGACAGGGCTTTTCGTATGTGAAAATAACGAAGAGGAGTAATGATTTTTTGAGTTTTTTTCGCTTCTCATTGAATACAATAAGTATTATTTAGGAGTTTTACCTTCCAATTGAGGAGCAGATTGAGGCGAATATTATTTTCGACTGCAAGTGTATTGAGCGTTTTTTCTCCTTTAAGCAGTTCAACTATAAGATACGATTTAAATTGAGAACTAAAATTTCTTCTTTATCTGGATATAATAACAAATCCTCTCTTTCATGCTGATGCTAGTATATTGGATTATTATAATTTGTTCGAAAAGTGTCTAAATTTATAAGACCATTATAACCATAGAACATAAAGGAATAAAAGAAGTACAATTTTTATTAAATAGTAATCATCTTTAATAATTAGCAAAATCTTTAAAAATCGATAGAAGATAAATAAAAGAGGATTTGAAAAAATTGATAGTATGTTGTAAAAGGAAATATAAGGATTTTTTAAAAATAAAAAATAAAAAAGTGCAAGATGATAAAACAACTTGCACTTTTTTATGATTTTGGAAGTGTTTTCCGTAGACAAGAAGATACTGAATATTCCGGATGGTTTTACATCAGCTGTCCGGTGATATGGAAATCACTTTTTAGATCCGTTTTTGTGCATACCGAATCATAATTTCTGTTGAGACATTGGTAAAGACTGCTACGCACCGCAGATGCGGCAAGGTCTTGACCAATATCCAAACAGAAATGGATAAGTCATCAAGCACAAAATAGGCGATTTCCAAATTTCCGGAAGTGTGATTTCATCGCACAAGAATATTCACAGAATGGAATAGTTGTGAAAATATTAAAATGGAGGAGGCGGAATAAATGGGGAAATATAGAGAAGTGCGAAACATAATAATGGAGGTTTTGTCTGATCGAGAATGGCATAAGATAGATGAATTGCAAAAAAATGTGAGGTTATGGGAATAGGTTTTGAAGGTGGAAGAGGTCCGATTTATAATGCTGTTCATCAATTGAAAAAGAAAGGCAAAATTGAAGCAAATGGAAATGGAGCTTACAGGATATGTGAGAAAAATGTAAATGATAAAGAAGAAAATGAAACAACGCAAGAAAAGTTTTATAAATATGATGATGAGTTAGCGGAAAGCATAAAGAATATTGAAAAGCATTTGGAAAAATATAAAAAATTCAATTGGATTAATTGTCGTGAGGATGAGCTGCAAGAAGCAAGGTTTTATGCCAATAAATTAATAAAATTATCAGAAAAAATCAGAAATGAAATTGGAATGTAAGGAGTGTTAAGCTTTTTGTTTAAGTTCCAAGAAAATAAAGTGAAAGAATTTATTTCTGTAAATAAAAGAAAGATATATACGTTGGTTTTTCTTATCAGTATATTTGTGTATTATAAGGCTTATTGGTTTGTATATTCTACCATTATATCTCAGTTTTCACTGCCCATAGGAACACTTTCAATAATAGATTTTATTTTTATGTTTCTTTTCCTCCTCTCGGCAGTGCCGTGTTCAGAACTGTTAAAGCGAGGAATTTTAAAATTTCTGGAAATGTAAAAAACTATACATTTCCAGAAATAAAAAAGACCATCTTTCCGTAGAGTTACAGCTTAAATGGAAAGTAAGAGGCTGTTTTATATATTAGGAAAGCACCTAAAATAAGAACAGTCCATTTGAGCATAAAAAGGATAGAATTTTTCAAAGGGAACATATTGGCGTAGTCTATTTTAAAATCTACAAAACATGTGGAAAGGACACAGGTTAAACTTAGAGCAGGGCAGTCATACCATAAGTTTGAAGTTGATAAAAGTATATAAGCGGTTACAAAAAAAGTTATCCATGCTGTTATGCGAACAAAATAGATAAAAATTTTATGGTTGAATAAAGCGGGTACAGAAAATCTTTTCGTCATACTTCCTCCTTGCTGACAATGTCTCCTATTCAACTGGAGGTGTTGATGGGTTTTTCACTTCATACCATTGCTTACGAACAATAATAAATGCTTGTTCATCTTGAATTTCATATCGAAAGCCGCCGAACTTTCCATCTACCACGAAATCGTAGTATTCATTTTCGGTTATGTTGTCCGGCTTTTCACAAGCTTTTAACGCTAACTCATAAAACCAATTTAAAATGGGCGATACAGAAGTATCTTTGGGGTCATAAATATCAGAGCCTATTATAAATTCAGTTTCAGTGTCATTAAGAAAATGTGTGACTTGAACTTGTATTGTCGGCTCAGGAAAAGAATAAATACTTGCAGCATCTGTACTTGAAGATATTTTTGTGTTTATAGATTGTGATGTAGCGGATTTACATCCGCCTAGAATAAAAATAAACATTTCAATTATCATAAATGCTGTAAACTTTTTCATATCAGATATTCCTCTTTACGATGCAGCCTTTTAAAAATATAGATTTTAATCTGCTAATTTTGAAAAGTCAGTGTTTGGTGGCCATAGCAATATTGGTAGTGAACCGGCATAATAGAAGAAGATGTCGTAAATGAAATATGCACATAATTGTCTTCTGCAAAGTCTAAATCTGTATTATCAGACATGGTCATTGTACCATTGTTGTAAAAATCTCCATTCACGATATATTCAAGCTCATATCCATTTCTAAACCACATATCCACATCGCCTGAAAACTGTTTTGAAGAACCATCGTGATTTTTTTCCATATTTACAAGGTATATATTGGATAATCCCCAATAATGTCCCGACTCACTTGTTTCACAGTATAATTCCAGCTGAGGCTTATAAGTAGCAGTCACATCAAGAGGTATATTTAATATTCGATGGCATTTGGAAGATGTGTCGCTGTCAGCGCTTTCTTCAGGAAATAATTTGAGAGCTTTATCGTAGGATATCTCGGCTGCTTCAGCGTAATGCGTTACCATTTCTGAGAAACTCATTGGCTCACTGAAGGTTACATTTGAGTTTTCAGTGCTACGAATGTCTATAACGTCTGTGGTATTAAGTTTTGTGTTTTTTTCTGTATAGATAATAGAAGAAAGGGCAGCTAGGGAAAGAGTTGCAGCTATTAAAATTTTTGTTGCTTTTTTCATTGCGATACCTCCTTGCTCTATAAGGCTTTTCAACATTATTTAAAAATTTTCTTTTTTTTATTATATCACAGTTTATCATATTATCATAATAAAATTTGTTTCTTCTTGCATTTTAGGGAAAAATATGCTATTGTATTTTTACAAAGTATCGGAAACGTTACCGATATCGTTACCGGAAACGCATGAGAAAGAACAGGAATATAAGGAGAAAGAAAAATGAGAGCGAGCGGAGTGCTGCTTCCGATTTCATCACTGCCTTCAGCTTATGGAATTGGCAGTTTTTCAAAGGAAGCTTATGAATTTGTGGAACAGTTAAAGACAGGAGGACAAAAATATTGGCAGATTTTGCCGTTAGGTCCTACGGGGTATGGGGACTCGCCATACCAATCTTTTTCTACTTATGCAGGAAATCCTTATTATATAGATTTAGAAATATTGATAGAGGATGGTCTTTTGACAAAAGAGGAATGTGATGCGTGTGATTTTGGAGATAATCCTTCTTATATTGATTATGAAAAAATTTATTACCAGCGTTTTTCTATTTTAAGAAAAGCTTTTGCACGTTTTGAGGCAGATGAGGATTTTTATGATTTTGTAAAGGAAAATGAATTTTGGCTTGAAGATTACAGCCTTTATATGGCAATTAAAAACAGCCTTGACGGTATTAGCTGGAGTCAGTGGGAAGAGCGTTTAAAATGCAGAGATGCAAAGGCGTTAGAACAGAAAAAGCAGGAATTGGCAGATGAAGTGCAGTTTATTCGTTTTCAGCAGTATGAGTTTACAAAGCAGTGGCAGAAGCTGAAAGCATTTGCTAATGAGAGAGGGATTTCTATTATTGGAGATATTCCCATTTATGTTGCTTTTGACAGTGCAGATGCGTGGGCAAATCCTGAGCTTTTCCAATTTGATGAAAATTCAGAACCCACAGCAGTTGCCGGCTGTCCGCCGGATGCTTTTTCAGCAACGGGACAACTGTGGGGAAATCCTTTGTATAATTGGGAATATCATGCTTCTACGGGGTTTGCGTGGTGGATACAGCGTTTAAAATATTGCTTTAAACTTTATGACGTGGTACGTGTAGACCATTTCAGAGGTTTTGATGAATATTATGCAATTCCTTACGGAAATGAGACTGCCGAGTTCGGTGCATGGCAGAAGGGACCGGGGATTGACTTATTCCGTGCAGTAAAGCAGGCACTTGGTGATGTAAACATTATTGCAGAAGATTTAGGGTACTTAACTGACAGTGTACTAAAGCTATTGCAGGATACCGGCTATCCGGGAATGAAAGTACTTCAGTTTGCTTTTGACTCAAGGGAAGAAAGTGATTATCTTCCACATAATTATAATAAAAATTGTGTTGTTTATACAGGAACACATGATAACGATACCATTTTGGGATGGCTGGAAGAAATGGCGCCAGAGGACAGAGCTTTTGCTCAAAGATATATGAATAATGAAAAGTCTGTTGCCGAAGAACTTCCTTGGGATTTTATTCGTCTTGCAATGGCATCGGTAGCGGATTTAGCGGTTATTCCTGTTCAGGATTATTTGGGGCTTGGAACAGAGGCCAGAATTAATAAGCCTTCTACTTTGGGATATAATTGGAAATGGAGATTAAAACGGGGACAGTTACAGGAAGATATATTAGAAAAAATGTATGATATGACAAAACTTTATGGAAGGATTTCCTGAGAAGGGCATAAAGATGGGAAACATGACGATTAAGGATATTGCAAAAAAATGCGGTGTTGGCGTAAGTACAGTATCAAGAGCAATGAACAATCATCCGGACATCAATCCTAAGACAAAAGAGCTGATTATGAAAACTATTGAAGAATTTAATTACGTACCGAACAACAGCGCCAGAAATTTAAAAAGAATACAGTCAAAAGCCATTGCTGTACTGGTAAAGGGAATTGGGAATACTTTTTTCAGTGATATTGTAAGCGGTTTGGAAAGGGAGTGCCAAAAGAAGAATTATAGCTGTATTTTACAGCATGTAGAGGAGCAGGAGGATGAGCTGGACATTGCGCTGCATATTATTAAGGAAAAAAAGCTTCAGGGATTAATTTTTCTGGGGGGAAGTTTTTCGCACCCAAAAGAAAAGATGGAGCAGCTTGAAGTACCTTATGTGCTCAGTACCATTCGAACAGCAGGAGAAAATTGTGAGCAGTATGCTGCCGTATCCGTAGATGATTTTAAAGAGAGCTATAAAATGACAGAATATCTCCTTCAATTAGGGCATGAAAGGATTGCGATTTTGACAGCACCTAAAGAGGACGAGAGTATTGGAAAGCTTCGTCTTATGGGATATGCACAGGCATTAAAGGATAAAAAAATACCTGTTCAGGAAGAATTGATTGGTTATATGGATGCGAAAAAAGACCGATATTCTTTTCAGACAGGATATAAGCTGACAAAGGAACTTTTAAAAAAGACCGATTTTACAGCTTTATATGCTACCTCGGATACTTTGGCGATTGGCGCATGCAGAGCTTTAAAAGAAGCCGGAATTTCTGTTCCTGATGAATGTTCCGTGGCAGGGTTTGACGGTATGGAGGCAGGAGAATTTTATATTCCGAGTATTACAACCATACGTCAGCCTGTGGAGAAAATTGCGAAAGCAACGGCAGAGCTGCTGTTTGATATGATAAAAGGAAAGGAAGTTCCCAGACAGTTGGTTTTTGAGGGAGAACTTTTAGAAAGAGAGTCAACAGCTTTCAGCTCTTGCCATGAGAGTGTAAAATAAGCAGAAATAGAGGAGAAATGACGTGGAAGAAAAATTGCAAATATTATTAAAAGAGAAATTTAACAAAAATCTGGATAATTGCAGCAAGGAAGAAATTTTTGAAGCATTACTTCTGCTAACGAAGGAAGCAAATGGAAAACTTCCGAGAAACGAAGGAGAAAAAAAGCTGTATTATATTTCCGCAGAATTTTTAATAGGAAAGCTTTTATCTAATAATTTAATAAACTTGGGATTATATGAAGAAGCAGAGCAGGTTTTAAGAAAACATGGACATGAGCTTTGCGAAATAGAAGAGTTGGAATGTGAACCTTCTTTAGGAAACGGAGGCTTGGGAAGATTAGCTGCCTGTTTCCTGGACTCTATTGCCACATTGGGACTGCCGGGAGATGGAATTGGCTTAAACTATCATTTTGGATTATTTCAGCAGAAATTTGAAAAATTAAAACAAAAAGAACTTAAAAATCCATGGATTACTAAAGAAAGCTGGCTTACAAAGCAGCCGGAATGCTTCAAAGTTGATTTTAAAGATTTTTCTTTGAACGCAGTGTTGTACGATATTGATGTACCGGGATACCAGTCAGGATGCAGTCGTTTACACTTATTTGACGCAGAGACCGTAGATGAAACCATAGTAGGAGAAGACAGTATTGATTTTGATAAAGAAGAAATCAAAAAGAATATTACGCTTTTCCTTTATCCGGATGACTCTGACGAAGCAGGACGTAAACTGCGTATTTATCAGCAGTATTTTATGGTAAGCGGTGGCGCACAGTTTATTTTAAAAGAATGTGAAGACAAAGGCTATGATTTGCACAAGTTGTGGGAGCATGTCGTAATTCAGATTAATGATACACATCCGTCTATGGTTATTCCTGAGATTATTCGCTTGCTTCTAAAAAAAGGATTTTCTATGGATGAAGCAGTGGAAACAGTTACGAAAACCTGTGCATATACGAACCATACGATTTTAGCAGAAGCTCTTGAAAAATGGCCGATAGAATACTTAGAGGAAGTAGTTCCTCAGCTTATTCCGATTATAAAAGAACTGGATAAGAGAGTTCGCAGAAAGTATAAAGACAAATCTGTATATATTATTGATGATGAAGACAGGGTGCACATGGCTCACATGGATATTCACTATGGTTTTTCTGTAAACGGTGTTGCTGCGCTGCATACGGATATTTTGAAAAATCAGGAACTGAAAAATTTTTATGATATTTATCCCGAAAAATTCAATAATAAAACAAACGGAATTACATTTCGTCGTTGGCTTTTACACTGCAATAGGCAGTTAAGTGCATATATTGAAGAATTAATCGGAAGTGGGTTTAAACAGGATGCAAGTCAACTGGAAAAGCTTATGGATTTTGCAGATAATCAGGCAGTTTTCCATAAACTGGCAGAGATTAAACGAGAAAAGAAGTTGGAATTTAAGAAATTCCTTCAGGAAACACAGGACGTTGAAATCAATGAAAATTCTATTATGGACGTTCAGGTCAAGAGACTTCATGAGTATAAACGTCAGCAGATGAATGCTTTATATGCCATTTATAAGTATTTGGATATTAAAGCAGGAAATAAACCAAAGACACCGATTACCATGATTTTTGGTGCAAAAGCAGCACCGGCTTATGTTATTGCAAAAGATATTATTCATTTAATTTTGTGTTTGCAGGAGTTGATTGAAAACGATGAGGAAGTACGTCCGTACTTTAGAGTTTTGATGATTGAAAATTATAATGTTTCTAAAGCTGCAAAGATTATTCCGGCAGCAGATATTTCAGAACAGATTTCTCTGGCATCAAAGGAGGCTTCCGGTACAGGGAATATGAAGTTTATGCTTAATGGTGCATTAACCTTAGGTACAGAGGATGGCGCAAATGTAGAAATCCGAGACTTGGTAGGTGATGAAAATATTTACATTTTCGGAAAGAAACCACAGCAGGTTATTAATTTATATGAAGAAAAGGGATATTGCTCAAAAGATATTTATGAAGAGGATGAACTTATTCATAAGTTGGTAGATTTTATTGTGGGCAAAGAAATGCTTGCTATCGGTGATGAAAAAAATCTGAAACGACTTCATAAAGAACTAGTAGGTAAAGACTGGTTTATGACACTTCTCGATACTAAAGAATATATTGAAACCAAAGAAAAGGTATATCAGGATTATGAAAATCAGGAGGAATGGAATAAAAAGGTACTTGTAAATATTGCAAAAGCAGGATTTTTCTCATCTGACAGAACTATTGAACAGTATAATAAAGATATTTGGAAATTGAAATAAAAGATTGAAAAGCTTTGCCGGAATATTCATTTTTATTCTTAGGCTATACAAGGCAAAAAAATTGTGTTAATTTTATATGTGTTAAATTTTGAAGCTAGGAGGAAAGAAATTTGAAGGAACTGGCAGAGCTTTTTTGGATTTTTGCAAAAATGGGAGCCGTGACTTTTGGGGGCGGTTATGCCATGCTTCCGATTATCCAAAGAGAAATCGTGGAGAAAAGGCAGTGGGCAACTGAGGCAGAGGTTATGGATTACTATGCAATAGGTCAATGCACACCCGGTATTATTGCAGTAAATACTTCCACTTTTATCGGATATAAGAGAAAAGGAATTGCCGGAGGTTTTACAGCAACTTTTGGTTTTGTATTTCCGTCTCTTGTGATTATTACAATTATTGCGGCATTTCTTCAGAATTTTGCACATATTTCTTATGTAGCGCATGCTTTTAACGGAATTCGTGCCTGTGTATGTGCTCTGATTTTAGATGCAGTTATCAAATTAGGTAAAAAGTCTGTAATTGATAAGTGGTGTGCCGTAATCTGTGTTGTGATTACATTATTAAGTGTGTTCACTTCTTTATCCCCGGTTATTTTGGTAGTGCTGGCAGCAGTTGCCGGAATTTCCATTAAGAATATTCAGAAGATGCAGGGGGAAAAGAAATGATTTACTTAAGACTTTTTTATGAATTTGCCAAAACCGGACTCTTTGCAGTGGGTGGTGGTATGGCGACTATTCCATTTTTATATGCAATTTCTGAAAAAACTGGTTGGTTTACAGCAGCAGATATTGGAAACATGATTGCAATTTCTGAGTCTACACCGGGAGCTATGGGTGTGAATATGTCCACTTATGTAGGATTTTCTGTAAAAGGCGTTTTGGGTGCAGTGATTGCAACGTTGGGGCTGGTGTTGCCATCTATTATTGTGATTTTAATTATCAGCAGGATGTTAGAGAAATTTAAAGACTCTAAGCTGGTACAGAAGATATTTTACGGTTTGAGACCGGCATCCACTGGCCTGATTGTTGCAGCAGGCGTAGGAGTGGCAACAGAAACTTTCTTTGGCGGCAGTGTAATACAGTGCGTGGAGAGAGGAATTTTAGCAGTGGTATTGTATTTTGCCATTTGTAAGTGGAAAAAGCATCCTGTGGTCTATATTGCAGCGGCAGCAGTTGCGGGGATTATTTTTCAGTTGTAGAAATAAAAGAAAGGGACAGCCATATTCAATATTTTAAATATATATTTTATGGTTGTTCCTTCTTAAATCATTTCATTTTACGCCAATCACTTTCTAAAATTGCCATGAGAATATCATCGGCATAATTATTTTCATCCATAATGGCATCTCGCCGAATACCTTCCCTTTTAAATCCGGCTTTTAAATATACTTTTTCTGCACGTGGATTAAAGGAGTAAACATTCAACTCTAAACGATGTAGTTTTAATTCTTCAAACGCAAAATCACGGGTGATTTCTGTAACCCAAGTGCCAATTCCATGCCCTTGCTGGGAAGAGGGGAAGATGAAAGCAGAAAGCACTTAGGCAGAAGATAAAGAAAGCTATCTGATAGCAAAAGGAAAACGGGAGAAAGAAATTTCAAAATTGATTAAAAAATTGCCGGTGAAAAGATAAAGAGGAGTTGCTGCATTAGCAACAACTCCAATTATAAAAATGTGATTATAAAAGTCTATTGCACATTTCTTCAAAATCTTCTACAAAATCTTTTACTGCATTTTCGTTTGTCGCCCATGAAGTACAAAAACGCAGACAAGTATGGTCTTTATCCGGTTTACACTGGAAGGTAGTCAGATATTTTTTATTGATTTCATCCGCAAGAGCATTTGGGAAAATAGGGAAAATCTGGTTTGTAGGTGCTTCGCATAAAAGCGGAATACCGGCTTTCTCAAAAGCTTCTTTTATTGGCTTCATCATGGCAATGCTATGAGCGCCTGCTTCAATATAAAGCTTATTTTTAAATAATTCTTCAAATTGAACACCTAAGAACCAGCCCTTTGCCAGAATAGCTCCTTTTTGCTTCATGTTGAAACGGAAACGTTCCTTGAAGTTTTCATTTACAAGAACTAAAGCTTCTCCAAACATAGCTCCGACTTTTGTTCCTCCGATGTAAAAAGCATCACACAGCTTTGGCAAATCGGGGAAAGTAAGGTGTGTTTCCTCTTTTGCTGCCAGTGCGGCGGCAAGACGGGCGCCATCTATATAAAAGTACAGGTCGTGACGTTTACAGAAAGCATATAAATCTTCTAATTCTTCTTTGGTATAAACAGTTCCCACTTCCGTAGGATTGGAAACATACACAAGACGAGGGTCTACCCAATGTTCGTTTTCGTGCATATCAAGAACAGGACGGATTAAGTCAGGAGTCAGTTTCCCGTCTTTGGTAAGGACTGGGCATACCTTGTGTCCTGTGGCTTCAATAGCGCCCGTTTCATGGGTGTTGATATGACCTGTTTCTGCACTGATTACTGCCTCAAACGGTTTTAAAATGTGAGAAATAAAAGTCAGGTTTGTCAGAGTTCCCCCTGCGATAAAATGAATATCGACACTAAAGTCCTCTAATGCTTCCTGAATATAATCTCTGGCAGCATCAGAGTGGATATCCTGCCCGTAGGAATGATTTTGATGATAGTTTATAGTTTCTAAAGCACGAAGAATAGCAGGCTGCATACCTTCGCTGTAATCATTCTGAAAACTGTACATGTGAAATCCTCTCTTTCTGTGTAAACATTATGTGTTTCTATTCTACCATAGAATTGCCATTATGCCCATTTGAAAATTCACGATTTTTCGCACTGGTATGGAAATGTTTTTTGTAGGCTCTGGAAAAAGTAGAATAATTTTGAAAACCGCTTAAATAACAGGCTTCTGTTACAGGTGTTCCGGACTGTATCAGAGCTTTGGCAAAAAAGAGCCGTTTAATGGTAATATAATTCCCAACGGTATAGCCGGTGGAAGCCTTAAACAGGTGCATCAGGTGGTAACGGCTGATGAAAAAGCGTTCAGACAAATTGTCGATAGTTAAATTATCAGAAAGGTGTTTGTTAATATAGTCTAAAATGAAAAGAATTTTTTCGTTTTGACAGGTGTTGTCAGGATAAATGCTCTGCTGATTTAAAGCAGCCCGATTAAGTAAAATGAGGAGCTGAGAAACCAGCGTTTCCTGATAAAGTTTTCCGGCATAAAGAGAGTTTTCTTTTATTTCATCTTCCAGACACAGCAAAATATCCCAAATATGTTTTTGATACAAAGATGGAACACGCATAACGTAAGATTGCCGCTTTCTGGCATTGGTAAAGCACAGAGATAGGTCATTATCCTGAAAGCTTTTTAAAAACGTGGAGGAAAGATATAAAATTTGTCTTTCATAGCAGGTGTCACTTTGTAATTGCGGACAGTGAATTTCTTCCGCAGGAATTAAAACAATATCTCCCGGCAGCAGATGAAAAGCACGTCCTTCGATGTGATAGATAACATCCCCTTTTAAAAAGAAAAGGATTTTATAAAATTCGTGGTAATGGTAATGAAAATCCTGTCGGGAGGTTGTCTGTAAATGAAAATAGCGGAAATTTTCGGTTAAATAGCCTGTTTTTTGATAAGTATTCATGGCGCTCCTTTTAAACAGCATTATTTGCAATGTTTTTAACACTATAAGGATATTATAACACAAAAGTGTTTGATACACTAATAGTATCAAGCATACTATATTTAGAGAAGAACTTTTTTCGGAAGAAGGAACAGAATATGGAATTTTATAAATATCACAGTTTGGGAAATGATTATCTTATTTATGACTGCAATAAAAATCAAGAGGCGCTGGATAAGGAGAAGATTGTCAAGCTTTGCAATCGCAATTATGGTATTGGAGCAGATGGAATTGTAGAAGGCCCTTATAAAAAAGAGGGGAAAATGTATGTGAAGGTTTACAATGCGGACGGCTCGGAGGCAGAGCAGGGAGGAAATGCTATCCGTATTTTTGCTCATTATTTAAAGACAATAAAAGAAGTACAAAGCGAAAGCTTTTCTCTCTACACAAAAGGGGGAGAAGTGAAGCTGCGTTTCCTGAACAGAGAGGGTACTCGAATTCAGATGACAATGGGACAGCTCTCCTTTGACAGTGAAAAAATAGGACTTACAGGACCAAAAAGAGAGGCGCTTCATGAGTATTTTAATTTTGGAGGGGAAGAATATGCGTGTACCTGTGTGTCTGTGGGAAATCCTCACTGTGTGATTATTACAGATGAGATTTCAAGGGCAAAGGTTTGTGCAATCGGAAAATATTCAGAGGTGGCAGATTATTTTCCGGAGCGTATCAATACTCAGATTGTAAAAGTGCTGGATAAAAACAATATTCAGATTGAAATTTATGAGCGAGGTGTAGGTTATACGCTGTCCTCGGGAACTTGCAGTTGTGCAGCAGCAGGGGCAGCATACAGACTGGGACTTATTGACTCTGATGTTATGGTACACACGCCGGGAGGAAAGCTGTGGACGCAGATTGATGAAAATTTCAATGTGAAAATGATTGGAAGCGTAAAGGGAATTTGCAGAATTGAGTTATTTGAAGACTTTTTCAGACAGATATAGGAATATGGTTTAAAACATTTGCTCTTTTGATGAGAAATGTGTTATACTTACTAGCAGGGACAGGGGCGGAAGAAGGACTTTCGTCCCCTTTTGAAATGTAAATATGAGTTTATGGAAGAGGAGATGTGTGTAATGACAAAAATTGACATTTTTTCAGGATTTCTCGGTGCAGGAAAAACAACTTTAATAAAAAAACTTCTTACAGAGGCATATAAAGGAGAACAGGTGGTTCTTATTGAAAATGAATTCGGTGAAATCGGTATTGACGGAGGCTTTTTAAAAGAAGCAGGTATTGAAATTCGAGAAATGAACTCCGGTTGTATTTGTTGTTCTTTAGTAGGAGATTTTGGCGAGGCTTTAAAAGAAGTCATTGAAAAATATCATCCTGACAGAATTATTATCGAGCCGTCAGGAGTAGGAAAACTTTCAGATGTAACCAAAGCCGTTCAGAAGGTAGAAGACGCAGTTGACATAAAATTAAACAGCTTTACAACTATTGTGGATGTTACAAAATGCAAAATGTATATGAAAAACTTCGGTGAATTTTTCAGCAATCAGATTGAGTATGCGGGAACAATTATTTTAAGCCGTACAGATACAGAAAAAGCAACAGAAGAGAAGATTGTGACAGCAGTGGAAATCATTCGTTCTTTAAATAAAAAAGCAGCGGTAATTACGACTCCGGTAGAGAAATTAGCGGGAGAGAAAATTTTGGATATTATGGAAAATAACCGCTCTTTAGAAAAAGAACTGATGGAAGAAGAAGCTTGTCCTGTATGTGGCGGACATCATCATGAGCACGAGCATCATCATCACGACCATGAGGAATGTGGCTGCGGACATGACCATCACCATGAGCACGAGCATCATCATCACGACCACGAAGAATGCGGCTGCGGACATGACCATCACCATGAGCATGAACACCATCATCACCACCATGCAGACGAGGTGTTTACAAGCTGGGGTAAGGAAACTGTAAAGATATATTCACAGGATGAAATCAAGAGTATTTTGGATACACTTTCTAATGATGAAAGCTACGGTATGATTTTAAGAGCAAAAGGTATGGTAGAAGGAAAAGACGGACAGTGGATTTACTTTGATATGGTTCCGGGAGAAGCGGACATCAGAGAAGGTTCTGCTGATTACACAGGACGTATCTGCGTTATCGGCTCTAAAATTCAGGAAGACAAGCTGTCAGAATTATTTGGTATTTGAGATTTTAAATAAAGGGAGAAAACAGAAATGGACGAAATCAGAGTGCCGATTTATTTTATGGCAGGATTTTTAGAAAGCGGAAAATCTACATTTTTAGATTTTACCATTGCTCAGGATTATTTTCAGATAGAGGGCAACACCCTGTTAATTCTCTGCGAAGAAGGCGAAGTAGAATTTGATGAAAAGATGCTGAAGAAAAGCAGAACTTCCGTGGAGGTATTAAACAGCTTAGATGAATTAACACCGGAAAGACTGGTAGCTTATGATGCTTTTTATAGTCCGGAACGAGTGATTATAGAATACAACGGAATGTGGCAGGTAAGTAAATTCGAGGAAATGCAGCTTCCAAAGGACTGGGGCATTGTGCAGCACATTGTTACCGTAGATGCCAGCACCTTTCAGGTGTATATGAACAATATGAAATCCCTGTTTGTGGAAATGGTGAGAAATGCAGATATGGTATTGTTTAATCGTTGTTCTATGGATATGCCTCTGGCATCCTTCAGAAGAAGCGTAAAAGTAGTAAATCAGGGAGCAGAGATTATCTTTGAGGATGAAGAAGGCGAAATCGAAGATATTTTTGCGGAGGAAATGCCATTTGATGTCAATGCAGATGTAATTGAAATCATGGACGAGGATTACGGCATCTGGTTTATTGATGCTATGGATCATCCGGAGACTTATAAAGGCAAGAAGGTTGCTTTTACGGGTATGATATTAAAATCCAGAGAATTTCCCAAAAATGTTTTTGTTCCGGGAAGAATGGCAATGACCTGCTGTGCAGATGACACCAGCTTTATCGGATATATCTGTAAAAGTCCGGAGGCGAAAAATTTGCGTACAGGTAAGTGGGTAAAAGTTGTGGCAGAGGTGGATTATGAGTACGTTTCTTCTTATCACAAAGAAGGACCGGTGCTTACAGCTATTTCTTTAGAACCCACAGAGCCTTTAAAGCAGGAACTGGTATATTTTAACTAAGGAGAGGGATATGTTATTAATAGCGGGACTTGGAAATCCGGGTAAACAATATGAAAAAACAAGACACAACATGGGTTTTGATGTTGTGGATGAACTGATAGACCGTCATGAAATTCCACAGGCAGGAATTGCTCATAAAGCTTTATACGGAAAAGGAATAATTGGCGGAGAAAAAGTAATTGTGGAAAAGCCTTTGACTTATATGAATTTAAGCGGAGAGTCTGTAAGAGAATTTATCGATTACTATAAAATGGATCCGGAAACAGAGATGATTGTCATTTATGATGACATTGATTTAGAGCCGGGACAAATTCGTATTCGAAAAAAGGGAAGTGCAGGAGGGCATAATGGAATTAAAAATATTATTGCTCAGCTCGGCACACAGAATTTTTACCGCATTAAGGTAGGTGTAGGAGCAAAACCAAAGGGATGGGATTTGGCTGACTACGTTTTGGGACGTTTTTCTTCCAAGGAGAGAGAAGTGGTAGATGCAGCTATTCAGGATGCGGTAGATGCGGTGGAAATGATTATTGAAAAAGGAATTGATGCAGCAATGAACCATTATAACGGTTCAGGAAAGAAGAAAAAAGAGGAGTAAAATCATGCAGGTATTCATGCAGCCTTTAGAAAATCTGAAAGAATTTGAAGAAATTACACAAAAGCTTCCAAAAAACGAAGGTATTTTGCAGCTCTCAGGCTGTGTGGAAACTCAGAAAGCCCATATTATGTATGGGCTTTTTGAAGCGATGAAAAAAAAGACAGGACAGGAAAAGGCTAACTGTCTGATTATTGCGGAAAATGATTTAAAGGCAAAAGAGCTTTATGAGGATTATCGTCTTTATAATCGTGAGGTTATGTTTTATCCTGCCAAGGATTTGATTTTCTTTGAGGCAGATGTACACGGAAATCTTTTGACAAAAGAAAGAATGAAGGTTTTGGCTGCGCTTTTGGAGAAGAAGGGCGTTACGGTTATTACCAGCATGGGAGGCTGTATGGATTACCTTCTTCCCCTTGAAACCATAGAGAAGCATGTACTGCATTTTCAAAGTGACAGCCCCCTTGATATGGATAAGCTGAAAAAACAGCTTTTAGGAATGGGATATGAGAAAAATGCACAGGCGGAAGCACCGGGACAGTTTTCTTTTCGAGGGGGAATTATTGATATTTTCCCACTGACAGAGGACAATCCTGTGCGTATTGAGCTTTGGGGTGATGAGATTGACTCTATCCGAAGTTTTGATGCAGAAAGTCAGCGTTCCATTGAAAATTTGGATGAAATTACCATTTATCCGGCAGCAGAGATGTTGTTAAGTGATGAGGTTTTAAAAAAGGGAATAAAAAAAATCCAGAAAGACAGAGATGCAGCAGTACAGAAGTTTCGAGATGCTTTTTTAACAGAGGAAGCAGGCAGATTAAAGCAGGTGGTAACAGAAACATTGGAAAATCTGACAGAATTTCATGATTTTTCGGCAGCAGAGCATTTTCTGCGGTATTTTTATAAAGATGTAGTTACTTTTACCGACTATTTTGATACGGAAAATACGTTGATACTGTTGGACGAAACCAATCGTTTGCTGGAGCAGGCACAGGCTGTGGAAACAGAATTTCGGGAAAGTATGGAGCACAGGCTGGAAAAGGGTTATCTGTTGGCGGGGCAGACGGATTTGTTAATCAGCGCCAGACAGACACAGCAGAAGATAAACAGGAAAAATTGTGTTTCTCTTTGTACCATCGAGCAGCACAAAGGAGACTGGGATATTACGGAGCAGTATTATATTACGGCTAAATCTGTCAGCCCTTATAACAACAGCTTTGAACTTTTGGTAAAGGATTTAAAACGCTTTAAAAAGGAAGGGTATGGTGTGTTGCTGCTGTCGGGTTCTCGTACTCGTGCGGCACGTCTTGCCGAGGATTTGCGAAATGAGGAACTGAACAGTTTTTATACAGAGGATATGGACAGAGTGATAGAACCGGGAGAAATTATGACAGCTTTCGGTCACGCGAAAAAGGGATTTGAATATCCGATGATTAAATTTGTTGTAATTACAGAGTCGGATATTTTCGGACAAGAAAAGAAGAAAAAACGAAAAAAATCGGAATATAGCGGAAAGAGAATACAAAGTTTTAATGAGCTTAGTATTGGAGATTATGTGGTTCATGAAAATCATGGACTGGGAGTCTACAAGGGAATTGAGAAAATTACGGTAGATAAAGTTGCAAAAGATTATATTAAAATCGAATATGCAGGGGGAAGTACTCTTTATATTTTGCCTAATCAGTTGGATATGCTTCAGAAGTATGCAGGGGCAGATGCCAGAGCACCAAAACTGAATAAACTTGGGGGACAGGAATGGAATAAGACTAAGACAAAGGTTCGTGGGGCAGTAAAAAATATTGCCAAGGATTTAGTTCGCCTGTATGCCGCAAGACAGGCAACACAGGGATTTCAATATGAACCGGATACAGTATGGCAAAGAGAATTTGAGGAAATGTTTCCTTTTGAGGAGACAGATGATCAGCTTATGGCGATTCAGGCTGCCAAACAAGATATGGAAAGTAAGAAAATCATGGACCGCCTGATTTGTGGTGACGTAGGTTACGGAAAGACAGAGATTGCCATTCGCATTGCATTTAAGGCGGCACAGGAAGGAAAACAGGTAGTTTATCTTGTACCAACTACGATTTTGGCACAGCAGCATTATAATACTTTTGTACAGCGAATGAAGGATTTTCCTGTAAGAGTGGATTTATTATGCCGTTTCCGCACACCGGCACAGCAGAAAAAAACCATTGCCGATACTCAGAAAGGGCTGGTAGATATTCTGATTGGAACTCACAGGGTTCTTTCCGATGATGTGAAATTTAAGGATTTGGGGCTTTTGATTATTGATGAGGAACAGCGATTTGGTGTTACTCATAAGGAAAAAATTAAGAAGCTGAAGGAAAATATTGATGTTCTTACTCTAACGGCCACACCTATTCCAAGAACATTGCATATGAGTCTTATTGGTATTCGCGATATGAGTGTGCTGGAAGAAGCGCCTATGGACAGAATGCCTATTCAGACTTATGTTATGGAATATAACGAGGAGATGGTGCGTGAGGCAATCAGCAGGGAGCTGGCAAGGGGCGGACAGGTTTATTACGTTTATAATCGTGTCAATGATATTGATGAAGTTACAAATCGTGTGGCAAAATTAGTGCCGGAAGCCAACGTAGCCTTCGCTCACGGGCAGATGCAGGAGCATCAGCTGGAAAAAATCATGTATAGTTTTATTAACGGAGAGATTGATGTGCTGGTTTCTACTACCATTATAGAAACAGGTCTTGATATTTCCAATGCGAATACCATGATTATCCATGATGCAGACCAGATGGGACTTTCCCAGCTCTATCAGCTAAGAGGAAGGGTTGGACGTTCCAACAGGACCGCTTATGCCTTTTTGATGTATAAGAAAAATAAAATGTTAAAGGAAGTAGCTGAAAAACGACTTCATGCTATCCGTGAATTTACGGATTTGGGAAGCGGATTTAAAATTGCCATGCGAGATTTGGAAATCCGTGGAGCAGGAAACCTGTTAGGAGCAGAACAGCACGGACACATGCAGGCAGTGGGTTATGATTTGTACTGTAAGATGCTGGATGAGGCTGTGCGGGAGGAAAAAGGACTGAAGCAGCAGGAAGACTTTGAAACAGCCATTGATTTGGAAGTAAATGCCTTTATTCCGCCGAAATATATTCCAAATGAATATCAGAAATTGGATATTTATAAGAGAATTGCAGGTATCGAGTCAGAGGAAGAATATGAAGATATGCTGGAAGAGCTTATGGACCGATTTGGCGAACCTCCAAAAGCTGTTCAGAACCTTCTGGCTATTGCTAACTTAAAAGCGCTGGCTCATAAGGCATATATCAAGGAAATCAAACAAAATGGCACTGATGTGAAGATTACCATGTTTGAAAGAGCAAAAATTGACGGGGCAGGATTTCCGCAGATTTTGGATAAATATAAGAATAATTTAAAAATGAAGTTAGATGAAGTGCCGTATTTTATGGTTTCTTTAAAGGGAAGAAGACCAAAAGAGATTTTAGATGTGCTGAATATTCTTCATGATATTTTAATGGATTTTCAAGAACTGATACTGAAATAATTCTTGCTCGGATAAGGAAAAGCGTCTATAATAAAACAAGATATTTATACCTACAAAAGGGATTTACAGGAGGAACTTATGAACAGAACAATGAAAAAGCTGTTATGCCTTACAACAGCAGGTGTGTTGGGATTATCTGCGCTGGCAGGATGCGGAAGCAAAAAAATAGATGGAACAAAACCACTTTTAACAGGAAAAGAAGATACAGTAACAGTAGGAACAGGAAATTTGGTGCTTCGTATGAACCAGGTACAGATGATGTCTTATATGTCCATGATGGGCGGCGGCACAACCGGCATGTGGGAGCAGAAGACAGAGGATGGAAAAACTTACGGCGAGCAGACAAAGGACAGTGTACTGGAACAGTTAAAAGCAATGATGCTGTTAAAAGAACATGCGGCAGATTACAAGATATCTGTTTCTGATGAAGAAAAGAAAAGTATTGAAGAAGCTGTAAAAAAATTCATGGAAGCGAATACAAAAGAAACGGTTGAAAAGCTTTCTGTACAGCAGTCCGATATTGAACAGCTTTTGACATTGTTTACTTATCAGAATAAGATGTATGACCCGATGACAGCTGATGTAGATACAAATGTAGAAGATACAGAAGCTGCTCAGAGCGCCATTACTTATTGCAAGGTAAGCACAGCAGACAAGACAAATGAAGACGGAACAACAACACCTCTTACTGATGAGGAGAAAAACGAGAAAAAAGCACAGGCACAGAGTGTCTTAGATAAGCTTTTAGCTTCTGATGACCCTGCTATGGCAGATGTAGATACTCTTGCAAAAGAAGTGGATGAGAATTTAAGCGCTTTAGACACGACTTTTGGTGCAGAAGACACTTTATTAGATGAAAAACTTCTGGAAGCGGCAAAAACATTGCAGGACGGACAGGTTTATGAAAGTGTTGTAGAAGGCGAAAATGCTTATTATGTAGTCAGAATGGATCAGGTTTTGGACAGAGAAGCAACAGACGCTGAAAAAGAACAAATTGTAAACGAAAGAAAACAGGAAGCATATCAGAAGCTTTTAGATGAATGGAAAGAAAAAGCTGAAATTACTGTAAACGAAAAAGAATGGAAAAAGGTGACTTTGTCTGATAATGATGTTTATACATTAAAACAGCCTGAGACAGAAGAAACACCGGAAGAAGGAACTGAAAACACGGAAGATACACAGGAATAAAAAGAAGGAGTTGTTGCATTAGAGATATCTCGGAAGGATACTTAAAGCAGCAGCTCCTTCTTTATGTCATAGGAAATCCGTCCTATGAAACAAAAAGTAATCCACAAGAATTGTACTGCGGCGGATAAAAATGATGAGAGCTTCCAAAATTGATTATATATGGTTGATGCCAAAAGAAAGGGGAAAAAGTAATTTATGAATAAACACAAAATTCTGTTAATTGAAGATAATGCAGAAATTAGCGAAATGCTGACTAAGTATTTGACGACTGAAAATTATGAAGTTATTTGCGCAGCTGACGGACAGGAAGCCTGTAATCAATTTGCTATGTCTACGTTTAGCTTAGTTCTGTTAGACCTTATGATACCCAAAATCAGCGGTATGGACGTTATGCAGTACATCAGAAAAAACAGCGTAGTTCCTGTTATTATTGTGTCGGCAAAGGACACCGAAGCAGATAAAACCTTAGGTTTGGGATTAGGTGCCGATGACTATATTACCAAGCCCTTTTCTGTTGTAGAAGTTTTAGCCCGTATAAAAGCAAATATAAGAAGAACAACCCAGTATGATAATTCATCGGTTACTGCTCCGGCTATATTGGCTGCCGGAGATTTGATAATGAACTTATCCGAATATTCCGTTACTAAAAAAGGGAAAAATATTGAATTGACCGCAAAGGAATTTGATATTTTGAAATTACTATTGCAAAACCCTAAAAAGGTATATACCAAAGAACAAATTTATTCTCTTGTTTGGAATGACGCATATTTAGGAGATGAAAATGCTGTTAATGTGCATATCAGCAGATTGAGGAATAAGATTGAGGACGATAACCGAAATCCCCGTTATATTCTAACAGTTTGGGGGATTGGATATAAATTAGGAGATACGTTATGAGTGAGCCGACGATTATCTTTTTTCTTTTGATGTGTATTGTGCTTTTACTCGTAATTGTTTTGTATCAGCAATTTGTTTTTCGTACCGGAATACAGAAAAAAATACAAAAAATCAGCGGAAAGCTAAAAGAAATAACTGATACAAACAGCTCCGAGCGCGTAATGATTTTTACCGAGAACAAAGAGCTTATGGAACTTGCTGCACAAATAAACCGTTTGTTGGAAAATCATCTAAAAGTAAAAGCAGATTATTGTCGTTCGGAAATTGCTTCTAAAAAAATGCTTTCTAATATTTCACATGATATAAAGACACCCATGACTGTCATTTTGGGATATTTGGAAATTATGCGTATCAATGGGACAAGTACAGACGAAATGTTAGGGAAAATCGAACAGAAGGCAGAAAACGTCATGGAACTGATTAACCAGTTTTTCACTTTGGCAAAGTTAGAGTCCGGCGATATGGATATAGAACTGTCGAGAATTGATGTATGTGAGGTTTGTCGTGAAAGCACATTAGATTTTTACGAAATACTGACAAGCAAAAATTTTCAAGTTGATATTGATATACCGGAAACATCTGTCTATGTTCATGGGAATAAAGAAGCTATACAGCGTATTTTATTTAATCTTATTTCTAATGTTATTCGGTATGGAGCAGACGGGAAATATTTAGGAATAAATTTAAGAACTGATAAAAATGCAGTATTTATTGATGTGATTGATAAGGGTAAAGGAATTGACAAAAATTTTGCAACCAGTGTATTTGACCGCCTTTTTACTATGGAGGACTCCCGAAATCGTAATATACAGGGAAATGGTTTGGGGCTGACAATTTCTAAAAACTTAGCATTACAGCTTGGTGGGGATATTATTTTAGATAGCACTCCGAATGTAAAGACAGTATTTAGCGTCAAACTAAAAAAATGTCTTATTAAATACTGCGAAAGAAATTTGTAAGGATTATTCAAGAGTTTTGAAAATCGAAACCGCTACAATGGTATGTAGAAAGGAGATAAGAAATATGCAGTACATTTTACAAACTAATCACATTACGAAAACCATTGGCGGAAGAAATCTTGTAAATGACGTTAATCTCCACATAAAAAAAGGAGAAATCTATGGCTTCTTGGGACCGAACGGAGCAGGTAAAACAACAGTTATGAAGATGATTACAAACCTTTGGAAACCTACCAGTGGAGCCATTGAGATTTTTGGAGAAACACTTTCGTCACAATCCTATGAAGTCTTAAAACGAATGGGAAGTATCATTGAATTTCCCACCTTTTACGACCACATGACAGGATATGAAAATTTGAAAATCCATTGTGAATATATGGGGTACTACAATCATGGCAGTATAGAAAATGCGCTTGATATGTTGGGGTTATCCGACACAGCCGGAAAAGCCGTTAAAAATTATTCTCTCGGCATGAAAGAACGTCTTGGAATTGCACGCGCTATTCTGTGTAAGCCGGAGTTACTTATCCTTGATGAGCCGACAAACGGACTTGACCCAGCGGGAATGAAGCAAATCCGCGACCTGTTGAAAACACTCTGCACCGAATATGGCATAACAATTATGATTTCCAGTCATATTCTTTCAGAGATTGAAAGTATTGCTGATACTGTTGGTGTAATCAATCATGGTGTGATGATGAAAGAAATCAGCATGAAAGAAATCGAGCAGATGAGTTTAGCCTATATTGAATTGTCTGTACTCAATACGAAAAAGGCAGCCTATGTGTTAAGTGAAAAACTTGGAGTTGATAATTTTAAGATTATCGAGGACGAAAAAATCCGCATTTATGACAGCCATGTATCCACTCAAGAATTATCGAAAACGCTTGCTTTGAATGATGTTGAGGTAATATCTCTTGGTAAAAAAGCGGAAACTTTGGAAGATTACTTCCTAAAAATGACTGGGGAGGTGGAGAAATCATGTTAAAACTGATTAAACTGGAATGGAAGAAAAACAATATCGGCAAATATATCCGTAACGCTGTAATATTGGCGGCGGTTCTCTGCCTGTTCATGTTCGCACTTGCCTATCTTGGTATTGCAAACGACCCGGATACAGGCGTACCAGACGCAGCTCCCGGCAATAATACCATATCTTCGCCTATTGAGTTGTTTACAAGTATGTCTTTCCTTGTATTTACCAGTGTCATGCTTTCATCATTTATTGTGAGCGCATACAAGAATAAGACCATGAATTTAATGTTTTCTTATCCGATAAAGAGACAGAAAATACTTATTTCACAAATGCTTGCGGTGTGGATTTTTAATTTTTCCGCTTTGGTTCTTACGAAATTATTGCTTTACGGGTGCATTTTGCTTGGTTCAAAATTTATGGTATCTGCTTTCCCTCTTGATTTTAACATGGCAAGTTTGGGCTTTTATGTGCAGCTAATCTTGAAAACAGTCGTTATAGTGACTATGAGCTTTATCGCCCTGTTTATCGGCTTGGCTATGAAATCGTCAAAAGCAACTATCATATCTTCATTTTTGCTTATTATACTGACACAGGCAAACATAGGCGACCTTACTTTGGCAAACAATGCTATATTTCCTGTCATATTAACGATTATATCACTAATTTTTGCTTTTCTCTCCATACAGGGTGTTGAAAACAAAGACTTAATGTAGGAAAGGCTGCTGCCTTCAACATTTAAGATATGTATGAAACGCAACAGCCTCTTAACAGTTTTTAGTAGTATTCTCTACACTTGAGTAGGTTTAAGGTCTCTAATCCGACCAAGTGATATGGTTTTCAGTATTACGCTTGAAATTTTATCCTCTGTTTCTCCAATCCATGTATCCAATCGGACTTTAAGAAGTAGATAAGGAAGGTAATAGAGCTCAGCGTCCATGTCAGCGGATAAGCCCAAAAGATAACATGAATATCAGGGATAAAGTGTACTGCCGCAGTGATATAGCTTACACGGATAATACACCAGCATATCAGCATGACGAACATGGGAACGGCGGATTTTCCTGCGCCTCGTAAAATTCCTGCCATACAATGGGAAAAGGCAAGAAGAAAATAAAACAGCGCATCAATACGAGCCTGATCTGTTCCATAGGCAATAACCTGAGGGGTATCATTAAATGCAGCCAGAAATTGAGGAGCAAAGAGGTAAATAATTACTCCAATCAGTTCAGCCATGGAAAGGGAGCAGATAACACCGAATACAGCTCCTTTTTTTGCCCTTTTGTATTCTTTTGCTCCCAGATTTTGGCTGATGAAGGTAGTCAGCGCCATGGCAAAGCAGGTGATAGGGAGAAAAGCAAAGCCCTCTACTTTAGAATACGAACCGCAGCCTGCCATTGCCATTTGTCCGAATTTGTTAATATTGGACTGAACAACTACATTTGCCAGTGAAATAATGGAGTTTTGCAGTCCTGCTGGCAGACCATTGGAAATAATCTGGCGGAGCATCAGCCAGTCCATACGAATACGGGACGGATGTATTTTGTATTCTTCTGGGCTTTTTAAAAGTTGAAGCAAGCATAAGAGCGCACTGATAAACTGAGAAACTACAGTAGCAAAAGCAGCAGCGCCTACACCCATGCCTAATCCTGCTACGAGAATTAAATCCAGCACAATGTTAATAATAGAAGATATAATTAAATAAATTAAAGGGTGCTTGCTGTCACCTACAGACTGAAGAATTCCCACAAGGAAGTTATACATAACAAAAGCCAGAGAACCGCAGAAATAAATGCGGAAATAGGTGACTGAGTTTGGCAGAACTTCAGCAGGAGTTCCCATCATCACCAAAATCTGAGGCGCTGCGGCCACACCCACAACAGTCAGTAAAATTCCTGACACAATACCGAGAGCTACGATGGTATGAATAGCTCTTTGCACTAAATCAAATTTCTTTGCACCGAAATATTTTGCAACGACAACACCTGCACCAATGGCAATACCATTGAAAAATCCAACCATAAGGAAAATCAGATTTCCGGACGAGCTTACGGCTGCCAGAGCGCTGCTTCCCAGATAATTTCCTACGATTAAGGAGTCAGCAGTATTGTAAAGCTGTTGAAATAAATTACCGAAAAACAGTGGGACAGCAAATGCGATGATTTTCTTCCAGATAGGACCGCTGGTCATAAGAGTTGCTGAAGAACGATTGTCCATAGTTGTAATGCCTCCGTTTTGATACTATAATTAGATAATCATACTATTAAGTATAAGGTCACTGTAAGGGAAAAGCAAGTATTGAGGAGAAAATTATGTTTATATCAGATTTGCATATACATTCTAAATTTTCCAGAGCAACCAGTAAAGACTGCGATTTGGAGCATCTGGAAATGTGGGCACGAAAAAAGGGAATACAGATTTTAGGCACAGGAGATTTCACCCATCCTGTATGGCAGGAGGAAATAAGAGAAAAGCTGGAGCCTGCCGAGGACGGTCTTTATCGGCTGAAAAAAGAATATCGGATTTCAGACGGATTTGTGCCGGATACCATAACACCTAGATTTGCAGTTACAGGGGAAATCAGCTCTATTTATAAAAAAGGCGGAAAGACAAGGCGGGTTCACAGCCTGCTGATACTTCCCAGTTTAGAGAAAGCACAGAAATTATCGGAAAAATTAGAAAAAATCGGAAATCTTCATTCTGACGGACGTCCGATTTTAGGGTTGCCCTGTAAGGACTTGCTGGAAATGCTCCTTGAGACCACGGAAAAAGGAATTTATGTACCGGCACATATCTGGACACCGCATTTTTCTATGATGGGAGCATTTTCTGCATTTTCATCTCCTGAAGAATGTTTTGAGGAATTAACACGTTATATTCATGCCGTGGAGACAGGCTTGTCCTCTGACCCTGCCATGAATTGGAGAGTTCCTGCCATTGAAAAGATGCAGCTTATTTCCAATTCTGATGCACATTCTCCGTCAAAACTGGGAAGAGAAGCTAATTTAATGGAAATAGAAATGTCTTATAATGGTTTGGAAAAAGCCATTCAGGCGGGAGAAGGGCTTTCGGGAACCATAGAATTTTATCCTGAGGAGGGAAAATACCACCTTGACGGACACAGAAAGTGTCAGGTTTGTCTTACGCCAAAACAGACAAAGGAGCAGGGAGGAATATGCCCTGTATGCGGGAAAAAGCTGACCGTAGGCGTACTGCACAGAATAGAAGAGATGGCTGACAAGGAAGAAGGATATATAAAAGAAGGAGCAAAGCCTTTTGAAAAGCTGGTTCCGTTAATGGAAATTATTGCAGAAGACATGGGATATTCCACTGCTTCTAAAAAAGTTTTTGAGAAATATCAGCAGGCTCTGTTAAAGCTGGGTACAGAATTTGAGATTTTAAGAGAAATTCCTTTGGAGGATATTAAGAGGCAGATGGGAGAAACGATTGCAGAGGGGATTTCTCATATTCGAAAAGGTGAGGTACAGTGTATTTCCGGTTTTGACGGAGAATACGGAAAGATAAAGGTTATGGAACCTTGAGGTGAAGAGATTGAAAAAACGAAAATGGTCTAAAATTTTTCTTATCTTGTATGTAATATGTGTATTATCTTACACAGCAGCCAGAATTATTTTAAAGGAATACGGATATTTTTATTATGACTTTTTTGAAAAGGGTAAAATGCTGTTATTATTGATAGGCGCTGTTTATATTTGGTGCATTGGCGTAGGAAATCTGAAACGATATAAAATGCGATATCCTGGCAGGAGCATTACAGGAGGCTGTATTTTACTAGGAATATTTACCGTAGTATCCGTAGGATTTTTCGGAAATTATTTTGTCAGGACTATGTCAATGTGGGAAACTTCGGCATATCAGCCTGTCGAGGAACGGGAAGAAAAAGCGGAGGAAACGGAGGAAAGCAAGACGCAGGAGCAAAGGGGAGTTTATGAAACCGTCGAGGATGCGTATCAATATCTCTATGATGAGGTTCTTTCTCTCTCCTATTCCTCCAGCAGCTCTCAATATAATGCAAAAGGAAATTTCTATGCTGTTTTGGAAACCGGTATGGGTACTTATGAAGGACAGGAAAATGTTCCGTATACCATAGAGGTGGTTTACGATAGAATTTCGGACGACGGGGAGTCTTATATGTTTAATTTTTATAAGATATATGAAACAGCGGAGGGTGACATCACAGATTTCGGATTGCGTTATCTTGTGAATAAATATACGGGAAAGATTACGGCAGAAGAAGTACCGTGGGGAAATTAAAAAAAAATGGAGCATTGCTTAAAGTGACCGCTCCATTTTTTATGTTTAATTTTATTAAGGAAAATGATTAAGCTCTGGCTTCTTCTAAAGCTTTTGCCAACTGGTCAGGGCAGGAGGTTCCTCTGCCGTTGCAGTCTGTTCCTTTTAATCTCTGGATAACATCATCCACTTTCATTCCCTGAACAAGGCTTGCAATTCCCTGTGTGTTTCCGTTGCAGCCACCGTTGAATTTTACGGATTTTACAACATCACCTTCAATTTCAAATTCAATAGAGCGTGAACATACGCCTTTTGTTTTATATACAGCCATTTTAAAGTCCTCCTTTGTTTGTTTCTTCAGTGTGAATTATAGCATGACTGAAAAAAAACGTAAAGACAAAGAAACAACTGGCAACGAAGGAAAGATTATGTTAAAGTGAAAGGCAGAGAACAATATTTTACAGGAAAGGTGAAAGCATTATGAATATGATTGGAATTATCGGCGCTATGGAAGAAGAAGTAGAGCTGTTAAAAGAAAAAATGACAGATACAGTAATTGTGGAAAAAGCAGGAATGAAGTTTGTAAAAGGAAACTTGAAAGGACAGACTGCTGTTGTGGTTCGTTCCGGTATTGGTAAGGTAAATGCCGGCATTTGTACACAGATTTTGGCAGATGAATTTCAGGTTGAAGCTGTAATTAACACAGGAATAGCAGGTTCTTTAAAGGCAGAAATCAATATCGGTGATATTGTGTTGTCCACAGATACCATGCAGCACGATGTAGATGCCAGAGAATTCGGATATCCTCTGGGACAGATACCTCGTATGGAAACACTGGCATTTGAGGCAGATGAGAATTTAAGAAAGCTGGCAAAGGAAGTGTGCGAAGAAGTTAATCCTGATATTCAGGTATTTGAAGGGCGTGTTGCCAGCGGTGACCAGTTTGTAGCAGACAAAGAAACAAAAGAAAGAATTATTGAAAATACACAGGCGTACTGTACGGAAATGGAAGGGGCTGCTATTGGACAGGCTGCATATTTAAACAAAATTCCGTATCTGGTAATTCGTGCTATTTCCGACAAAGCAGATGACAGCGCACATGTAGATTACCCTACCTTTGAAAGACAGGCAATCCGCCACACGGTAAACCTTGTCAGCCGTATGATGGAATGCTTGTAAAGAAGCTATTTGCATAAACTGTCATTTCAGGCGGGGATTTGTCGAGCGAATTTTGTTTCCAAAAGCCCACAGGTGCTATATAATAGAGCTCATAGAGAAAAAGAGACGCAGGACAGAAATGTTCATGCGCCGAAAATGAGGAGGAGCTATGGAGTACCTGATTTTTTATTATGGGACATGCCTTATGGGGCTTTTCAGCATTGTAAGTATGCTGGCAATTTACACAAGTAACAAAAGAGTTTTGAAAGAGTCGAAAAACCCGACACAAGCAAAAGAGAAATGGACAGCAAATTTTATTTCAGAACATCAAAAGCTGTTAAAAGATAATATACAGATACATAACCCTGCAGTTTATGTAATGAAACGCATGAGAGGACGAAAGATAGGACCATGGAGTATGCACCAGATAAAAGGCATTTCCTGGATTACTTTGTGCCTCTCATTTTTATTTGCCGGAGCACAGTTTTTTTTATTGGGAGAGGGCAGAGATAAAGTTGTAAGACTTTTCCCATTAAAGGCAGAGCTTCCTGCCATGAGCCTTACAGTATTTACTACCATTGGACTTGGAATTGTACTTTTGGGGTTAAAAATATTAACAGGAACAGGATATCACGAGGAAGAAATAGAAACAAATCTATTGGATTATGTGGAAAATCGCTGCAAAGAGCCTGCAAAAGTAGTTCCGATAAAGAAAACAGTAAAACCTGTTGAAAACTCAAAAAAAGATGAGGTTTTAAAAGAAATTGAGCGGGGAATTTTAGAAACAGCTGCTACGGACAATCGTTATGCACATTTGCTGGATAAAGAAGAAAAAGCCATTGTCAAAGATGTTGTGAAAGAATTTTTGGCAGGAAATCAGAAAAAGTAAGAGAATAAAAAAGTAACAGAAAACCTTCTTTGGTAAAATTTTGCCAGAGAAGGTTTTTCTAAACTTTATGGAAAGTACATGACACAAAATGAAAAAAGTGCTAAGATAGAAAGAATAAAAATTTGGAAAGGAATGAGAATATGGAACAGGAAAAAAAGACAGCAATGCGAGTATCAGCAGTCACGATTGTATGGAATGTTATCCTTTCTATTTTTAAATTAATAGCAGGTATTGTGGGACATTCCGGAGCAATGATTTCGGATGCAGTTCATTCAGCGTCTGATGTATTCAGCACAATTATTGTGATTTTAGGAATTAATATTGCCAGCAGACAGTCAGATGATGACCATCAGTATGGGCACGACAGGTTGGAATGCGTGGCGGCAATTTTATTGGCAGTTGTGCTGTTTGCCACAGGGATTGGCATTGGTATCGGAGGTATTAACAAGATTATTGAGGGTACAGCAGGAAAAGATGAAATCCCCGGAATGATTGCCCTGATTGCAGCGGTTGCTTCTATTGTGGTGAAGGAAGGAATGTTTTGGTATACCAGAAGCGCCGCCCAAAAAATAAATTCCGGCGCTTTGATGGCAGATGCGTGGCATCATCGTTCAGATGCCTTGTCTTCAGTAGGAGCTCTTATCGGTATCGGCGGCGCACGTCTGGGATTTCCGGTGTTAGACCCGATTGCCAGTGTGGTTATCTGTGTGTTTATTGTGAAAGCAGCTTACGATATTTTTAAAGATGCCATTGATAAAATGGTAGATAAATCTTGTGATGAAGAAACAGAAGAAAAAATGTGCCGGTTAATTGAAGAACAGCAGGGAGTTTTAAAAGTGGATGTACTGCGCACCAGATTGTTTGGGGCAAAGATGTATGTAGATATTGAGATTGCCGCAGACGGAGACATTACCCTGAGAGAAGGGCATGAAATAGCGCAGGCTGTTCACGATAAGGTGGAGGAGGAATTTCCGCTGGTGAAACACTGTATGGTGCATGTAAATCCATTATAAAAGGGGGAAACAAATGAAAGCATATCAGTTAAAAGTACAGATTAAAAATTCACATCCGCCTATTTGGCGAAGAGTTATAGTGCCTTCCGGTATTACTTTTCAGTATTTATCAGAAATATTGAATGTGACTATGGGATGGATTGGGTATCATTTACACAGTTTTGAGTTTTTTCATTCAGGTATTTCGGTTGAAATGAAGTCAGACGAACTGAATTTTTTTGATGATATGGATAATAAAAGTCTGGATGAACAAGAAACTGTGATAGATACTTTTTTAGAGAAGGAAAATACCTTTACTTATATATACGATTTTGGAGATTTCTGGGAACATAAGGTTGCTGTGGGAAAGGTCTTATATGATTATGAATATTCTTATGCTCAAGTCTTAAAATATAAGGGTGAAACACCTTATGAGGATTGCGGAGGGATATATGGTTATTATGAAATGCAGGATATTTTAAGTAATCCAAGACATCCTCAATACAAACAGACAAAAGAGTGGGTAGAAGAGCAGATTACTCAGAAGTATGATTTAGAGAGCATCAATGAAGTGTTAAGTGAGTTAAAAGGGATGAATTTTGATGCAACTTTAAAAGAAATTTTAACAGAATACTCGAAATCAGAGTTGGTGGAAATTGCAAAAGTACATCACTTATCCGGTTATTCAAAATATAAGAAAGCAGAGCTGGTGGAATTTTTAGTAGGAGAGCTGTTGAGTAAAGAGGTTATGTGCAGGTATTTCAGATTTTTAAATGAAGATGAAATCCAGTTTTTAGAAGGAGAAGAAAGAACACGTAAGGTTTTCCTCCAGGATACGAGATATGTGTACTTATTAGAAGGAGGTTATGCAGGAGTCTATGCAGACTGGGAAGATAGTGTATTTTGCCTGCCGGAAGAAGTAAAAGCAGCTTATAGAGAAAACTGTACAGAGGAGTGGAAGAAAGAACGTCAGGATGCTGAAACGTTTCTGATGTATTTTAATGTGGCAGCAGAGCTTTATGGAATTTGTCCTGTAGAAAACGTAGTAGAATTATATAGGAGAGATACAAGAATAGAAAAAGACGGATTTTCTGTGCTGGCTTTTCTAAAAGATGTTCCGGAGGATAAAAAATGTTTTGTGCTGCAGGGCAGCCAGATTGTATTATCATTATATAAAGAAAAAAATGAATACAACAGACTTCTCAGAGAACAGCAGGGAGAGGAGTTTTATATTCCATCCCAGGAAGAAATTGAATGTTTAGGGAAGAAAGGCTATCTGCCATTTGGAAAGAATATGGAGCAGTTAAAAGCTTTCTTTATAAAGGAAGGAAAAGAAGAAAAGGAAGATGCAGAGCTTTTGTGTAGAACTATTCAGTTTATTATTCGAATAGGCGGAACAATGGAAGAAATTTTGGATATGTTAGAGAATGCTTTTTTGGAATACGATGAAGTTATGGAAGATAATAGATTAAGAGGAAAATTATTCTTTAAAATAGAAAATGTATGGAAAGAAACGAATACAGTTGTTATGCGAGGAAATGCAGAAAAGGCTGAGACATCTGCACAGACAGCAAATGATAAGATTATTTTATTTCCTGGGAAAAAATATTAGAGAAATTTTTCTTGTAAATCATCAAAGTCTATTTTATAATAGAAACCATTCTTGATAAAATATTTCAGAGATAGAGTGTTAGGAGGAAAAAGCGTGAAAAACGAAGTAGTCATCGTTCTTGATTTCGGTGGACAGTACAATCAGTTAATCGCAAGACGCGTGCGAGAATGTAATGTTTACTGTGAAATTTATTCTTATAAAACAGATATTGAGAAAATTAAAGCAATGCAGCCTAAGGGTATTATTTTTACAGGTGGACCAAACAGCGTTTATCTGCAGGATTCTCCTACTTATACAAAGGAAATATTCGAGCTGGGTATTCCGGTTTTAGGAATTTGCTATGGTTCTCAGCTTATGATGCACCTTCTGGGAGGAAAAGTTGAGAAAGCGCCAGTGAGAGAATATGGTAAAATTGAAGTAACCGTTAATCAGAATTCTAAACTTTTCGAAAATGTGTCAGAGAAGACCATTTGCTGGATGAGTCATAACGACTATATTTCCCAGATTGCTCCGGGATTTGAAATCAGCGCTCATACAGCAGACTGCCCGGTTGCAGCTGTTGAAAACAAAGGAAAGAATTTATATGCAACACAGTTCCATCCGGAAGTACTTCATACACAGGAAGGAAAGCAGATGCTTTCTAACTTTGTTTATAATGTATGTCAGTGTTCTGGTGACTGGAAGATGGATTCTTTTGTAGAGGAGTCTATTCAGGCAATTCGTAAGAAGGTAGGAAATGGTAAAGTTCTTTGCGCTCTTTCCGGTGGTGTGGATTCTTCTGTGGCAGCAGTTATGCTTTCAAAAGCAGTAGGAAATCAGCTGACTTGCGTATTTGTAGACCATGGTCTTCTTCGTAAAGATGAAGGCGATGAGGTAGAAGCTGTATTTGGGCCAAATGGCCAATACGATTTGAACTTTATTCGTGTAAATGCACAGGAACGTTTTTATGCAAAATTAAAAGGCGTGGAAGAACCGGAAGAGAAACGTAAAATTATCGGTGAAGAATTTATTCGTGTATTTGAAGAGGAAGCAAAGAAAATCGGAGCTGTTGATTTCTTAGTGCAGGGAACGATTTATCCTGATGTGGTAGAAAGTGGCGTTGGCGGTGAGTCTACAGTTATTAAATCACATCATAATGTAGGTGGTTTGCCAGATTACGTTGACTTTAAGGAAATTATTGAGCCACTGCGTGATTTGTTTAAGGACGAAGTGCGTAAAGCAGGTCTGGAGCTGGGTATTCCGGAATATCTTGTGTTCAGACAGCCATTCCCAGGACCGGGACTTGGTATTCGTATCATCGGCGAAGTTACTGCTGAGAAAGTAAAAATGGTTCAGGAAGCAGATGCGATTTGGCGTGAGGAAATCAAAAAAGCCGGATTGGATAAGGAAATCGGACAGTATTTTGCAGGCCTTACCAATATGCGTTCTGTGGGTGTTATGGGTGATGAGAGAACTTATGACTACGCAGTGGCATTAAGAGCGGTAACAACTACGGACTTTATGACTGCGGAGAGCGCAGAAATTCCGTGGGAGGTTATCGGAAAGACAACAAGCAGGATTGTGAATGAGGTGAAACACGTAAATCGTGTTATGTACGATTGTACGGGAAAACCGCCTGCGACGATAGAGTTTGAATAGGGACGCTTAGTTTAGAGGTGTCTGAAACCTCAGAATTTATGCGGGTTTGCAGACTTTGCATTTAGTGGTTGTCGTCTTTTGCAACACTTTTGCAACACCTTCATTAAAAAAGAAATTTGCAACAGATGAAATAGAGTCGGATGGTTTGCAGATAAAATAATATTTTTATATTAAGGCTTTTACCCGTTGGGGTGGAAGCCTTTTTGCATGTTTGAGATGTTTTCTATTTTAATATATCATTAAATCAAAAATAAGAAAGTGTGAGGTTGATGTTATGAGAGAACAGAAATACCATGTTTACCTAACCGCCGATGAACAGAGCAGAGTCATTCAGTCACTTATCCGACTAAAAAATGAACTTATCGAACAAGGCAAATACACTGACGCAGTGGATGATGTTCTTTGTAAAGTAGTATCAGCCAAGAAGAAGCGTAACTTTTTCATCTAATTACATATAACCTAGAATACAAGAGGACCGCCTATACCGAAGTGCAAGCGGTCTTTTTAATGGGTATGTTATCTTTGCAAACTGGAAGTTTCTTCCTGCTTCACGTATATTCATTATGATTTCTACATCAATTTATCATAGTAGTTATATATATCACCATCAATTCCTAAACTGGAAGGGTTCCAAATTCCAGAAATCTTTAAATTATAATCTTTTGCTATTTTTCCTTCAATAAATTCTGCTTGATTTTTTCTTAAAATACTTTTTGAACTTATGGTTGTATCTACTTCGCTTGTCGAAATAAGAGAATAAATATACGGGGCACGTTCTTGTAAATCGGTCTGCTTTTTTAGCTTTTCAATATACATATCAATATTTACTTCTTGAAATACAATTTCAGAAACTTCATCGCTATTCCATAAATCTTTATATTTTTGTGCTTTAAGTGACTTATCCTGAATAATATCTATGGTTTAAATTCCGGACAGTGGCAGATCGTATCTGTGAGAAATATGGATTGTATTATAATCCAAAACCGAACCGCAGTAAGCAATCGTCTTACTACTACAGACAGGAGCAGGCGGGAATGCCAACCCGGTATACAATGGTGCGTGAAGCGATTGATGAAGCGATTGCCCATAGTACGAACCTTAGAAGTTTTGATTATGCTCTGACGCAGATGGGCTATGAACATTCACTCAGTGAAAGCCGGAAGTATTGGACAATCGTACCGAAAGGGTACACGAAACCGATCAGGCTGAAAAATCTCGGGGAAGATTACACCGAAGAAGCTATCAAACGCAGACTCATGGAAAATCAGAGAGTGCGTATTGTGCCATTTGCAAAGCAGTCAGTTGTTATCCGGCAATACCGCTTGCCGACAAGAGAACAGAAAATTAAAAAGGTGGGTGGTCTGTATGGCTTGTATCTGCATTACTGCTATAAGCTCGGTTATTTACCTAAGTATAAAAAACAGAATACAAAAAGGCTTCATTATCTTTTAAAAGAAGATTTATTGAAGCTTGATAAAATCACAGCGGAGACAAGGCTGCTCGGACGGGAACATATTTTTACGGACGAGCAGCTTTTCTCATATAAAGCGTCACTGAATGGACAAATCGAAACTCTGATTGATGATAGAACGCACCTGCGAAAAATATCCAGAACAAAGATGAGTGATGATGAGCTATCGAAAATCAAAGGGCAGATTGTGTCTATCAGTGGAAAAATCAGGGAACTGAGGAAAGAGGTTCGGTTATGTGATGACATTGCCGAGAGGTCAAAAGTCATGGAACAGAATCTTGAAACCATCAGAACCGAAGAAGAAAAACAAGAGAGAAAACGGATTTGATGAATCAGGGAAAATCAACGGATGCTGTGGACGATCTGATCATCAAGGTCGGGACTGCCCCAAAAAAGAAATTCAAAGTAATTTCCAAGGACCGGTCTGATGCAGAGAGATAAGGAAAGACAGTCGGAGATTATTCTTTCCATCATCGGTATTATCCCGGTTGTATGGTTGGGATTATTGATTGCTCCGTCTGTAAAAGGCGGATTGCCGGAGATATTCCCAAGTCTGATGAATGTATTCAATAAACCATTCCATATCATACTTTGTGAGGACAGCGTAAAAACTGTCCTCATTTTGCTTTTGTGCTATGGCATGGGTATCGGGATTTATTTTTCCACACAGAAGAATTACCGAAGGCGGGAAGAACATGGTTCAGCAAAATGGGGCAATGAAAAAACCGTGGATAAAAAATATAGACAATCTCCATTTTCAGATAACAAGCTGATGACACAGAATGTTTGCATTGGCTTGAACGCAAAAAAGCATAGACGAAATCTGAACACATTGGTATGCGGTGGTTCCGGTGCAGGTAAGACAAGGTTTTATTGTAAGCCGAACCTCATGCAGTGCAATACCTCTTTTGTCATCCTAGATCCGAAAGGAGAAATTTTAAGAGATACTGGAAAGCTGCTTGAAAGAAAAGGATATGAGGTCAGAGTTCTTGACCTGATTTCTATGGAAAAGAGCCACTGCTATAACCCATTTGTATATCTTCAGAATGACAACGATGTGCAGAAACTTGTAACCAATTTATTTAAAAGCACCACACCAAAGGGAAGTCAGTCGCAGGACCCGTTTTGGGATACTTCGGCTTCCATGCTTCTATTGGCGTTGGTGTTTTATTTGCATTATGAAGCACCGGAAGAAGAACAAAACTTTGCGATGGTCATGGAAATGCTCAGAGCTGGTTCGATTGAGGATGAAGAAGATACCAGACCTTCTCCCCTGGATGAACTGTTTGCAGAGCTTGAAATGACAAATCCAGACCATATCGCATTGAAATATTACCGTTCCTATCATTCCGGTTCGGCAAAGACACTGAAATCTATTCAGATCACGCTTGCTGCAAGGTTGGAAAAATTCAACCTTGAAAGTCTTGCTTCACTGACATCGGCAGATGAGCTTGACCTGCCTTCTATGGGAGAAAAGAAAGTTGCTCTGTTTGCCCTTATACCAGATAACGACTCCAGTTTCAATTTTCTGGTTTCGATTTTATATACACAGTTGTTTCAGCAGTTATTCTATGCTGCTGACCACATTCATGGCGGTTCGCTGCCTGTTCCGGTGCATTTTCTGATGGACGAATTTGCGAACGTTTCACTGCCGGACGACTTCGACAAGATACTTTCAGTTATGCGTTCCAGAGGGGTGTCGGTCAGTATCATTTTGCAGAATCTGGCACAGCTTAAAGCACTTTTTGAAAAGCAATGGGAAAGCATTGTGGGCAACTGCGATGAATTTCTATATCTCGGCGGTAATGAGCAGTCCACACATAAGTATGTGTCGGAACTGCTCGGCAAAGAAACCATCGACACGAACACTTATGGTAAGAGTTCCGGTCGAAGCGGTAACTATTCCACCAATTATCAGATCAGTGGGCGAGAACTGCTCACACCGGATGAAGTGCGTATGTTGGACAACCGATATGCGATTTTATTTATCCGAGGGGAACGTCCAGTTATGGATTTGAAATACGACATCTTGAAGCATCCGAATGTGACATATACCACAGATGGTAGAGAGAAGCCATATATGCATGGAGAAGTTACGATACCGCACTCATCTATTTCTGTTCTTGCGATTGATCCGGAAGATGTACCGGAAGGCAGTTACGGAGAAACCAATTACGAACTTCTGTCTGATGAGGACTTTGAAGTTGATACAAATTTCTAATTTACAGGAGGAAAACACAATGAGATTTTTTAAGAACACAGATAAGAAAATAACGAAAGAAACTTCTAAACTTCCAATGACCGGAAAGGTCAGAAAAGGATACCGGGCATACTGTGCGACAGTTCTGGCAATGACGGTTGTACTCGGCACTGGAGTAACTGCGTTTGCGGCAAGTGACCCGATCACAGTTGTCAACAATCTGTCTGATTTTATCTTCGGACTTATTCGGGCAATCGGTATGATTTTGCTCGGCTTTGGTATTGTTCAGGTCGGACTTTCCCTGAAATCACATGACCCGTCCCAGAGGGCAAATGGATTTCTTACGCTTGCCGGTGGTGTCATCATCACTTTTGCAAAAGAAATCCTGACTCTGATCGCAGGCTAAGAGACAACAGTTATCAGTGGGCGTACCCGTTTTTGCGGGTATGCCTTTTATAAGGAGGTGCGAATGAATGAGCGATAACTGGGTAGTTCAAAACCTCGAAAACGCTCTTGAAACCTGGAACGATAAATTAAGTGAGATATGGCAGCTTTTGACCACCACTCCGCAGAACTTCAAAGGTGGAAGTATCTGGAATGTGATGGTCACGATCAATGGGGCAGTGCAGGCAATCGGACTTGCACTACTTGTACTTTTCTTCGTGGTCGGTGTAGTCCGTACCTGTGGCAGTTTTACTGATGTGAAAAAGCCGGAACATGCTTTGAAACTGTTTGTAAGATTTGCTATTGCAAAAGGTGTTATCACATACGGACTGGAACTGATGCTTGCTTTATTTAATATCGTTCAGGGTGTTATATCAACCATCTTGACATCATCGGGATTTGGCACACCTGATCAAACGACGCTGCCTGCTGAAATGGTAACGACCATTGAGGACTGCGGATTTTTTGAAAGCATTCCGTTGTGGGCAGTTACGCTGATTGGTGGACTTTTTATTACGGTATTGTCATTCATTATGATCATGACGGTCTATGGCAGATTTTTCAAGTTGTATATGTACACTGCCATAGCACCGATACCACTTTCCACATTTGCCGGAGAACCGACACAGAATGTTGGCAAGAGCTTTATCAAAAGCTATTGTGCAGTTTTGCTTGAAGGTGCAGTCATTGTGCTTGCCTGCATTATCTTTTCATTATTTGCGTCCAGTCCTCCAGTGGTCAATCCGGATGCGGCGGCAGTGACACAGGTATGGTCATATATTGGAGAACTTGTATTTAATATGCTTGTTCTTGTCGGTGCAGTGAAGATGAGTGACCGCATTATCAGAGAGATGATGGGCTTATAACGGAGGTTCAAGAAAATGAAAAACACAGTGTAGAAAAATGTTGACATAGAACAATGGTTTGGCTATAATAATATGATTTAGGTCAGAAAGGCTTAGATGGAAGGCTTGGGGATGAAAGGAGATTTTATATGTATGATTATGTAAAAGATAAAGAGTTCCTGAGTCGTATGCGTAGCCTGTGTGGAGAAATAATGCAAGACCTGTGCCACCGTCTGAAAGAAGATTATGATATTGGCTCGGTATCTTATCTTGTTGGAAGCGGAGCAAGGAATCTTATCACTCAAAATTCTGATGAACCAATAGATTTGGATTACAACTTGGAAATAACAAGATATGAAGATTATGAGGACTGTAGGGCAATTAAAGAAGCAGTAAGAAAATCTTTCAACAGAGTTCTCAACGACCACGGTTGGAGTGATTGCCAAGATTCGACATCGACATTAACAACAGAGCATAGATACTTTACGAATGGAAATGATACAGTTTTTTCTATTGATGTATGTATTGTTTGCTTAGATGAAGATGACAACCGTTATAGACTAATTCACAATAAAACAGGGGATATAGGTTACACAGACCAATACCATTGGGATATGGCACCGCATTCTGCAAAAATACAAGACAAGGTTAAATATATCAAAGCAAAAGGCAAATGGCAGCTTGTAAGGGAACAATACTTGAAGATAAAGAACAAGTACCTTGAAAGAAACGACCATAATCATCCGTCTTTTATATGCTATATTGAAGCCGTAAATAATGTTTACAACGCAAGAAAAAGTTGGAAATAACTTAATAATTCAGAACAATCGTCACTATATGAAAGTGGCGATTTTTTTGTGCCCAAAAGGAGGTAATATTTTTGGAAGTAAAGATTAACCGGGAGATACGAAATTACACAGAGTCAATGTTCTTTGGACTGTCGCTTCGACAGTTCATTTTTTCTGTCCTTGCATGCGGGATAGCAGTGCTATGATATTTTGGACCTTGGCAAGCAGCTTATGCCGATTGGTATGTTGGTTGTGCTGGACTCTATCCTGAACCGTATCACACAGAATCGTGCAAAGGGAAAACATACCTTTATTTTCATTGATGAGATTTATCTGCTGTTTCAGCATGAGTATTCTGCCAACTTCCTCTTTACACTCTGGAAGCGTGTTAGAAAATATGGTGCGTATGCAACAGGTATCACGCAGAACGTCGATGACCTGCTTCAGAGCCATACTGCAAGAACGATGCTTGCAAACTCTGAATTTATTATCATGCTCAATCAGGCTTCTACTGACAGACTGGAACTTGCAAAACTTTTGAATATTTCCGACCTTCAGCTTTCCTATATCACAAATGTCGATGCGGGACATGGACTGATCAAGGTGGGAAGTTCACTTGTTCCATTTGCCAACAAGTTCCCGAAAAATACGAAACTCTATAAACTGAAAACGACTAAACCGGGCGAAGCGTAAGGAGGATAACGAGATGGCAAAGATTTATTTTCGTGATAAGGCACACAAAGATTTTGTGATGGAAAATCTGAATAAATGCAGGAGAAACGACTGCTATCATCAGGCATTCTTCTATGTAATGGGGATTTCAGAAGAAACTAGAATGAATATCGGTCAGATGTTTGATTTTAAGAATGACTGCATCATTCCGGAGGGAATGCATGGAGGATGGCAGACTAGTGGAACTGTGAAAGTCTGCAACCTTGCGTTTAATCTCTGGAATGGATTTGCAGAAGAAGGCAGGGAGAGGTTCTGCACACCAGAAGAACTGTTCTGCTGTGGATATGCCCCGTACTTTATGGAGGGAATCAAACTGCGGTATCCGGAATATTGCAGAGATCTGACACCACCTAAAAGAAAGGATATGGAACGATAATGATGAAAAGAAAGCGATATGTGATAATCATTGCGGTGCTTGCAGCTATTTTTTCTGTAAGCACCTTTTTCCTGATTCGCAATCATATAGACTCCAAAAAACAGGAAGAAATCTATGATGAATTGATTGAAACTGTCGAGGATACAGATGAAACACAGGAAACAATGTCGTATTCCGAAGATCAGTCATTTTTGCCGGACTATCAGGAGCTTTTTCTGCAAAACAATGATATGGTTGGCTGGATTAAGGTAGAAGATACCAAGATCAATTATCCGGTCATGCAGTCCAAAGAAGAACCGAACTTTTACCTTCGACATGGATTTGATAAGGCGTATACGGTCTATGGCTGCCCGTATGTGCAGGAAAACTGTGATGTAGATGCTCCATCGGACAATCTCATTATCTATGGGCACCATATGAACGATCAGTCTATGTTTGCCGGACTGATGAAGTATCAGAGGAAGTCCTTTTGGGAGAATCATAAAACAGTGCAGTTTGATACACTGACAGAAAAATCAGAATATGAAGTCGTGGCAGCTTTTAAGACGGTTGCTTATACCGATGGACCGGAGAGTTTTAAATATTATCATTTTGTCAACGCAGGAAATGAGGATGAGTTCAATGCGTATATCAGCAAATGCAAAGAGTTGGCATTCTATGATACGGGTGTGAGTGCAACGTATGGCGATAAGCTCATCACACTTTCTACCTGTGAGTATTCTCATAAGAATGGAAGAATGGTCGTTGTTGCCAAAAAGATTGCTGAGTAAGGAGGGATTGACATTGTATGGGTAACTTGGTAACCCTAGCAGCATTGTTTGTTGCGAAAGTAACAGACAATGCACTAAGCACAACAAAAACAATATTGGTACAGAGAAGTCGGTGGATACTTGCAGGGATTGCGGTTATCATATCCGACTTTATTTATTTTTGGATCACAAAACGGGTGGTATCTGCGGACAGTGAGATTGCAATTCTTGTAGTTGCATTTGCAGGTGGTGTTGGATGTTCCCTTGCCTGCTTCATCAATGAGAAACTGTCAAAAGACCGCATCTATGTGAATGTGATTATGTCGGATGACCTTGAAGAAATGAAGCATTTCAGAGATTTTCTGGCAAAGCATCATATCACAAATGTAGCGGCAGACAGTTATACGCTTGACTGGGACGCCAAGACAATCTCGATCACAGCCTACCCGGAAACAAAAGCAGAAAGTCGGCTGATCAACGACTATATCGCAGGAAGTTCTACGAAATTTAGGCGAGTGGTACAGCCGACTTAGAAAGGAGGTTCGGTGTGGCTGATATAAAAACAAGAGATACGGTCAAAGGCACGATTAAAACATTGGATAAAGCAGCCGTTGCCGGTCAGAAGATGAAACAGGCATATATCGCCACAAAAGATAAAGCGGAGCGAACGGTCAATGCAAATGAAAATACCGCAGAAGAATATGCTGCGGATAAAGTGGAAACCGGAATGGATGACATCTCACATAAGGCGGTTTATGTTTTGGATAGGGCTGGAAGAAAGGGCGTCAGGGATACAAAGGAAAATCTTCAGACAGCAAAAGAGAGTGTGCAGCATTTCAAACAGCAAAGAGCAGAACGAGCCATGAATGTGCAAAAGACACAGCATCGGGCTTCTGCTGTCAGAAATGGGACGACTTCTGTTCCGACAACACAAACACAGACATCTTCCGCAATCCGTACACTGGAAAAGCCTGAAAAGATGGTCAAGCAGTCTGTTACTTCCGCAGGTAAGAAAAATATTAAAATTGCTGGGAAAGAAACTGCAAAGACAACGCAGCGGGCGGTTAAGACTGCGGAGCATACTGCCAAGACAAGCATTAAGACTAGCAGACAGGCGGCAAAGACTGCCCAGAAAACAGCACAGACCACAGCAAAGGCTTCAAAGAAAGCGGCAAAAGCTGCAAAGGAAGCAGCAAAACAGACTGCCCAGGCAACAAAAACAGCAGTCAAAGCAGTTGTTTCAACGGTTAAGGCAATCATTGCAGGAACAAAAGCACTCGTATCTGCGATTGCTGCAGGTGGTTGGATTGCAGTTGTGATTGTACTGGTGGTTGTTTTACTTGGAAGTGCAGTTGCCATGTTTGGGGGTGGAAGTGACAGCAATACTTATACTGCGGTCAGTGCAGAAGTCCAAGGCTATGAGCCGGTTATTCAAAAGTATGCCAAACAGTACGGTATTCCGGAATATGTAGAACTCATTAAGGCTGTTATGATGCAGGAAAGTGGCGGACGTGGACTGGACCCGATGCAGGCGGCAGAAGGAAGTTTTAACCAGAGGTATCCGCATGAACCAAATGGTATCAAAGATCCAGAGTATTCGATTGAATGTGGTGTGCAGGAACTCAAAGCGGCTCTTATTTCTGCGGAAGTAAAGAGTCCGATTGATATGGAGAACATCAAACTTGCTTTGCAGGGATATAACTTCGGTAACGGATATATCTCATGGGCAAGGTCAAAGTATGGCGGTTATTCTTATGCCAATGCAGTCGAGTTTTCTACCCAGCAGGCACAAAGACTGGGGTGGAGCAGTTATGGCGATACGCAGTACCCAGCTCATGTTCTCAGGTATTATCCGTATGGGCGAGCTTTTACAAGTGGAAGCAATCAGGCGATTGTAGAAGTGGCACTGACCCAGCTCGGAAATGAGGGTGGACAGCCTTATTGGAGTTGGTATGGCTTCCAGAGCAGGGAAGAATGGTGTGCCTGCTTTGTGTCGTGGTGTGCGGACCAGTGCGGTTATATCGAAAGTGGGCTTATTCCCAAATTTGCAGGCTGTGTGGATGGTGCAAACTGGTTCAAGTCTCATAATCAGTGGCATGACAGGAATTATGAGCCTAAAGCTGGAGACATTATTTTCTTTGACTGGGGTGGCGATGGTATTACTGATCATGTTGGAATCGTTGAGAAGTGTGAAAACGGAACGGTTTATACGGTGGAAGGTAACTCAGGTGATGCCTGCAAGCAAAGAACTTATGCAGTAGGAAGCAGCAGTATCTATGGATACGGTATTCCGGCATATTAGAAATTCCACTCGCTGAGTGGAAATGAAAAGATGGCTGCTCGTGTGAGTAGCCATCGGGTACATTATGAGAAATCGGTAATTTCTCTGTCTTTCAGATAAATATGATGTGTGTGGTAAGTAAAGCACATCTTCATGCCAAGAAAATCTTCTTTTTCTTTTTCATCGACAGGAAAGAATGAAAAATCATCGCAAAGATTGATTAAGCGTCGGACCATCTGTAGTAAATATCCGTTATAACTGGCATACTCCATATAGATAGATGCCATATAGCCACCAGTAATCTCTTTGAGTTCAGTGGATATGAGGTAGTCATCGGAAAACTCTTTGACAGTACCAAAAAACAGATCGAGATTAGACAGGCGTTGTCTGTCAACTACTAATTTTGTATTTGCTTTTACAAATTCTAAAAACTCTGCACCTGTTTCAAATTCAGGTTTAAAATTGTTATACTCAGGCACATCATCGTACATTTCATTACGATTAAAATGCTTGCTAAATATCACTTTTTCGTTATCCAATATAAAATCCTCCCCATACCATTCATACAATCAGAATAACAGTTTTCATGCCATGATACAATCGAATCCTCTGCTTATTAGTATATCATAGAAATAAATATAAATCATCACTAATGGTTAGTATAACTTCCGAATGGTGCGTGTATATTAAAGCTAGCATAATCTATACTGAGAGTGATAGAAACACACTTTTGGAGGTGGTGGAATGAAGCTCGATACAATCGGAAAGAATATAAGAAAATTCCGACTTGCAAAGAAGTTACGACAGGAAGATTTGGCAGAGAGAACAGGTTTGACAGCAAATTATATTGGCATGGTTGAACGTGGAGAGAAGATTCCGTCACTTGAAACTTTCATCAAGATATTAAATGCTTTGGGTGTGTCAGGCGATATGGTACTTGCGGATGTATTGGACACGGGATATATCGTTAAAAATTCGATGCTGAATGAAAAGCTTGCGAAACTCACACCAGAAGATCGTAACAGGATTTATGAAGTTGTAGATACGCTTGTGAAGCAGTCAAAACAGATAATTCCATAGAAGAAAAACGAATTGCCGGAGCCAAATCTTCCGGCAGTTTCACTTTCTTCTCTTTATTCCCACCAAACATCCCACCAAATTTCCCGGTTGACAATCCCTACCTGTTATTTTTATAATATACAAAAGAGAGTTCGACAGAACTAACACAATACACAAGAATCGAGTATAAAACATGAAACAAAAACATTCTTATCGATGGCTGATATGGATTTTTCTGGCTGTAATTCTGATAGGTGTGGCATTGTGGAATATCCTGCCGCCGTATATTGACCGATGGCAGTCGACGAAAGATTATGAAAAACTTGCCGAAGAATATGTCAGTGATGAATCCGAACCAGATGACGGGAAGCAGAAGAAAAAAGACTGGTGGAGCACCGACATTAAAGTCGAATTTGACCAGTTAAAAAAAGAAAACCCGGACATCATCGGCTGGATACGGTTCGACGCTCAGGATGAGCTTGGCATCAACTATCCTATCGTGTACTCCGGGGACAACGAAAAATATCTGCGCAAAGATATCCATGGAAATGAACACATCGCCGGAAGTATCTTTCTGGAAGGACTGAATCAGTCAGATTTTTCCGACCTTTATAACATCATTTACGGACACAACATGAACAATGGCAGTATGTTCGGAAGTCTGAAGAAATACAAGGATGAAGGCTTCTGGAAAAAGAACCAGTACTTTACGGTCTATACCGAAAGCACTGCCTGCCGCTATCAGATCTTCTCCTATGAGGATGCAGTAGTTGGCGGCAATGTATATAAAGTCGGTTATCAGCCGGGGGAAGAATACCAGACGTTCATTGACGAGATGGTGAAAAACTCGGATTTTGATACCGGGATCAGACCAAAGTCAAGCAATAAGATCCTGACGCTGTCCACCTGTACAGGGAATGGATATAGCAAACGGTTTGCTGTTCATGCAGTATGTATCGATACCCAGACAACAGACCAGACAAAATTAAAGGAAACGGATGACTAACATATAAGAATATCCAAAAATATGTGGGAAAAGGGAACTGTAATACATATTTTTGGATATTTTTATATGGATTTTATATGCGAGTATGATAAAATGCATTGACAAACTTAAAAAAAGAACAATATAATGGAAAAAACATGGTTTGAAGTAACTAACCAGAAGCAAAAGCGGAAAACAAGAACACAGAGGATGAAGTAATGGAGAAAGAGCAAAAATATCTGCAAAAAGATATCCTGAGAATGATATTCCAGATGCGCAAATGCAGATGCGAAGAAAAGCTGATCAAAAGGATGATCATAACAGAACATGATCTGACGGATTACAGGTGGAAATCGAGCATTCGAAAATTGCAGGAGGCAGGCTTTCTGGAAACAGACAGCGAAGAAAAAATCCCGGCACTGACAGAAAGTGGAACAACATATGCCAGACAACTGCAGTATGCCGCTGATGGATGGAATCAGTTCTTACAGATGACTGGAGTGGATGAAAAAACAGCAGATAAAGATGGCAGGCTCATGGCATGTGAGATATCCGAAGAAGAGAAAATCGATAACTTGTGGAGATTTATCAACACGGGTGGAAGAAACACAATCCCCAAAAGCATAGATTGCCGTACGCTCTGGAAGATATTAGAGCCTGGTAAATATCAGGTATGGTTTTCTTTTTATACAACGGAGATCGGACAAGAAAGAAAAACAGCATTGGAAGATCTGCGTTTTGAACGGGAAGGATGGCTGCGTATAGAACCATGGGAAATATGGCTGGAATTAATAGAACATCCGGATCACACGGATGAGAGAACTATCTGGTATCAGGACACGAACGGAATCTGGCAGGAAACAGAAACAGACGGTCACAGTATAAAAATACCGGCGACCGCAGTTCATATGGAATACAAACAACAGTGGATGGATGGCTTGCACTGCACCTGTAATCTTGGGTTTGTGGCAGGAGAAGACGCAGCTACCACGGAAAATACGATGCGGTTCTTAGACGGAAGACTCTTGCAGGAAATACCGATAATCGGATAAAAGGAAGTACATAGAACAGTTAGGAAGTATAACAATGAGTAAGAAAAAAGAAAACAGAAATATTGATACTGCAAAAGCCAGAGGAGAACTGGAAGAAGACCTTCTGGAGTATGTCTATCGGAAATGGAGACAGGGCAGACAGATTACATCAAAGGAATATGCCAGAACAACAGGAATAACCGGATACGAGGCTGCAGGACTGGTACGAAGCCTGGTAACAAAAGGTTTTTTATATGAACCGGAAAACAATAATCTGGAATTAACAGAAAAAGGAAAACTGGAAGGTATGGACTGTTTGGCCAGACATGAGAAACTCACGCAGTTTTTCCAGATGGTAAGTGGGATGGATCAGGAACGGGCACAGGAAGATGCATGTCGTGTGGAACACTATATCAGTCCAGAAGGATTAAAAGGAATCGAACACTTCCTTCAGTACGGAGATGTATATGACAGAGTTTACGATGATATGGATCTGTATACCTTTTACGGGGATGGAGAATTTCCGATGGCATTTGGACTTTATGAACCAGAAAGACGTAATCCGAGATTTCTTGCAGCTGAGTATGAGAAACTGGAACATTCTGCTATTTTAAGAATTAAGAAGTCTGAGAACTGCTTTCTACTCCGAACAAAAAAAGAGGAATCACTGGGGTTTGTGTGGTATCGAAGAGAGGAAGAGTGGATACAGGCAAAAAAAGAAAAAGATGTTTATCAGCTCCCGACAGATATTTTTACCTACAATGCCAATACGGGTATCCCAATCACAGAAGCAGTGGCAATCATTGCTATTACCCGTTTTGACCAAAAACCACTGCAGATCGATTATCGAGAATTGAACATTCATGTATGGTAAAGAAGGAGATAAGAGACAATATGGAAAAAGGTGAACATCTGAAACGACAGAACAGGCCTACAATGCTTCAATTAAAATATTTACAGGGACTTTCCAGAGTGGAAAAGAAACGTGGGGCACAAGGAAGTATCGCAGAATATTATAATGTGAACCGTTCAACGGTAAACCGATTTTTTAAAAATTGTATTGAAAGAGGAATTTTGACAGAAGCACTGGAATTTACTGTTGAAGGTCAGGAATGGCTGGATCGGTATGTGAGGTTATACGAGAATCTTCAGAAATATCTGGAAGAAATTGGTGCGAGACCGGAGGAGATAGAAGAAACGATAGATGTTATGGTGGAAGACATCGACATTCATATGCTGGAATTGATGATCAATGCTCATGCAGAAAAGAAATCGGTCTACAAAAGGAAAGAGAATGAACTGGATCAGGAGATACAGAACAACTTACAGAAGTGTGAAAAACATCCGGTCGTATTCCGACTTTACCGCATGAATAAGAAGCCGGGACAGAGCAGAGACTCTATGGCGATGCGAGGATTTGAAGAAACAGCAGAAATCGTTCAGGATAAAGGAGAAAGCTATCTGGAATTAAAAGTAAAAGATATGTCAGCACATTCAAGAGTCAGCGGTGAAACAATGGTAGGTAAACTGAAAACGTTAAAGTATGAGCATGACGAAGTCCTTGAGACTGTTGATATAGTAAATAACATTGTAAGAATTCCAATGGAAGCATGTAAAATCCACAAATGGACGGGAGTTGGTACAATGGGAGTTGTACCGGTTACAGTTACCTGTAGTGTAGGGTTAGTACATATGCCGGAAAGTACTGCACTATTATATTTTTGGGTATAAAATAAAAATGAGAAATTTTATCATTATCTCATAATAGGAAACGAAATAAGAAAAAAACTCGATAAAACGCCGTTATTGATAAAATGATATCAATAACGGCGTTTTTATACATAAAATTGCCTGAATAGCAACAAAAACATAAGAAAAAACAGGAAATTTGTTGCTATTCAGGCAACAAATAGGTGCAAATGCAGTGTTGACATGATATAAAAGATTATGGTATCTTTTGGATAAGGAGTTAGATGTGAGTAACCGGAATGATTCTCACGGAATTCTAAGCGATCATAACTAAAGATTTATTAGCAAAAAGCTAATGCAAAAACACGAAAAGGAGGATTACAGTTATGAGAAAGATTAAGAAATTAGTTGCTACCTTGTTAGCAGCAACAATGATGATGGCAATGGGAGTGACAGCGTTTGCGGCAGATGGAGCAACATTGGCAAATGGCTCTTATACTGCAAACCAGAACCTGTACAAGAATGCGGCGTGTACCAAGACATCTATGGGAGATGCAGCAGTTAATGATATGTGGGCAGACATCACTATCAGCGGAGGTAAAGCTACATTAGTGGTTCATACTCATGAGATTAAATATATGGGTATCACTGGACACTTAGGAAAAATGGAAATCAATGGAGTTACTAAAGAGCCTAATAAAACTGAATCAGATGGCGTGACAGATTATTATTTTACATTCACAGACTTAGATTCCTCAATGTTCTATGAAGGATGTGTGATTACTGGAAAATTCACAACATATGTAGGAATTATGCCAATGAGCGCAACTGGATATCTGAAACTGACAGGAATTGAATAAAAGACATAATTATACTGTTAAAAGGGCTGCTATGCGTGGGTGCAGCAGCCCTTTTTGCGAATGGAGAAAAATATGAAAATAATAAAAAAAATATTAGCATTTACTCTAAGCGCCAGTATGGTGCTCGGGGCGTCTGGACTAGATGCGTTTGCAAAAACAGAAGAAGATGTATCAAAGACAGAAACGAATACATCTGGCATAGAAGCGAATAAATCTTATCTTGTACCATTGACGTTTTATGATCTGACTGGAGAATCAATTCGAGATTATGGAGGACTCGGAGGAATTCCAGAGTTTATAGATAATGTTGCGATTGTTAGTAAAAATAGCGATGATACTTATCATGTAACGCTCCAGATAGAAAACTACAATAAAATAGATGTATTACAATTTTCAAAACCAGGGGTTATATCTGATGAAACAGAACCGAGGAAGGCTCTTTTTGGAACGTATAATTTACCAGAATCGTATATTTTTGAAAAAGATACAGCAGAAGATGTCAGAACAGCTATAGACAGATACATAAGTGAAGAGTGGAATGAAAAATATATCCAGAATGTGGATGTACAGACAGCAGATACAGGAGTTTCATGGTATTCATTTGATGTTGATAGTTTGGAAAAATCAATTTATGTAAAGAGTTTTCGCAGCTATGGATATAAAAGGGTAGGAAAAAAATATACTTATACTTCGGGAATAGACTCAGGAAAATTTACATTTGATTTAAGTCAAGCAGAAACGGTAAATGAATTGAGCGATTCTAGTTATAAAAATGCAGGTCTTGAAATTTCAAAAGTTTCAACAACAGCAGGAGAACCGGTAAATTTTTATGCGTTTCCTGTAGAAGGGAATGAAGTAAATGATTATTTCGCTGGAACGAATGACATTAGTGTCGATAATCAGAAAATGGAAGTTTCAACAGAACTTAAAAATGCGGATAACATTGCATCAGTTCAGGTACTTAATGGGATAAATGATTTAGGAGATAAATCAACTTCTACTACAGAGAATACAAACTTTTTACAGTATAAATATGCATATTCGGCTGAACAAGTAGGAGATAAAACAATTTCTGTTTATTCAGACAATATTTTAAGTGATGGAAAAATTTCTCTTACATTTTCTAACTTACAGGAGGCTGTATTCGGTAAACAAATTAAAGTTCAAACAACCGATGGAAAAACCTATTATGGAGAGGCAAGAATAAAAAGCAATGCCAAGAAAGATTTACGTTTAACCGACGGTGGTGTAACCGTAATAACAGACAGCTACAATGTAGGTAGTGATAATCCGGAATTTAAAGCAGAGTTACTGGAAGAGAATACAGATGAAGATAGTGAATATAATAAATATTTTTCACTTTTAGCAGGAAGTTCATCAAAGGCTTTGATTTATAATTTGGGAATAAATGTAAATGGAACAACTGTTAAACCGACAAGAGCGGTAGAACTTAGAGTTAAGATACCAGAGGACTGGGACACAAGTAAAATTGAAGTTCAATGGTATGGTGCTCCGGTATTCCAGATATTTAATCCGATTGAAAACTTTGGAAATTCTTCTTATAAAAATGAAGATGGTAGTATCCGGATGGATGGTGATGAGTTAGTTATAACAGGAACTACTTGCGTATATAATACATTGGCAATTTCAGAAAAATCAGATAAGACAGACATTTCTGAAATAAAAGACGGAGTTTATAATGTTAATGTTACTATGTGGCAACAGGCTCAGCCGGATAGATTATCTATGAGTAATTCGGCGGTTGTTAATGATTCTGCACGCTTAGTAGTCGAAAATGGAAAGAAACATATCTATTTTGATACGCAGGGAATTACAATCGCTGGTCGTTATGGATATAGCAATGGAATATTCTGGGCAAATAATGAACAGACAGAAGAAAATGGACTTCCAGTATTAAGTGAATATACACCACTTGATTATTACAGTTATTATCTGAATGATTCGGGTAGCACAGATATGGATTCTTATGCAGAACAGTATGATCTGTATTATCCAAAGACAGTTGGATTTGAGTTCCCGGAATCAGCGGACAGAGATGATGGGGTATATCTGAACTTCTTTGTCCCTATCATGGATGAACTTCAGAATAAAGTTCCTGGATCTGGTGAAGGATGCAGAACGGCATTTATGACTTTATCTGGTTTAACACCTGTAGCGGAAATTAACGAGCCAACCCACGATAAATCTGTTTTAGTTGTAGCAGTTGATAAAGCATCTAAATATACAGCCGACAATTATACAGAGGAATCTTACAAAGTATTATCTGACGCAGTAGCAAAAGCTCAGAAGGTAATCGACGGAACAACTTCTGCAAACGATTCGGAAATCGTAGCATTAGATAAAGAAATTTCTGATGCAATCAGCGGATTAAAAGAGGCAACTGGACTTGACAAATACAATAAAGTTCTGAAAAATGCCAAGGCATTAAATGAAGCAGAATATACAGCAGAAAGCTGGGCAGACCTTCAGGCAGTGATCGCTGCTCAGGAAGGAAAGGTAACAGAAGCAAATGCAGATCAGGCATCCGCAGACCTTCAGTCAGCAGTAGATGCACTTGTACCGATGTCAACAGCCGTTTCCATGGAAAAAGGTGTTTACGAAGTACAGGCAACACTTACCAATCAGGATGGAACAGCGAATGATTTGAATGCGGGATTAAAATCTGCTCGTTTATATACAGATAAAGATGGCAATGTAACTGCTTATCTGTACGTGGACGGAATTACCGGTATGCAGTATCGCAAAGGTGCCGGATATGCAGATGCAGATACAGACGCAGGCAGACTTGTAGTTGCACTTCCTGCAAATGTAGAAAACCACAAAGTAAAAGTAACAACAGAAAGCGGAGAAGCAGAACTCCTGTTAAATCTTGATTTGAAATCTGCAGTAAAACAGGAAATTAAAAAATCTGATTTGGAATCAAAACTGAATGATGCGAAAGCGTTAAAAGAGAAAAACTATACAAGCGAATCTTTTGCTGGATTAACTGATGCGATTGCTACAGCAGAAAGTGTTCTGGCAGATAAGGTGGCATTCCAGTCAGAAATCACGGCAGCAGAGACAGCCTTGGATACAGCAACCGCAGGTCTTGTAATGAAAGAAGAAGTAAAAGCAAGAGAAGAACTGGATCAGGCAGTTTCCGATGCGAAAAATAATTACGCAGAAGCAAATTATACAAAAGACAGCTATGAGAATCTGAAGTCTGCAATCAAGGAAGCTGAAGAAGTATTAGCAAAATCTGATGCGACAGCAGATGAAATGAAAGAACAGGTTGAAAAACTGGATAAAGCAGTGAAAGCACTTGTTCGTCTGGACGATGCAGTAGATAAGTCAGAATTAAATGGCTATATCGAAGATGCACTGACCAAGACAAATGACGGCACTTATACAGACAACAGTTGGAACAGTTTCCAGGCAGCAATCAAATCTGCTCAGAAAGTATCCGCTGATGTCAATGCAACAAAAGCAGAAGTAGAAAAGCAGACAAAACTGCTGACCTCTTCTTATGAAGCACTTGTTGTTAAGAACAAACAGAGTGATCTTTTCAAAGATTATCCGCAGATTTTTGAAGGTACATATTCCGTACCAATCAGACTTGTCAATGCAATATCCGATGAAGATTCTATGGGAAATGCTTCCATGGTTCAGAACGGAATTGTAAGAGTTACGGGTAAAGGTGAAGTAACACTGGAGATGAACTTCCAGTCCATGAAATTTGCCGGAATGACAGGTTATCTGTACAAACTGAAAAAAGTAGATATGGATACGGTTGAATACAACAAATATAATTATCCGGTAAAATATGAAGCTTCTGATGCGACAACTCTGGAAGAGTACACGGACGTTTATGATTTATTTAATGATAAGAACTCTGAATATTATGACAAGAATACCGAAGGAAACTGGTATCCGAAGAAATTATCAATCCCGATTAAACTGAACGATAACCTGTTCTATGTAGAGGTTTATGTTCCAGTTATGGAAAGCATTGGTGAAGGTCAGGGTACAAAAGTTGCCAGAGTTTCTATCGACTGGGCAAATATCAAACAGGAGACAGGCGTTGAGAGAGATAACAGTGTGATCAAAGCACTTCTGGATCAGGTGAAGGCTATGTCTAAGGGCAATGTTGCTGATGAATACTGGAATGCTTTAAATGCAGCTTATATGACAGCACAGGATGTGTATAACGACATGAATTCTACTCAGAAAGAAATCGATCTTCAGGTGAAAGCTTTACAGGCAGCCGTAGACGCAGTAGAAACTCAGGTTGTAGACAAGACAGAACTGAATGCATTGATTGAAAAAGCAACAGCAGAAGCAAACCGTACAGATGTTGTTTATACTTCTGCAACACTTGAAGCATTAAAAACAGCGATCACAAATGCACAGGCAGTGGCAGCAAAAGAAGATGCTACCAAGGCAGAAGTTCAGGCACAGGTAACAGCACTCCAGACAGCACTGGATGGTTTGAGAGCTGTAGATAAGACGAATCTGAATGACTTGATTGCAAAAGCAAAAGCGGAAGCAGCAAAAACAGATGTTTACGAAAGCAACAGTCTGATAGTCCTGAATACAGCAATTACACTGGCTGAGAATGTTGTAGCAAATCCAAAAGCAACAGAGTCAGAAGTTGCAGCAGCAGAGAAATCCCTGACAACTGCTTTAAATGGACTGGTAGAAAAAGAAGTTGTAGATAAGAGCAAACTGGAAAGTAAGATTGCAGAAGCAAAAACATTTGTAAGTCAGACAGACGTTTACACAGAAAGCTCTCTTGCAACATTGCAGAGTGCAATTAATCGTGCACAGAATGTCATGGATAATGATTCAGCATCACAGAAACTTGTAGATGAACAGGTGACAAAACTGACAGAAGCAATCCAGCAGTTAGCAAAGAAAAATGATGGAAAACTGGATATCAAGAATCTTGCAGATGGTGTTTACTCCGTTTACGGAACAATGGTGAAAGTAGACAAGAATACATATTCTATGTCAAATGAGGCGATTAACCATACCATCAAACTGACAGTGAAGAATGGCAAATATTATATCACCCTGAACTTCAATGGTCTGACGGTAGGACAGAAACTGGGATTCTTAAGCCAGTTGAAATACTTCACAACAGGTTACACAATTGATAAGAAGTATGGAACACCACAGGGAAATCTTGCAGATGTTACTGTAGACAGTTACCAGAAGAATGCAGATGGAACATTAGTATCTGATTCTTATGGAACAAACTATCCAGATGTCGTTACATTCGAACTGATTCCGGAAGCCCTGAATGATGGATATGTGCCATTACAGGTATTTGTTCCAATCATGGATGCAATCAGTTCCGGTACAGGAACTCAGCCAGTATTCCTGAAACTGGATTGGAGCTCACTGAAAGCGACCACATCCGACAATCCGGACTTTAATAATAACAACAACAATAACAACAACAATAATTCCAACGGAAATAACAATAATGGCTCTTCGATTGGAAATGGTTCACTTGGAAATAATACCCTCGGAAACAATTCTCTTGGAAGCAGCAAACTTGGTTCTTCCTCACTTGGAAGTGGTTCTTCAAGTCTGAAGAGTGGAACATCCAGTCTTGGAAAGGGTACAGGTTCCAGCCTCAAGGGTGCATCCAGTGTTAAGACAGATGATGTCGTAGCAAACAATACTCTTTGGGCAACACTCCTTCTGCTCGGTGGAGTAGCACTTCTTGCCGGACTGATGGAGTACAAGAGAAGAAAAGTTACAAAGTAAACGTTATAGCGATAAAAAGCTTAAGAATGGCTTCCTGATCTGACAGGCAGTTCGTAAGCAGACAGGTAACTGTTCAGAGCCGGGCAGACGGAATCTTAACAGTTACACAGAAAGAAAATGGAAGTCTCTGCTACATAAGTGGCAGGGACTTCTCTAGTATGACAGGAGAAAAAAGATGAAATTAGCAAAGATAAAGAACAGAATCAAGTCTGTGGTGATGGCTTCGGCACTTGGCCTTGCCCTGCTGGCTGGTTTTCCGGCAGTGGAAGCACAGGCAGCATCAGGAAGTGTCTATACCTGTACCATTAACCGAAGTTATTCCAATCCGGTTACAGGCGAGGTAGAAGATGCCGGAGGTGCAAGCTCGTATGCCACCGGACAGGGAATGGTAAAAGGATGCGTTTATCCAACTGGCTTGTTAGAATTGACGGATGATGGCTCTTATTACCTTACCATTAAAATGAGTCTGATGGATTACACCAGTGGACACAGTTTTCAGGTTCAGAACTATGGCGACTCTGGTTGGTCTACACCATCCGAGATTGGAATTACAGGAAATGGAACGGACAGCAATGGTACAACGTCCGATATCTGTATGAAAGTACCAAGTGAAAATTGTATCATACGTGGAAGTATGTATGTAGAACCAATGGGAAGGGATGTGGTTTTCTTCCTGTATCCAAGCAACTTTAGTGAAGGAAACAGTTCAGGAATGAATGCGACAATCGTAACAGAAGCATCTGGAAGCGGAACGAATAGCAGTAGCAGTGCACAGAGCTCAGAATCAGGAAGTTCCGTCAGCGCAGGAAATTCTTCCCTTCAGAGTTCAGAAAGCGCTTCATCAGAAAGTGGATCTTCAAACAAAAAGTTACAGAGCAGTATCACAGAAGCAGCAAAGCCGAGCAGTGAATCGGAAACTCCGAGTACGGACAGCAGTACACTGGACAGTGCAGAAGGATTAAGTCTTTCTACCGCAAAGGATGCAGATGCAGCAGACAGTGACAGTGCTTCCACATCGACTTCAGGAAACAAGGTATTTCAGATCGCAATTGCGGTTCTGGTGGTTGGTCTGATCCTGATCGGTGTTGTGGCTGCTGTGGTATTCTATTTCCGTAAGAACTGGAGACGCTGGGGAGGTGGACAGGACGATGATGAATAGAAGATTAAAGAAAGTATCAGCAGTCCTGCTTGCGATGACCATGCTCTTTTCCCTTGCAGGATGTGTGGATCAGAGTCAGGGAAAGAAAAGCAGTGACTCCGGGACAAAGACCGAGAGCAGTACGGATACTTCTTCGGAATCCGCAGAGTCGTTATTGAAGATCACCGATCCGAAGGAAAAGGCTGCGGTGGAAGCAGCGAAGAAGAAAGTGCAGGAGCTGGATGGAGAGCCGAGGATCATTGCGACATCTCCGGCAACCGCAGATATCTGTGACAAGCTGGAACTGGATCTGGTGGGTGTATGTAGCAGTACCGTATCCACCATCCCGGACAGATACAAGGATGTAGAGACGGTCGGAACAGCCATGAGTCCGGATACCGAGATTCTTTCATCCTTAAAACCGGACTGGATCTTAAGCCCGGTATCCTTACAGAGTGACCTGCAGCCGAAGTATGAAGCCATCGGTTCTGACTGGGCATTCTTAAACCTCAGAAGTGTACCGGGTATGTACCGTTCCATTCAGGAGCTGGGCGAGATCTTCGACCGGCAGGATCAGGCAGATAAGCTGGTGAAAGAATTTACCGAGTTTTATGATGATTATAAGAAGAAAAACGAAGGCAAGGACCATCCGAAGGTGATGATCCTGATGGGACTTCCGGGAAGTTATATCATTGCCACACCGAACTCCTATGTGGGAAGTCTGGTGGAACTGGCAGGCGGTGAGAATGTGTATTCTGACACCGATCAGGAATTTCTGACCGTCAACACAGAAGATATGAAGACCAAAGAGCCGGATATCATCCTGCGTGCAGCCCATGCACTGCCGGATCAGGTCGTGGAGATGTTCAACAAGGATTTTGCTGAGAATGATATCTGGCAGCATTTTGATGCAGTGAAGAATGGCAGAGTCTATGACCTGACGTATGAATACTTTGGCATGAGTGCAACGTTTAAATATCCACAGGCACTGGAAGAGTTACAGCCGATCCTGTACCCGGAGAGTGATGAAGATACACAGAAAGCAAAAGAAGCCAGTGACAATGCACAGAAGAAAGCCAAGGATTCTGACGCAACTGAGAAATACAACGAACAGCAGAGCAAGTAGAAAGGAGAGGACAGATGAAAGAGACAGAATTGCAGAATACTTCTGAGACTTCTAAAACCGAAGTCCAGAACCTCTCCGCACAGGATAAAGCAAGGAAACATCGAAAAACCGCAAAAGCAGCCATTTCTTTTATCGTGATGATTTTGCTGCTTGTGGCATTATTCTTTGCCGCAGTGAACATCGGAAGCCTGAAGGTCAGCTTCCCGGAACTGCTGAAAGGATTGTTTGTAGAATACAATGAAGATGTGGCAACGATCTATGACCTGCGGTTCCCACGAATTGTAATCTCTATGTTAGCAGGAGCAGCGATAGCGGTATCGGGTGTGTTATTTCAGGCGGTACTTAAGAACCCTCTTGCTGATCCGGGAATCATCGGTATCTCCAGTGGGGCGAGCTTTGCGGCAGTACTGATCACCGCATTTGCACCGACTTTATTTTTCTTCACTCCGCTGTTCGCTTTTCTTGGCGGTGTGATCGCCTTTGTGCTGGTCTACAGCCTGTCATGGAAAGGGGGATTAAGCCCTCTGAGAATCATCCTTGTCGGTGTGGCAGTCGATGCAATGTTCACCGGATTATCCAGTGCGTTAAACTCCATGAACGGCGGGAATATGTCCGGTGTGGCAGCCATCGTCAATGGAAACATCACCATGAAGACATGGGATGATGTGAAGACCTTAGTACCATATGTCGTAATCGGACTGGTACTGGCACTGGTCATGACAAAGATGTGTAATCTGTTGGCGCTGGAAGATAAGACAGCCAGGAGCCTTGGAATCAATGTCAATGCCATGCGTATTGTGATTTCCCTGATCGCTGTACTGCTTGCAAGTATTTCCACAGCAGTGGCCGGAGTGATTAGCTTTTTAGGACTGATCGTACCGCATATCGGAAGAATTCTGGTAGGAAGCGACCATAAGGCATTAGTACCATTTAGTGCTTTGTTCGGAGCGTTTACATTCCTACTGGCAGATACCATCGGAAGAACGATAGCTGCTCCGTATGAAGTATCCGCATCCATCATCATGAGTGTGGTCGGAGGCCCATTCTTCATCATTCTGTTAAGGAGGTCTAAGAAGTATGCAAAATAAAAAGATAGAAAACAAGCTGACCTCGGAAGATATGGAACTTATCAGGAAAGACTCCACTTTTGAGCAAAAGAAAAAAGAGAAAAAAGCGGATAAATGGGCAGACAAGCCGGCGATGGAAGTCAGAGACCTACATTTTGCCTATGGTAAAAATAAAGTGTTAAAAGGCGTATCTTTAAAGATTGAGGAAGGTAAGATCACGACTATCATGGGGGCGAACGGATGTGGAAAATCCACTCTGTTCTCCCTGATGACGAAGAATCTCTATCCGGGGAAGGGGAATATTTTCCTCAAGGGAAAGAATATCCAGAACCTGAACTTAAAAGAATTTGCCCGAAAGGTAGCCATCGTCCAGCAGTATAACAGTGCATCGGATGATATCACTGTTGAGAATCTGGTAGCATTCGGACGTACCCCACATAAAAAGATGATGCAGGGGGACAGTGCCGAAGATGAGCGTATGATCGAGTGGGCACTGGAAGTCACGAACCTGATGGAGTACCGGGACAGAGAAGTATCAAGACTTTCCGGTGGACAGCGCCAGAGAGTATGGATCGCAATGGCACTTTGTCAGGGAACAAAGACACTGTTCCTTGATGAACCGACCACCTATCTGGATATCCGGTATCAGATCGAGATCCTGCAGCTTGTAAAAAAACTCAATCAGGAATTTGGCATTACCATGATTATGGTACTGCATGACATCAACCAGGCAATCGCATATTCAGATAATGTCATCGGAATGAAAGATGGAAAAGTGCTGGTGGAAGGTGATCCGGAGGAAGTGATTACGGAAGAGAGCATCCGGGAGCTGTATGGCATCGAGCTTGGTGTGACAAGGGTTGATGGACAGAAGTTCGTACTGGCGGTGTAAGAAAGTAGAATCAGAATCACAAATATAAAAGGGAGAGAACTCCTACAGGAGAAAAGAAAGAAGATGAAAAATCCATTAAGAATAGTCTGGATCGTGCTTGGATTTCTTTGTCTGGGACTTGGTACGATAGGAATTGTACTTCCTATCCTGCCAACTGTTCCGTTTTACATGGCAACGCTGTTCTGCTTTGCCAAGAGTTCAAAGAAACTGCATGATTGGTTCATAGGAACGAACTTATATAAGAAACACCTGGACAGTTTTGTCCAGAAAAGAGCCATGACGATGGGAACAAAGTGCAAGATCGTAGGAACTGTGACCGTAGTTATGGCGATCGGATTTATCTGCATGAAGAATGTGCCGGTTGGAAGAATCTGTCTGGCAGTGGTGTGGGTGTGCCACATCCTGTATTTCTTCTTAAGAGTAAAGACCATAAAACTGGGAGAAATGGAAACGGAATAAACAGCTTTGATATGAATAAAAAGAACAAAGTAGAAAAAAAGCGGCAGAAAGAACAGTATGTCGTGGAAGAGATGATCCGGCTGTACTGCCGGAAGAATCATAAGGAACATGACAAAACGACAGGAAAGATGTGTCCTTCCTGTCAGGAACTTTCAGATTATGCCAGACTCAGAAGCCAGAAATGTCCATTTATGGAAGAAAAAACATTCTGTGCGAACTGTAAGGTGCATTGCTATAAGCCTAAGATGAGGGAGAAGATCCGGAAGGTCATGCGGTTTTCCGGACCGAGGATGCTTTTCTATCATCCGGTGCTGGCAGTGTGGCATCTGGTCTGTAGTGTGAAAGAAAAATAGTGTAAAAATAATGAAAAAAACGAAACCCATATAAAATAAAGTGAATTGGTAAAAGCAAATGATTAAAACAAGACTGGTGGGACTTTTATCCCACGCAAAAAAGTACATTGTCTACACCATCCTGTGGCAGTGGGCGGCATTGCTCTCACAGGTACTGGCAGTATTTACGATTGCTGAACTGTTGGAGCGCGTGGTCTATCGTGCGGTGACAGTGCCTGCGATTGAGAGGACAATCCTGATCCTCGTCCTGGTGGTGATCATACGATTTGTATGCGAACGGATGGGGGCAAGGTCTTCGTATCTTGCATGTGTAGACGTCAAGAGAATTTTAAGAGAAAAGATTTATGACAAGATGTTGAAACTGGGAGCTTCCTACAGTGAGCAGGTGTCTTCTTCTGAGGTGGTACAGGTTTCGACAGAGGGTGTTGAGCAGTTGGAAACGTATTTTGGAAAATACCTTCCGCAGTTGTTCTACAGCCTGATCGCACCACTGACCTTATTTCTCATTCTTTGCAGAGTGAGTGTAAAGGCAAGTGTGATCCTGTTGATCTGTGTGCCACTGATCCCGATCTCGATCGTTGTGGTACAGAAGATTGCAAAGAAACTTTTGAACAAATATTGGAGTATCTATACCGGGCTGGGTGATTCGTTCCTTGAGAATCTGCAGGGACTGACGACACTGAAGATCTATCAGGCAGATCAGCAGAAAGCGGACGAGATGGATGTGGAATCCCAGAACTTCCGCAGGATCACCATGAAGGTACTGACCATGCAGCTCAATTCCACAAGTGTGATGGATATTGTGGCGTATGGTGGTGCGGCGATTGGTATGGCAGTAGCGGTATCTGAGTTTTTAAAAGGAAATATTTCAGTAAGCGGAACGCTTTGCATCGTCCTGCTTGCCAGCGAGTTTTTCCTGCCGCTTCGTCTGCTCGGTTCCTTTTTCCATATCGCAATGAATGGAATGGCAGCAAGTGACAAGATCTTTAAGATCTTGGATCTGCCGGAACCACAGGCGGGAGAAAAATGTCTGCCGGATGGCGCATTGGATGTGTCTTTGAAGGATGTTCATTTTTCTTACGAAGCGGACCGAGAGATTTTAAAAGGCATCAACTTAAATCTCCCGGCAGGAAGTTTTGTATCACTGGTTGGTGAATCCGGATGTGGTAAGAGTACGATTGCAGGAATCCTTGCAGCAAAGAACCGGGGATATGCCGGAGAGATCACCATCGGCGGTGAATCCCTTTCTGAGATCAATGAAGCTGACCTAATGAAACATGTGGTTCTGGTGCGCCATAACAGTTATCTGTTCAAGGGAACAGTAGAGGAAAATCTTCGTATGGCAAAACCGGATGCGACGAAAGAAGAGATGGAAGCTGTCCTTCAGAAAGTAAATCTCTTAGGCTTCTTACAGACGCAGGATGGATTGCAGACACGGTTATTAGAAAAAGCAAGTAACCTGTCCGGCGGCCAGTGCCAGAGACTGGTGATTGCCAGAGCATTGCTTCGGACAGACAGTGCAGTTTATATTTTCGATGAAGCGGCATCCAATATCGATGTGGAAAGTGAAGAACTTATCATGAATGTGATTCATGAACTGGCAAAGACAAAGACGGTGCTTCTGATTTCCCACAGACTGGCAAATGTCGTGAAGTCCGACAAGATTTATTTCTTAAAAGACGGGGAAATCAAGGAAAGTGGAAAACATGACGAACTGATGAGCCAGAATGGTGCATACAGACATCTATATGAAAGCCAGATGGATCTGGAAAACTATGGAAAAGGGGGAGTGGCATAATGAGTGAACATACAAATACAACAAAACGCAGAAGTGCCATTCAGATCATGGGAAGCCTGATCGGGTTAGTAAAACCCCTGCTCCATATCATGCTGGCAGCAATTATCCTTGGAACATTGGGGTACTTGTGTGCGATCTTCCTGACAATACTGGCAGGACAGGTCATCGTGCATGGACTTCTGACAGGGGTAGCCGGAATGATCGTTCCGGTAGAGAAGATGTGGTTAGTATTTACCCCGGTAAAAAAGATTATCACAGTCATGATCGTAATTGCAGTGCTTCGTGGAATCCTGCATTATGTGGAACAGTATTGTAACCATTTTATCGCTTTTAAACTGTTGGCGATCATCCGTCATAAAGTGTTTGCTTCCTTAAGAAAGCTCTGCCCGGCGAAACTGGAAGGCAGAGACAAGGGAAATCTGATCTCTATTATTACAACAGATATTGAATTACTGGAAGTGTTCTATGCACATACCATTTCCCCGATTGCGATCGCAACACTGACCTCGATTATCATGGTAATCTTTATCGGAAGATATCACTGGTTAGCAGGACTGCTTGCACTGGCAGCTTATCTGATTGTCGGTGTAGCCATCCCGATGTGGAATGGAAAACGTGGCAGCCAGAAGGGAATGGAATTTCGGACAAACTTCGGAGAACTGAACAGCTTTGTTCTGGACTCTTTACGAGGATTGGACGAGACCATCCAGTACGGACAGGGTGAAAAGAGAAAAGAGCAGATGTCTGAGCGTTCCAAAAATCTTGCAGGAATGCAGGAGTCATTAAGCAAAATGGAAGGCTCACAGCGTTCATTTACGAACATGGTTATCCTGCTTGCATCCTTTGGAATGCTGGCACTGACGATTTGGTTGTATGCAAAAGGCGAGATGGGATTCGAGGGAATCTTAACCTGTACCATCGCAATGATGGGTTCTTTCGGATCGGTAGTAGCATTATCAAGCCTTTCCAACAACCTGAACCAGACACTGGCAAGTGGTGAGCGTGTTCTTTCTCTTCTGGAAGAGACACCGCTTGTGGAAGAAATTCCGGGTGACGTGGAAACTTCCGGTGCAGAGAGCATGGAACATGGATTTACAGGAGCAGAGGCAGAGAACGTAACATTTGCTTACGGTGAGGAAGTTATTTTAGATAACTATTCACTGAAATTACAACCGGGTAAAATCACAGGGATTCATGGTGCGAGCGGTTCCGGAAAATCTACACTCTTAAAACTGTTGATGCGGTTCTGGGATGTGCAGGATGGAAGTGTATCGGTAGACGGTACAGATGTCCGCAAGATTCCAACCAAGCATTTAAGAGATATGGAAAGTTATGTTACGCAGGAAACACACCTGTTCCATGATTCCATTGCAAACAACATTGCCATTGCAAAGCCGGGAGCATCCAGAGAAGAGATTATGGAAGCCGCAAAGAAAGCATCTATCCATGATTTCATTATGACTCTTCCAAAAGGATACGACACAGAAGTTGGAGAACTGGGTGACACGTTGTCCGGTGGTGAAAAACAGAGAATCGGAATTGCAAGAGCATTTCTCCATGAATGCCCCCTCATTCTACTCGATGAGCCTACATCGAACCTCGACTCTTTAAATGAGGGAATTATCTTAAAATCATTGAAAGAATCGGCTGAGAAGAAAACAGTTGTCCTGGTATCCCACAGAGTATCCACAATGAATGTGGCAGATGTGGTATATGAAATGGAGAACGGCAGAATTTCTTAACAGCAGGAATGCAGAAGAAATACTTTCCAAAAGGGGATAAAGTAGTATATGAAAATTGGAGAATCCAAAGAAGATTATCTGGAAGCGGCGTATGTATTGAAACGTCAGAAAGGATATGTTCGTAATTCTATGCTTAGTGATTATCTGAACTATTCCAAAGCGAGTGTTTCAGTTGCAGTACGTGGACTGCTGGCAGATGGATATGTAATAAAAGACCGATATGGCAGCATTGAACTGACAGAAGAAGGAAGAAAGATTGCAAAAAAAATCTATGCAAGGCATGTGCTTTTAGAAGAATTTTTACGACGAATAGGAGTATCTTCGGAAACTGCAAATCATGATGCGTGTCGGATGGAACATACAATCAGCGAAGAATCTTATAAAAAGATTCAAGAATTGGTACGGAAGATGAAGGAAGAGAATACGTTAAACGAAGAAATGAAATTAACGAATTAAATCAAAAACAGGAAAGGCGGTGGAGAGATTTCACTGCCTTTTCTGTTTCTTAAGATTAACAGATTGGATTTAATGGAAAAAATATTCGGCAAAGTGCTGATTTCACAGACTGTGTTTGATGAACTGATGATTGATGAACGTTTTCATTTAAAAACAGATCAGATTAAAAGTGAAAAGTTTATCGCAGTAAAACCTGTAAATAATTCAGAGTCTACCATCTTTTCTATAGAGGGGACTGTCGGAATGATAGTCTCCTCTATAGTTGCTTCTTATATCCAAGAAAATCATTTCTGTGTTCTTGCTTTCTGAACTGGTAGCCTTGTGAGTTGAGGGTGTCAACTTTTAGGGCAATCAGGTTAATGTCAGAGTGCATAGCTTTAGCAATCTGCTGAATATCATATCCATTTTTTATGTACTCAATAATCGTATCGTCCGGGAGAGAAGCTTGTGCTGCAAAAACATTGGCTTCATATTCCATCCGGTTTTCACGCATATCAAAAATATTAAATTCCGGAAATCCTCCAGTCAAAGTAGCTTCCTGTCGATGGAGCATGTCATGCCCGATCTCGTGCCAGAGGACAATCTGTTCAATTACCGGGTGCAAATCGTTCTGAAGAAAAATAAAGCGGTTCTTCAGGATAACTTTGTATGCCCCTCGCTGTTTTTTAAAGTCCCGATAGAGAATATTGATGCCAAGTTCCTCGGCAACTCTGTATGGATCACGAGTGCCACATTTCTTAATTAGTCTGTTCACGATTGTGACAATCTCATCTTGTGTGTAATATCCCACAACGGTTCACCTCCTTGTAGTGCCATTATAACGGATAGTTCCACTATCCCATATATTAAAACGTAGGCTGTCCTATAAAAAGGACACAACACCATAAGAGGTTACTCATCTTTTCGGTATTTTTTCGGTGTGTATTTTTTATTCTTCTTTTTGGCAATCAGGTAGGCTTCCTGAATAGCGTCAACCATTTCCCTCATATCCTCGTCAGCCATTTCTCCTCCGGCAAATAATCCGGTTACCTCTGCAAGAAGTTCTTTTGCCTGTTTTGCTCCTCTGCGTCCATAGTTATCTTCTACATTGGCAATGAATGCTTCGTCCTCAGATAAGAGGTAGTTGATATTCACGCCAAGAGCATCTGCAAGCTTGTTGTATCTTTCTGTTCCTCTCGGACGGGAACTGTCATTTTCATAAGAACTGATAACTCTGCGGGTTACACCGATTTTTTCTGCCAGTTCATCCTGACTTAATCCGAGCCGATTTCGTTCATTTCTAACTTTTTCGCCGAATGTCATTTTGATTGTTCACTCCTTTTTTGAAAATTGATGAAGTTTAACTTCTCACAATCTCTTGACAAGAGAAGTTGAACTGCATATAATAACAAGTGAGAAGTTCAACTACTCATAGTTTACATTAAGCTTCTCATAAAGTCAAGGGAGTTGAGCAGAATGCCACGAGATATTTTACATTGTGATATGAATAATTTTTATGCAAGTGTCGAGTGTATGCTTGACCCTGCCCTGAAGAAATATCCGGTTGCTGTTTGCGGTTCTGTGGAAGAAAGACATGGAATCGTACTGGCGAAGAACTACAAGGCGAAAGCCTTTCAGGTGCAAACAGGCGATGCAGTATGGCAGGCACAGCAGAAGTGTCCGGGATTAGTCGTTGTCCCACCACACTATGAGGAATATATCAAATATTCCAAACTCGCAAGAAGCGTGTATGAAAGATATACCGATCAGGTAGAACCATATGGTATGGACGAGTGTTGGTTGGATATTACGGGAACAAGAAGTTTGTTTGGTTCGCCGGAGAAGATTGCAAATGAAATTAGGGAAACAATCAAGTTTGAACTGGGATTGACCATTTCGGTCGGTGTTTCTTTTAATAAGATATTTGCAAAACTGGGTTCTGATATGAAGAAGCCAGACGCAGTGACAGTTATACCAAAGGACAGCTTCAGGGAAAAGATATGGGGACTTCCCGCTGCTGATCTGCTCGGTGTTGGCAGAGCAACGCAGCGTGTTTTAAATAATTATGGTATTCATACGATCAGGGATTTGGCAACGACCAATCCTGAGTTCTTACGCAGCCAATTAGGAAAAAACGGAGTTGCATTATGGAATTATGCAAATGGCAATGACCTTTCCCTTGTTGCCAGAAAAGACTTCGTATCTCCGATGAAAAGCGTAGGACATGGGATTACAACGGTCAAAGATCTGGAGAAACCAGAGCAGGTGTGGGCTGTGTTTCTCGAACTGACCCAGGACATCGGACATAAACTCAGGGCACATGAACTGAGTGCCGAGGGAGTCGCAATTCACATCAGAGACAATACACTTAGTACAAGGCAGTGGCAGACAAAGCTAGACCTGCCGACACAGTCATCAATGATTATTGCCAAAAGAGCATTTCAGCTTTTTGAAGCTAAATACGGGTGGCATCATCCGATCCGCTCCGTTACCGTTCAGGCAATCAATCTTATCCCTCAAGACACGCCCTGTCAGATAGGATTATTTGTGGACATTGAAAGACAGGAAAAATTAGAGAGACTGGAGAAGTGTATTGAAACAATCCGTAAGCGTTTCGGTAAGGACAGCATAAGGAATGGAGTTCTGTTACAGGACTTGCAGCTACCACCGGAAAAAGCAGAAATCACTATGCCGACGGGAATGGTCGGTTAAGGAGGGCTTATTGTGATTAAAGAAGTAGACATTGGTAGTGAAGTGGCAATACCAGAACAGCTTCTGCAGGGATGCAGTGACAGTGTCGTTGCATTTGTTGCAGATGATGGTAATCACTTTACAGATTATGGAATTTTTGAAGGCATGATTTTGTTTTTCGATACGAAGAAATCTTTTGAGAAAGGTCGCTTGTCATGCTATGTCAATGAGCAGGATAATGACCAGCCGAAGTATAAGGTATCGGACAAGGACATGGATGGATATAGACATTATGGAAGATTAGTAATGATGATGAGAAGTTACGAGGTATAGCAATGGGATGTGAAGGACGAAAAGTATATGTCGAAGTAAATGTTACACACAGAGCAGATGGTTCGGCACGACCGAACTTCATCTATTTTGAAAATGACGAAAGATATGAGATTGATCGTGTAATACAAAAATGCAGGGCAGCCGCCACAAAGGTCGGAGGCACTGGCATTCGCTATACGATCCAGATTTGCGGACAGCAGGCATTTCTGTTTGATGAAGAAAATGGAAAGTGGTTTGTTGAAGCAAAGTCCTGATCTATAGGAGGGATGTTTAATTGAAACGCTTATCAAGAAATGATATAGAAACAATCGCTGAAAAGTATGTGAAGGCATACTTAGAATTGCCAGAGATTAAGTCAGCACAGGTGTATCGCATTGAACCGGAAATCATGTTGGAAAAGGTTCTCGGTCTGAATGTTGAATATATGCACCTGTCATACGATGGAAGTATTCTCGGAATGACTTCTTTCGGGGAACTGGGAGTGCAGGTGTTTGAAAATGATGATGAAGAAGCCTTTTTCTTCTTAGATGGAAAGACCGTTCTTGTGGAGTCTGACCTGAATTACGATAACAAATCCAAAGGCAGAAAGAATTTTACACTTATGCATGAAGGCAGCCATCAGATATTTAAAATGCTGTTCCCGAATGATTATGGCGTGACACAGCAGTCTGCCGGAGTACATTATTACAAAGCGAATACAGAGAGAAACAGACAGATCAATGATTGGGAAGAATGGCAGGCAAATACACTTGCGGCAGCCATACTGCTTCCTAAGTGTCTGATCGAAAAAGGCATGTTCCTGTTTGGACTGGGAAAGAAAATCGAATGCCTGAACAAGATATATTATCCGGCAGAGTATGAAAGATATTCTGCACTGGCAGATTTTTTAGGAAGCTCTAAAAAGGCTCTTGCAATACGAATGAAACAGCTCGGATTACTGGAGCAGGAATATCTTGAGAATCCATTCGATTATATGACGATATTTCCGGAGGTGGGCGAAATATGACACGATTGGAACAAAAAGTAATTGTTAGATGTAAACGATGTGAATGGCGTGTTTTCGACAAGATTACAATGACAACCGGAAATATTGAAATCAAATGCCCGAAATGTGGGTATATCAATGAGATTGACCTTTCTTTAAGAAAAGGCAGTGTCAAATTTAGGAAATTTAAAATCAATACAGATTGAGCAGACAACTGAATAACTGAGCTTTGTACTGAGCCACGGAACCGATATGAGTTACCAAATAGCCGGACATTGAGAATGATGGGATAACCAGATCCCGCATATTCTTGATGTTCGGCTATTTTTTTGTTGCTCCGAAATGGAGAAACAGATGAAAAAACAGTGGCAGACATACATCGCCAGATACCCGTGATCTCCGAATTTTCTATAAAAAAAAGAAATTTTAGAAAATTCAAGGAGATTACGAACATGACAAATGAAAAAACATTAAAAAAACAGGAAGAACTTTTTGCAAAGGATTGTAAACTCATCAACCTAAAATACGAGTACACGGGATATATCGGACAGGAAAAATGGGCGATTGTATCTGAATTATCAGAGCAGGAACTGTTTGAGAAATATCCAAATGAAGTGAAGAAGTACATACCATTCGTATTGCTTTCTGTTGAGCAGGGAAAAGCGATACAGGCATACAACAGAAATGAGGATAAGTACAGAAAACGCCAGAATAACAATAGCGATGCCTTTGGATATGATGATGGAACTACTGAGAATATGCATTCAGAGGTATCCGTACCTGATTTTATAGAACAGCAGGAGATGGACGATTATTACAATCAACGAGCCGAAGAAAAGATGCGTTTATTTGTTACAGCTATGGCGAGTCTTACAGAGAAGCAGAATAAGTATCTGGTAATGCGATATGTAGATGGAATAAGTGCAAGGGATATTGCCAAAGCAGAAGGTGTTGCACATCAGGTTGTCGACAGACATATTCTTGCAGCAAAGAAGAAGGTTGAAAAAATATTCGGAAATTTTTTCAGAAAATAGGGTGTCAAAAGCACTTTTAATTCCAAATAAGTGAAAGGGTTATTTCATTCCGGATGAAAATGACAAATTAGACGATAAGAAAAGCGAGGTTTTACATATGAAAGAAAGAATGATCAGTCGTGGAGATTTATACTATTACGACTTTGGAGAAAGGGTAGGTTCCGTACAGAGTGGAGAACGTCCGGTGCTTGTGGTACAGGCTGATGACTATAACAAGAATGCACCGACTGTGATTGTGGCGGCGGTTACAAGTGTGATTAAGAAGCGGTACCTGCCTTCGCATATTGTGCTGGGCGACAAGTTTGGTCTGTCAGCCATATTTAATCATGCGGTACGCTTTTACAATCTAAGAGAAAATCCTGTAAAGAAGGCTGGGACGATAGGTAAAGGCAAAGCTGATGAGATGGATTTCTGGACAAAAGAAGAATATCTCAAGTTCATAGAATGTGTAAAAGACAAGCCAATATCTTATTATGCATTCCAGATTCTTTACTGGTGCGGAATAAGGGAAGGTGAACTGCTTGCCCTGACACCAGCAGATATTGATTTTGAGAATAAGAAACTTCATATCACAAAGTCTTATCAGTATATCAATGGTGAAGATATCATCACAGATCCTAAGACGGAAAAGAGCAGAAGGGATGTTGTAATACCTGATTTTCTGGTAGAAGAGTTAAGACAGTTTATCGGAATGTTGTATGGATATGGCAGAGATGACAGAATATTTCAGATTACAAAATCTTATTTGCATCACGAGATGAGCAGAGGAGCTAAAGCGGCTGGAGTAAAGAGAATAAGAATTCATGATCTCAGGCATTCGCACATTTCTTTACTTATTCGCCTGGGTTTTTCAGCGGTAGCCATTGGAAACAGGGTTGGACATGAGAGCCAGACAATAACATTTCATTATGCACATATGTTTCCGACAGAGCAGATTGAGATGGCTGATAAGCTTAATGAAGAATTTGTGCCGGGTACAGGGAATGGAGGTGATGTTCAGTGAGTGGAGTTCATAAAAATCCGACAATCAGTTTTCGCATATCAGACTATGAAAGGCGTGAAATTGAAGCAAGAATCAAGGCAAGTGGAATGATGAAGAAAACATTTTTTACAAGATGCTGTATCTATGGTCGAATCTGTGTTGTAGGTAAGAAAGAAACTGTATATATGCTTGTGCAGACGCTTGAGAAGATGCAGGCAGATATTCACAAAATGTATGATGAAATCATAGAAACAGGACAGATAAAAGAAAAAGAATCACCGGTTGATGGTGAAGCTTATACAGATATTGAAGAATTGCAGCATGACTATCTTGCTATGATAAAAACAGTTGTGGATATGCTGGATGGAGCAAAATACCTCTGGCAGAAATAGTGGCTTTCCTGACGGCAATCGGGAAAGCCACGGCAGATAACAAAAGCGGGCTTCTGTTACCAAAACACCAATTAAAGTATAACAGCAGCCCACTTTTGAGACAATGATTATTTACGAAAGTGAGGCAGACAGTGGAAACAAATACAGAATTAAAAATGATACACCTCTCTGAGGTTGAATCACAGCAGATTAAATGGCTGTGGTATCCATTTATCCCTTATGGAAAGCTGTCAATAGTGCAGGGAGACCCCGGTGATGGGAAATCTACGCTGATACTTAATATTGCAGCAAAGCTGTCAATGGGAGAATGTATAGATGAAAATATGAATATTACTGAGCCTGTAAATGTAATATATCAAACGGCAGAAGACGGACTTGCAGATACAGTCAAGCCAAGACTTGAAGCAGCAAATGCAGACTGTAGCAGAATATCAATCATAGATGAGTCTGATAAGAGTGTTAGTATGACGGATGACAGGATAGAGGAAGCTATAAAAAGAGAAAATGCGAAGTTGTGCATCTTTGATCCGATACAGGCTTATCTTGGCGGTGATACTGATATGAACCGGGCAAATGAAGCCAGAGAAATGACGAAGAAGCTGGGAAGTATTGCTGAAAGAACTGGCTGTGCCATTGTTCTTATCGGTCATATGAATAAAGGCTCAGGAGGAAAGGCTGCTTACAGGGGAATGGGTTCCATTGATTTCTTTGCTGTGGCAAGGAGTGTAATGCTTGTCGGCAGAATAGAAGGGCAGAGTAATCTCAGGGCAATGATACAGATAAAGAATAATCTTGCAGCATTTGGTCATCCAAAAGCGTTTGAATTGGCAGAGGACGGATTTCATTGGTTAGGTGATTATGAAATTACTGCTGATGAAGTACTGGGCGGTATGGTGCCAAAGGCAAGTAAACTTGAGATGGCAAAGCAATTTTTAAGAGAACAGGCAGAAAGAACACAGAAAATTTTAAGTACAGAGATTATAGAACTTGCAGCACAGGAAGGAATATCGAAAAGAACACTTGAGACAGCAAAGAAGGAACTTAAGATAAAGGCTGAGCGTTGCAATAATAACTGGTACTGGAATTTGCGAGCATAAAAATCTAACATCGCAACATTGCAAAGTGTCAGGTTTTGCAATCTTGAAGCTTGCAAGGTTGCAAAATATATAGACCTTGCGATGTTGCGGTCTTGAAAAGAAAGGACAATTACTATGACATTATTTGAAGAACTTGGTGTTGAGTATAAAGAAGTGGATGGCATTTTATATCCTATTTTATCTGTTGATGAAGCAGAATACAATCTTGCGGATATTGGAAAATATGGTTGGATGTGGCTTAGGTATATGGAAGAAAATGAACCTTCTGAGTATCGTCATATGGCAAGAACAGGACAGCTTAGAAAGCAGGCAGAAGCAGTAAATGAAGAAGCTTATGAACGATTGGATAATATTGAAGCGGCGTGGTTGAAAAAGCACATGACAGGTAAAAAGAAAACATTTATGGAGCAGCTGCATTTGCTGAATCAGGCGAGAGCGATGGCAGAGGAAATAGTGATAAATGAGATTGTGTTTAAGTGCAGATAGGCTTTAAAAGGCTGATGCCAAAACCCTCGGAGAGCCCCCGCAGTTTTGTCAGTATGACGAAACTGCTAGGGGGTTATCATCTATGGCAGAGCCAAGATGATAATTGTATCTCTCCGACAGAAAAATACGAATAAGAAAGGACAAAATGCCTATGGGAAATGTATCATACTCTGCTCATATAAGCAATGGCAAGAGTGCGATAACAAGTAAAAAAGCACTTGCAGGAGTTGCAAAGCATAACCTGCGTAAATATAAATCCGCAGATTACAGCTCAGATAATATTAGGCTGATTTATGGAACAACAGATTTGTTTCAAGATGTTAAGAGGGTATATCACAGAGAATTTGATGATGTGGTAAAAGAATATAACAGTAGACAGAAAAGAGAAGACCGAAAGATAAAGGATTATTTTGAACATGTTGCAGGTCTTAATCAGGATATGGCGGTAGAGATTATTTTTCAATGCGGGGACAAGAAATATTGGGACGAGCATTGGAAAAACAAAAATTATATGTCTGAGGTATTTGATTATATTCTTGAATGCTTGCAAAAGCTACTGCCGGAGTTCAAGATTGCAAATGCGGTCATACACTTTGATGAAGCCAGCCCGCATATGCATGTGGTAGGCGTTCCAGTATGGGAAGGAGCAAAGCGTGGCTTATCTAAGAAAGTATCAAAAAGAAATGTATTTACACCACAAACATTATCTGTGATTCTTCAAGATAAATTGAGAGCGGAGGCAAGTTATGGATTTGAATGTTATTTCAAGGAACAGCTGGCAGAAAAGAAAAAAGGTCGCAACCATGACTTGTCTGTGACGGAATATAAGGTAGCACAGGAGAGTAGGAAGCTTGCTGATATAAAGCAGCAGAACAATGAAGAACAGGAGAAAAACACTAAACTGAGAAGCAATAATGCAAGCATATCATATCAGATTGCTACACAGGAACAACGCCATAGCAGAAATCTGGATGTTATAGCTGCTGATGAGGACAGGCTGGAGACAGTCAGGAGTAGTATTAATGCAGCAGAAACGGAATATGCAAAATATGAAGATATGATTACGGATAAAAAGAATAATCTGGAACTTCTTTCTTCTAAGGAACGTGAACTGATAGAGAAAACGAAAATTGCAGAGAGTGTATATGATCTGTTCCGACAGGGTGGAAATGATGATGTCAGGGATAAGCTTATTGATGTGATGTATGAGAATCAGAAGATTAGAGAGGAAAATACGACATTAAAGGAACTGCTGGGAAAGGCGTATGAGTTTATGAAGCAGTTTGTGATCGATGGGGTTAATCTGTTGGAGAGGTTCCTGGAGAGTGTGGGGAAGGTGATTGGAAAGATAAGATAATCTTTGATATAATATGATATAAATTAAGAGAACTCATAATTAATTAAGAAAAGAGCTTGATAGAAAAAGAAAAGTGTGATAATATTATTATGAAATGCGAAAATATGTTCGAGGAAGAAACGAAAATGAAAATAAGCTATAAGAAATTATGGAAGTTATTAATTGATCGAGATATGATGAAAAAAGATTTAGCAAAGGAGGCTGGGATAAGCACAGCCTCAATTGCTAAATTAGGAAGAAATGAAAATGTGAATACAGATATTTTGCTTCGCATTTGTGTTGCTTTAAAATGTGAAATAAGTGATATATTAGAAATTGTTGTTGATGAATAAAGGAGAATGGTCATGAAAACACCTCATTTAGTACAATATCAGGGAAGTAAGAGAATTATAGCCCCAGAAATAGTTAAATTTTTTCCAACAACATTTGATAGACTCATTGAGCCATTCGCAGGTACATGTGCCATTACAATTTTATCCGCTGCACAAGGACTATGCGATGAATTTTGGATTAATGATATTAATCAACCTCTTGTAAATCTTATGGAAGAATGTATAAACAATCCTTTAAAATTAATTGATGAATATGAAAATATATGGAATGGACAATTTGCTGAAGGAGAAAATAATATAGATTATTTCTATAAAATTAGAGAAGAATTTAATAAGGGTAAAAAAGATTCAGCTAGGATGCTTTTTTTATTAGCAAGGGTAGTAAAGGGTGCGGTGAGATATAATTCAAATGGAGAATTAAATCAGTCATGTGATAAAAGACGCTATGGAACAAAACCGAATGTTATTGCCAATAATGCATTAGCAATATCTGGATTGTTAAAAGATAAGGCATCATTTTCGAATTTAGATTATAAAGATGTATTATCTAGAGCACAAAAAGGAGACTTGGTTTATATGGATCCTCCTTATCAGGGAACTTCAAAAAGAGACAATACTAGAGATAATAGATATATTCAGGGCGTAGAATTTGATGAGTTTGTAGAACAGCTAAGAGAATTGAATGATAGAGATATAGATTATATAGTTAGTTATGATGGTAAAACAGGTGATAAATTTATTGGAAAAACTTTACCTAAATCATTAGAATTAACACATGTTTATATAAATGCTGGGTTATCAACACAGGCAACACTTAATGGCAAAAATGAAATTACATATGAGTCATTATACGCTAGCAAAAATTTAATAAAAAGGCAAGAAAAATATGAACAAATGAAATTGTGTTTTGCATAAGGAGAAAAAATATGGATTTATCACAGGATTTTATAAGTGTTTTAAATGCAGTAACAAATAAGAGGGCAAGGTTTGTAATAGATACGATTCTGGAAAAGGGATATTGTAGTACGGAGGATTTAAAAAATGGTGGATATGAACATGCTCCAAGAGCTGCACGAGATGTAAGAGAATTGGGTATTCCATTGGAAACTTACAAAATAAAAGATTCTACAGGGAAAAGTATTGCAGCTTATAGATTTGGTGATTGGGAAGAAGCAAAGAGAAAAAATCAGTTATCTAAAACATCCGGAAGAACGCAGCTTACAGAAAAATTAAAAAATGCATTATTGGAATATTATGGTGCTAAGTGTAATTTATATGGTGAAGAATATCCTGCAAGGTTACTTCAACCAGATCATCGCATTCCATATGAAATAGGTGGAGATCCAGAGAATATGATGGATTTAGATCGATTTATGTTGTTATCGCCTTCAGCAAATAGAGATAAATCTTGGGCATGTGAGCATTGTGAGAACTGGATTAAGAAAGATATAAGTATGTGTAAGAAGTGTTATTATGCATATCCGGAAAATTACAGTCATATTGCTGGAAAATTAGAGAAAAGAGTTAATGTGATTTTTAATGATAAAGATATGCATTTGTATAACGAATTGCTTAGTCAAGCTAGTGCAAATGGTATTACATGCGAAGAAGAAACAAAAAGAATGATTGCATATTATCAGAAGATGTTAAAAGTGCGAGGTGATAAAAAATAAAATGCAAGAAAAATATTGGAATTATATGGTTCAAATAAAAGCGTGGACTTTTTATTTGGATATATATGCAGAGGATTCGTATAAATGGGATAGAAGAATTAATATATATGGAGCAATTGCGTCATCATCGAGCATAGCGGCATGGACAATATGGCGAAGTTGGTCATTTATATGGGCAGCAATTATAGCAATATCGCAAGTGCTTACTGCAATAAAACAATATTTGCCATTTGGAAGAAGGTTAAAATATCTGCAACCATTTATTGAAGATATGAAGTTGCTTTATTTAAAAATGGAGTATGATTGGTATAAGGTTGCAGCAGGTGAATTATCAGAAACTGAAATTAATGGATTGTTATATTCATATAAAAAGGAATACTCAGGCATTGAAAGTAAATATTTAAAAGAAGAAATCTTAGTTGAAAATGTTAAATATAAAAATAAAGCTGACATAAAAACAGAAGAATATTTTAAAAATAATTTTTAGGAGGTAGATAGAATGGCAGATAAAACAAATCAGTCACCAGAAACACAAAAGAGAGGATTTTCATTACCAACAACATCTGTAAAACCACCAATGCCACCAGTTAAGGAACCTAAAAAAGAAAATGATAAGAAGTAAGGGAAGAATAAATGAGAAAAGCATTATGTGTAGGAATTGATAGCTATCAAAATATAGATGATTTGCATGGATGTGTGAATGATGCTAATGCGGTCAAAGCAGCTCTAGAGCGTAATGGTGATGGAACATTAAACTTTGATGTAAAGATTATGTGTTCAACAAGTGAAAATTCATATATTAATAGGGGAGAATTACGTGATGCGGTGGAGGAATTATTTAAGAGCGATTCGGAAATAGCAGTTTTTTATTTTTCAGGACATGGATCTATTGATAGTCTTGGAGGGTATTTATGTACCAGTGAGGTCAATAGACCAGATGATGGACTTTCGTTAAATGACATTATGGGGTTTGTTGCAACTTCGCGGGCTCACAATAAGGTAGTAATTCTTGATAGTTGCTTTAGTGGAGATATTGCTAATAAGACCGAAATGCCAAATTTTTCAGTCATACATAATGGAACGACATTATTGGCTGCCTGTGGAACGACAGAGTATTCTACGGAGAAAGATGGTCATGGAGTATATACATCATTATTAGTTGAGGCGTTATATGGAGGTGCAATGAATTTGTTGGGAGAAGTCTCTCCGGGAAGTATTTATTCGTATATAGATAGATCCTTGGGAGGATGGGAACCACGACCAGTATTTAAAGCAAATATCAATGGTTTTGTATCATTAAGAAAGAATACACCTCCGATTTCAATATTTGAATTGCAGAAGATAACAGAAATATTTAAATCAAAATATGATGAGTATCATCTTGATCCTACATATGAACCGGATAAACATGAGGCAGATATAAAAGAGGTAAATAAGGATCATGAGGCGATTTTTTCAACATTGCAGAAGTATGTAAAATTAAATTTAGTTGTACCTGTTGGAGAGGAACATATGTATTATGCTGCAATACATCATAAGGCATGTAAGCTGACTACACAGGGACAGCATTATTGGAACCTTGTAAAGAAAAACACTATATAAATAAAGGAGATTATTATGAGAATTAATGTATTTATACCACACAGATGGAATTATAATGATTATGAGGAGATAAGTGCTTTATTAGATAGAACCAAATATAATGTGAGAGATTATTCGGTACCAAGTACATCACCATTTGATAGCATTGATAGTAGGTACAATGTTGATCCACAAATAAAAAGGCAGATACGATATGCTAGTGTAATTGTATGCTCTAATCGACCTGCAAATAGTAATGGTATGTCAATTGAGGAAATTAAATTTGCTATTGAGATAGGAAAACCAGTTGTTGCGGTAAAGATAACAAATAGCACAGCCTCGGATTTGATAAGTTTGAATGTTCCTGTTATTTCAAATAGGAAAGACTCATTAGAAAATTGGATAAGTCAAAATGTATAATATTCTGTTAAGTATGATCAGCATTGCAGATAATATTAAAAACAATAATATAAAGCTTTCGTATATTAAGAGGAGATAATATGGGAAATAGTTATCTAGATGTATTAGAACGAATAGCAAATGCACTGGAGCAACAGAATGGGATACCAATATGGGAAATATTAATTAATATAATTCCTTGGATAGGGGTTATTATACCAATAGTTGTATTGTTTATAGAGCGTGGGGAAACTAAACGACCATATGTTGAAGTGTCATTTGAACTTGTGCGGAGCACAATGGCATGCTTAGTAATAAGAAATGTAGGTAGGGTTCCAGCAGAGTTAAAGTCTATGACTTTTAATGATTGTTTTATACAACAGTTAACCCCTGAGAAGGCAGAAATATTAAAGAATAAAAATAAAATGAATGTCACAATATTTCCGAATAGATATTGGGTACTCTCTTTAGATAAAAATGTATTTGATGTTATTAAGTTTGAAAATACAAAATTAGAGGTAACATATACTTATTCAAAAATTGGAAAAAGGAAAGAGTATAGTGATTATACAGAAATAGATTTTAAAGAATATAAATCTTTTTTAGTATATTTATCAGAAATAGATGAATTTAAAAATATGGCAGAAAAAAAGCTTAATGATATTACAACCTTATGTGATAATATAAATAAGCAAATGAAGGCATAAAGCATATAAATCTATTTATTTTTGAATTAATATGTGATACCTATATGATACCTAAATTTTTGAAAATATAAAATAATTGTGATAAAAGGTGTAATAATCGCCATTAAAAGTTCCAGAAATCAAGCCTTCACAGGGATGATAAGTTTCTCTGCGGGGAGTTTGAATAATCCACACAATCATAAGAACCCAGTATTTATGCGGGTTTCAAGCAAATTTGCTTAGTGAATGGCAACAAAATGGCAACATTTTGTGATTATTCAAAAGATAAAAATTTTATTTCATAACGTATATAAAGAAACCTTACTGATTTTCAGAAGTAAAAAACTGAATATCGGTAAGGTTTTTCTATTTTCTTCTTTTACTTTTCTTTTTTAGTCAATTCTTTTACGAGGTAATCACTCAGTTCCTGAGATGGTACCTTGAGTATTCCGGGTGCTTTTACACCGTAATTCCGGAGAGTGGAAACCGCCGTTCC
>OGYG01000078.1_pt1 | contig 108805 bp, 89 predicted proteins | sample 1576481 | NCBI WGS metagenome assembly OGYG01 (sample SAMEA3541497, study PRJEB24748) | human gut metagenome | biome: human gut; feature: human-associated habitat; material: faeces | place: China | collected 2012 | reverse complement strand
AAAAGTATGGGTTTTCGTGAGAGCAAGAATCGTCCCGTGGCCACAAATTTTCAATTCTTGAAAAATTCCTGCCCCTTTGGGACAGCTTCTTGTTGGGGCGTGCCTGCCCCAAACCCTGCTAGGTGATTTCATTCTTGGTGGTTGCTATATTGCTTATATGCCTTTTCAAATCCTGATTTGTTATATATGATAAATTTATAACATTCTCCATCTTTCATGGAAATTGCTGCAACAGGAACGACCATCTGACTCCATGAAAGCTCCCTTATCTCGTTCATGGGCAATACAAGGTTGCGATACAGTGGACTGACTGTGAGCTTTTGAGTTGAATATGTAATGCTCTGTTCATCAATGTACAAACCACCGCCAATGATTCCATTACGGCATAAGCTACACACAAAAGTTTTTCCCATAATATTACCGCCTCCTATTAGTTGATGGTTGGTTAAGTTGAGTATATCATATTGATTTCCAGAAGAACACCCCTATATAGGAGATTTTAGCCGTTTTACTGCGTACGTGCGTACGAGAGATTGGTACGCACGTACGCAGCGATTTGCCCGAAGCGCACCCTATATAGCCGTTTCCCCCTCGGAGAGCCCACTACACTTTGCAGACCACAGGGATGAAAGTGTCATAGTGGGTTATTACACTTCCGCAGAAGTGCCTTCTCCTCGCCGCAGACAGCCGGGTGTGCCTTTTGTGAGAGCTTTCTGTGCGGCGAATCTACATCGCCCACAGGCGATGTAAGCAGGGATTCCAAAGGGGCGCAGCACCCTTGGCACACGACTTTGGTACAAAGTCTAGTGTGTTACACCTTTCCAGAGGTGTATACGTTCCTGAAATGCAAAAAGCCCCATACCCAACACCTTAACGGTGCGGACATGGGACTTGATGCTTCCTCGGCCTAGCCGGGTACTCCGTAACCAATCCTGACAGGCAGTTGCCGTGTCATTTTTCGAAAACTGTTTTACGGATACCCAGCAGTTGGCATCTCCCATTTTTGTTTTTTCAGGTCTCCACACCCTCGAACTGGCTGTTATAGAGCTTGGCATAGAAGCCGCCCTGCGCCAGCAGGGTGTCGTGGTCGCCCTGCTCCACGATGTGGCCATCCTTCATCACCAGGATGACATCGGCCTCACGGATGGTGGACAGGCGGTGGGCCACGATAAAGCTGGTGCGGCCCTGCATCATCCGGGCAAAGGCAGCCTGGATGCGCACCTCGGTGCGGGTATCGATGGAGGAGGTCGCCTCGTCCAGGATCAGCATGGGGGGCAGGCAGAGCATCACGCGGGCGATGCAGAGCAGCTGCTTCTGGCCCTGACTGATGTTGCCGCCGTCCTCAGCAATGACGGTATCGTAACCCTTGGGCAGGCGGCGGATGAAGCTGTCGGCGTGGGCTGCTTTGGCGGCGGCAACGATCTCTTCCTCCGTGGCATCGGGCTTGCCGTAGGCAATGTTCTCCCGCACGGTACCGGCACGCAGCCAGGTCTCCTGCAGCACCATGCCGTAGCTGCCGCGCAGGGAGGCGCGGGTCAGGCTGCGGATATCGTTTCCGGCCACCTCAATGGAGCCGCCGTTGACATCGTAGAACCGCATGAGCAGGTTGATGAGGGTGGTCTTGCCGCAGCCGGTGGGGCCGACGATGGCGATGCGCTGGCCGGGCTTCACATCCAGATCCAGGCCCTCGATGAGGGGGCGGTCCGGCAGGTAGCGGAAGGAAACGTCCTTCAGCTCCACATGGCCGTCGGTCTCCAGCACCTTGGCGTTCTCCGCCTCGGGCACCTGGTCCTCGGCATCCAGCAGCTCGAACACACGGGCCGCACAGGCCAGTGCGTTCTGCAGCTCGGTGACCACGCCGGAGATCTCGTTGAAGGGCTTGGTGTACTGGTTGGCATAGTTCAGGAAGATGCTCAGCTGGCCGATGGTGATGCCGCCCGCCACAGCGTAAACGGCACCCACCAGACCGACACCTGCATAAACGATGTTATTCACAAAGCGGGTGGCGGGGTTGGTCATGCTGGAGAAGAAGATGGCCTTCAGGCTCACGCTCTGCAGGCGGCCATTCACCTCGTCAAAGGCGGCAAGGCTCTCGGCCTCATGGCCAAAGGCCTGCACGACTTTCTGGCCCTCGATCATCTCGTTGACCAGGGCGGTCTGCTCGCCGCGCACGGTGCTCTGGCCCTGGAAATACTTGTAGCTGCGCTTGGCAAGGAAGCTTGCCACCACCAGGCTCAGCGGGGTGATGCAGACCACCACCAGCGTGATGGGCACATTCTCACTGAGCATGAACAGCAGGGTGCCAAGGATGGTCAGCACACCGCTGAACAGCTGGGTAAAGCCCATGAGCAGGCCGTCCGCAAAGGTGTCCACATCGGCGACCATGCGGCTGACGATATCGCCGGAGGGGTGGCTGTCCAGATAAGAGAGCGGCAGGGTCTGGATCTTACGGAGCGCGGCGTTGCGCAGGTCCCGGCTGACCGAGAAGGTGATGCGGTTGTTACAGACACTCAGCAGCCACTGGGCAAATGCAGCCACCACGGCCACGATCACGATCTCCACCACGATGCGCAGAACACCGTTGAAGTCCACATTCCCCTTGCCCAGCATCATATCAATGGCGCTGCCGCAGAGGATGGGAATATACAGCTGGGCAGCCACGCTCACAGCGGCCACGATCAGGCTGCACACCACAAAAAAGCCGTAAGGGCGGATCTTTTCCAGCACACGCCGAAACGTTGCGTTGCGCTGTTCCGGGGTCAGCTTACTCTTTGCTTTTGCACTCATTTCTGCGCATCCCCTTTCTTGAACTGGCTGGCGTAGATCTCCTCGTAAACGGGGCAGGTCTTCAGCAGGTCGGCGTGCCTGCCCAGCCCCACCATCCTGCCATCATCCAGCACGATGATCTGGTCGGCGTGCTGCAGGCTGGCGGCACGCTGGCTCACGATGAACACGGTCAGGTCACCGGGCAGAGCGGCCAGCGCCTTGCGCAGGGCCGCATCGGTGGCGTAGTCCAGCGCGCTGGCGCTGTCGTCCAGGATCAGGATCTCGGGCTTGCCCACCAGCGCACGGGCAATGGTCAGGCGCTGCTTCTGGCCGCCGGACAGGTTCCGGCCGCCCTGCTCCACAGGCTCGTCCAGCCCAAGGGGCTTTGCCCTGACAAAATCCGCAGCCTGCGCAGTCTCCAGTGCGGCCCACAGGTCAGCGTCCGCCGCGTTTTTGTTGCCCCACAGCAGGTTGGAGCGGATGGTGCCGCCAAACAGCTGGGCTTTCTGCATCACGACTGCCACACTGCCGCGCAGAGCCGCGCGGGGGTACTCCTGCGCCGGACGGCCCAGGATCTCCACGGTGCCCTCCGTGGCATCATAAAAGCGGGGGATCAGGTTGATGAGGCTGGATTTGCCGCTGCCCGTGCCGCCGATGACACCAATGGTCTGGCCGCGCTTTGCGGTAAAACTGATATCGGTCAGGCTGGGGGCACCGGCACCGGCGTAGGTCAGGCTGACATGGTCGAACCGCACAGCGTCCCCGGCCTTATCCGCAGGTGACTCGCCCTTGAGGGCTGCGGGGAACTCCATGCCCGGTTCGGTGTCCAGCACAGCCTGCACACGGCCGGCACAGGCCAGCGCCTTGCTCACCTGCACGATGAGGTTTGCCAGTTTGACCAGCTCCACCAGGATCTGGTTCATGTAGTTCACCAGCGCGATCACATCGCCGGAGGCCATGCCGCCCACATTGATCTCGATGCTGCCCACATAGAGCAGAGCCACGATGGCCAGATTGATGATGACATAAGTCAGCGGGCTCATCAGGGAGGAGATGTGGCCCACATGGAGCTGCATCCGGGTCAGCAGGTCGTTGGCCGACTCAAAGCGGTCGATCTCGCTCTGCTCCTTATCAAAGGCGCGGACCACGCGCACACCGGTCAGGTTCTCGCGGGTCAGGCCCAGCACACGGTCCAGCCGGGCCTGGGCCGTTTTGTACAGCGGGTTGGTGATGACCATGACCCCGAACACCACCACGCTCAGCAGCGGGATGGCGACCACAAAGATCCAGGCGGCCCGCACATTCACGGTGAACGCCATGACCATGGCACCAACCACCACGAACGGGCTGCGCAGGAACAGGCGCAGGAAGAGGTTCAGACCGCTCTGCACCTGATTGATGTCACTGGTCATGCGGGTGATGAGGGTGCTGGTGCCCATGGTATCCATCTCGGTAAAGCCAAGCCTCTGGATGTGCTCAAACAGGGCATGGCGCAGGGAGGTGGAATAGCCCACCGCCGCCTTGGCCGAGAAATACTGGGCCGTCAGGCTGCAGGCAAGGCCCACAACGGCCAGCAGCAGCAGGATGCCGCACCGCACAAGGATATAGTGGAAATCATGTGCTGCAATGCCCACGTTGACGATGTCTGCCATGACCAGCGGCACAAACAGGTCGAACGTGGCTTCCAGCATCTTGAACAGCGGTGCAAGCACAGCCTCGCGCTTGTAGCCGTTCAGGTGGGTAAGCATTTTATTCAAGGGGTGATTCTCCTTTCCCAGTGATAGCGGGTGTAAACTTCACAGCTCTTTATTATAGTACAGGAAATGCAAAAAAGCCAGTACAAATCACGCCATTCCACATCGTGCCCTGCCAGAACAAGGAAAGGGACTGCCGCACAGGGGGGAGATCCCAGTGCAGCAGTCCCTTTTCATAGGAGGGTATGATTCGGAGAACAATGAGCGGCATCGGGCTTCCGGGCTTTTTTGTGGCGGTACATTTCCTGATCGGCCCGATTCTTCACAGCCAGCACATCCTCCCCCAAAAAGGGAGCTGAACCAAAGGACACCGTGGGCAGAAAATCCACGGCCTTTCGCCGCTGTTCCAGCTGGCGTACAAACTCCTGCGCGCACTGGGCCTCCCGGTCGGCGTTTTCCATCAGCACACAAAACTCGTCGCCGCCGGTACGGTAGCAGTAGCCGCTGCGGGCATAGGCTTTTTTGATGCAGCGGCCGATCTCGGCCAGACAGACATCCCCCTGCAGGTGGCCGTAGCGGTCGTTGATCTGCTTGAAGTCGTCCACATCGAACACCACCAGCACCCCGCCGTTGCGGCGCATCTCAGCAGTGCGGTTCAGATAGCTGTTCTGATTCAGCAGCCCGGTAAGGGCATCCAATTGGTTCCACATCTCGCTGCAGTAGATAAAGTACAGCACCGACAACAGGGTAACGCACAGCCATGTAACGTGGAGGTCCGGCAGTGTCACCTGAATGATGGTCTCAATGAGTAGAAAGATCATCAGGGGGTAGATCAGCGCCCGGCTGCGGTTCTGAAATTCCCGCGCCGTGACAATGGTGGACACCGAGAGATACACGATGGCCGCAAAATACAGGATGATATAAATATAGAAGTATTGCCCACGGGAATAAACGTTGTCGGCGCTGACGGAGAACACCAGCCCGGCGGGGATGGACAGAGCAAGGAACAGCAGGTAGCACGCCTCGCAGCACACCGCCGCCCTGAACCAGCGGTTCATCCTCTTTTTCCGGTCCATGACATACACAAGGCAGAGACACACTCCCGGGGACAGGCCGAACCCCAGATAGTTGGACAGGATGTTCAGCCAGCGGTAGCCCGCCGGGGTTCCATCCACCGCCAGTGTCACCACCTCCAGCACCGAGATCGCCGCGATCAGCGCAAAAGCAAGGAAAAATCCCTGCTTCTGCTTTTTGTTCAAAGATTCGCTGAGCTTTGTGAGGATGCACATGAAGCTCAGCACAAAAAGGTCAATGGCCGTTAATACATAAAAATATCCATTCATTGTGGCTTGTTTCACCCTTTGGACTTCTGTGATCTGGTCAGCGCACAGACCACCTCACAATGAGCGGTCTGGGGGAAGAGATCAACAGGGGTAAAGCCCTCGGCGCGGTAGCCTTTGGCGGTCAGGAGGGCAAGATCACGGGCCATGGTCTCAGGATTGCAGCTGACATAGACCACCCGTTTGGGGGCCATGCGGGCCACGCTCTCGATGAACTGGGGGGTGGAGCCTTCGCGGGGCGGGTCCATGAAAATGACATCTGCTCTCTGCCCGGCGGCCGCCGCTTCTGTGATCCACTGGGTGGCATCGGCGGCAAAGAAGCGGGCGTTTTTCACGTTGTTGTGCCTTGCGTTGCCGATGGCATCCCGGACAGCGTCCCGGTTCAGCTCCACGCCCACCACCTGCTTTGCCCTGCCGCTGGCGGTCAGACCGATGGTGCCAATGCCGCAGTAGGCATCCAGCACCACCTCTTTGCCAGTCAGGCGGGCGGCTTCCACAGCCAGACCATACAGCACCTCGGTCTGGTCATGGTTGATCTGGTAGAAGCTCCGGGGGCTCAGGGCATAGGTCTTGCCGCAGAGGGTATCCAGAATGAATCCCTTGCCGTAGAGCGTCTTTTCCTCTTCGCCCAGCACCACGCTGGTGCGGCGGGGGTTGTAGTTCTGCACCACGGTGGTCACGGGGACATGGCGCTTTTCGGCTTCGGCCAGCAGGGCGCGGACAAAGTTTTTTGCCCCGGGCAGAACCGGCTGGGCTGTCACCAATACCACCATCACCTGCCCGGACACCACACCGCGCCGCAGCAGGCAGTGGCGGAGCAGGCCGGTGCCCTTGTCCTCATTGTAAGGCTGGTAGCGGCAGGCGCTGGCCGCCGCCCGCACCGCCTGCATCACGGTGTCCAGCACTTCGTCCTGCAGCAGGCAGCTTTCCACGGGCAGCACTTTATGCGTGCCTGCCGCATAGATGCCGGACACCAGTTTCCCGCCGGGGCCCGCTGCAAAGGTAGAGATCACCTTATTGCGGTAATGGCAGGGGTTTTCCGCGCCCCGGATGGGAGCCACCGGGCCGTATTTCCCCACCAGCTTACGGACAGCGGCTTCTTTTTGTTTGAGCTGCTCGGCATAATCCAGCCCCAGCATCGGACAGCCGCCGCACTTTTTTGCTTTCAATCTGCACTCCATCGTATATCCTTCCGTTCCTTGACAAAACAAGAAAAAATCACCATATTACAAATAGAAAGGGCACCGCGACAAGCGGTCAGCCCTAGTGGTTAAAAATTTTCTATGGTATTAGAAAACCGTCACCGGCCAGGGTGGCGGTTTTCGCTTTTACTTTAGCATATCTTCTGACCGAATGCAACGAAAAAGCTCCCGTAATGGGAGCTTTTTCGTTTTTCCGTCACCCATAGGGATCGTACAGGTCATATTCCTCGGCCTCCTGATGCTGCTCCTCCAGCACCCGGATGGCCTGTTCCAGCTGGCTTTGAGAAGCGCCGCTCTCGCTGGCAAGGGCGCGGACCGCTTCGGGCAGGCTGCCGCCGAACAGGGTGTCCATCCGCTGGCGCATGGCCGCAACGCAGTAGGCCCGGCGGGTGACCGTGGGCAGATAGGTGTTCTGGCTCCCCGCCTTGCCGCCCTTGACCCAGCCCTTTTCCTCCAGACGGTACAAAAAGTTGAGCACCGTGGCCGGAGCCCAGCCGGTGGCGGTCAGCTTTTCGCTGATATCCCGCCGGGTGGCCGGGGCGGGGCAGTCCCAGAGCGCCAGCAGCACCTGCTCCTCGGCGGCAGAGAGCGGTTTCAGTCTGTCCGAAAGTCCGTACACCGGTTTCACCTCCGATTTTTTGCTTTTACATTTGTCTTATTTTAACACGATTATACCACACCCGGCACAAACAGGCAAGCAGTAAAAGTGAGGAGCCATGCGGCAAAACCGCTATCTTTTACATTCGTCTTAAAAAGTGTTCTTTGTTCAAGGACAGTTGTGTGTTTTGTGCGCTCAGGGCAGGCAGAACAGGCCCATCTTTGTGCAAAGATGCTCTTGTTTTTGCACCCCCGGAACCGGTATACTACGGACAAATCAAGCGCACACCTGCCGCAGATGAGAGCGGCGGTATGGATCGGAAAGTATGGATCGGAAAGGGAGAGTTCAATATGGCACGAGTATATAACTTCAGCGCAGGCCCCAGCATGTTACCGGAAAAAGTGCTCCGTCAGGCACAGGCAGAGCTGCTGGAATACGGCGATTCCGGTCAGAGCGTGATGGAGATGAGCCACCGCAGCAAGTGGTTCGATGCCATCATCACCGAGACCGAAGCCACCCTGCGCCGGGTAATGAACATCCCTGACAACTACAAGGTCGGCTTCTTCCAGGGTGGTGCCACCCAGCAGTTTGCCATGGTACCCCTGAATTTTATGACCACCGGCAAGGCCGATTATCTGGTCACCGGCAATTTCTCGAACCTGGCTGCCAAGGAGGCCGCCAAGTTCGGCGAGGTGAAGATCGTTGCTTCCAGCAAGGACAAGAACTTCACCTACATCCCCGATGTCAACGCCATCGACTACGACAAGGACGCAAGCTACATCCACATCTGCCAGAACAACACCATCTTCGGCACCCAGTACGTTGAGGTACCTCAGGTGGAGGGTGTGCCGCTGGTGGCGGACATGAGCTCGATGATCCTCTCCAAGCCTGTGGATGTGAACAAGTACGGCTGCATCTACTTTGGCGTGCAGAAGAACGTAGCCCCCGCCGGCATGGCCATTGCCATCGTCCGGGACGACCTGCTGGGCCACGCCGCCGACACCGTGCCCACCATGATGAACTACACCACCCTGCTGGCCAAGGACAGCATGTACAACACGCCCCCCTGCTGGTGCATCTACATGACCGGTCTGGTGCTCAAGTATCTGGAAAACGACATCGGCGGCCTGGAAAACATGCAGAAGATCAACGAAGCCAAGGCCAAGATCCTGTACGATTATCTGGACGGTCAGGAGTTCTTCCACAATCCTGTGGAGCACCGCTACCGCAGCACGATGAATGTCACCTTTACCAGCCCCGACCCTGACATGGACAAGAAGTTCTGCGCCGAAGCCGCCGAAGCCGGTTTTGTCAACCTGAAGGGCCACCGTCTGGTGGGCGGTATGCGCGCTTCCATTTATAATGCAATGCCCACCGAAGGCGTAGAGAAGCTGGTGGACTTCATGGAGAAATTCCGCAAGGCAAATGCCTGATTTGTGTATAGGAGATAGGAAAGTATGTTTACGATCAAAACCCTGAACGCCATCAGCCCGGTGGGCCTGGCAAAGCTGAACAAGAACCTGTTTGATGTTTCGGTGGACACCGATGTCCCCGATGGCATTCTGGTGCGCAGCGCCGACCTGCTGAACACCACCTTCAACGACAACCTGCTGGCCATTGCCCGTGCCGGTGCCGGTGTGAATAACATCCCGCTGGATCGCTGCTCGGAGCAGGGCATCGTGGTGTTCAATACTCCCGGTGCCAACGCCAACGCCGTGGCTGAGCTGGTGATCGGAATGCTGATCGCAGGCAGCCGCAATGTGGCCGCCGCCGCCCAGTGGTGCCAGGGCCTGACCGGCGACCCCGCCATGGCCAAGACCGTGGAAAAGGGCAAGAAAAAGTTTGTGGGCAACGAGATCAAGGGCAAGACGCTGGGTGTCATCGGTCTGGGTGCCATTGGTTCCCGGGTGGCCAACTGCGCCATTGAGCTGGGCATGGAGGTCTACGGCTACGATCCCTACATCTCCATCGATGCCGCCTGGAACCTTTCCAGCCAGGTACACCACTGCGTGAACCTGAACGACATGCTCCCCCTGTGCGACTACATCACCATCCATGTTCCCTACCTGCCCACCACCAAGGATACCATCAACGCCCAGACCCTGGCCCTGTGCAAGGACGGCGTGAAGATCCTGAACTATGCCCGCGGTGAGCTGGTGAACACCGCAGCCCTGCTGGAGGCCATGGAGACGGGCAAGGTCTCCGGCTACATGACCGACTTCCCCACTGAGGCCATTTTGGGCAAGCCCGGCATCGTCTGCACCCCGCATCTGGGTGCTTCCACGCCGGAGGCCGAGGACAACTGTGCCGCAATGGCCGTGCAGGAGATCAGCGATTACCTCAAGAACGGCAACATCACCCACTCGGTGAATATGCCCGAGGTGCATCAGCCCCGTGCAGGCGGCAAGCGCATCTGCATCATCCACAAGAACGAGCCCGGCATGATCAGCCAGATCACCGCCCTGACCACCGAAGCGGGCCTGAACATTGAAAACATGGTGAATAAGAGCAAAAAGAACATGGCTTACACCATGCTGGACGCGACCGGTGCCGTAGACGGCAGGCTGGCTGAGAAGCTGGCCGCCATCCCTGCTGTCATCCGGGTGCGCATCCTGTAACACTGCCAACCCTTAGCTTTCCCCTCGCCCCATCTGTTCATGGGCGGGGGGATTTTTTTGTGGAGCACCCCGCCGTCCCTCCGGGGGAAGCCGTTGACACAAAAAATCCCCCCTGCCGTTATACAGCAGAGGGGAGAAAGAAGATCAGAGTGTTTACAGCTTCTTACCGGTCAGGAGCTCATAAGCTTCCTCGTACTTGGCAATGGTCTTGTCGATGACATCCTGAGGCAGATCGTAGTTGCTGTCGGGATTGGCCTTGAGCCAGTTGCGGACGAACTGCTTATCAAAAGAGGGCTGACCGTGGCCGGCCTCATAGCCCTCCAGCGGCCAGAAGCGGCTGGAATCGGGGGTGAGCATCTCATCGCCCAGCACCACATTGCCGTTCTCATCCAGACCAAACTCAAACTTGGTATCGGCAATGATGATGCCGCGGCTCAGGGCATACGCGGCGCACTTCTTGTACAGGGCAATGGTGTAGTCCCGCAGCTTGGTGGCGTAGTCCTCGCCGTGGCCGGGGAACTGCTTTTCCAGCACCTCAATGCTCTTTTCGTAGCTGATGTTCTCATCGTGGTCGCCGATCTCAGCCTTGGTGGAAGGAGTGTAGATGGGCTCGGGCAGCTGCTGGGATTCCTGCAGGCCCTCGGGCAGGCGGATGCCGCAGACGGTGCCGTTCTGCTGGTAGCTGGCCCAGCCGCTGCCGGTGATGTAGCCGCGCACGATGCACTCGATGGGCAGCATGGTCAGCTTGCGGCACTTCATGCTCCGGCCCTCAAAGGCAGGCGTGCGGAAGAACTCGGGCATATCGGCGGTATCCACGCTCAGCATGTGGTTGGGCAGAACATCCTTGGTGTAGTCGAACCAGAATCTGCTCATCTGGGTCAGCACCTTGCCCTTGTTGGTCACTTTATTTTTCAGGATCACATCAAATGCAGAGATACGATCGGTGGCAACCATAATGAGGCTGTCGCCATTGTCATAGATCTCGCGGACTTTGCCTTCCTTGATGGGCTTGAATTCAGTCATAGCAAACACTCCATTTTTCCTGATAGCTCTTTCATCAACGTCCTCGCCCGCTCCGGCATTGCAAAGCAATGAAGGGCAGGGTGAGCCGTTTTCCGTTTACCTATTCAGTCTATCACACTTACTGTCCGTTTGGAAGAAACAGATTCCAAGGAAAATTGCCCGCAATTTTCGATTTCTTCGTGAAAAGTGTCAAAAATCAGCAACATTTTTCGTCGAATTGACGGCTAAAGTCGTACTTTCCCGGTTGACAGCGGCTCAGAACATGGTATCATTGAATCATCAGAATTCAACTGCATCAGGAGGTAAGACCTATGGGCAAATTCCCGAAAGACTTTTTGTGGGGCGGTGCCACTGCCGCCAACCAGTGCGAGGGCGCTTACAACGAGGGCGGGCGCGGCCTGTCCAGCGTGGACGTGGTGCCCTTTGGCCCCGACCGCTTCCCCGTGGCGCTGGGCCAGCTGAAGATGCTGGACTGCGATGCCGAGCACTTCTACCCCTCCCACGAAGCCATTGACATGTACCACCACTTCAAGGAGGACATCAAGCTCTTTGCCGAGATGGGCTTCCGCTGCTACCGCCTGTCCATTGCCTGGACCCGCATCCTGCCCAACGGCGATGATGCGCAGCCCAACGAAGAGGGCCTGCGCTTCTATGAGGAGCTCTTTGATGAGTGCCACAAGTACGGCATTGAGCCGCTGGTGACCCTGTGCCACTTTGATACCCCCATTGCCCTGATCAAAAAGTACGGCGGCTGGAAAGACCGCCGGATGGTGGATGCCTACGCCCACTACTGTGAGGTGCTGTTCCAGCGCTTCCGGGGTAAGGTCAAGTACTGGCTGACCTTCAACGAGATCAACATGCTGCTCCACATGCCCTTTATGGGAGCCGGTCTGCTCTTTGCACCCGGCGAGAACGTGCAGCAGGTCAAGTATCAGGCCGCTCACCACGAGCTGGTGGCCAGCGCAAAGGCTGTCAAGCTGGCCCATGCCATCATGCCCGATGCCATGGTGGGCTGTATGCTGGCCGCCGGTCAGTTCTACCCCCGCACCTGCGCCCCTGCCGATGTGCAGGCTGCTGCCGAGGCTGACCGCGACAACTACTTCTTCATTGATGTCCAGTCCCGCGGCGAATACCCTGTCTGGGCCAAAAAGCGAATGGAGCGTGCAGGCATCGCCCTGCAGGTGGAGCCGGGCGACGAGCAGCTGCTGAAAGAGGGCACTGTGGACTTCATCTCCTTCAGCTACTATTCCAGCCGCTGCACCACTGTGGACCCCGAACTGATGAACAAGGCCAGCGGCAATGCCATCATGGATGCCGTCAAGAACCCCTACCTCAAGGCCAGCGATTGGGGCTGGGCCATCGACCCGGTGGGCCTGCGCATCACCATGAACAGCCTGTATGACCGCTACCAGAAACCGCTCTTCATCGTGGAGAACGGTCTGGGTGCGGTGGACAAGGTGGAAGCCGATGGTTCCATCCACGACACCTACCGCATCGACTACCTGCGGGCCCACATCGAGCAGATGGAAAAGGCCATCAACGAGGATGGCCTGCCCCTGCTGGGCTACACCACCTGGGGCCCCATCGACCTGGTCAGTGCTTCCACCGGCGAGATGAAGAAGCGGTACGGCTTCATCTATGTAGACAAGGACAACGAAGGCAAGGGCACGCTGGCCCGCAGCCGGAAGGACAGCTTCTACTGGTATAAAAAGGTCATCGCCTCCGACGGCGAAGATCTGGCCTGAGCCAACTGTGAGGAAAGGAATCATAGCACAAGATGACGACACCCCAAATCATTGCGCACCGCGGTGCATCCTATCTGGCCCCTGAGAACACGCTGGTCGCCTTCCGCAAGGCGATGGAGATCGGCGCAGACGGTGTGGAAATGGATGTACAGAAGACCTACGACAACGAGCTGGTCATCCACCACGACTATATGGTGGACATGCACACCGACATCTCCGGCCAGATCTACGACCTGACCATGGGCGAGCTGAAGACTCTGGATTTTGGCAGCTGGAAAGATGCCATCTACGCCAACGAGAGGATCGCCACGCTGCAGGAAGCGCTGGAGCTCTGCGCCGGCATGGAGGGCACCCAGGTGCAACTGGAACTGAAAAGCCCACTGCAGGACGACCCCGACTTTGTGCCCCGGGTGCTGGATGCGGTCCGCGCCGCCGGGCTCACCGACCAGCTCACCCTCATCTCCTTCCACCACTCTCAGCTGCGGCAGGCAAAGCAGCTGATGCCTGAGCTGAAGGTAGGCGCGCTGACCTACGGTGCTTTCCTCAGCATGGTGCTTCCCCCGCCGGTGATATGGAAGGATCTGGGCCTTGTGAACAGCATGGATGAGCCCTTCAGCGAAGAAAACTGCATCGACCTGCGGAACAATCTCATCTACCGCACTGTGGCCGACAAGGTGGATATGCTCCGTGCCAACTTCCCCGGCGAGACCGTGGAGCAGGTCATCGGCCATCTGGAGGAGCAGGCGGATGTGGCCGCCTATATCAAAACGCTGGATTTCCCTGTGGACATCGTCAGCTGCGAGTACCACACCGCCTACTCCAACCCCGAGCTTGTGAACCAGCTCCACGCCATGGGCATCCAAGCCGCGTTCTGGACCGTGGACACCCAGGACGCAGTCCGTTCCCTGCTGCCCCTTGGCCCTGACTGCATCGTCACCAACCGGCCTGACCGCGTGCGGGAATGGGTGAATGCGGAAATGAGGAAATAAAAAGATCACAAAACGTCCCCGTGCAGGATATCAAAACTGCACGGGGACGCTTTCTATGTCAGCACTGCATTATCTGATGTCTGGCATCGTTATGACGGTGCTCTCCTTGCGAGCACGCTCTGCGCAGAAGACCCCCAGATGCCCATTGATCGAATCTTTGATCGTTGTGCAGGAGATGGAAGGCTCCTCGCCCTGAAGCACATGAACAAAGTCCTCCACCAGCCGCAGGTCGCCGCCGCCATGAGAGCCTGTCATGCCGCTCTTATCTCCACCGATCTTCAGGTCTACCACTTCCTCGTTCCAGCCCTTCTCGCTGGCGGTATCTATGGTGCGCACAGTGAAAACCGAATCGTCAAACACGCCCTTGATCTCACCCTTCGTACCAATGATGTGGATGTTGCGCTCCGGCTTCGCTGTGCCGCCGATCATGTTCAGGGTCGCAGTTGCACCATCCGCAAAATTCATCAGCACCGATTGATGATCCACCACCGTATGTTCACAATCCCACACACAGCGTCCATGGATATTGTCTGTCATCAGCGACTTACGCTTGTCCTCCAGCGTCGGCTCCTCAATATTCTCCAGGCAGTCCCATACATAGAACGCCCACCGATCCGGGTGATCCAGATAATGCTTTTTGGCAGAGTACAGACAAGTCTCCTCACACTGACAATCCACCAGGCAGCGCTTGCCTGCCCCTGCGGGCTTTTTGGCAGGATCAAACTGGAAGTCACTTCCAAAGCTTGCGATCTGTTTGGGCGAAACGCCGCTCTTCAGCCACATAATGAGATCCATGTCATGGCAGCACTTTGCCAGCAGCATCGGAGCCCCGCATTTTTCCTCGTTGCCCCATTTGCCGCGCACAAAGGAGACGGCCAGATGATGGTAGCTGACATGTTCTGTGGCCTGAATGTTGATAATGTCACCGATCTCCCCGCTCAGCAGTCTCTGCTTGATTGCGACATAGAAGGGCGCATACCGCAGAACGTGGCAGATCATCACCTTCCGCCCGGTCTCTTTTACCACCTTATATAAATAGTTCACTTCCTCCTCGCTGATCGCGAAGGGCTTTTCCAGCAGCATATCATATCCTGCGCGCAGAAGCGGAACCGCAGTGGGCACATGCTGGCGGTCCATGGTTCCATTGATCACCGCGTCTGCCAGCTTGGGTCTTGCTGCCAGCTCCTCAGCGTTCCTGAAGCACATTTCCTCCCCGAAGCCATGCATCTCCGCAACCTTTTTCCGCCGGATCGGATCCGGATCTGCCACGCCCACGATCTTCAGCTCGTCCGGGTGTTCCAGCGCATACAGGCTGTACAGGATCGCCCGGTGGCCCGCGCCCACGATGATGGCTGTGATCTGCTTACTCATAGTTTCTCTCTTCCTTTCTTTTGAATGGATCTCCGATTCCAATTTTGTTTCCAGCATATCTTTTTGTGCCGGAATCGTCAAGGTGAAGGAGCATGACATTTTATCCCGCACCATGACAAAAGGAAGAAAAAACGCATCTTTGTGTATATTGTGCAACAATCACGCTCAAAAATGAGAAAATCTTTTGTGCGTTTTGTATCAAAAAATGTTGCAATTCCAAAAAGAACATGATATGCTTCTGAGTAAGGAAAAACCACTGGGCGGCAGCGTACGAGCTGAACGGAGGTTATGGAAGCACGGGGATTTCCCCCGTCCCATTCCATAAATCAAGGAGGAAAAGATTTTATGAAAGAAAGAAAAATCAGCAGACGCGCCGTATGCAGCGCTATGGTCGCATCTCTGGCATTGGGTGTTCTGGAGGGCTGTGGCAGCTCTTCCTCTACTACTTCTTCTGCTGCCGGTTCCGGAGCAGCTGCTTCCAACGAGCGTATCACCGTGCGCATCCTGAAATCCAAGGCCGCAAACGAGGTTGCTGCCGAGCAGATGGATGTCTGGAAGGTCCTGGGCGAAAAATTCAATATGGATTTTGAATTTGATAATCCCCCGCAGGACAACTACAACGAGCGCCTGAACCTTGTGATGATGGATGCTCAGCTGCCGGATATCATTATGGATATGCCCACCACCGAGGTGCTGAAATACGGCGAGTCCGGCGTGATCCTGTCCCTGAACGATTACATCGAGAACAACATGCCCAACCTGAAGAAGGAGATCGACAAGCGGGACGGTGTCGAAAAAGCACTGACTTACAGCGACGGCAATATTTATTATATGCCCATGCTGGATGAGAAGGTCTCCGGCAATATGCCCTACATCGTCCGCACCGACTGGCTGGAAAAGCTGGGCATTGAGAGCCCCGTGACCCTGGAGGACTGGGAGAACTACTGGCATCTGGTCAAGACCACCGACCTGAACGGCAACGGCACCAACGATGAGATTCCCTTCAGCTCCTACGATATGACCGGCCTGCGGAACTTCTGCACCGCATTCGGCTGCCTGGATGACTTCTACACCGACCCGGACGATGGCGGCAAGGTCCACTACGGCCCCATCGACCCCAAGTACAAAAAGGCCGTGACCTGGATGCACGATATGTACGAGAAGGGCTATATTGATCCCGAGATCATCACCATGGACTACGCTTCCTTCGTGCCGAAGCTGGCCCAGAACGCGGTGGCTTCCTTCTACGGCCCGCTGGGCGGTATGCTGGCTGCACAGAACGCCACCATGCCTGCCTCCTTCCCCGGCTTCCATGTTGAGGCCACCGTACCCCCCAAGGGCGATGCACAGATCCACTCCTATATTGATCAGGAGCCGCGTGCCATTGCAGCCGCCACCATCACCGCAAGCTGCAAGAACGTTGACCGCGTGGTCGCTCTGCTGGATTACATGTACAGCGACGAGGGCACCCGGCTGATCAACATGGGTATTGAGGGCACTCACTACACCATGCAGGACGGCAAGCCGATCTTCACCGATTATGTAATGAAGAACCCTGACGGCCTGTCTCCCAAGAATGCGATCGGCACCTTCACCTTTGCACAGAGCTCCGGCCCGTTCATTCTGAGCCAGGATGAGGTCACACAGCTGGATGATGAGTCTGTCAACCGCGCAAAGCAGGACTGCATCATTCCCTTCCTGGAAGAATCCAAGAAGTACGTCATTCCCGGCTCCACCTCCTTCTCCTCTGAGGATGATGCCGTCCGTCGTGCAGTGATGGCAGACGTGGATACTTACGTTGATGAGATGATCATCAAGTTTGTTTCCGGCCGTGAGCCGCTGTCCAACTGGGACACCTACGTTGAAAAGGTCAATGGCATGGGCATTGCAGAGGTCATCGATATCTACCAGAAGACTCTGAATGGCTGATGCCTCAGCAGGCACCTATTTTTTGATCCAGTAAAATAACGGCCGGGGCAGGAACACCCTGTTCCCGGCCTATTTTTTCCTGGGTTCTTCAGAACGAAAACAGGAGAATACCACCATGAAAACTGCCACCGCAGCAAAACCGATCACACTGCCAACAGCGAACCGCCTTGATCATGCCTGCAAAAAGTTCTGGCGCAGCCGCTATCTGCTTTTGATGCTGCTGCCCGCCCTGATCTGGTATATCGTGTTCATGTACGCGCCCATGTACGGCGCGCAGATCGCCTTCCGTGATTTCTCTCCCGTACTGGGCATCACGGGCAGCAAGTGGGTCGGCTTCAAATATTTCATCCAGTTCTTTAAATCCGAGTATTTTGGCCGTCTGATCAAAAACACACTTGGCATCAGCCTGTATTCCATTATTGTGGGCTTTCCCATTCCCATCATTCTGGCTCTGCTCATCAACGAAGTCCGCGGTAAATTCTTCAAGCGCAGCGTACAGACCGTGGTGTACCTGCCCCATTTCATCTCCGCCGTGGTCGTTGTCAGTATTCTGAGCGCCCTGCTTTCTCCTTCCAGCGGCCTGATCAACCAGCTGATCACCGCCTTTGGCGGTACGCCGATCCACTTTATGGCCGAACCCAAGTATTTCAAGACGATCTATGTTCTTTCTGACATCTGGCAAAGCGCCGGCTACGGTTCCATTGTGTACATGGCGGCACTGACCGGCATTGACCCCTCTCTCTACGAGGCCGCCACCGTTGACGGTGCTTCCAAATGGGACAAGCTGATCCATATCACGCTGCCCGGCCTGCTGCCCACGATCATCATCATGCTGATCCTCCGCATGGGCTCTATTTTCTCGGTCGGCTATGAAAAGATCATGCTGATGTACAACCCTGCAACCTATGAGACTGCCGATGTGATCTCCACTTACGTTTACCGCCGTGCCTTTGAAAGCGGCGATTACAGCTTCTCTGCGGCTGTGGGCCTGTTCAATTCTGTGATCAATTTTACCATTATCGTGCTGTTCAACAAGTTCAGCAAAAAGATCAGTGAGGTGAGCCTGTGGTGATGAAAAAAAATATTGATGCGATGAATCACCCCACGAAAGTGAAGGAAAGCATCGGGGAACGGATCTATACCATTGTTGTGTATCTGCTGCTGATCCTGATCAGCGCAACCATCATTCTGCCGCTTCTGCACATCATCAGCGGCTCGTTCAGTGATCCCATGCAGCTGCTGACAGGCAATGTTTCCTTCTGGCCCAAAGGCTTTACGACCTCCATGTATGAGAAGGTCCTGAAGGATGCCAGCATCTGGACGGGTTATCTGAACACGATCCTGTATACCGTGCTGGGCACCCTGATCAGCGTGACCCTTACCGCCTGCGCCGCCTACCCCCTGTCCCGCAAGGATCTGTTCGGGCGCAATGTCTTTATCAGCCTTTTCATCTTTACCATGTTCTTTAACGGCGGCATGATCCCCACTTATCTGATCATTCAGAAGCTGGGTATGCTGAATAAGATCTGGGCGCTGGTGCTGCCTTCCGCCATCAGTACCTATAACATGATCATCATGCGCACGTTCTTTGAAAACACCATCCCGAATGAGCTGATCGAGGCCGCAGCCCTGGACGGCTGTAACGATATCACGACCTTCTTCCGCATTGTTCTTCCGCTCTCCGGTGCAGTGTTCGCCGTTATGGCGCTGTTCTACGGCGTTGCGCAGTGGAACAGCTGGTTCCCGGCATTGCTGTACATTCGGGATCGTTCTCTGTACCCTTTGCAGATGATCCTGCGTGAGGTCCTGATCCAGAGCGACATCGGCAACATGGCCGGTTCCACCGGTGATGTCGAGGTCATCGGCGATGGTCTGAAATATGCCACCATGGTGGTTTCCACCCTGCCGATCATGTGCCTGTATCCGTTCCTGCAGAAGTACTTTGTTGCCGGTGTTACCATTGGCGCAGTCAAGGGCTGATGGGAGGATATCACGCCATGCAATCACATGACCTTTCCTTGCCTGCGTGGGGCCCCTACACCAAACGTTACAGCGGCATTTCCCATGTTCCTGCGGCCAACGACGGCGTTCGGTTTGACCTGTCCGTTTTTCCGGGAATGTATCGCCGCCGGGTCGATGTGCCCAATGTACGGTTTGAAAGCGGCTTTCACCCCTGGGCTGCGGCTCCGGACCTGAGCTGCTACACGCTCCGCCACGAGCTCCTGTGGAAGGATCAGCTGTATGCAGACATTTCTTTTGCTCCCTTGGGGGAGGATGCCCGGTTGATCCGTGCTGAACTCCACAACAATACAGATGCTCCGCAGAATCTGGTGCTTCATTACATGGCTTCGGCCTGGGATCCCGTTCCGTCCTACCGCGGCTTCTCCCTGCCGGGCTGTGAGGTATCCCTGCCGGAAAACGCGGCCTTTGTCTGGGCAAAGGATTATGACACCCTGGATTTTTCCATCCACCGTCCCAACGAATGTCTGACCTGGGATGGTCTGCGCCGGGGCGAAGAAGCCGTTCCCGGCTTTGGTCAGGGATACGGCATTGGCATGGGGTTCGGCTGTTCCGAAGGCAAAGGACCTTTTGGGCAGGTCGTGCCCAACGGAAAAGGGGACACCGTTACCTTTACGCTTTCCCTTACCGCGCCCCTGCGTGCCCCCTGTCTCTGTGTACGGTATTGGAATCCGGCAGATGAGAGTTCCGAGTATGATGTCAATGGTCAGGATACGTTACAGCTTCCGCCCTGTCAGAAGCCTTCTATTGCCATCCTGCCGCTGAATACTTCCATTCCCGCCGGGAAATTCACTCTGACCCTGACTGCTGCCGGTGTTGGAGGGGCGAAGCTGGATTGTCTCGCTCTGTGCGAACAGGCGGACGCAGGTAACTTTACCGTTACACTGCGTGGAGATGGCTCCCGGCCTCAGGCTGAACCCGCCGCAGATGAGAACTATCTGACCCTGCAGTATCCCCACATTCAGGAGTGCTACGGGATCCTGTGGGATGATATCACCACCCATATTCGCACGATCGAAAACGATGAACTGGATATCTTTCTGCGTGACACCGTACACGACCATGTAAACGCCACGCTGCGCGGCAACGGAAAAGGGCATTACGTCAATCTCTTTATGGGGCCGATCCCCTTGGAGGCAGGACAGACAAAAGTGATCTATGGAGCGGTCTGTGCTGCGCCGGATGCTTCTGCCGCCGCGCTGCGCTGCCATGAGCTGCTGACGCAGCGCAGCGATTGGGAGCATGTATGGCAGCAGGCTTCTGCCTCCCTTGCAGCACCGCCCGCTTTACCGGCTGCCGAATCGCTTGCCCTGGGCCAACAGTTGATGAATGCTGTTCTCTGCACCAACGTTGTGTATCCAGTGTACACGCGGGGACAGTATATCCGTCACTACACTCCCGGACGCTGGTGGGACTGTGTCTACACATGGGATTCCGGATTCATTGGAATGGGTCTGGCTCAGACCAGCCTGCGCAATGCCTTTGACTGCCTGAACACCTACCTGATGCCCCCGGATTCTGTGGATGCTGCTTTCTTACACCATGGCTCCATGGTGCCAACGCAGTTTTATCTGTACGCTGAGCTGTTGAATCGCACCAGCAGCAGAGAACTTGCCGCCTACTGCTATCCGCGCCTAAAGCTGTACTACCGCTTCTTCACCGGGCAGGAAGGCGGCTCCACTACCGCCAACCTGCACAGCGGCCTGCTGCGTCCCTGGGATTATTTCTATAATTCCGGTGGATGGGACGATTATCCCCCACAGCAGGAGGTCCATCGCCGCCGTTTGCAGGCCAGCTGCGCGCCCGTGGTCACAACTGCCCATGCGATACGCTGCGCAAAGATCCTGGCTTACACCGCCCGCCTGCTGGGTGAGACAGCCGACGCAGATACATTTGATGCCGATGCGCTTCGCTTGGGGCGCTCCCTGCAGACTGCATGGGACGAGGAAAGCGGTTACTTCGGGTACCTCCTGCACGATCCTTCCGGTGATACTGCGGATATTCTGCGCACCGAGCAGGGCCTGAACTACGATATGGGCCTGGATGGCGCTTCGCCGCTGTTTGCAGGTACCTGTACAGAACCGCAGAAGGAACTTTTGTGGCAGAAGCTGCAGAGCCCGGAACACCTGTGGTGTGCCTGCGGCCTTTCCACTGTGGATCAGAGTGCGCCGTACTATCGGCGTGACGGCTACTGGAACGGCGCTGTATGGATGCCTTATCAGTGGATGTTCTTCAAATCTGCACTGGATGCGGGCCTTGCCGATTTTGCTTATCGCATTGCCGACACCGCTCTTACCCTGTGGCAGAACGAGTGTGCCGAAAGCTACTGTTGTTTTGAGCACTTTATGATCGAGAGCCGCCGTGGTGCCGGCTGGCACCAGTTCAGCGGGCTTTCTTCTCCCATTGTACAGTGGTTTTCCGCTTACTACCGCCCCGGCACCCTCACGACCGGTTTTGATGCCTTTGTCCGGCATACGGATTGGGCACCGGACAACAGCGCCTTAAATGCCACACTGGATTTTACCGCAGCGGGCCGCAGCACTGTTCTGGCTGTTCTGCAGCCGGGTCCCAAAGCTGTTACAGCCTCTGTGCCCTGCACCGTGACCACACGCCACGATGGGCTGCTTGAGCTGACCTTTGCATTGGATGCTCCCTGCACCGTGACCATAAGCATCCATTCCTGAACCCACCCTGTAAAAAGAAACGAACGATGTCTGTCCGAATGGGCTGACATCGTTCGTTTTTTCTGCGCTGAAATCAGTTGTCTCCTTTGCGAACTGCAGAAGGCGAGAGCTGATACTTCCGCCGGAATGCCTTATAGAATGTATTCGCCGTGGAGAAGCCGCACTGTTCTGCAATATCCGTAATATTCAGATCTGTCGTTCTCAGCAGCTGCATCGCATGATCCAGACGCAATTCTTCCACATACTCTGTATAGCTCTTTCCGGTTTGCTCCTTCAGGAATTGCGAAAGATACTTTTTCGAGATCTTGAACTGCTCCGCCGTCATCGCCGCATTGATCTCCGGATTCTGGAAATTCTGTGCCAGCCAGTCCAGAATATTCTTTTGAAGCGCATCATTGTGGCTATGCTTCAAGAATTGCACATGGTTGCAGATCTCCACACAGCAGTCCTGCAACCGGCTCAGCATCTGGCGGGCAGTCAGTTTAGAGTCATAACTGCACAGATAGGCGATATCCGGACAGCATACCCTTTCCGCCGTGTTCAGCAGAATGCCGCCTGCCGTGTAAAAATCCTGCTTGAAGTTTTCCGGGTCTAGATTATCCACCGAGAACAACTCACTCAGAAGCGAAACCGCTTCTTCCGTGCATCCGGAAAGCAGATACTCCCGAAGCCGCGCTGCATTGGTTGCATTGACCGTGGTACCGCGCTGCGCACTGCTGTTCCCCAAATAGCAGATCTTCTGTGTTGGATCCGCATAGGCCGCCACATTGCGGGCCTTCCAGTAAATATCTGACAGCTGCTCCATTTTCTCAAAAGAATCGCTCAATATCAGGGGAGTTGTCAGATGCAGCGCATCATACAGCTGCTCTGTGCGGAAACACATTTCCCGCAGTTCCTCTGCTTCATCCGTTTCCTGCGTCAGGATCACCAGGATCAGGTCATCTGCCGTTGCCTGTACATAAAATCTCTGCCCATAAATCTGACGGATCTGCTCTGACACCACCACAGTACGCAGCTCCTCTTTCAGTGAGCACTCGGCGTTTTCCTGAAGAGATGGGATCAGCAGCAGGAAGTTATAGGCTTTCAGCTGCACCGCATCCGTCAGCTGCTGAAGGGATTCCTGACTTACAGATCCTGTGCGCAGCAAAATTTCCATTTTGCCATGTTCCAGCTCGCTGCGTGAATGCTCCAGTTCCTGTGCCAGTTTATGCTGACTGTTCACATTTCGGAGAAAGATCTCATTCAGCACTTTCCGTGATGCCAGATCCGACTCGTCCAGCGTATCCAGCATCGGACGCAGGCTGTTCATATCCTCCAGTGTCATGCAGACGCTGATCAATACACAGCCCAGAACGCCCACGATCAGATACAGACAAATTGCACGCTGTACTGCCAACAGACCCGCTTCGTAGAGCGACGGCGGCATTCCAATGACCGCCGTTGCATTCAGAGATGCCACATATCGCGTTGCCATCAGATAGCGCTTTCCCTGATAGGTCTCCCAACCCGTATCATCACTCGCCAGGGAAAGCGTCGTTCCGTCATAGTTGTTTCCCGCCAGGATCGTTCCGTCATTGGAAATCAGGCAAAAAAGGCCTTCCCCGCGCCATTGCTGCGAAAGAAACATCGAAACGACATCTTTTTCCTTGATCAGCACCGTCATTGCGCCGCAAAGGCGGCCCGCCGTGTTCACATAGGGCTGATATACTGTGACATACGAATTGCCATAGCTGGAATGCATCAGTTTGACAACATGGGCAGGCTTTATCGTCGTTACATCGATCCGATTCTGTGCATCCCATTCCTCCTGAGACACATCCTCATACTCAAGTGCTCCCGGGTAAAAATTGCTATGGCTTTCATACGCGCTCCGGTCATCCAATATGATGCCATTCCGCTCAAATGTAATATAGCTGTATGTGATCACAGAGGAATCGTAGGTCTTATCCTGTAATGATTTGCTGGCTCTCGTCAGTGTCTGATAATCTCCCAGAATACTGTTGTCATAACTGCTGGCAAGCAGAGTATACTCCGTTTCGCTGAACAATTTGTTCGTCGTGCTGCGGATATTGCTCAGGCAGCGTTCAAACTGGGTGGTGCCGATTGCCAGCATTTCCATCGCGCTGGAGGACTGCGCCTGGATCGTCTGGCGGATCATCAGGCTATATAGAGGAACCACGATCAGGAAGAACCCAACCGGAATACAAAGATACCTTAAAAGCCTTCGGATCCAGTTTCTAACAAACAGTCTCTTACGCATCTGCAAAACTCCAAGCAATGATGATTTCTATGGAACTGTTGGCTGCGCCTGCAAGGCGTTTATGGAGCCGGTGCATACAGCACAGATCCTCCCTCCGCAATTTCGCAGCATCTTTCCAATTATTTTACCACAGAAGGATTTTTTCCTCAACATTTTTATTGATTTGTAACAAAAATCCACTTTATCACCATGATTTTCAATGCTTGAAAATCTCTGTCAGATGGTCAATCACTTTGCTCCGCAAACCGTGTTGTCGTTCAAAGCCACCACCCGGAGCCTGATTGTCTGAGGTAACTCGAATCCCTGGCCCTCTGATTAAAAAGCTTACTTTGATGGACTTTTGTGCTCCGAGCTGTTGCGAAACACACGATTTTACGGCATTTTTTGCGTTACTCCGCCCTGTAGCAGCCCCTCATGCATTTTCGAGTTGTCGCATTTTGTCGCACTTTTTTGCGGAACTATAATCGGGACTTTTTTCATTAGTCATGATAAACGAGAGTTCAGGATCCATAATTTCGGATAGATGGAAACTGCACGGTTTGCTGCAACAGGAAGAATGATCTCGGGTGGTTCCCCTACCATATTTCAGGATGCTGCACTCATCAAAATTTCGCCGGAGTGAGTTTGAAGGTGGGTACGGGGAGAGGTCAGAAATATCATTCGATATGGAACAGTTTTCCATAGTAGGTTACACTATTTTTTGAGCAGTTCCGCCCAGACATGGATATTTCAGTTTTGCGAGGATTTCATCTGCACTCAAGCCTTTGGCCAGCAGATTCTTCAGCTCCTTGATCTAGCGACTGTCTTGGCAGTACCCTTCTTCCTGTTGCTTTGTCAGTATGCATTGAAGTCGGTCTTACTTCCTTTAGCTCCAGTTGTAGGATTATACCTCCAACTCTATGTAATCTGTGGAAAAAGATAGCCACGCTCTTCGTCCAGTAACATAATGCTTATCCCGCCAGCATCGGCGCAACAACAGCTTTGATTTGCTCTACAGTATAGGCACTATCTCATCGTTCAATCAACTATATTCTTCACAGCTTAGGCATATTGCTGTGTTACCTACCACTTACTGCGTAGATTCGGCCATATAGTTCTTTGCGTCCTTCAAAAAGCTAACTGTAATCATTACTATAACAACACCAATCGGGAATGCCGCCACGATGCTTACCGATTGCAGGTTGTTCATAGAACTTTCCGCAAACAACAATGTAATGGGCAGCAAAATCAGCAGGATGCACCACATCAACTGGATGCCCTTATTGGGCTGTTCATCGTCCTCGAGGGCGTGGTAGCTATAACAAGAGGCTGTCAGTGCGATGGAATCAAAAGACGTCGCGTAGAAGGCGATCATCGTAACCAGAACAGCCACCATAACGACCGGTGCACCCGGCATGGTTTTAATCATATCCACGATCATGCCGTACATATCGCTTTTTTCCAGATACTTGGCGATAAAATCCGCCTTGCCGGTCATCTGTAGTCCCATAGAGTAGTTGCCCAGCACAATGAAGCTGGTCAGCGTAGATCCAACACCGAACACATAACCGCCGAGAATCGTCTGCCGTACCGTCCTGCCACGGGAAATGCTACCGATAAAGAACGGTGCAGCCACACACCACACCATCCAGTAGGCCCAATAATAAATCGTCCAGTTCTGTGGAAAGTTCGATGTCCGAAGTGGGTCGGTGAAAGTAGACAAGTCAATAAAATTCTGAACCATCTTACCAAGCGAGGCAAATCCGGTTTCAATGATATAACGTGTCTCGCCGCCGAACAACAGCACAAAGGCAAGCAGCCCGAAGAATAGATAGATGCAAATATTGGCCAATTTGCTGATACCCTTGAAGCCATGCAGCAAAGAGTAGGTATACACGGCGCAGGTGATCAACAGGATGATGATATTGATGACTGTGCGACTGACAGCAACATGGAACAGCTCTCCGATGATGGTTGCCATCAGCGGTGTTGCTACGCTGAAAGTAGTGGCTGTACCCGCCAGCAAAGCGAACACCGCCAGCAGGTCAATGATGCGACCTGCCCAGCCATCGGTGTGCTTGCCCAGAATCGGGCGGCAGGCTTCCGAGTATTTCTGGCGGGTTCTTTTTCTTACGTGCAGCATAAAGCCGAATGCTACCGCCAGCACCAGATAGAAGCCCCACGGGATAAAGCTCCAATGGAACAAGGGATATACCCCTGCCCAGTCCTGAATGCTGCCCATCTCTGCCAGATGGGGGTCGGTTGCATACAGCACCCATTCCGAAAAAGAGTAAAACAGGATATCCGCAGCAAGACCGCAGGTAAACATCATAGAGCCCCATGCAAAGAAGGAATACTGAGGCTTTTCGTTGGGTTCGCCCAGAACAATGTCCCCGTACTTCGAGCACGCAATGTACAGCGACAGGATGAAAATACCCAGTCCAATCACCAGATAATAGGTGCCAAAGGTATCTCCGAAAAAGAACCGAATCTGGCTCAGGACGGCGTTAGACTGTTCAGGCACCAAGAAGAACAGGATGCACAGAGCCACCACAATTGCCAAGGGTACCAATGTTATCATCCAATCAATTTTCCCACGCACTCTCTTTGGATTCATTTATCCTTCCTCCGCATATTTTTTATAGCTGGAATCCACAGCAACCAGTTCACTGAAGTTGTCCACCTCGATGATATCGTCCTTATTCATCGGACGGATTCCCAGTTGATATTCTTCTGGATAGCAGAATAATGCTACATCATCCCAATAAATCTGGCGATTCTGTTTCTGCTCAAACTCGATTTCCAGATGGCGCTTCAGCTTTTTTCCATCCTCGGCTGTCCAGCGAGAAATGCTATATAACTGCCATCCACCTTTGCCGCCTGTACGACTGCAGGAGGTCACGATGCCATCCACCACGGTTTGCAGCCACTCGTCCGTTTCCTCGTCCGTCCATACGCTGTTGTAGCCGGAACGCTCAAACTCCGGAGCCAGAATATCCGGGTTATAGATAATTTGATCGCCATCCAGAATGATCGCATTTTCGATGCGATCTCTTGCTACATACAGGGATGCGATATTGTTGCAGGTATCATAGTAGGGGTTTTCAATCAGTCGAACGCCGGGATACTCTGTCACCAGCGGAGCGAACTGTTCTTTCAGATAGCCCACCACGATGTATATCTCCGAAATGCCGTTTTTGTGCAGCCCCTCAATTACCGTATCGATCATCCGCTTGCCATTTACTTTGACCAGCGGCTTCGGTGTTGTCAGCGTGACCGGGTGCATCCGGTTTCCCAGCCCTGCCGCCATAATAATGGCTCTTTCTACTTTAGGCATTTTCCCGCACTCCACCTTCCTCTAATTTCTTCAGCTCGTCCTGAACGATTCTGTAGTAGTCTTTTGCGTAGCGATACTGCCGCAGGGAATACTCGCCAAATTCCACGCCCAGATTCCGCTTATACTCACACCAGTTGCTCCACAGCAGTCCACAGGCAGCGATGTAGCAGTAAATCTTGATCCGTGTCGCATCATCGCAACCGTCTGTAAAATATGCCGCAATCAAGCGATCCACCTGCCGCTTATTGTAAAGCGAATAAATGCAGAACATTGCGATATCCACATGGGGATCCTGCATACCTGCATACTCCCAGTCGATTAGCCGAATTTCCTCTTTTCCATCCCTCTGGACAAACAGGAAGTTGTCCGGAACTGCGTCAATATGCGTCAAAATCTTCTCACCTGCATGAGCATCAATATAAGGCTTCAAAGACCAGACATTCGCTTTGGTTTTCTCATAGTCCTTGTAAACAGAAGGCATTCCATCCCACAGCGTTTCGTAGAACTCCATCTGCCCGAAAATATCAAACTCATGCGCAACTTTCAGCTTCATCGCATGGAAATCACGCAGACGGCTCATGCACTTCTTGACATCCTCATAGTCGGTAGAGTCGCATACCCGGGCACCCTCCAGAAATTCTGTAATCTTATAGCCGTTCTCTGGGTTAATATAGGCGATATCGTCACAGATGTTTTTATCAGCGATGGCATGATACACTGCTGCTTCCTGACGGCGATTGATGAGTTGATCCGTACCCTCTCCCGGAATACGCATAATGTACTTTTTGTCCTTACAGGTAAACAGAAACGAACGGTTGGTCATTCCCTTTTTCAGGACTGTAATATCCGTGACTTCCTCCGGTTTTGCGCACAATGCCTTGCAGATTAAACGAATCGCATCCGTTTTCAGTTGGTTGGAATCGCTGTCGATCTCACGAAGCTGCTCATAGGTGTTGATCTCCACAACATCTGCCGAATGCACAACTCGAGCTGTGACGATCATGCGATCCTTATTATAGAGTGCTTCTTCCCAAAACGAACCATCATACTGCGGCTTCTTGCAAAGTTCCTCTATACGATTGGAAACTGTATCAGCGTCCTCTTTTATAAGGTAGCTGATACCGATCATCGCATTACCACCGACATTTTCTGATACAGTTACCAGCTCCATCTTGCGGTTTACACGAACATTGCTTTCATTCTCCACAAGATCGCTGACCATATACCAAGAGTACAGTTCATGGCGGTGGAACGGATTGCGGTCACACCAGATGTCGCAAGGAACAATGTATGCATTCTCCAAATGCTCTTTTACCAGTTTTAGCGAATGCAGATTATTCTTGGAGGCATAGTCCGGGTTGACCACCAGTTCCACGCCGTATTCATCCATCAGGTATTCATATTTTTCCTTCATGAAACCCACAACAACGTAAATTTCCTGAATTCCCACTTCGTGAAGCTGCTTAATGATTCGTTCAATCAAAGACTCCCCATTGACTTCCAACAGGCCTTTGGGCATCTCTGTGTTGATGGGGACCATCCGCATACCAAAACCGGCTGCCAGAATAATTGCTCGTTTGGGAGTCTTATTCTTGTACTCCGACACAGCCTTGGCTGTGGGACAAATTGCTTCGTTCAGATACCCTGCCTTAATGAGTTCCTTGAGGGAACGGTTTACTACTCCCAAGGAATGACCCGAAACCTCCGCTAAAACACGCTGATTGATAAACGGCTCAAGTAGCAGAACGTTCAGAATATCGCTTTCTTGTTTGTTCATGTACACTCCTCCATCACTTTTTGTGAACAGCATCATAAGGCAAAAACTTTCAAGAAGGTCGTGTCCCAATTATCCTCAAAAGTTTCTGTATAAGTTATATATACTAATTTTAGTATCCATGGGGAATCTGCTCAGCACCAACGGAACGCACTGCATCATCTGACATTACTGATTTCACTGCAAAATTTAACATTTTCAATCTCTTTTTAAATATGACAATAGCATTCTTTTAACCTCTAGAAACTCTTTTCTTCTCCTAAAACAAAACCAAAGGATAATATTAGGTATCACAACGACCAATATCAGTTTCAGTAAAAATCCGCTATAACCTTCAGTTTTAACATTTCCTAGCAGTAACACAGTTACAAATCCGGCAAAAATCACGACGATTGTATCTTTTAAGAGTTGGATTAAGTAAGTTTGCATCTGTTTTTTGTGGCCTAATTTTAATACAACCTTTGTCTTCGCCCAAAATGTATAGGACATACTTCCTAAAACCGTTCCAGCCAGAATGCCCTCAAGGCCCCAAGCCCTACCCAAAACTACCGAAAAAAACAAATTAGACACAGCTTCAACAATCCCAAGAAATTTCACATGCCAATATAGTCCACCTGCTTCAATCTGCATATTTAATGTGGTCATTTGCCCTGCTATATATAAATTCATGCAGAGAAGAAATACTGCGAATGTACTTATTTGCATGTTCGTGCCATACCATAATTCTACAAATGGTGTAAGCAATCCAAAAAGTGCAATGCAGCCGAAGCCGTAAATCCACACGATGACAAAACTGATAGTTTTAAATACCTGAAACTTTCGTTCCCGGCTACCACATACATTCAAATTACCTATGCTTGCAGTCATAGCATACATACCTTGGTATAGTACGTTTTCCACAGCTTTACTTATAGTGGTATAATTTCCATAAATGCCCACTGCCGCCACGCTGATAAAGCTTGATATCAAAACACTATCCGTTGATGTCACAAGTGTCGTTCCAACTTTATTCAGCATCATAGAGGCCGTATTCTTTTTTATCTCAGCGATTGTCTCTTTTGGGACTTTCTTAGTTGATTTTTCTTTCAGCCATGGATACTGCTTGTCCGCTATTCTTGCAATGGTATAGTTTTCCAAAATTGTGCTAACCACCTGTAAAGCCAAGTACGCAAGATAATTTTGGCTTTTTATAATTACAAAAATCTGAGCTGCACATAGCGTGATCTTCCATGTATAATGGTTGATATTGAATATATATTTTTTTTGATCTGCGATAATCAATGCAGATTTGTATGAAAAGAAATATGAAACGCTCGTGTTGAATAAAAAGAGGAAATATATAAGGGTGACATTATTGAGACCACTGCTATTAGAAACGATATACGGCAGAAATGGCGTCAATATTGTTCCAGCAATAAATATGAGCGCACCTATAATGCAGTATGAAATCTTATATAACTTCATAAGCGATTTCATACTATCAACATCGATTAATGCCAAGGGTTTATATAAGCTATATGTAATCGCACTTCCGATTCCAAGTTCTGCCATTGACAAGAAAGACAATATATTTGCGAACAGGCCATCAACTCCCAAGTAGTCAGCACCAAGGTTTTGAAGGAAAACTTTGCGAGATACCAATGTTACAAAAATAAGCAGGAATTGCCCAACCCATGTTGCCAATATATTATAAATCGCATTTTTGGTTCGCATACTTTTTATGTATTCCTTCCCTCTATCAGCCGATCCATTTTATCAAATGCATTATTCCACGACATTTTTTCAATATCTTTCCTTCCCTTTTGAGACAAGCGGGTTCTCAGCTCCCCGTCATCAAAAAGCCGGCAAACATTTTGATACAGTGCATCCACATCCTTTACAGGTGAGATCAGTGCATTCTCTTCGTTTTTTGCATATGTATAAACACCACGGTATCCTGTGGTCGCAAATGCACATCCACAGGCCATGCTTTCTGCTCCACAAAGTCCAAAGCCTTCTTCGACACTGCTACAAAGGAATACTGAAACAGAATTATAGATTTCAACCAGTTGTTCTTGCGTAGCATTTTCCGTATACTTGATCCACTGCGGCCACTCAGCTTCCCTTTTTGATAGACCAAATATATTGCATTGTAGATCGGGGTATTTTTCTTTTAGCCTTACGCACACCCGATAACCGTACTGAAATCCTTTGTGTTCCCCACGTTGATAAATCATAGCAATCGAATGTGGAAATCGATTTTCATTCTCAACAACAACATGGAACAAATCCGTATCAATCGCATTCGGAATATAATACGGTTCTTTATTTGTTTTATCTCGAACAATATCTGCCAGCCACTTTGCAATAGGGATATTGGTCATCCCGAGGTTATAGGTAGCATATACTTCATCGTCTGAACAGGACCAGTTTTCAAAGTCTTGTATCAGATAGAACTTTCTGCCTTTACATTCCGGAAGGGAAGCCACAGGATGTGCTGTTCCAATGGCTGTTGCAAAAACCACATCACCATCTGGGATTGTTTGCTCATTCATTGCCGTCCTGTATACCTTTTTTACCCGTTTGTCCAGCGGATACCACGTTGGACCATTCCGTATGATTTCTCTCTGTGCCAGATAGCGAATACCATACGGCACTTTTCCTTCAAACTTTGCAACAGGATTTGAAAGACAAAATACTATGGTTACAGTATGTCCTCGCTCAACGAAATGATTGGCATACTGATATATGATTTTTAGTCCACCCGTCGGCTGTCGACTGAAAGAGTTTACTACAAATGTGATTTTCATTTTATATCTCCGCGTGCAACTAAATCAATTCAAATAAATCTTCGTGCAAAAACCTTGACAGCCTCTTCTACCAGAGCAATTTTATAGCAGAATTTTGCAATGCAAAGTTTTGACTCCGAAACATTCATATACTCCCTCAACACAAATAGCCGACTGTTCAACAGTAGTGTGCGCCTTTTAACTGCACTTGGAATGCTCTTTTGTGTGCTGACAGCATGGTGGTGTACATATGTTTCATCTGTCAGGAGCAATGTCTTGAAGCCAGCTCGCTTCAATTTGATTCCTAACATGGTTTCTTCGCAGTAAAGAAATATCCGTTCATCATATCCACCTACTGATAAGAACTTGTTAATATCTACTGCAAGAAAAGCACCAGATACACAGTCCACCACCGCAGATGAATTTTCCGCATACTTCATGAGTTTTGAATATAGTTTTCCCAGTATAAATAATGCCGAAAAAATATACTCATTCGCACTCGGTATTTTCCAAGAAGTACTATAAAATGGAATACCATCTGGTTTTAGCTGGACAGCGGAAACAACGGCTGCATCTCTATCTTCTGAAAAGGTCCGTGCTATCCTTTTCACACAGGCTTCTGTGAAACTCACATCCGGATTCGCAATAATAGCTACGTCACAGTGCAAAATATCTTTTGCATACTTAATTCCAAAGTTATTACCTGCACCATATCCCTTATTCTTTTCTGCTTGGAGAACGATGATATTATTTGTTTCAAATTGTTTCAAAGAGGCATATGAGTTATCTGTCGAGCAGTTGTCAACAATTATTATATGATTTAGTGATTTATAATCACAAATTTGTTTCAGTAAAGCTATTGTTGTCTTTGCATCATTATAATTAACTATTACGCATGCTATCTTCATCAAGTTTGTTCTCCAACTGTCAAATCATAAGCGTCAAAACAATGCCCTATTCTTGCATTTTCAGGTGGAAGCCTCATGTAGTCTCCGTACACTTTTTTTAGGTATCCATTCCAATCTCTCATTGCATGGAATTTGGCTCCATGAAATTCCACATCATCAACCTCGTCAAAATCGCTTTTGAGAAAAATATCTTTTTTGCCTGCTCCCCACACTACATTACCAATATATTTCGACTCGTCATATGCATAACTTGTCGACATGCGTTCCAGTTCGCTTGTAAAATGATTGGCTCCTAAAACATGGAATGGTAGTATTACCGGGATTTTTAGAATTGCTTTTGTAATCGTTGTTCCTGAACCGATCTTCGCAGAAGCATAGCTGTACATTTTTAGAGCTCTGCTCGCTTTATCTTGGAGAATCGATGCCGTATTGATATCTGAGGATAGACCATCGAGCGGGAAAATATCAATCCAAAGATGATGGTCTACATCATTCATTTTCGTATCAACAATTGTGGTCATATCCATAACTTTTTCAAATGGAAGATCAACTTTGTTTTTTTGATCGCTTCGCAATTGGTATTTTGCTCCGCTATATCTTTCCTTGAACAACGTCTTAAAACGTATATAATCAGGTCTTGGCATATAAACATCAATATCATCATCCCAAGGAATAAAATCCTTATGACGAATTGCGCCCAAAAGCGTTCCATATGCTAAGTAGTATTTCAATTTATTCGAATCACAAAAATCAGCAAATTCCTTTAGGATTGAAAAAATCACTTCTTTACATTCCACGTTTGACAACTTTTTCATGATATTTTTCCTTACTTGACTAGAATTCTGTATGTCATCAAAAATTGCAACAATGCCACTATTTCTACACATATCAATCTGTTTACCATCTTTTTGATTCCACCGTCTCTTAAAACCCATAGTAACAGCGGTAATGAAAAGAAAATCATCTGGTCAAACACACGATATCCATTGCTATACTCATTCAAAAGATAAGTAGCTGTCAATCCCATTAGATAAACGTTCAAGCAATTTTTATATTTCTTATCTTTCACTCTATCTAAGCACATAACAAAAAGAACACCTAACATAAGATAGAGAAAATTTTTTTTAGAAAAAAAGCCACTTCCCATCAAACCATTTGTATACCCGATGTATTTACCCAATGCCGGAATAATCCAGCCAACTACTTTCATGAAAGCCAATATAATCTTATTCATAAATAAAGAAATCCGAGATAACCATAACAGTACGATTATCATCAACCAGTTTTTATAGAATTGGTTGCTCCTCTTCACAAACATCGTCGAAACCAGTATCGTCAATAACAGAATGATTATTGACGTATGAAAAAGTATCGCAATACACGCATAACATATCGCTTTTTTATTCTTACGAGCTTGATAATTAGCGTACGCCAAAAACATGAGCGATAATGCCAGTCCTGTACGAATAACAACTGCGCCATAAAACATTCCAAAATACCCAAAATAAATGGCAAAAAAAGTACAAGCACCAAATGTTTTTGGCTTTTCAACATAGTTGTTGTGTACACTATCGAGTATTTTCATACCCTTATATGCTATCAATGTTTGGGCTAAATATACAATTGCAAAGAACCCAACATAAGTTACCCCTAACTTATTGCATAAAATATTCAAAAAAATGTATCCTGGCTCAAATCCGTAGAAATTGTATAGACTCCAACTATTAAAGTTTGCTTCTTCCATTCGATGGTATACATAAATATACACTTCTGCATCTGGAACCACATTTGGATTTCTTGTTGCAAAAATAAAAGCTGAGAGTCCAAGGATTATAATAAATAAGAAACGGCACGATTTGCCTGATAGAATCTCTAAGGAGCTGCCTAGGAGGCACAAAAAAAGCAAAAGAAGCAACAAGTATACATTCATTCTTAACTCCGAATCATTATTTATCTTATGTCACATATACATTTTCATCACTTTATTTAAGGCACAAAAAGAAATGCTATCAGTGCTATTTTTCGATTAATAGGCATTTTCCATCTCATCAAATCGAAAAATGATGCTCTGACTTCCTTTTTTAAACGTTGCTTTGTTTCTCTCATATATGGATCATTGTGGTCATATCCGTTCATATACATTTGAGTCAACAATGTGAACCGTGCACGCTTGCAGTTCATTTCACAAGCATACGCATACTCTGGAGTATACTGTAATACCTGCTTTTGAACGATATCCCAAACATCTAATAAATCCAGTTTCTTTTTACTAAAACCGCTATTTGTTACGCCCTCTACATTCTTGAAGTAAAAGTAAACAGGTTTGCTCGTATAAACAGCACCTTCACACTTTCTCGCAAGGTAGTAGCAAGCCTCAACATCTTCGTTCATTTTCCCTTCAATAAAGTGATAATCTTCTAGAATATCTCGCCTTATAAGTGCTGCACATACACTATGCGTATCCGGTTCACCGTTCACACGAAAGAATCTATCCAGTAGATTCTCCCGAGACAGCTTGTAAATGTTTTCATTTGATCTAGTATTTGTAGCTATATTTTTCTCAACCACCTGAATTCCGCCAATTGCCATTGAAACACCATATTCGTTTACCATTCCATAAAGTGTCTCTAATGCTTTGTTATCAATCCAGTCATCACTATCAGAAAAAAACACCCATTTCCCTTTTGCGATTGCAAGACCGGCATTTCTTGCAGAACTCGCACCACCATTTTTTTTATGGGTCACATGAATGCGGCAATCTCTTTCTGTCCATTCATCGCATATTTCGGGCGAACCATCAGAAGATCCATCATCGACCAAAATCAATTCGAAATCTGTATACGTCTGGTCTACGATTGATTTCACGCATCGCATCAAGTGCTTTTCAGTATTATACACTGGAACGATTACACTTATTTCAGGCATTATATTCTCCCTTGCACCTTCTTGTTTACTATTAAATTGACAGGAACCAATCATCCACATTCATGTCAACTTTTCTCATAATCAGATATTTGCTTTCTCTCGCTCTCTGCAAATCATCTTCTGTTAAAATATCCGGGCTGTTCGCACCTTTTTGAAAATGTAAATATGTAAGATAGTCTGTATTTTCATCAGCATAAGGTGACAACATCACCAATGTATGAAAGAAGGATTCATCCGGACAAGTTGTATTTTCATAGAATTTATAATATTCCGGATGTATAGTGAGGTACTGCATAATCCAATCAATTGTTTCTCTCTTTAATGCCCACCATGAACTTCCAAAATAGAAATCTATCCCTAGCTGTTTTCTCTCGAAAATTTTCCACGTCCGATTGTATCCTCCGGTGAATTCAACCCACCCCCTCTTGATGATCTTTTGCCACGGTTTTCTGCCAATAAGTTTAATTGGAAAATAGATTTGATTCCGTTTATCCAAATTGTTTTGTTGATGACTTCCATGGTTTTTACTATTCCAATACTGAACAAAATTCATGCCATTGTGTTCTTCAAAAAACTTTACAATTTTATCTGCTGAACGAAGCGGCCAATCTTGTCCACTAATCAACCAATAGTAGTCATAGCCCCCCCTTATACCAGCAACAGCTGTATTCAAAAGATTTAGCGTTGCCGTAACCTGCGAAATCTGTGCCCATTCCACCGAAACACGCTGTTCATCCGGAAGCAAAACGATATTGCTTCTTTTCGTAATTTTATTCGCAAAGTCCGCTTTTTTATCAATGTGGATATAGCAATCAATGTCTTGATGGTTCAGTTTGTCCAACAGCAGATTTATCTGCTTCGGATTCTTATGGCACAAAATCAAAATTGCTATTTTCATGTTTTCCTTACTTTCTCAGTACTTTCTCAAACATAAGCTTTCTCAACCAGTTCGGTGCCAACGCAGACCCGCTCCGAATCACACAGCTCTTTATGTACTGCCATTCTCCAATAAAGTCTTGTTCTTTCATGAATTTAAACAGCCTTGCCTGCGTCTTGGCATACTTCCAACCAGCACGCCGTTTATACATATCCGAGCCAGCTCTCATGTGGAGTAGCGGCTCCTGAATGTTGTAGCCCTGATATCCAGCCATCAGCATCCTCAGCCAAAGATAATAGTCCTCTAGCAGATAGAAGTCCTGGTATGAGCCAGCCGCCTCGACCGCCGATTTCTTGTACATCACACAGGGGTGATTGAACGGGTTGCGCTTCTTCGCAAACTCCACAATCTCAGCATTTGTTTCTGGTGGCACACGCCTCGCATCAATAATTTCCGGAGATGTAGTGAATTCCTCCACAATGCCGGAGCAGATACTAACCTCTGTGTGTGCGCTGAACACCGCAAGCTGTTTCTCACAACGATCAGGGTAGGCAATATCATCGCTGTCCATCCGAGCAATCAGTTCATTTTTGCAGTGCTTAGTGCCCTCATTGAGAGCATTGCCAAGGCCGCCGTTCTTTTCCAGTCGGACAACATTCAGAGTCATCCCCATTTCCTGTTGCTTCACCGCAATCACAGCATCAAGTTCAGGATTCAGCGGGCCATCACCTACCAACACAAAATCGCTTGCGGGAACAGTCTGCGACTGAATGCTTTCGATTGCCTGTCTCAAATACTCAGGCTTTTCTTTGTGATAGACCGACATCAGAACGCTGTAATTCTGCATCACTTCGTCTCCTGTCCCATTGCCGTAGTTGCACCTTCTGCCACACCTTCCGTGCTCTCCGGCATGAACAAAATCTTCACCGTTGCCAGCATGATCTTCAGATCTTCCACAATGCTGGGGTGCGCAATGTACATCAGATCCATCTGCAGCTTATCATACGGTGTCGTGTTATATTTTCCGTACACCTGTGCATAGCCGGTTAGACCCGCCTTGGCCTGCAGCCGCAGAGCAAACTCCGGCATTTCTTCGCAGTACTGGGCTGCGATTTCAGGCCGCTCCGGGCGGGGGCCGACGATGGACAAGTCACCCTTGAGGATATTCAGCAACTGAGGAAGTTCATCCAAACGGCAAGCGCGGATGATGTGTCCCACCTTCGTGATGCGGTCATCTTTATCACCGGTGGAAAGACGCGCCACACCATCTTTTTCGGCATCCACACGCATCGAGCGGAACTTCAGAATCTCAAACTGCTTACCATCTTTGGTCAGACGAACCTGCTTATAGAACGCAGGGCCGCCATCCGACTTGACTGCAATGGCTGTAATCAGGAGGAGCGGGCTGAGAATGATCAGCGCAATCAGAGAGATCACAATATCCATTGCCCGTTTCACAAACAGGTATTCCGGGCTTGCCATATACCGGCCCACCCGCAGAACCGGCAGATGGAACATGTGCATCGGCTGTGAACCGCTCATGATCACATCGCCCACCCGGGGAATCACAAACACGTTGATGCCCTGACCAACGCAGTATTTCAGGATGATATTCCGCTCATGGCTGTGAACACCGCTGATGAACACGGTCTTCATGCCGTCCAACAGGCTCAAATCAGAAAGGCACTCTTCTACATTCAAAGTCATCCGGACATCATACTTTTTCGAAAGGCCGTATTCATTGATGAGCTTTTCCAGACCATGCCGGACATCGTAGACCACTGCGGTGGGTTGAGGCGGAAAAGTCCGGAAATACCAGGTATGGGCGCATCTTGCCCACAGGGTTGCCATCACGACCTGTCCTGCAATCGCCGCGATGCCCGGCAGAATATTGCAGAGCCGTCGAGACATCAGGCAGATCACGATATACAGGATGCCGTCTGTCGCCATTGCCGCCAGCACTTGCCCATAAATCAACTCCGAAATGCGCTGCAACGACATCCAGAATGCATCGTAGACTTTCCCCAGCAGGAAGAACAACACCGCAAACAGACCGATCATGGCCCAGTTGCCCTTCCAGCCAAATTTGGCGTATACCTGATACGAATAATACAGATCCCAGCAAAGTGCAAACGGAATTGTGATCATCACCAGATCAATGATTTTTACGATCTTTAACATCACATCATGCTGAAATTTTGACATAATACCCCAATAACTCCTTCAATTGTTTTCTTTGGTTCTCATCAGCCTTCCTGATGCTGCCATGAATCAAGTTTTTTCCACTGTATTTCAACAGCATCCAACAAAGCCTCATACTCCTCCTGTCGCAATCAAGAGGTATCCTCCATTTGAATCATGGAAGATACCTCATATTTTTCACCTTGTACCAATTCTCGCCTTATTTTATCATGAATTTACCAGCACTTCAATAGAAATACCTTGTATCATTCCAAAATGACGGCGAAAAAAACAACATTCCAATGCGTTTTCATCCGATTTTAGACAAGAAATGCAATTTATGGAAATTACGAAAACATTTCTTTGATCACAAGGGGTCAGACAAGGGTCAAGCAAAGGGAGGCATTCAAATGGCAAAACGAGGAGAAAACATCCATAAGCGAAAGGACGGCCGCTGGGAGGGACGTTATATCAAAGGACGCACTACCGATGGAAAACCGATCTGGGGCTATCTGTATGGATACGCCTACGGGAAAGTTAAAGACGAACTGATGAAGCGAAAAGTCCTGTCCGGATTCTATCAGCTTTCCGGAAAATCAATGCGCTTTTCAGCACTTGCAGAATTGTGGCTCTCGTCCTTCGCACAAAGCATCAAAGAGTCCACCTATGCACATTATCAGTATACGCTGCACAAATATCTTCTTCCTGTTTTGGGCAGTCTGCCGGTATCGAGTATGACAGATTCTTTGCTGGAACGTCTTTTTCTTCAAATTCTATCGCCCTCAGACCGGAGTCACAAGCCACTTGGCGCATTCTCGGCACAGGAATGTCTTGGGATGCTGCGGCGAATCTGCAAATACGCTGCACATCTACACCTCATGCCGCCCATCGAGATATGCGTCAAACTGCCACACACACAGAAACCAGAACCACAACCCTTGACCCGGACAGAACAGGATGCTCTCCGGGAATTTCTTTTATCAGAACCAACCACCCGTAAAATCGGGATGCTTCTGCAAATGGAACTTGGATTGCGAATCGGGGAGGTCTGCGGCCTGCAGTGGGGGGATTTTGATTTTGATGAAGGCACCGTAACGATCCGGCGCACTGTCTGTCGAATCTGTTGTGGGAATGGTCATACAAAAGTTGTGATCCAGACCCCCAAAACACAGCATTCTAACCGTGAACTTCCGCTTCCGAAGCCACTGTTAAGGGCTTTACGCAAACTGCGTAGAAAATACAGCGATACCACATGGTTTCTCTCCGGGAATGAGGAACGGCCTGTAGAACCACGCTGTTACCGCAAGAGCATCCAATGTTACCTGAATCAGGCCAGGATCCGAAAAATTCACCCACATGTTCTGCGTCATACGTTCGCTACGACCTGCCTGCAGGCTGGATGTGATATCAAAACCTTGAGCGAACTGCTGGGCCATTCCAATGCAACGATCACACTGCAGCGATATGTTCACTCTGACTTAGGCCGTAAGAGACAGGAGTTGGAGCGCATCACACGCTGGCTTCATAAAGGGTCAGACAGGAGTCGCCCGCTAAAGCAAACCGCATAGTTGCAGGAAAAATCAGGCCATTCTCTCAACGATTCAAATGGAGGATCCCACTTTTAGTATGACCTGTTTTGTTTTCCAGATGCATATTTTATCCCGAACTGGGGAGAACAAATAACTCTTCCTTTCAGCCAGAATGACCCCCAGCTCCAGATTTTTAACCACCCCCACCCCACTTCTGACTGCCTCTGACTTCCGCCAAACAAAAAAGCCAGCGTATCATACGCAAATCGTACAATACACTGGCCATTCCGGTTATTCTCTTATCCGGCTTTCTGCGTGAGCCACTTTTCCACTGTCTCCATGCTGAAGCCAATCGCTCTTGCAATCTGCTCTATCGTCAGACCCTGCTCGTAGAGGTTCTTCGCCGTCATCTGAGCCTGTTCTTCCCGCCCCTCTGCATGACCTTCTGCATAGCTTTCATCTCTCAGGTCTTCCATCACTTTACACATTTCGCTCACCCCCTTCGGATTTTCCTTCAGATACCGGGTCTTTTCGGCAAGGATCTCAAAATTCATATCATCGGCGCTGGTACAGTTGAAGTCGTGCATCAGCTTGCCAATGTCAGAGTCATCCCGATATTCACCGTTTACATACAGGACTAAACCGGAATGTCCTACTCCATCCGCAGATGCCGCCACACCGCAGGACGACATTACATGATATTCAAAATAAGATGTTCAGATACTTTTCTGCTTCTGTGCGGATAATCTGCAAATCATCTTCATATCCCATGACTTTGCAAATGTAAAAAGCTTCCCGATAGCGTTCGACACTCTCCTCCTTTTTTCCAAGAAAGAAGTCGCATTCAGCTTCGATTTCCAAACACGAGTGAAGCACCTGATAATGTCCATATTTTATACATGCTTCTTTTCCGTATCTTGCCACCTTTGCGCCTTCCTCATACTTTTGCGACAAATCCAACGATCTAGCAAAATTATACAAAACCAAGGGAAGCATCCTGTTTGAAGTAACCGTTTCCGGAAGATGCCTTCTTATATATTGAAGCAGTCGATAGAAAATATCGGCTGCTTTTTCATTGTCACCGCTCAAAGAATACGCATTTCCAATTTGATTGACCAGTTTCATTTCATCCAATGTAAAGAGAAAGTCTTCAATTTTGTCCAGTTGAAAATCCGGTATGGTCATCCGAATGGCTTGCAACAACATTTGAATCCGCTCGTCATTTGAATATCTTTTATCCAATCCTCCCAAAAGGACTTTCGATCGAAGAATAAACTGTTGTGTGATTTGATCATCTGGCTTTGCAATTTTCTCAAGCCGACTTATTTTGTCAAAGCCCTCCTCAACGCACTTTAGCGCATTACAGGAAACAATTTCCTTCTTGAGTGCTTCTATTTCCAGTTCTTCCGGTGTTACCAGCGCATAATATCGATCATCCGGCAGACCAAGGCGCTGCAGAATCGCATTGATTCGATTTCGGCTGGGGGTCTGTTTTCCGTTTTCAAATCTGGACAATGTAACAGATTCACAAATGCCTGCACAAACCTGCTCCTGTGTCAACCCGAGATCCAAACGCCGCTGGCGGATATACTCCCCCAATTTGTAATTCTGCATTTAGCAGCTCCCTCCAAACTTTAGTATTGCCATAATTGTAATATACTAGATTTTGTACATGTGTGCAAGCGTCTCTTGTGCAAACCTGTCGTCCCATGTAATTTTTTATTACACCAGACGATATGGTCAATCGAAACCTTTTGTGATAAGATACAGGCACATGAAATGCATTCTAAGCTCTTCGACATACGCATGGAGGAAACAATGATACACTATCTGAAAAAGCAATGGAGGCTCAGTGCCCTCACCTGCTTGTTTGCCATCATCGCCTATGGTGCTCAGGCTCTGATTCAGCTTGCCTTGATGAAGGTTTTTGATGCCGTGGTATTGCTGGATCTGCGGAGTACTATCTTTTGGACGGCAGTTGATCTGACCTGCTGGGGAGGCTATTTTCTTTTTACTGCTTTACAGGAGCATTGTCAGGCCAAAACAATTCGCGCTTTGAACAATACGGTGCGAGATGGGCTGTATCACTCCTTCCTGCGCAAGAGCCATACCGATTTTCATCAGTCCGACACCGGAGAATATCTCGCCCGGCTGACCAATGATATGAAGCAATTAGAACAGCTTGCGTGGATTCCCTTCTTCGGCTGTGTAGGCAGAATTGCGCAGATCGTGTTCAGCATTTTGGGACTTGCCTTTTTGCATTGGTCGCTGGTTGTTTTTTCCGTGATCACAGCAGTTGTCCTTTGGCTCTCCCCAAAACTGTTCCAGAAGAAGTTGGAACTACTGGGGCAAAGCTGCGGTGTGCAGCAGACTGCCGCCATCAACCATTTGAAGGACCTTCTGACAGGCTTTGACGTACTCCAGTTTTTTGGCAGGGGAAATCTCTTTCTCCAGCAGGGAAATAGGATCAGCGATGACATCGAAAAGCCCAGTTGCCAGCTGAGCTATGGCAAATCTCGCATGGAGGCGTTGATTGGCTTTATCAACGTCGCACTTCAGCTCGGCTCGCTTGTGCTGATTGCTGTGCTGACCAGCATGGGGCTTGTCACCACAGGCACACTTGCAGGTGGTGTCAATCTGATCGGAGGCGTGGCAAACGGCTTTAACAGTTTGGCCGGTTTGCGCCTCTCCCTCTCAGCCAGCAAGCCCTACTTTTGCAAGCTGCCAACGGTCGATACTGATTCCAAATCGGAAGAGATTGCTCCTATGTCACCGCTGAAAGACTCCATTACGGTAGATAGAGTTTCTTTCTGCTATGATGAGAAAAAGCCCATCCTGAGAGATGCCTCCTTCCGCTTTGAAAAGGGCAAAAAGTATGCCCTGACAGGCCCCTCCGGCTGCGGAAAATCCACTCTGCTCAAGCTGCTTTTGGGCTGGCTGCCGGACTACACCGGTACGATTTCGTTTGACGATGTGGACATTCACACCGTTACACCCGCTCAGCTCCAACAACAGATGAGTTACATTGAGCAGAATGTGTTCCTGTTCAATACTACGATTCGGGAGAACATCACACTGGGTGAAGATTTCTCGGAAGAGCAGCTGCATGCGGCCATTCAGGGCAGTGCCCTTGCCGCAGATTTGGCCGCCATGCCCGATGGCCTTGACACCGTTGTAGGTGAGAATGGCAGTAATCTTTCCGGCGGTCAGAAGCAGCGTGTCGCCATTGCCCGTGCCCTGATTCACAATCGCTCCATCCTGCTGGTGGACGAGGGCACCAGTGCGCTGGATCAGAAAAACGCCGACCTTGTGGAAAAGAGCCTGCTTACCAATCCCGACCTGACACTGATCCTCATCAGTCACCACCTGTCGGCGGAGCGCCGTACGCAGTTCGATCATGTGTATGAGCTGACACCTGTAACGCAATGATCGCCCGGTAATTTCCCCTCAAATCGCAAATATGCCCTGCATGCCGACCAGTGCCGGTGTGTGGGGCCTTTTGCAGTGAAACCGAAACGCTCCACAAGGTTGCTCATATCCTGACCACCAAGGACAAGCCTGCCGATTGCACGGACGACCCCTTCCTTGTGGAGAAGATGTGTGCCGAGTTGGAGGGCCGATGCATAGTAGTTCAGCGTGGTTGAGGTCTGTGCATGTCCAAGCCGCCCGGAGACCGTTGTGATCGGTACATGTGCCGCAATCAGGATGCTGGCATTCGAATGTCGGAGGCTGTGGAAATTCACGTCCGGAAGATCGTGTGCTTCCAGAAACTTCGGGAACCAGGACGAGATGATATCCGGGTCCATCGGCTCTCCATTCCATTTCGTGAATAGCATATCATTATCCACCACTTTGCCATTTTCCAGTGTGACCTTGCGCACCCACGCTGAACCGATCCGAAACCTCTCCGCTTTCTGGTATCGCTGGTACTCCTGCAGCAGTTCCACGCAATCCGCTCCAATGCGCAGGCATCTCTTGCCTCGTCTGGTTTTCGGTGCGTTGAACACAAGGCCTATCCCGGGGATGGACTGGACTGTTCGCTTGATGGAGAGCGTCCCCTTCTCAAAGTCAATGTCAGACCAGCGCAGGGCACAGATCTCACCCCGCCGGGCACCAAGCAGCAAGGCCAGCTGAGTGATCACACTGTACTGCGGCGGTGCATCCGAGAGAGCATCCAGCAGCGTTGGAATCTCTTCCTCCGTCAGTACCCGAATGTCGATTTCCTCGACTTTGGGATGTTCTGCACGGGAGCACAGGTTCTCGTTGATCAATCCCCACTGGACACCTTTCTTAAAGATGCTGGAGAGCATGGCCTGGTATCGAATGACGCTGTTGTTGTTCAGCTTCCCGTCCTTTTTGGTATGCTCCACAAACGCCTTTGAGAAGGCCAGTCCCACTGCAGCGGACACCTTTTCCGCCATCTTTCGGCTGACGTTCTTACCTGCATAGACCATCCGCATGGTGTCCTGACCGATCCCGGCCTGTTTCGCCAGTTCACCCCGGGTTCCACGTGGGAGCAGCTTCAGAAGGGCTTTCGTGGCGGTGTAGGTGCTGTCCCGGCGAACACCCTTTTCTTCCAGATTGTTGTAGAACGCCATCACGTGCACCGGTTTGATCTTGGACACCTTGAGATGCCCGAGTCTGGCACTGATCCGGCCTCGCATCCTTCTATAATCGTAGAGCGTCTTGGCCTTCAGCTGCTTGTTGGCGTATTCCTCAAACCAGCGGTCGATCAGGTCATCCAGCAGCATGTCTGAGTCCAGCACGAGGCCGTTCGTGACCTGCTGCGAATCCTCTCTGACCGGCTCTCCCTGTGCGAAGAACTGGGCCAGCGTGTCCATGTTGATCAACCACTTTCGGCTTGAGATCGCCGTGTAGCAGATCTTGCCCGTTCGACAGAGCTTGCGGACGTATTCGGGTGTCACGTTGAACCGTGCGGCGGCGTTTTTCACGCTGGCCATAGTGGGATAAGGGTTCAGAACAGTTTAGAGTCCCCTCAGCCCGCCAGATGCCCCCACGTCATTCATTTTTAATTAAATCCTCCGGCAGGTGCTCCGGCATGCGCACAAAGCCCCTTTGAAGCTGTCGCATTTCTGTCGCACTTTTCAAGCCCCGCCGGGCGGATATAACAAAAAGAAAGCCACGATTCAAACCGTCTTTTGAACGATGAATCATGGCTTTTTCTTTGGTGCGCTCGAGGGAACTCGAATCCCTGGCCATCTGATTAAAAGAATCTGAGGTGCATCATTCGTCAAATCCAAAAAGCACGAAGAAGTGCAAATTCATTCGTATTATCGTAAGATTCATATTTGCACACACCGCATTATTTGCATACAGTGGAATGCTTTGCAACCGTTGTCCAGCCGTTCGGGTGTGCAAAAAGTGTGCAAAACTGTGCAGACGGGCAAAACAAAGCCCAATGGACAAATCAATCACCGGTTTTATGGCAGGGTTTAGGACATCCGAACAGACACCGTTTTACATAGAAATGAGGTTCCCCATAAACAAGCGGCTTTCCTGCCGCTGCTGAGAAAAAGCGATCTCCACAGCCGCAAGAACTGAGTCAAACGGACTGTGGGGATCGCTTTTATGGTGAAGGAGAAAGAGAATAACGTGTTAACCCTTGTCCGCGCCGGAGGTGATGCCCTCGACGTAGAACTTCTGCATGATGACAAACAGGATGGAGATGGGGATGGACACCAGCACACCGCCTGCACAGAAGAGCGCAAAGTAATTGTTGATCAGGGTCTTTTGCAGCATATTATACAGACCGATAGCCACTGTCCAGTCGGCAGAGACGCCCGAATTCAGGATCATTTTTGCCATCACGAAATCGGTCCATGGAACCATGAAAGAGCTGATGATGGTATAGACCAGGATCGGCTTGGACATGGGCAGAACGACCTGGAAGAACACACGGGCGTCGGATGCGCCGTCCAGCTTGGCGGCTTCCCGCAGGGAGATGGGGATGGTATCAAAGAAGCCCTTGCAGATCAGATAGCCCAGACCAGACGAACCGGCATAGACCATGATAAGACCGGCATAGGAGTTGGTCAGATTCAGATATTTCAGGACGAAATAGACGGCGATCATTGCCAGCACACCGGGGAACAGGTTGACGCTGACAGAAAGGTTCTGGATCAGCTTGCGCCCCTTGAAGCGGCAGCAGCTCAGCGCGTAGGCTACCATCAGCACAAAGCAGGTGGAGATAACGCAGTTGAAACAGGCCACCACAAGGGTGTTGGTAAACCAGCGCGGGAACTGCGCCACAGAGTCCGGGTGGAACAGAATGTTGACATAGTTGCGCAGTGTGTAACTGGCCGGGAAGAACTGCCGCACATTGATGCCTCGGTCTGTGGAAAAGGAAGTGACCAGAAGCCACAGAATGGGTACCAGCCAGATAGCTGCCAGCAGGGCCAGCAGCAGATGCCGCAGGATGCTGCGGACTGTGCGGAGGATACGCCCGCGGCGCAGCTGCGCTGCGGTCTCTGCCCGGCGTGCCGGAGAAACAGTTGTCTGTGTCAAGAGAACGTCGCCTCCTTTTTATTGAGGAACCGGAAGCATACCAGCGTGAACACGGCACAGATGATGAACACCATAATGCCGATGACTGCGGCCATCTTGTAGTTGTACTGCTCCTGCGTCAGGCGGAACAGCCATGTGACCAGCAGGTCCACCTCTTTTGCACTGGAGGAAGCCAGTGCCTGATCCTTGGTGATATAAACGTCCTGCGTGAGCAGATAGATGACGTTGAAGTTGTTGACGTTGCGCACAAAATCCGTAACCAGTGCCGGGCCCTGCACACTGAGCAGGTAGGGCAGCTTGATGTAGATAAAGCTCTGCAGCGGCGATGCACCATCAATGGTGGAGGCCTCCAGCATATCGGTGGGAATATTCATCAGCACACCGGTGGCAATGAGCATCTGGTAGGGCACGCCCACCCAGATGTTGATGAGGATGATCATGAACTTTGCCCAGTGCTGGTCGGTCAGGAAGGGAATGTGGTTCATGTTCTGCCCCAGCAGACCGATGGCCTTTAAAAAATCGGTCACGCCTGCATTGGCCATCATGGTGTTGAAGATGCCGGCGTCCGAGAAGAAGTTGCGCACCAGCAGCAGGGTGACGAACTGCGGCACCGCAATAGTGATGATGAACAATGTGCGCCAGAGCTTTTGGCACTTGGTCTTTTTATTGTTGATGAGCATGGCCAGAAATACGCCGCCGAAGAAGTTGGTGAAGGTGGCAAAGAAGGCCCACACCAACGTCCAGCTGAGCACCCGGCCAAAGGCGTAGCTGAAGGTCAGGCTCAGCGACTGCCCGCCAAACAGAGAAGCAAAGTTAGCCAGCCCCACCCATGTGAACAGGGCGGCGGGAGGCATATGCTGCTGATCGTAGTTGGTAAAGGCAACAGCGATCAAAATGAACAGCGGGATGATGGTGAACACCACCACACCCAGCACCGGAAGGGTGAGCAGGGTAACGTAGAACTTTTCGTTCAGGTACAAGGTGATATCCTGCCGGAAATTGTTGGGCTTTTTGCCAGCGGCCTTCTGCGCCTGTAACGCGTAATTGCTCTGCACCACCAGCATGGCAGCAGCGATCAGCGTTACAATGACCACCAGTGCGATCACGCTGAGCAGCAGGATGGCAAACGAGTTGTCGTAGTTGTTGACCTCGTTCTTTAAGGTAAGGGGGTTGAACTGCATCTCCATCTGCACTGTGCCCAGCGTGCCGAACTTTTTCAGCGCAGGAATGCCGGAAGTGCCCAGAAAATACAGTCCCAGCCCCTGCACCAGCGTTACCAGCAGTGCCTTGATAAGCTGGCCGTGGCCAATGTAGCCCAGACCCCAGACAAAGAGGGACAGCTTTGTAAAAATATCTCCGTGAACAAATGCGTGACCGAACTTCTGAAGGAAATTCGGCTCCCGGCCATCTGCCCGCAAGGGCGGTGTAAGGACCATTTCTGCCACAGAAGTCAACTCCTTTCTTGGTATGCAGAGGGGGTTATAGCAAACAGGATGTTAGGTTGACGCCGATTTCTTGTATTGCGATAAAAAGCGGGCACACCGCATTCTGCTGCGTGCCCGCCGGGAAAAACCGGAACTTACTGTGCCACAGGTGCGGTGATGCCGGCCACAGCGTCATCCATCAGCTGCTGCGTGGTCTTGCCCTGCGTGTCGCCGGAGGCGAGGATCTCGCCCAGACTTGCGGCGGAGCTCCAGTAGTTTGCGCCTACCCGCTGCAGGGTAGCGTAGGAGCTCTGCTCAGCCAGTGCGGCAATGGCGGGTGCGGACTGCACAGCCTCGGTGGAGTTTGCGTTGATGTTAGAGGGGCCCAGCTTGCGGTCGTTGAAGCGCTTGATCTGGTTGTCCTCGTTGGTGATGAAGTCGGCCAGCATCATGGCAACGCCCACGTTGGCGCTGTGGGGGTTGACGCCCACCAGCTTGTAGCCGGAGAAGGAGCCCATCTGGACCTGCTCGCCGTTCAGGGTGTAGGTTGGCAGCTTGGTGGCGGCGTAGCCCTCGCCCCAAGCCTCCTCGGCGGTGCTGGCGTTCCATGTGCCGGAGATAGCGGCGCAGCAGCTGCCGTCCTTGATGGCGGAAACAATGTCGGCATCCGCACCGGACTTGAAGCCGGGGTTTACGGCGATATCCAGAATGGCCTGCGTTACGTCTGCGCCGGGAGCCTCGTTCCAGTTGCAGACGGTGTTGATACCGTCATCTGCCAGCGTAGCCACCAGACCGGCACCGGCGTAGAAGCTGTAAATGTACCATGCGTCGTTCACGCTCATCATAAACTTTTTGCCGGCAGCTGCAGCCTTTTCCAGCATGGTGTCCATGCTCTGCACGTCCTCGGCGCTCAGAACGCTTGCATCATAGTACAGGAAGTAGCCGTTGTCGGCGGTCATGGGGTAGGCGTAAAGCTTGTCGTTCATGGTGGCAGCACTCACAGAGCCGGGCAGGTTGCGGCTCTTCACGTCGTCCGGGTTCAGCAGAACCTCCTGCAGCGCACCGGCATTCACCAGCTCGTTCAGCTGGTCGTCTGCAAAGGCGAAAACGTCTGCGGCAGACTCCGGGTCAGCCAGAACAGTGTCCTTTGCGCTGGACTCGGACTGCACGCCGATCTCAATGGTCACATTGCCCTTATCTGCATTCTGCTCGATGAAAGCATCTGCCATCTCGCGCAGCATGGTCTGATCCTCTTCTGCGCCCCACATGGTCAGCTTCACATCACCCCAGCTCTCCGCAGCAGAGGCAGCCGTACTGGAAGCGGCAGCAGAGGAAGCGGTGCCAGAGGAAGAACCGCCGCAGGCGGTCAGCACACCGGCAGCAGCCATCGTACCCATGGCTGCAAGGAAGTTACGGCGGGAAATCAGCTTTTTCATGATCCAGTTCTCCTTCGTTCTCAATCTGAAATCTTCGACTGCTCTTTGTTGCGCTTATAAGTTGCGCACATCCAAGCAGCTGTTTTTCTGTACCCATAGGATACCGCATTCTTTTGCTCACGTCAATGGACGAAATTCACGGTATTGTTGAGTCGAAACTGGAAAAAGTGACGGTAAAATCAGGATACATGGGCAAAAGTGCGCAACTTTAGCGCAACCTTAGCCATGCAAAGAGCAAAAATGCCCGCTCCGGGAAAGGAGCAGGCACAAAAAGTGCGTTATTTGATGCTGTGGGAGCGTTCCCTCCACTTGGTAGAATCCCGCAGGATGACCTGATGGCCTTCCAGCTGCCGCATGACGATCTCTTTTCCGGCCAGCCGGTCCAGCAGCATCCGGCAGGCGGTCTTACCCAGCTGCTCTACATCGTACTGCACCGCCGAGACAGACGGCGTGATGCTGGCAAGCATGGAGCTGTCGTACAGGCTGGCCACTCGCAGATCGTTGGGCACGAGGATATGCCGCGTCCGCAGCTCCCGCATGACCTCAAAGGCGATCTCATCATCGCCGCAAAGGATGCAATCTGCCTTCTGCTCCAGCGCAGCCTCCAGTGCATCGAGCGTCTGCCCGGCAGATTCCACACCGGAATGAACGAGCCGCTGGTCTACTGGCACACCAAATTCCGCGAATCCACGCAGATAACCGCGTATGCGGTCGGTGTTGACGGCGTAGATGGTACTGCCCACCAGCAGCGCGATCCGCTTTGCGCCCAGCTGCAAAAGGATGCGTGTCATCTCGCAGGCAGCCGCGACCTGATCGTTGTCTGCCTGCGGGATGGTCTTGTCCTCGCTGCGTCCGATGAGCACAAAAGGTGTCTTGTATTGCCGCAAAAGTTCGATGCAGGGATCATCCGCCATGGCGTAGGTCAGGATCACGCCGTCCACCTTGTGGTTGGCCAGCTGCCGCTGCAGCTGTGAATACTCGGTGTTGGAGGCGTAGCAAAGCATCAGATCATAGCCGCGCTGGTCTGCCATGGTGCAGATGCCGCCTATGCACTTGCGCAAAAAGGGCAGATCCAGCGCAATAAACCGCTGCGGTACGACCATGGCAATATTGTTGGTGCGCAGCTTTTCGCCGCTCTGTGCAGAAACAGGCTCGGGGCGGGTACGCCCTATATAGGCGTACACCTTGGCGCGGGTCTCCTCGCTGATGCGTCCCTTGCCGGAAAGTGCACGCGATACCGTTGTTTTAGAAAGGCCAAGCGCATCAGCCACCTGCTCGATCGTCATTTTTTCGGTTGCCTTTGCAGCCACAGGATATCCTCTCCTTTTCACAGAACTGCGCAACAATGCGCCACCCCAGCATACCGGGGTAAGCCCGCTTTGTCAAGTATGAAAGCAAACAAAAAGCGTTCTGCTTTTTCGGCAGAACGCTGAAAGTTGGTATTTTTGCGCCTTACAGGACCTGTTCACCGTTTTTCCAGACGGCCGTTCCGTAACGGTTCAGCGCAACACCGCCTACTTCGACCGGATGTTCATTGCAGTTCTGTACAAAGACGAACGTACCGCGCCGCGCGGCCAGAACGCCGTCCGGCAGTGCCTCCGGCCAGGCCGGGGTCAGGCCGACTTCCTTTACAGCAGCACGATAAAATGCGCGATAGAACGCTTCATCGAACCGACTTGCCAGATAATAGGCACGGCCTTTTCCGTAAGGATGGACGGCGACCGCAGGGTGCCCCTCGTAGTAATCCTCTGCATAGATGCTCAGCGGTGTGGCAGGGTCTGTGTCGTTCAGACTTGCGACCTCGCATAGGACCGAAGCCTGCGTTTCCGGCAAAGTGGAATCGTCCATCGGGGTGCAGCGGCGGGTTTCGCCGTCATACATTCCGTCGATCTCAGTGCGGCGCAGGCCCAGCAGGTCGGTCAAGCCGTAGGGCGTGTCACCCAGACGGCACAAATCGCTTTCATCCACCACACCGGTCCAGTATGTAACCACGACCGTACCACCATTCCGGGCAAAATCACAGAGTTTTTGGGCAAAGGCATCGGTCAGCAAATAAACCATCGGAACAACGACCAAGCCATAACCCGTCAAATCGGATTCCTGATTCACGAACTCCACCGCAATGCCTTCCCGCGCAAGAGCATTGTAGTGCAGCTTCAGCTCGTCCCAGTAGCCCATCCCTGCATTGCGCGGGCCGCAGGAACCTTCCAATGCCCACTTGTTTTCCCAATCGTGGACGATCGCCGCCTGTTTTGTGCGGCAGACTGTTGCAATCTCCGAGAGCACTTCCAGCTTTTGGCCCACACCGACTGTTTCCCGGAAGGGACGGGCATCCTCCCGGCCATCATGGCCGACGACTGCACCATGGAACTTTTCTTCAGCGCCGCGGCTGGCTCGCCACTGGAAGTAAAGCACACTGTCCGAACCATGTGCAACCGTCTGCAGAGCCGCAAGCTCCGCAATGCCGGGGCGCTTCTGTTTGGAGATCGGCTGCCAGTTGGTAAAGCTGGGGCTGGATTCCATCAGCAGGAAGGGCCTGCCCTTCATGGAGTAATACAGGTCGTGCATCAGGGCCGTATCCAACGCTGTTTCTTCCACTGTTTCGCTGGGCTTGTGCCATGTGGGATAGTTGTCCCAGCTGGCCACGTCGATCTCCTTGGACATTTTGAAATAGTCGATGCCATCAAACCGGTACATCATGTTTACCGTGAACTTTGCATCCGGCGCAAATTCTTTCACGGTATCACGCTCATATTTCAAAAAATCAATATGCCGGTCACTGACAAAGCGCTTCCAGTCCAGCGCAAGACCCTGCACGGCATTTTCCCCCTGCGGGGCAGGGCTTTCGATTTGTTCCCAAGCGGTATAGTCGTGACTCCAGAACCGGGCGTTCCATGCCTTGTTCAAGGCATCCAAAGAGCCATACCGTTCCTTGAGCCAGCAGCGGAACGCGGCCTGACACAGCTCGCAATGGCAGTCGCCGCTCATCTCGTTGGAGATATGCCAGAGCAGGACAGCCGGGTCATTGCCGAACCGCTGCGCCAGCATCTGGTCGATGATGCGGACTTTTTCCCGGTAGACCGGCGATGTATAGCAGTAATTCTGCCGCCGGTTGTACAGTTCCCGGACCCGGTCTGCCCGGACTCGGCGCACCTCGGGGTATTCGTGCGCCATCCATGCGGGGCGCGCCGCACTGGGTGTTGCAAGGATCGTATAGATTCCATTGGCATACAGGTTATGGATGATGTCTGCCAGCCAATCCAGCTCAAATACCCCCTCCTGCGGTTCCAACGTGGACCATGAGAACACGCCCAGCGTCACAGTATTAATGTGTGCCTTTTTCATCAGTTCGATGTCCTGCGCCAGAATATCGGGCCGGTCCAGCCACTGTTCTGGGTTGTAGTCTCCGCCATGAAGTAATCTGAGCTGCTGCATGGTAGCGGCCTCCTTTGGTTGCGCAAGTTGCGCAACATTTTTATCGGATAGGGTTGCGTTCGATACAAAGTATAGCAAGAACCTCCGCAAGATGCAATGCAGCTATATGGAATTTCGTTGTAATAAGCTGAACGTTTGATGCAGCACAAGAAACCATCCATGGATGCTTTGGAAGATTCCACAACGTTCATGTGGGATTTATAGGCAGGTTGTCAAAATGCAGAAATACATTGATTGAACGGGAAAGCACTTGAACGCCATGCTATAAGTCCTACGATCACCGCTTTATCACAATAAAATTTGCAAAACCATCTTGACGCACCTTGTAAACCTTGACACTCTCTGTCACAAATTCCACTGAGCTTGTCGTGGCGAGGCCCGACAAGCTCTGCTCACGATGCACAGAATGCAGACAATGCAAAGAAAAACACGGCTTTCCCGCCGGTGTGCAAAAAGTGTGCAAAAGTGTGCAGAGCTCCAGAAAACGGAAAATCCCGCGAGGAATCTTACGATTCTTCGTGGGATTTTGGTGCGCTCGAGGGAACTCGAATCCCTGGCCCTCTGATTAAAAGAGCCCACCGGGCAGAACACTCTGATTTTAGAAGTTTCGAGTTTTCGTTGTTTTTGCGCAAAGCATCGTGATTTTCAGCCCGGCAATTTCTGCACCCTTTGTCGTATTTTGCAAGTCAGAGTGCCCATTGCATCCCTTGAAACCGTGCAAAAACAGTGCAGAAACCGTGCACTTACTCTGGGACAAATGAAAAATAATGATTTTTGATCCATGACTTGGTGGCGGTTTGAGTGACCACAAAGGTAAATCTAATATACAGGAAGAAGAATGCCCACTCGTCTGAGGAGTTCTCAGGGGAGTGGGCATTTCTACGCGGGTGGTTAATATAATTTCGATTATGATAATTCAAATTATATTAACTCGTTCCAATAAAATATTAGTTCTGCCAATATTTCGGTTTGCAAAGCGATTTTACTTTCTACTTTCTTATAAACTGATACACTCCATATTGCGGAGATTCGACAATGCCAAGACGACGGAGATCCCGGATGATGGCATTGGCACGAGAAATCTTCACATCGAAGAATTGAGCCACATTGATGGAATGAAAAGAATATTCGTATCTGTATCTTTTGAAAAGCCCCAAAGTTTTCTCTTTTGTTCTGCTTCCAAAGCTAGTCTCATTCAGCTGAATTTTGAAATTGGCTACCTCGCTGTCCATATCCTCTTTTTCTGAGGTTGCCACTTTTTCTTGGGAAGTTGCCACTTTTAGGGTCGAGGTTTCCACTTTTTCTTGCGGGGTTGCCACTTCTAGGGTCGAGGTTGCCACTTTTTTTGAAGAAGTCGATACTTCTGCAGGTTGAGTCTCCACACTTTCCATACTGATCTGTGCCGGAGTCGCTACACTTCTATTCGGCAGCGTAACGATAAAGAAATCCGAATCCGAGTAGAAGGTCGGCTTCTGGGCTACTTCCACATAAGAGTTCAGGATGCGGTCAATGCCGCTGCCACGGCGCTCCATAAAGCCAAGCCGTGAGAACACATCCGAGATCACCTGATTGCGCCGCATAGACGGAATATGCCGGATATCCATATCCTGCACCCTGCGGCCATTCATCATGCCGCCCGGTGAAGTGATTTCCAGCCGATCATCGAACACTTCCACATGAATCTCAGAACCAAGAATCTGATAATTCCGATGGATCAGCGCATTGACCAGCACCTCACGAACGGCCTTATACGGGTAATCACTGCGTTCTTCGCGGGTCATACCACGGATGCTCCACGGGTTTTTGCTGTTGTTGCGAACAAAATCTTCCGCATTTTGCAGCAGCGTGATCAGACTTGCACCCTGAAATTCCTTGTCATCCAGAGCATCTTCTTCAATGCTGCCCTTGTAGTTGCCTTTCCAGCGAGTGCAGAAAATACGGGATTGCTTCAGAACGCCCTGATCGCAAAGCAGCAGGCCGCCATTCGTGATTTGTCCATCATCTGTTACCAATCCTGCGGAGGGCAAGTCTTTTTCGAGGTCGAAATCCTCTTTTTTCAGATTCTTAAATGTCGCGGCCAGCAGTGTAAAACTGACATCACCCACTCGATAAGAACTGGGCAGGGCATCAAAGGTCTGGTTCATACCTTGTAGGATCAGCTCGTTCAGTTCCTGTGAATTGGCTTCTTCGGACTGGTCGCCATGCCGCACATAGGCCGTATGGGAACCGTCAAAGGCATAATAATATGGATACGCCGGGCCGTCCTGTACTTCCAAATCAACGCAGGACTTGCCCTCTATTTCGACCTCCCGCACCCGATAGCGTGGTGTAGGGTCAATGCGGACTTTAATAAGTTCCGTCAATCTGCTTACCACAGCCTGCGGATTTTCCAATCCTACGACCTCGCGCGGCTCATTCTTTACGCCAAAAATCAGGTGTCCGCCCTCGGTATTGGCAAATGCCGACACGGATTTCAGCCAGCTGCGCGGCTTTTTCTCTTCAAGGCGTTCCTTGTAATCCACATGGGAGGCTTCAATGTAATGGTCGAGGGGGAAAGGCATGGTATCACCTGCTCGCTTCTTAATCTTTAGCGTTTGTAAATTCATTATACCTTATTTGAAGGCCAAATTCAAAACTTTTTATCTGTTTAGTACCTGCTGAGCTTTTTCTGCCTGGGCAACGATTGATTTTCCGACCTGATTAGAGTATCATTAAAATGAATTATTGTATCTTGTCGTTGAAAGTTAATTTTCGCTTTAATCAGTCGATTGCGGGGACTCTTCTATGAAAATTCTGGATAATATCAACCATACTGTTCGGGAAGATTTACAGGATACTATGCAGAAAGGGAGCCGCGTGTCCATTGCTGCGGCCTGTTTTTCCATTTATGCGTATCAGGAATTAAAGAAACAGTTGGAAGAAATCGCGGAACTTCGCTTTATTTTTACTTCACCAACCTTTGTGCAGGAAAACACGCCAAAAGAGCGGCGAGAGTTCTATATTCCGAAATTGACCCGCGAAAAGAGCCTTTACGGCACAGAATTTGAGGTTCGCTTGCGGAATGAACTCACTCAAAAAGCACTGGCGAAAGAATGTGCCGACTGGGTGCGACGGAAAGTAAAATTTCGTTCCAATGTCAGTGGAGAGCAAATGCCCGGTTTCATGACGGTTGGTGAAAGTTCCTATATGCCAATCAGTGGGTTTACAACGGTCGACCTTGGTTGTGAACGTGGAAACAACGCATACTACCCTGTTCAGCGAACCGAAGCCTTTGAAAACGGCCGTTACTTTTTGTCGCTGTTCGATGAAATCTGGAATGATTCTTCCCGACTTCAGGATGTTACAGACATTGTATTGCAAAGCATCAGCACAGCTTATCGAGAAAACAGCCCGGACTTTATCTATTTCTTCACCCTCTACAATATTTTCAGTGAATTTTTGGAGGATGTGTCAGAAGATAATCTCCCAAATGAAGCTACAGGCTTCAAGCAGAGTAAAATCTGGAATATGCTCTATGATTTTCAGCGAGATGCAGCGTTGGCCATTATCCACAAGCTGGAACAGTATAACGGCTGCATTCTTGCAGACAGCGTGGGCCTTGGCAAGACGTTCACTGCACTGGCTGTAATCAAGTACTATGAAAATCGCAACAAATCCGTTTTGGTACTCTGTCCCAAAAAGTTGGCAGCAAACTGGAACATCTATAAAGGCAACTACGTCAACAATCCACTGGTAGAAGACCGTTTCCGTTACGATGTGTTGTACCATACAGATTTGAGCCGTTCCGGCGGAACCTCTAACGGTATTGACCTTGCTGCACTTAACTGGGGGAACTTTGACCTTGTTGTGATTGACGAAAGCCACAATTTCCGCAATGGCAGTAATACCTCTACTGATGAGAAAGAAAACCGCTACACAAAATTGATGAATCGCGTGATTCGTTCTGGGGTGCGCACCAAGGTGCTGATGCTTTCGGCAACACCCGTAAATAATCGCTTTCTGGATTTGAAAAACCAGCTTGCGCTTGCCTATGAGGGAGATGCCGGAAAAATCAATGAAAAGCTGAATACTTCGTCTCCGATTGATGAAATTTTCCGGCAGGCGCAAAAGGCTTTCAATACATGGAGCAAGCTTCCTGTCACAGAGCGTACCACAAATGCGCTGCTTGCGGCACTGGACTTCGATTTCTTTGAGGTGCTGGACAGTGTGACGATTGCACGTTCTCGCCGACATATCGAAAAATACTATAATATTTCTGATGTTGGTACTTTCCCGGAACGGTTGAAGCCAATCTCTGTGCAGCCATGCCTGACAAGCCTTGATAATGCAATCAACTACCAACAGATTTATAGTGTACTGGATTCGCTGACGCTGCACATTTACACACCAACCAGCTTTATTCTGTCCTCTCGGATCTCCAAATACATCGACCCCAGCCAGCATGGAAAGGGACTGACGCAGGCAGGCCGTGAAGAGGGAATCCGCCGTCTGATGAGCATTAACCTGCTCAAACGGCTGGAAAGTTCTGTTTATGCGTTCCGGCTGACGATTGACCGAATCAGTAAACTGATTGAAGATACCATGCAATCGGTACGTTCATATCAAAATGGCAGCCGTGTGCTGGAGCTGAACGACATTTCCGATGCAACCGATTGGGACGATGATGACCAGAACAACGACATTTTTACAGTCGGCCGCAAAGTAAAGATTGATCTTGCGGATATGGATCATGTTTCGTGGCTGCATGATCTGGAAAAGGATGCTGAAAATCTGGAGCTTCTTTCCCTGATGGTGCAGGATATCACCCCTGCATACGATGCCAAGCTGCAAGAATTGCTGCGCCTGATTGACGAAAAGCAAAGGCATCCCATCAATCCCGGCAACCGGAAAATCATTATTTTTACTGCGTTTTCAGATACTGCTGACTATCTGTATCAGAATATTTCCGGCTATGTAAAGCAAAAGTTTGGGCTGAACACTGCCGAAATCACCGGCAGCGTGGATGGTAAAACAACCATTCCCAAACTCAGTGGTGATCTGAATACAGTTCTCACCTGCTTTTCGCCCATTTCCAAGCGGCGGGACAGCCTGCCGAACGTGAATCAGGCGGACATTGATTTGTTGATTGCCACCGACTGCATTTCCGAAGGTCAGAACTTGCAGGACTGTGATTATCTGATCAACTATGATATTCACTGGAATCCTGTGCGCATTATCCAGCGTTTTGGCCGCATTGACCGCATCGGAAGCCAGAATCGCTGCATCCAGTTGGTCAACTTCTGGCCGGATGTGGATTTGGATGAGTACATCAACCTGAAAGGCCGCGTGGAAACCCGGATGAAGCTGACGGTCATGATTTCCACAGGGGATGATAACCTCATCAGCCCGGAAGAAAAAGGCGATTTGGAATATCGCAGTGCACAGCTCAAACGGCTGAAAAACGAGGTGGTCGATCTGGAAGAAATGTCGGGCGGCATTTCCATTATGGACTTGGGATTGAACGAGTTCCGGCTGGACTTGCTGGACTATATGAAGAAACACGATGATGTGGAGCATACGCCGCTTGGGATGCACGCAATTGTTGCATCTACGCCCGATGCACCTCCGGGTGTGATCTTTGTTCTGAAAAACATCAACAATGAGATCAATGTGGATCAGCAAAACCGTCTGCATCCATTCTACATGGTTTATATTGGGCAGGACGGCTCGACTGTTTGTGATTATCTTTCTCCGAAAGAGCTGCTGGATCGTCTGCGGCTGCTCTGCAAAGGCAAAACCGAACCCGACCAGAGCCTTTGCCAACAGTTCAATCAGGCCACGGACGATGGAAAGAATATGTCTGCCTATTCTGAATTGCTGAGCGAGGCCATCCGTTCCATTCTGGATGCAAAGGAAGAGAGCGACATTGACAGTCTGTTCAAGATGGGCGGTACGACGGCCCTGCTTTCTTCGATTTCCGGGCTGGATGACTTTGAACTGATTTGCTTCCTTGTGGTACAATAAGAGGTGAGATCAATGCTGGGCTTTCCACCCTCCACGGAGTTTAACAAACGGATTCCGAAACAGAAGTTCTATGAAAACGCTGCCGTTCCAGCGGCAGTCAAGCGATTGTTTGCAGACCAGCTGCGCTGTATCTACTGGCGCAACAAGCTGGCAGTGTCCACCTTGAATCTCACTGCCGGAGAGCGGGTGACAGAGATCGAGATTTTCGAGCTGTGTCTGACCGAACCAAAACTGGATGAAGCTGTTCTGCGCCAAATCGACAGTGAAATCCCCTATCACATTCTGTTTGTTCTTTCTTATGAGAATAAGGTACAGGCTTGGATCGGCTGTAAAGATACATCTGCGAACAGCAGTGCCAAGGTAAGCCGCTATCTGCATACAGACTGGATGCCAGAAACAGAATTGTCCCTTGCGATAAGCGGCCTGAGCTTAGAGGCGGTTTACGATGGACTGGTGCGGCAGATTGCCCGATTGCAGGGCGAGAGCTGGAATGCCGCATACAGCATTGCGGAGAACATCCAACGCTCTGCGGAACGTGAAAAACTGCAAAAGCAGATTGCGGCATTGGAGAATAAGATTCGGAAAGAAAAACAGTTCAATCTTCAGGTGGAGATGAACGCAGAACTGAAACAATTAAAAAAGAATTTGAAAAACACGGGAGGATTATCATGAATATTTATGATCAATTGCTGATAGAATTTCCGGGAATTGAAACCACCCTTACAAACTATTCGGACGAAACGCATGCAACCATGCTTTTGCCATCATTGAAGCGAGCACTAAATGAGCATGATAAAGAGCGAACACTTTATTGCCTTGAGGAAATGGATGGCTGGTATCAAAAGAATTTGGCAGAAATTTACAATAACGAGTATGTTTGTCATAAGGATGAACATCAACGAATTGCTGATTTAATACATTCTGCAATCCAAAAAGTCTCTGAAGCAGAAGCTACACCTAAAACAGCGGTTAATGAATATGAAAAAATCAACACGGTCAATTCAAAGGAACCCATTATTTTCTTAAGTCACTGCACAACAGATATATATTATGGTAATGCGCTGGAAAAATTCATGACAGGCTTAGGTGTAAGGAAGGAACAGCTGATTTACAGCTCGCATCCACTTCATAAAATTCCACTAGATCAAAATATATTCAATTATCTTAGGAAAAATATAAACCGCAAAATTTTTATGATTATACTTTGGTCTAATGATTACTTGGAAAGCCCTGCCTGCATGAATGAATTGGGTGCGGCTTGGGTTGCCCAGTGCGATTACACGAACATCTATACTCCAGATTTTGCTTTTGGAAATCCCAAGTACCATCGGTGTGCAGTGGATACTCAGAAAATGGGTGCTGTCCTCAATGGAGATGCTAATTGTAGACAAAGTATGCTTGAACTAAAAGATAAAATTGTAAATTTTTTAGATTTGGCTCCTGATGAAGCACAAGTCCTATATCTTCTTGATGAATTTACAAATAGTTTGAAAGCAATTTCAAAAACATCTGATAGAAACAGTGGGGAAAACGACTTAGCTGTAAGATAAAATGGAGGTACTGGGATGAGTTTTTCTGATTGGATTGGAATTTGGAGTTTAATAGTTGGGGTAGTGGGTGCTGTTGTTGGTATTATTGGATGCTTGAATCTTTCTAAAGCTAATAAAATTGCTGCAAAGTGTATTACAAATAGCAAAATAACTCAAGCAGAAACGCTCATTGTGAACAATGGCGTTGATACCTACGCTGTTATAAAAATCGCAAAGGAAACAACTCAAGAGGAGCTCAAAAATATAGTGGACAATTTAGCTGCAACAACGTTGGATTTGAAGGAACTCAAAAAACAAGTTGATGAAATACCAAGAATATATTCCGGCAAAGAGCCACCACCAGATAATTTGAGAGATGGTGATGTATATCTACAATTAGAGAGCGAAGAGGAAAATACGCATGTATAAGCTACAAATGCAGACCCCCAACCTGACATCCCAGAACATTGATAAAATCGCCGCGCTCTTCCCCAACTGCATCACAGAAATGCTGGACGAGGAGAAAAGCACCCCCGACCACAAGGTTTACAAGCGCGGTATCAACTTTGAACTGCTGAAGCAGATGCTCTCGCCGGACGTTGTAGACGGAGATGAAGCATACGAGTTTACATGGGTGGGAAAAAAGGCATCCATTGTAGAAGCCAACAAGCCCATCCGCAAGACCCTGCGCCCCTGCCCGGCAGAAAGCAAGAACTGGGATGATACCGAGAATCTCTACATTGAGGGCGATAATCTGGAAGTGCTCAAGCTGTTACAGGAGAGCTATCTGGGCAAGGTCAAAATGATCTACATTGACCCGCCGTATAATACAGGCCATGATTTTATTTATCCAGACTCATTCATTATGGATATGGATGAATATAATGATGGAACGGGTTATTTTGATGAGGATGGCAATGTAAATTATTCCAGAGAAAATATTTTAACGGCAGGGCGATACCATTCTGATTGGTGTAGCATGATATACTCTCGATTGCTTTTGGCACGGAATCTTCTTTCGGACAATGGCGTAATTTTCATTAGCATTGATGACAACTCACAAGATGATTTGAAAAAATGCTGCGGTGAAATATTTGGTGAAAGCAATTTTGTTTCACAGCTCATTTGGGAAAAGAAATTTGCGCCACAGAACGATGATAAATATATAACTGCTGTGCATGATTATATACTTGTTTATGCAAAGGATAAAACCAAATGGTCTCCTAAATTACAAGAACGTGATTCCTCGGCGTTGCAAAAATTCAAAAATCCTGATAATGACCCTAGGGGTGTTTGGACGAGCGGTGATCTGACATCTAAAACCAAAGCAGCAGGTCATTCTTATGCAATCACATCTCCTTCTGGAAAAGAATTTTATCCGCCTGAAGGGCGTCAGTGGGCTCCTGCATATGAAACATATCTTAAATTAAAGAGTGAAAATCGGCTCTGGTTTGGTGAAAAAGGAGATAATGTTCCAAGGCAAAAACAATTTCTGACAGAAATTCAAAATGGAGTTGTGCCAACATCTATACTGTTTCATTCGGAGTGCGGCCATAATCAAGAAGCAAAGAAAGAACTGATTTCGTTATTGCCGGGTATTGGAAATTCATTTGAAACGCCAAAACCGGTTCGGTTATTGATGAAGCTGCTCAATCTTGTTCAATTGTCCGACAACGACATAATCCTGGATTTTTTCTCAGGCTCTGCTACTACCGCCCATGCGGTTATGCAGCTGAATGCGCAAGATGGTGGCCACCGTAAGTTTATTATGGTGCAGTTGCCCGAACCTTGCGATGAAAAAAGCGAAGCCTACAAAGCAGGCTATAAGACTATTTGTGATATTGGCAAAGAGCGTATTCGCAGAGCAGGAGATAAACTTTATGAAACATTGAAAACAAGCGGAAAAGATTTCCAGCACATTGCGAAAAACATCAATACTGCACCTAGAAAAACATTCGCATCAGATGATGGACAGATTTCTTTTGAAGTTCCGATTATTCCTGCTCGTTGGGGCAAAGCAGATGAAACTGCTGAAAATCAAAAACTAGCGGATAGTTTGGACATTGGCTTCCGTGTTTTCAAGCTGGACGATACCAATATGAAGGACGTCTATTATTCTGCCGAAGAATACTCCCAGACCAATCTTGAAGATTTGGAAAGCAACATCAAGGAGGACCGCACCGACCTTGATTTACTCTTTGGCTGTCTGCTGGATTGGGGACTACCGCTGTCCATGCCGTATCGGTCTGAGAAAATCGACAACTGCACTGTCCATACCTACGCACCCGGTGATGCTGCGCTGAATGTTCCCGATGCCCTGGTTGCCTGCTTTGATAATAATGTGCCGGAAAATGTTATCAAGGAAATTGCCAAGCGCAAGCCGCGCCGTGCAGTGTTCCGGGATTCTTCCTTTGCCAGCAGCCCGGAAAAGATCAACGTGTTTGAAATTTTCAAGCTGTATGCGCCGGATACCGATGTCAAGGTGATTTGAGGGAGAACAGCAGATGAAACTTCAATTCAAACACCAGAAATTTCAGGCAGATGCCGCAAAAGCCGTGGTGGACGTCTTTGCGGGCCAGCCCTACCTGACTACGAATTATCGCATCGACAACGGCAGCGGCATTTACCAGACTGATATGGAAACAAGCTTCACAGGCTGGCGCAATGAACATATTGTACCAGAGCTGAGCGACAGTATTATTCTGGAGCACCTGCAAAAAATCCAACGCACCAACCAGATTGAGCCATCCAAGCAGTTGGAGGGACACTATAACCTTACCATTGAGATGGAAACAGGTGTCGGCAAAACCTACACCTATATCAAGACCATGTATGAGCTGAACAAGCATTACGGCTGGAGTAAGTTCATCGTGGTCGTGCCCAGTGTTGCCATCCGTGAGGGCGTGTATAAATCGTTTGAGGTCACACAGGATCACTTTGCAGAAGAGTACGGCAAGAAGATTCGCTTCTTTATCTACAACTCCGCACAGTTGACGGAAATTGACCGCTTTGCCTCGGATAGTTCCATCAATGTCATGATCATCAATTCGCAGGCGTTCAATGCCAAAGGCAAAGATGCCCGCCGTATTTATATGAAGCTGGACGAGTTCCGTTCCCGTCGGCCTATTGACATTATTGCAAAGACGAACCCGATTCTGGTTATTGATGAACCGCAGTCGGTGGAAGGCAAGCAGACCAAAGAGCGGATGAAAGAATTCAACCCGATGATCACCCTGCGCTACTCGGCTACCCACCGTGCAGACAGCATCTACAACATGGTCTACCGGCTGGATGCAATGGAAGCCTATAATAAGCGTCTGGTCAAGAAAATCGTGGTTAAGGGCATTACGGAATCCGGCAGTACCGCTACGGATGGGTTTGTCTATCTGGAAAGCATCAATCTTTCCAAGGCAGACCCTACGGCAACGATCCAGTTCGACTGCAAGGGAAAATCCGGCCTGCGCAAGGTAACGCGCACCGTTGGGCTGAAATTCAACCTCTATGACCACTCCGGCAATCTGGACGAATACAAGGATGGCTATGTGGTGAAAGAGATTGATGGCCGGGACAACCACATTGAATTTCTGAATGGTGTCCGATTGTTTGCCGGAGATGTGGTCGGCAAGGTGGACGAGGACCAGCTGCGCCGCATTCAGATTCGGGAAACGATCCTTTCGCATCTTGAGCGGGAACGTCAGCTGTTCCACAAGGGTATTAAAGTGCTGAGCCTGTTCTTTATTGATGAAGTGGACAAGTACAAGTGCTATGATGCTGCAGGCCAGCCCTATAACGGCATTTATGCAGAGATGTTTGAGCAGGAGTACGAGGATATTGTCGGCCAGATGCAGCTTTCGCTGGGCGAGGATGACTACATCCGCTACCTGAAAGCAATCTCTGCGCACGATACCCATGCGGGTTATTTTTCGGTGGACAAGAAGGGCCATTTTGTCAATCAGGTTGCAGGCGATGACAAGCGGGAGAAAACCTCCAATGACATCAGTGCCTATGACCTGATTATGAAAAACAAGGAGCTTCTTCTTGACCGGGACCCCAAGCGTTCCCCCGTGCGCTTTATCTTCTCACACTCTGCCCTCCGGGAAGGATGGGATAACCCGAACGTGTTCCAGATCTGCACCCTGAAACAGAGCAGCAGTGAAGTCCGCAAACGGCAGGAGGTTGGCCGCGGCCTGCGTCTGTGTGTCAACCAGAACGGTGAACGTATGGATGCGAATGTTCTGGGCAACGATGTGCATAACATCAATATCCTGACTGTCATTGCCAGCGAAAGTTATGACAGCTTCGCCAAAGGCCTGCAAAGCGAACTGGCCGAAGCAGTTGCAAACCGCCCCAGAAAGGTGGATGCAGCCTTGTTTGTTGGCAAGGTTCTTACGGATACAAACGGCAACGAACAGATTGTGGATGCAGACACCGCCGCTGCCATCTATTTTGATCTGGTCCAGAATGGCTATGTGGACCGCCATGGTGCGCTGACGGACAAGTACTATGCCGACCATGCAAACCATGCGGTGCAGGTGGCAGAAGAAGTTGCAGACTGTGCAGCATCGGTCATTGATTTGTTGGATTCTGTTTACAGCGATAAGGTCATGCTGCCTGAAAATGCACGTTCCAACAATGTGGAATTAAAAATCGACCCGGACAAGCTGGCCATGCCGGAGTTCAAGGCCCTTTGGAACAAAATCAGCCCGAAATCGGTTTATGTGGTGGATTTTGACACAGATGAGCTGGTGCAAAAGTCCATTCGCTCGCTCAACCGCAATCTGAACGTATCAAAGATTTACTTCAAAGTAGAATCCGGTGAAATGACGGAGATCAAATCCAAGGATTCTCTGTTAGATGGCTCTGCTTTCGCAAAAGCGGATCAGCATAAATATGACCCACAGACCAAAATTCACGCCAGCCAGAGCGTCAAGTATGACCTGATTGGCAAGCTGGTGGCTGAAACCAAGCTGACCCGCAAGGCGATTGTACAGATTCTGGTCGGCATTGAAAAAGCGGTGTTCGATCAGTTCAAGGACAACCCGGAAGAGTTCATTCTGAAAGCAGCTGCCCTCATCAATGACGAAAAGGCAACAGCCATCATCCAGCATATCACCTACAATATTCTGGATGAACATTACGATACGGACATTTTCACTGAGCCGACTTTGAAGGGAAAACTCGGTACGAACGTCATGAAAGTACAGCGGCATCTGTATGACCATCTGATTTACGATTCAAGCAACGAGCGTGATTTTGCCGCCGACCTCGATACGAACCGTGATGTGGCAGTCTATGTAAAGCTGCCGGATGGGTTCTATATTTCCACACCTGTTGGAAAATACAATCCCGACTGGGCGATTGCGTTCTATGAGGGCACAGTCAAGCACATCTACTTTGTTGCTGAAACCAAAGGCACACTGGATTCCATGAAGCTCAATCACATCACCCCGGTAGAACAGGCTAAAATTGATTGTGCCCGTGCACATTTCAAGGCACTGAACGATGAAAACGTGGTGTACGATGTGGTGAGTGACTATCAGACATTGCTGAACGCAGTTATGAAATAATAAACCAAAAGAAATAATACGGTGCTGCTGTGCAGCATTCCCCAAAACGGTAAAGTTCTATTGTGAACTTTGCCGTTTTTCTTTTTGTCCAAAATTGTATTCCAAAACGGCCCTATAGATTCATATTGGTGTAAGAAGTTTTCCAAACAAAATTTGAAAATCAGGTTGCCAAACACCCTTTTTAGAATGTTATAGGTATAGGCGGTTGTTTGAAAAAGTGAAAATTTCCCAAATTTTCATAAGACCCCGTTTAAAAATACCCCTTTAAGTTTGTATAGGGTGTAGGGACTACTTTCAGAAACGAACCCCTTGGCATTTTGGAAAGTCCACAACTTCTTACAAAACCACACTGTACCTTGACAACAACATGATCGGCTGCAAGTTAATATGCTTTTTCGGAGAAGTGCCGCCACGACAAGAGCGCACCAAGAAGAAGCCATACGCCGGAGGAAATCGGGCAGGAACAGCTTGCGGGCAGACCGACACCGAAGAAGAACCGGGCAAGCTGGCAGAGAGGACTTCACAAGTCTTGTCTGTCAGGTTGTTCGACGCAAGAGTGCAGAGATCGCAAATCTTTGCGCGGGTCAAGGGCGGCAGCCTTGCCCAGTGGATGGGATGCCTTGCGTCATATCCTACTGGGTATTATCTGGCGCATAGCAGGCGGCAGATTTGCAGCTTCGCTGCACCGCGTTGCCCCTACCCCGCGCACGGCGCTCTCTGCGTGACCCCAGAAAGGAGAGATGGTCGCTGAAACTGACCCGACACAATGGCCGCGCCGGAAAGCACGGCACTTATAACCCAAAGCACAATGACCGCAGTTTTGAAATTGCCAACAGCGAGCATATCGACCCGGAACGTGTCCAGCAAAACATTTATTGGGATTGTTATAACGGCATCCGCTCTGCTCTGCAGCCCAAGAGTGAGGAAAGTCTGGCCGACACTTTTGAAGAAGTCGAAAAGCTCTACTACAAACTCCATTACACCAACTTCACCGAAAAGCAGAATGAGCGCAACGCCAAAATCCGGCACACGGAACGAAACCGTTCTCCCGAAGATTTGCTTACCAGCAAGAAAACCTGCCCCGAAGAAAGCATCTATCAGCTTGGAACGCTGGAGAGCCACGCTTCGCCCAAAGAACTTTTTCAAATCGCCACAGAATTTATGGACGAGTTCCATGAGCGTTTCGGCAAACACGTTCACATTTTGGATTGGGTTTTGCATCTGGATGAGGGGACTCCGCACATCCACGAACGCCATGTGTTTGACTGTGAAAACAAGTATGGCGAGATTGCTCCGCAGCAGGAAAAGGCATTGGAAGCACTGGGTTTTGAACTGCCAAAACTAGACAAGCCCCTTGGACGCTACAACAACCGCAAGATCACATTTGATGCAGCCTGCCGCACGATGCTATTCGAGATTGCCAAACGCCACGGCTTGGAACTGGACGAAGTGCCAGAATACGGCGGACGGGCTTATCTGGAAAAGCAGGATTACATTCTGAAAAAGCAAAATGAACGGATCGCAGAACAGAAGAAAGAGCTGCAAGAACAAAGTATTCAATATGTCGGATTGCTGGAAGATTGCCGTAACCAGCGAGATGAATATGCTGAACTATTCAATCAGGCGATAAGGCAATCTGAAGAGATTTCGAAAAACAATGAAAAAATTAAAAGCCAGGAGAACGAATTAGAAGAGCTGTTTTCGCAATGGGTAGATGTAAACGATTTGTTTAATGATGCGGTAAATGGTTCTTATGACCAAGCGGTCCTTGCGGTTTCCGATGTTGGATTAAACAAAGCATTACAGGAAGCTGTAAATGAAATTGATCAACATTTGGAATGGTTAATGGAACCAGAACGAATTGCAGACTTCCGCACCAGAAAATATGCAGAAGAACAAATACTCTGCCTGCGGAAAAATATCATTGGGGCAATCAAGAGCCTTCTTTCAAGAGGAACGCAGTTCTTCTATACCCCAGAGGTGAAAAAAGCAGCCATGGAGCAAATCAAAGAAGATTCCCGCCCGTCCGTTTTGCAAAAGCTGCAGCGGCGGCAGGAAGAAATCAACCAGCGTGAGCAGACACGCACAAAGCCGAAGAAGCGCAGTCATGGCATGGAACTGTAAAGGAGGAAAATCTTCAAGAACAACAATTTATTTGAAATCGTAAAGCTGAATATCACTACTCGACAGGCTGCAGAAGCCTATGGTTTTCGTCCAAACCGCAGCATGGTTTGCTGCCCATTCCATGCAGACCGTAATCCCAGCATGAAAGTGGACTCTCGGTTTCACTGCTTTGGCTGTGGAGCGGATGGCGATGTGATAGACTTCACCGCAAAACTGTTTCAACTGTCCCTGCTACAAGCGGCTGAAAAGCTGGCTACAGATTTTGGGCTTTCTGCAACAGATAACTTTCAACCACTTCCCTGCAAGCCGGTGGAAAAACCGCTAAGTCCGAAAGAGCAATTCTACAAAATCCTGTGTGGCTATCGTTCTCTGCTAGCAAATTGGCGCATGGCCTATGCACCCAAAAATCCAGAAGCATCCCTGCATCCTTGTTTTGTAGCAAGTCTGCACTATGCAGACCGTGTGCAATATCTGCTGGATATTCTTTTGCTGGGAAGCCTACCTGAAAAGCAACAACTACTCAACGGAAAGGAAGTGACCGCCCTTGGAGAAGCAATCGAACGATGCAAGGAAGCCGAAGAAGCAGCATAGTGCACCTGCCCGAAACTGGGTGGGTGACAATGGGAAAATTATTGAGCCATTGTTCGCAGATTACTTTTTGAGCCAGCACCCCATGCGCTGCTTTCAAGGCAGACTGTTCACCGTGGATGGCATGGTGGAAGATGAAGCTCCACTGAAAAAGGAAATCTATGAGCAGATTCGCTATTATGCCACCACCAGCGTAGCGCGGCGCATTGAACACATCGTGCAGGCTATCAAACTGGCCTGTGCATCCGAACCGCCGGAGATTCAGACGGATCGTATTCATGTCCGAAATGGTACATATTTTGCAGACGGTCACTTTACCCCTGAAAAAGAATACTGCATGAACCGACTGCCCATCGCCTATGTGCCAGAAGCACCAGCACCGACACGTTGGCTGCAATTCTTGAACGAACTGCTATACGAAGAAGATATTCCGGCCTTACAAGAATACATTGGCTATTGCCTGCTGCCTGTTACCAAAGCGCAGAAAATGCTGCTGATGGTCGGCAAGGGCGGTGAGGGAAAATCCAGAATCGGGCTGATCCTGCGAGAATTGTTCGGCAGCAGTATGTACACAGGCAGTCTGCAAAAAGTGGAAACCAACCGCTTTGCCCGTGCGGACTTGGAGTACAAGCTGCTTTTGGTGGACGATGACATGAAAACCGAAGCCCTGCCGCAGACGAACAACATTAAAACTCTTGTCACGCTGGAAGATAAAATCGACATTGAGCGCAAGGGCCAGCAGAGTGTGCAGGGTACGCTGTATGTTCGGTTTGCCTGCTTCGGAAACGGCAGTTTACACGCGCTCTATGACAAGTCCAACGGTTTCTATCGCCGCCAACTACTGCTCACCACCAAGGAAAAGCCTCTTGGCCGAGTGGACGATCCTTTCCTCATCGATAAGATGCGGAATGAAAAAGAGGGCATTTTGCTTTGGGCATTGGAGGGGCTGCATCGGCTGATTCGGAACAGCTATCGGTTTACCATCAGCGAACGCACCGCCGCGAATCTGAAAGAAGCAATGGAGCAGGGCAACAATATCCTGGGCTTTCTCAAATCTGAGGGCTACTTTGAAATTCGGCAAGGGGCCAAGTGCAAATCCACGGATTTCTATAAAGTCTATGAACGCTGGTGTCTGGATAACCTAGAAAAGCCGCTGGCAGCATCAACCTTTATCCACCATCTGAAAGACAACCAGAAAAGTCTGGGCATCGTTTATGACGATAAGTGTATCGGCACAAACCGGGGCTTTCACAATGTGGATATTGACTTGTTTCTCCCGGTGGATGTTCCAAGCCCATGGGACTAAAAAATAGAATCAACTTGAAAAAAACCTGCTCAGCCTGATCACAGTGCGCAGAAGGTGCAAGATGAGCAGAGTGAGCGGGCAATTCTGAACTTACATCAAAAATAAAACATGGAGGTTTTGCTTATGAACAAATCTCGGCCTACTGCGACCGAAACTGTGAAATCTTTGAATTATACGAAAAATATCTTGCAGACTATTCCGAATAACGATACAATGGAAGTGGTCACTCGAACCAATGCCGTCAAGTCTCCGACTGACAGCCTGAAAACCGCAACACTGGTGTACACGGTGGAGGAAATTGCGCAGATGCTGTCCATCAGCCTGCGCTCTGCTTATAACCTGTGCAACAGCACCACCGAATTCCGTGTCCTGCGGGTAGGCGGAAGCATCCGCATCCCGAAAGACAGTTTCGATGCGTGGCTCCGGGCAGCTTGAAAAAGGAGATAACGTATGGCATATATTACGAAACGCGGCAGCTCCTATGGTGTCCGCTATACTTATCAAGACGAGCAGGGTAAAAACTGCAACAAATGGGAAAGTTTTTCCACAAAAGAGGAGGCAACAAATCGCAAAAAACAGATCGAACACGAACTTGCAAACGGAACGTTTCTGATTCCGTCCACCATCACCGTCAAAGAGTTTTTGATGGAGTGGCTTCCCAAGCAATGCAACAAGCACAAATGGGCACCTTGCACCTATCAATCTAATCTGGGAACGGTCCAGAACCTCATCATTCCGTATATCGGCGATATGCAGATGCAAAAGCTCAAACCCTACCATCTGGAAGATTTGTATGCTACCCTTGGCAAAACGCCCTGCGGCCAGTATTATGAGGGCAAAAAGCAGGTGCTTTCGAAAAAACAGCAGCAGCGGTTTCTCTCCGGCACGACCATCCACGAGGTACACCGCCTGCTGCGGACAGCGTTTCAGTATGCGGTGGAGTGGGGCATCCTCGTCAAAAGCCCCGTTCCGGTGGACAGCCCTAAAAAGTCAATTCAAGAGCGTGCCATCTGGAATGCAGATGAGATGTGGGCCGCACTTGCCAGCATGGAAGACCCGATTCTGCATCTGACTGTTCACCTCACACTGGTGGGCGCACTGCGTGAGGGCGAAGTCGCTGGTCTGACTCCGGAAGACCTTGATTTTGAGGGAGCAGACGGCACAGGCACATTCCACATCAACAAGTGTATGCAGCGTGTCCAAAAGGCATCGCTGGCAAAAACGGGCAAGGGCTGCATCTTGCAGGAATTTGAAGATAAGCGTGAGGGCAGCACCACAACGCTGGTGCTCAAAAAGACCAAAACAGCATCTTCCAACCGAACCATCTTCATGACGGCAGTGTTGAAAGAAGAACTGAAACACTGGCTGAAGCGTTTGGAAATGGACGAAGCCGCTGAGCCGGAACGCTATCGCAACAGTGGGATGCTGCTGCGCCTGCCCAACGGTCTGGCGGTGGAGCCGATCCTCATCCGCAAGAAGTTCATCAAGTGGCAGGACGAGCACCCGGAGTTCACTCGCATCGTGTTTCACGGCCTGCGGCATTCCAGTGCCACCTACCAGCTGATGATCTCCGGCGGCGATGTGAAAGCGGTACAGGGCACAACGGGCCACGCCAGTGCCAATCTTCTGGTCAACACCTATGCACACATCCAGCAGGATTCCCGCAAGAAGTTGGGTAAAAAGTTCGAGGAGGGCTTCTACAAGCCGAGAACAACACCTGCGCAGACTGCCCCGGTTGAATCAGAACCGACCATCTCCGTGTCGGCTCTGTTGGAGCTTCTGAAGGACGCAGACCCCTTTGTAAAAGCGCAGCTCCGCTTGGCTTTGCTGACCTGAATTGCAAAAAATAGCACAAATTACAGAGTAATTCACGGACTTACTCCATCTGACACGAAAAATGCGGACCGTGCAAAAACCGTGCAGAGACCGTGCAGCTTGAGAATAAAAAGAAAATCCCACGAGGAATCTTACGATTCCTCGCGGGATTTTGGTGCGCTCGAGGGAACTCGAATCCCTGGCCCTCTGATTAAAAGTCAGATGCTCTACCGGCTGAGCTACGAGCGCATACATTATAAAGCGCAGTATAACACGATACTGCCGAATAATATTACCATACTCCCGGGCAAAAAGCAAGCTTTCTGCACAAAAAACTTTCCCAAAGCCGTCATCGGGCAGATTTTGCCACGAACTGCCCCTTTACAAACCGGGCAAGAACCAGTACAATCAAAGCAGCTCATTACAAAACTGCAACCGACCTGCCGGGCGCACTTCCGCGCCGGGCAAGCCGATCCGATAGGAGGGCTTTTTCCATGAAAATTTCTCGACGGTCCGTACTTCGCTATTCCGGGCTGACGGCGGCGCTGCTGGCGCTCACCGGCTGCTCCGCAAGCCCCGGCAGTGCCATTCTGGGCGGTGACCTGCCCGACTGGATGAAGAGCCTGTTCTGCGGCTCGGCGGCATCCTCTTCCGCTTCCTCTGAGGCCGCTGCATCCTCTGTGGCCGCAGCCGGTGAGGCAGCCGCCTCCTCGGCAGCGTCCGGCGAAGCCGCAAGCTCTGCGTTCAGCCTTCTGCCTGCCTACGACGCTGACCCTCTGACCGGCGAAGCCCGCAAGAGCACCGGCCGGATGGTGGGTGTGATGGTCAACAACATCGCCAACTCCGAAAAGCAGAACGCACGCCCCCAGCGCGGCATCGGCTCGGCAGACCTGCTCATCGAGAGCAAGGTGGAGGGCGGCATCACCCGCCTGTGTGCCGTGTTCCGGGATGCGGACGCCATCCCGGAGGTCGGGCCGCTGCGCTCTGGCCGCGACCAGTTCCTGCAGCTGCTCATGCCCCATCAGGCCCTCTATTACCACGATGGCGAGAGCATTTTCTGCACCCAGTTCATCAATGTATACGATTACTCCGGCCTGAACATCGGCGGCAAGAGTTACTTCAACACGCCGGTCCACCCCCACGTTGCCCACCGTGACAACCGCGGCCGCAACGTAGCCTATGAACACACCGAGTTCACCTCCGGCAAGGAGATCAAACAGGCAGCCGGTAATGCCGGCATCGGCCTGACCTACGCCAACGAAACGCCTTTCTTCCACTTTGCCGACTACCGCACCGCGGCCTCCAATGACCTTCCCGGTGCCCCTGCGGCCAAAACCATCAGCATCACCCACTCCGAGAGCTACAGGACCCGCCTGACCTACAACAGCTGGGGCCGCAGCTACAAGCTGGAAATGTACAACCGCTCCAAAAAAGCCTATGAGAACACGGTGGACGAGCTGACCGGTAAGCAGCTGACCTTTGACAACGTGGTGGTCTGCTTTGCCGATATCGCCGCCTATGCGGGCGATTCTCACGATGTCCAGTCGGTCAACTATGTGGCTGGTGGGCAGGCGTACCTCTTCACACGGGGCGGCGTGCAGGTGGGCCGCTGGGAGAAGCCGCATCCCACCCATCCGCTCAAGCTCTACACCGAAACCGGCGAGGAGATGACCCTGAACCGGGGCAAGACCTATCTGGCACTGGTGGACAATGATGAGTGGAGCAATTTCAGCTACTAAATCACCCGCCCTCCGGGGCAGAAGAGGAAAACCGATGAAACGCTTTTGGATGCGCGCTTTGCTCTGTTTTGCGCTCTGCACTGCACTGCTGACAGGCTGTGCGCTCAGCCCCAGCTCCCAGCCCGCTGAAAGTCCCACTGACCCGCTCACTGGGCAGGAACTTGTCTGGCCGGGTCAGCGGCCCGTCGCCATCACCATTGACAACGCGGCCGCCAGCACCACTCAGTGGGGGCTTTCCACAGCCTCACTGGTGCTGGAAGCCCTGACCGCACAGCAGCAGGCCACTAGGCTCTGCCTGGTCTACCCTGCCGTGGGGGCTGTGCCGCAGGTCGGGCCTGTTTCTGCCGGGCAGGACCTTTACTGGCGGCTGCTGGTGGGCCAGCAGGTACTGCCGGTGCAGCGGGGCGGCGGACAGTTTGACCAGAACTACCTTGATTACTACTCTCTGCGCGCGGTAGACGCGCTGGAGGTGGGCACCAATGCCTTTTCCTGTGAGACCGATTGGCAGAATGTCCCGCTGTGGCATACCAGCGGTGCAGCACTTTCGGGTGTGCTGGGCAGCCTGAACATCTCCCCGGCCCTGACAGAATCCCGCGTCACGGACACCTCTTCCAGCAGCTCCGACAGCGAGAGCGGAGCCCTCCTCTCCGTGCCCAATCTGCTGCCCATGCAGGAAAACGGCAAGCTGCCCGATGCAGATGCTTCGGACGCAATGAGTGTCCGGGTCCAGTTTGACGCACAGAACGCCACCGGCTTCTCCTACGATGCCGACAGCAAGACCTACCGGATGCTCCACGCAGACGGCACACCGCAGCTGGATGCCAACAACGGCCAGCAGGCAGATTTCGACAACCTGCTCATTCTGTTCAGTGCATCCACCCTGCGTGACGATGGTGTGACGCTGGATTACGACCTGACCATGGGCGGCGGTGTCTGGCTCAACGAGGGCCACCTGTGGAACATCACCTGGACGCAGGGCAGCGAGACCACCTTCTTTCTGTATGATTCCAACGGCCGCCCTCTGACCCTGACGGCAGGCCGCAGCTATCTGGCGCTGGTGTCCAGCCTGACCGGGCAGGAGCTCACCGTGCAGAACTCCACCGGGGAAAACCTGTTATAAGCAAAAGAGACGGTCCTGCAATCCAATGCAGAACCGTCTCTTTTTACGCTATGCTTTTTACAGATCGACCACGCTGCCCACCTCGGCAAGGGTGGCAGGCACCGCACCCAGATGAACTTCATCGGCATTCCGGCGCACCACAAAATGGACGGTCTGGCCTGCGGCAAAGTCAGGCTGATAGATCAGCTCCAGCGTCTGCCAGTCCGCAGGGGTCTCGCAGAAGCAGTGGAGCATCGCCCCCCGCCCTGCGGAAAGATTCAGGGTAAAGGCAGAAGCATCTGCCGCATTCTCACCGTAGAGGGGAGCTGCAAAGCTGCCCACCCGCACCTGTCTGCCATCACACAGGGCAGTCAGGCCAGTGCCCAGGCTGTACAGGGCGTTCCTGCTGTCCAGCCCGCGGCTCTGCAGGTAGCTGGCACCCACAGCCAGCGGCCGGGCCGAGAGGTTCTCCACCGACAGATAGACCAGCGTGCTGTCCAGCTCCGGGGCAGGCGCATAGCCCAGCAGCTCCACTGCCGCCTTGCCGTCCAACAGAGCAGGTTCGCCCTCATAGCAGGGGGCCAGAGCCGCGCCCGAAACACCGGTGAGCAGGGCAGCAGCCAGACTGACTGCGCCGGAACCGGCATATTTCAGGAACGAGCGGCGGGACAGGGATTGTGACATCGGGGATTCCTCCTAACGGGAAAATAAGTTCTCTTTATACAATAGTAAATTCCTGGCTTTCTGTCAAGAGATTTGCCCGGAATTTTACCTGTTCTTCCGCGATTTTACGTGTTTTGGATATTTTCAGGGCGGCGCGGCAAAGATTCTTACTCAAATGCCTCGTTTTCCTCGGCTTCTGCCTGCCCGCGCAGGGTATCGGCGTAACCAAAGGGGACGATGTCGATGGCCTCCACCAGACGGTCGCGCATCCAGAGCTGCACGTCAGTCTGGACGGTATAGCCGCAGCCGGGGTCGGCCATCCACTGTTCCGGGTGGCGGGAGGGCAGCGCGCGCTGGCTCAGCATACTCATGATCACGCCGCCATGGGTCACGCAGGCAGCCTCGGTCACATCCATCCGGATCATATACTCAAACAGCTTGAGCAGGGTCTCGGCGCAGCGGGCGTGGAACTGCTCGGTGGGCTCTGCTCCCTCGGGCACAAAGCCGGAGCCGGGGGTGATCCACTTCTTGAAATCCTCTTCCTTGACCAGCTCCTTCACGGGGCGGTTCTCAAACACGCCAAAGCCCGCTTCCCGCAGGTCGTGCACTGTGAACTGGTGGCCTGCATTGGGGAACAGAATGTTCGCTGTCTCCACAGCGCGCACCAGCGGGGAGGAGAACACCGTGTCCACCTGCGGATACTCGAACCGCTCCTTCAGCTCCTTCAGCTGGGCGCGTCCCTCATCACACAGGGGGATGTCCGTACCGCTGCCGATGTACAGCCCCTGCAGATTACCGGCCGTCATGCCGTGGCGGATGAGATGAAGTTTGAACGTTTTCATGGAAAAACACCTCTATCTGGCAAAGAGTTCCTCTTTGCTGTAAAATTTCGCACCGGCAGTGGGCATCCTGCCCGGGCCGTGCGCCACAAAATATGCGTTGATTGTCTTTAGTTTAGCATAGATATGGTATCCGGGGCAAGCCTTTTGACAAAAATGACGAAAAACGACGAGAATTTCCGTCACTTTTCTTACTTTACTTTTTGTTTTCCACTGTGTATAATCAACATGTTGTAAACCAAAACTCAAAGAAGTTCAATTTCCACTACTGAGGAGTCCAAAATCATGGAATTCAACCGTATCATCAAGCTGCTGCGCAAGGAGCGCGGCATCACCCAGAAGCAGGCCGCGGAGGACCTTGGAGTGTCCCAGGCACTGCTCTCCCACTACGAAAAGGGCATCCGCGAGTGCGGTCTGGACTTTGTTGTCCGGGTAGCGGATTACTATAATGTGTCCTGCGATTATCTGCTGGGCCGCTCGGCTGAGCGCAACGGCATGATGCTGAACGCCGATGACCTGCCCAACCCCGATAAGATGAAGGACAACGTCTACCACGGCAGCGTTCTGCCCACCATGAACAAAAAGCTGATCTCCAACAGCCTGAATGTGCTGTACGCCAAGATCGCCGAGTGCCACAGCAAGGCCCTGACCACCGAGGTCAGCACCTATCTGATGATGGCCGTGGCCAAGATGTTCCGCCTGCTCTATTCCGCCGAACCCCACAACGCCCAGAGCCTGTTCAGCGTGGAGGCCCGCCGCTGGCCCGGCTACTCCGATGCCGTGATGCGGATGAGCGAGAGCAACGTGGAGGACCTGCTGGCCGGTGAGGACCTGAACGGTGCCGAGGGCGTGAAAGACCCCTCCTGCCTTGCCATGACCACTGAGAGCCTGACCCGGGAATACCCGCTGTACACCCCCAGCCTGCTGAATCTGGTCAAGACCAGCGAGACCCATGTGCGCGGCCTGGACCCCAACCAGTGAGCTTCTGTGTGAAACTCCTGTTAATTCTGTGCCCAGGGCCTTGCAATTTCCGGTAAAAAATGCTATAAACGAATCAGCGAAGAAAAAGATTTCTGCCATTGATTAAGGAGGCAAGCTTTATGTCGAACAAGATTTCCCGCCGCACCTTCCTCAAGGTCACCGGTGCTTCTGCCGCTGCTCTGGGCGCTGCTGCTGTGCTGGGCGGCTGCCAGGCCGGCGATAACTCTTCCATCGAGGTCAAGGTCGGCGATAAGATCAGCAACTGGAACAATCTGGCGGTCCAGCTGACCAGCGTCTTTACTCTGGCAAGCGCCCCCGATGCCGAGGGCTATGAGTACATTGCCATGCTGATCACCTCTGCAAACCGTTCCAGCCGCGACACCTTTGCCATCGGCGCACAGAACATTCAGGAGATCGGCGAGGCCTATCCTCTGGATACCCCGGAGCAGATCGCAGCCAACACTGCCGGTTACTTCCACGCTCTGTCCGCTTCCACCACCGACTTCTCCTTCACCTGCGACGGTCAGGCAGCCGAGGGCGGCGCTTATGTCCAGCTGTACGACAGCACCACCGAGAGCTTTACCACGGCCTCTGCCATTCCCCCGCAGGGTGCAGGCTACATTGAGCTGGTCTGCATGGTGCCCACCACCTGGCAGCAGATCGGTGTGACCTACACCCCGACCTTTGTTTCCGGCAAGACTCTGAACTTTACCATCAACGCCTCTGACCTGACCAAAGCCTGATCAAGCAGGACGAAATTTCGTATGATTTGCACGGCGGCGGTGGGAAAATTTCACAAAATATTTGTGAAAACCATTGACATTCGCCCCCGTTTCGCCTATTGTATAGGCAGAGCCTTTTGGCATTTTCGTGCGCTTTGCACATTATAAGGAGGAACGATTATGTCGTTAGCATTTTCTCGCCGCTCTTTCCTGAAATACTCCGCTGTTGCAGCTGTGGCCGTTGCGGGTGCCAGCCTCTTCTCCGGCTGTGAGCCGCAGGGTGATTCCTATAATTTGCTCCAGGAAGGTGCAGGTTCCATGACCATTCTGCAGGTCACTGCAACCATGGGCACTTATAATGAGACTGATAAAAAGTATGTTGCCCCCGAGGTGACTACTTCCACCACCGAGATCACGTTCCCCTTCAAGGTCGAGAATGGCCGTAATAACCCGATTGCCATTAACCCCAACAGCTTTAAAGTTACTGTTGCCAGCAAGGACGGCAAGACTGTGAAAAAGTATCCCGTGTCCCTCGATGGCCAGCTGAGTGATCCCAACCTGAAAAAAGGTGCTTCTGCCAGCGGCACTATTAAGGTTTCTGATTTGTCCGGTCTGGAAGAAGAGGGTACTGTACTGTTGACCTATTGCCCCGACCTGCAGTACAACGAGTATTCTCTGAACTGGAAGCTGACCATCCCTGCCAAGAAGGAAGAGAGCTCTGGCTCTACCACCACCAAGTAATCTCCCCAACGTACATCCCAAGCCGTCCGGGAAAGCCGGGCGGCTTTTTTTGCGCCGTCGCATTGGCAAAGTATCTCAATTTTTCTTTAAATTTTCAGCAATTCTGTATCTTGTGCATACCTGCATTTTCTGATACCATAGGTTCATGGAAAAGAAGGGGAGCGCAGCGGCAGGAGCCGCCGCGCTGTTTGTGTTTCCGCCTGAAAAAGGCCAATGGGCCGTAGTTTGACAGAACAGGAGTGTTGCAGTTATGATCAACATGGTAAAGCTTCCCACCAACAAGAGCAATCTGTTCCTGCGTGTGGCAAAGGGCCATTTCGCAACCAGCCACAGCCACATCAATTACTATATCGATGTCACCACCCAGAAGTCCCGCCTTTCCGAGGCAAAGGCCGTGGCAAAAGAGCTGGTGGCTGCCTACCAGCACAACACCATCGTGGATACTGTCCTCTGCCTGGACGGCACACAGGTCATCGGCACCTGCCTTGCCAACGAGCTGACCAAGGACGGCTTTGCCAACATGAACGCCCACCAGACCATCTATGTCATCACCCCGGAGTACACCACCGGCAGCCAGATCATCCTGCGCGACAATCTGGCCCCCATGGTCAAGGGCAAGCATGTGCTGATCCTGGCTGCTTCCATCACCACCGGCTACACCGTGCAGGCTGCGATCGAGGCGATCAACTACTACGGCGGCACTGTGGCAGGCCTGAGTGCCATCTTCGCCACCGCCACCGAGTGCCTGGGCATCCCGGTCACCTCTATTTTTGACCCCTCCAACCTGCCCGATTATGCCAGCTTCGATTCCCGCGAGTGCCCCATGTGCAAGGCGGGCCAGCATATCGATGCACTGGTCAACAGCTTCGGCTATTCGGCGCTGTAAGCCTCCTTGCCCGATCGTTTCATCCACTTCCCGCAGACACAAAGACCCGGCTGTCATCGGCAGCCGGGTCTTTTTCTTATTCTGCTTTTTTCGGGAACACAAACGGGTCGTGCAGGTAGACCAGCACGAGGTACGCCGCCATAAAGCACCAGATGATGGGCTCACAGAGGATGACGGCGTTATAGGCAAACTTCGGGATGAAGAAGAGCACGAATACCACCTTGCCCACCAGCTCGATGACACTGGAGAAGAGGGGCAGGACCTTCTGCCCCAGGCTCTGCAGGGCATAGCGGGTGGCCAGCAGAACACCCAGCACCGCGTAGAAGGGCGCGTTCCAGAGCAGATACCGTGCGCCGTTTTCCAGAACCACAGGCTCGCTGGAGCCGGAGATGAGCCGCACCATCCACTCCGCGCCCAGCTGCATCAGAAAGATTGCCAGCACGGCCACTGCCACGCTGTACAGGGCGATCTCCTTCATGCCCTTGCGGACACGCTCCGGCTGGTTTGCGCCGCGGTTCTGGGAAACAAACGTGGAGCATGCCGATGCCATGGCCATGACCGGCATGGTGGTAAAGGAGAACAGCTTCCGGGCGGCGGTGTGACCGGCGATGACCAGCGTGCCCAGCCCGTTGATGCCGTACTGCAGCACCACCGAGCCCGCCGAGACGATGCTGCTCATCAGGCCCATGGAGATGCTCTGGCTGAACAACTCCCAGTAAAGGTGGCTGCCCACCCTGAAATGCTGCTTTTCCGGAAGCAGGATCTTCACTCTGAGGAAGATGTACAGGATGCAGAGCACCACCGAAACGCCCTGTGAGATGACCGTTGCCACAGCCGCTCCCTGCACCCCCATGCCCAGCCTTGCAATGAACAGGAGATCCAGCACCACATTCAGGCCCGAGGAGATGAGCAGGAACACCAGCGGCATCACGCTGTTGCCAATGGCGCGCAGCAAGCCCGCGCAGAGGTTATAGGCGAACATGACCAGCACGCCCAGGTCGATGGTCAAAATGTAGCGGTACGCATCGTCCAGGATCTCCGCCGGGGTGTCCAGCATGAGGAGCAGCGGGTGCAGGCCCAGCGCACCTGCCAGCGTAATGCAGAGGGAAGCCACCAGACCGATGACCAGTGAGCCTGCCACGGTCTTTTTGAGCAGATCGTGATCCTGCGCCCCGTAGGAGCGCGCTGCAACGATTGCAAGGCCGTTGCCGATACCGAGGCCAAAACCGACCAGAAGCTCGTAGATCGAGCCGCAGGAGCCAATGGCGGCAAGGGCGGTATCGCCCAGCACATTGCCCACGATCATGGTGTCCACGGTGTTATAGAGCTGCTGGAACAGGCTGGAGATGAAGATGGGCAGCATGAACAGCAGCAGGTTTTTGAAAATGGGCCCGTGCATCAGGTCCACATTCATGCTGAAGGGGGATTTTTTCGCAGTTTGGGTCATAAGGTTCCTCACAGTTTACGGAAAACAACCCTCCCCGGCATTGCACAGCAAAAACGGAGAGGGTTGTGCTTTATTTTTCTTTTACAGCTCCTGGGTCTCAAAGCCGTGGCCGGTCAGCACCTCCACGCTGGTGAAACCAGCTGCCTTGATGGCGGCGGCAGCTTCCTCAAAGCCGAAGGTCAGGCTGGAAACATCGTGGGAGTCGGAGGTGATGATGACCTTGCCGCCCATCTTGTTCCACTCCTCCAGCATCCATGCACTGGGGTAGAAGTCCTTGCGGTAGCCGCGGTAAACGCCGCCGGTGTTCACTTCCAGCAGGCAGTTGTGCTCTTTGGCTGCGCTCAGGGCCTTGAGGGCAGCGGCCCGGTAGCGGGGAGCCTCTTCATCAAAGAACTCACCCTCGCCGTTCAGCTTCTTGATGAGGTCGATGTGGGCCAGAATGTCCGGTCCCTTGGCGGCAACCTTCTCCACCTCTGCAAAGTAGGCCTCCACCGCGGCCAGCGGGTCACCGTCGAAATCATCAAAGATGCAGTCGTGCAGATCCTGCGGGCGGAAGTCGATCTCGTAGTACTTGCCGGTGTTCTTGCCGTACAGGTGATGGGCCGCACCGATCCAGTAATCGTAGTTCTCGGGCTTGTCCTCGCTCAGGCTGTCCCACTCGATGCCGCAGAGGATGTCCACCTTGCCCTTGTACTCTGCCTTGAGCTTTGCAATGGTGGCCTTGTACTGGGCGGTGCGGCTGGGGCTCATGCAGTACTCACGGTCCCGCTGCGTATAGCTATGGCCGGAGAAGCCCAGGGTCGTCAGGCCCTGTGCACAGGCGGCACTGGCCATTTCCTGCAAGGTATTTCTGCCATCGCACATCGTCGAGTGGCAATGAACACTGGACTTCCTATAATCTGCCATAACTAAATCACTGCATCCTTTCCTGTTTGACCTTGTGGTCAATGACGTGTCGTTTTTCCAGCTCACGGGTGATCTCTTCCACCGTGATGCCCGCCTGCACCATCAGCACCAGCACATGGTATGCCAGGTCGCTGATCTCATAGATGGTCTCGGCCTTGTCCTCTTTTTCTCCCGCAATGATGACCTCGGTGCACTCCTCGCCCACCTTTTTCAGGATCTTCTCCTTGCCCTTCTCGAACAGGTAGGTGGTGTAGCTGCCTTCCTGGGGATGATCCCTGCGGCCCTGGATGAGTTCGTAAAGCCCCTGCCAGCTGAACTGCTTGAGCTCCGGCGAGACATACACTTCATTGAAGAAGCAGCTCTCGGCACCGGTATGGCAGGCAGGGCCGTCCTTGACCACCTCCACCACCAGTGCGTCCTTGTCGCAGTCTGCGGTGATGGACACCACATGCTGGACATTGCCGCTGGTATCGCCCTTGCGCCAGATCTCCTGACGGCTCCGGCTCCAGAACACCGTACGCCCCTCGGCAATGGTCAGTGCCAGCGTCTCGGCGTTCATGTAGGCAAGGGTGAGCACCTCTTTGGTGTAGTGATCCTGCACGATGGCAGGAATGAGGCCCTTTTCATCAAATTTCAGTTCCATGGTCCATACTCCCTCCCCAAAGGGGATACTTACAGTTTATCCTAAAGTTGCCCGAAACGCAAGAGCTTACAGCCGCATTTCGACACCATTTTCATTCAGATAGGTTTTCAGGTCGTGGATGGTCAGCAGTTTCTGGTGGAAAATGCCCGCCGCAAGGCCAGCGTCGATGCCCTTGTGGTGGAACAGCTCAAGGAAATCTTCCTTTTTGCCCGCGCCGCCGCTGGCGATGATGGGCACGTTCACCCGGGCAGCGACCGCGTCCAGCATCTCGAGATCGAAGCCGGTGCGGACACCATCGGTGTCAATGCTGTTCAGGCAGATCTCCCCCGCGCCATGCGCCACGCACCAGCTGATCCAGTCCAGCGCGTCCCGACCGGTATCCTCGCGCCCACCCTTGGCGAACACCCGGAACTGGCCGTTCACCCGCTTCACGTCCGCCGAGAGCACCACGCACTGATCGCCGTATTTCTGGGCCGCCGCCGGGATGAGGCTGGGGTCCCGCAGAGCGCCCGAGTTGACGCTGACCTTATCGGCACCGCATTTCAGCACCCGGTCAAAGTCCTCCAGCGTGTTGATGCCGCCGCCTACGGTCAGCGGGATGAAGATCTCACTGGCCACCCGGGTCAGGATATCGGTGAACAGAGCACGGCCCTCAAAGCTGGCGGTGATATCGTAGAACACCAGCTCGTCGGCACCGGCAGCGTTGTACATCCGGGCCATCTCCACCGGGTCGGCCACATCCCGGATGCCCTCAAAATTCGTGCCCTTGACCACCCGGCCATTCCGGACATCCAGACAGGGAATGATGCGTTTTGTGATCATTTTCGTTCCCCTCCGTTTAATTCTGCACCAGTTCTACACAACGTTTCAGATCCAGTGCCCCGGTATACAGGCTCTTGCCCAGGATCGCGGCAGCGGTGCCCATCTTTTTCAGTTCCAGCAGCTCGGCCTCCGACGAGATGCCGCCGCTGGCCGTAAAGGCCACGCCCGGCACCTCTGCCGCCAGCTGGCGGTACAGCGCCAGATTCGTGCCCTGCATGGCACCATCACAGGCAATGTCGGTGTAGATGATGGCCGTACACCCGGCATCTGCCAGCCGCCTGCAGAAGTCCACGCCCTTTTCGGCGCTGACCTCCTTCCACCCATGGATGGCAACAAATCCATCTTTGGCATCCACTCCCACGGCGATCCGCTCGCCGTAGCGTTTCAGCATCCGGGCCGTGAAATCAAAATCCGTCACGGCCACGCTGCCCAGGATGCAGCGATCCACGCCCAGAGAAAGGTATTTTTCAATGCGCTCCTCCGTGCGGATGCCGCCGCCCACCTCGATGTACAAGCCGCCCTGCTCTGCCAGCGCGGCAATGGATCCGTAGTTGGAAAGGGTGCCGTCCTTTGCGCCGTCCAGATCCACAACGTGGAGATACCTGGCCCCGGCCTCCACAAACTGCCGGGCCTGTGCACAGGGGTCCTCCCCGTAAACAGTCATACGGTCATAATCTCCCTGCGTCAGGCGGACAACTTTGCCGCCTCGCAGGTCAATGGCTGGGAATAGATTCATAGTTTCTCCTTTAGCGGCCTTACCCTCTCCGTCTTTGCTTCGCAAAACCGTCAGGCTTTGACTGAGAGGGCGAGCCAGTTTACAATTCTGCAAACGCCTTCAAGATCCGCAGCCCCGTCTCCCCGCTCTTTTCGGGGTGGAACTGGGTGCCGTACACCCTGCCCGCCCTGACCACGCCGGTCACGGGGATGGAGTAATCGCTGACAGCAAGTGTACTCTCGGTACAATTTTTGCCGTAGTAGCTGTGGACGTAATAGACATACTCACCCTCACGGATGTATCGGAAAAGCGGGTCATCCCGTACGATGTGCAGGGCATTCCAGCCGATCTGCGGCACCTTGAGGGTTTTGTCTTTCAGGTCAGGCTCCAGCGGGCAGACCTCGCCTTTGACAAAGCCCAGGCCCTCATGCTCGCCGTACTCATAGCTTTTTTCAAAGAGCAGCTGCATTCCCAGGCAGATGCCCAGCAGGGGCTTTTGCGCCGCCTGCTCCCGGATGACCGGCACCAGACCGGTGGCCGAGAGCTTGTCCATGGCATCGCCAAAGGCCCCCACCCCCGGCAGGATGAGCCGGTCGGCCTTGCGGATGGTCTGTGCATCGGCGGTCACAACAGCCTCCAGCCCCAGATGCGTCAGGCTGGAGCGCAGGCTGAACAGGTTGCCCACGCCGTAATCGATGATCGCGATCATACCAGCAGTCCTTTCGTGGAGGGGATCTCATCCCGGTGGGCGGCATCAACAGCGACTGCCGCAGCCAGCGCGCGGCCTGCCCCCTTGAAGCAGGCTTCGAGGATGTGGTGGGTATTTTCCCCTGCAAATTGTACAAAGTGGAGCGTAGCGGGCACATTGCGGGCAAAGCCCAGCCAGAACTCCGAGGCGCATTCCACATCGAAATCGCCCACCTTTTCGGTCTTGCAGTGGACATCCCAGTTCAGGGTGCACCGGCCCGAAAGGTCTACCGCGCAGAGCACCAGCGCCTCATCCATGGGCAGGTAGAAGCTGCCATACCGCCGGATGCCCCGCATCTCGCCCAGCGCCCGGGCAAAGGCCTGCCCCAGTGCAATGCCGATATCCTCAGCCGTGTGGTGGTAATCCACCTCCACATCCCCGTGGCAGGTGAGCACCAGGTCAAACCGGCCATGGCGGGCAAACAGCTCCAGCATGTGGTTCAGGAACCCACAGCCGGTGTCCACCTCATAGCGTCCCGCACCGTCCAGATTCAGGGTCAGCTCGATCTGGGTCTCGTTGGTGTTGCGTTCCAGTGTCACTTCCCGCATGGGTCATTCCTCCATTATTTTGTCAAGGGTGTTCAGGAAGATCTGCATCTGCTTCGGCGTGCCGATCGTGATGCGCAGCCAGTTTTCAATGCGTGGGGCATCAAAGTGGCGCACCAGAACGCCCTTTTTCTTCAACTTTCGGTACAATTCGCCGCCGTTTTTCTTTTGGGTAGAGGCAAACAGGAAGTTGGAGCGGCTGTCCAGCACCGCAAAGCCCCGGGCTTCCAGCTGCTCTTTTGTCCATGCGCGGGTGTCCACGATGGCGGCACGGGTCTTTTCAAAATAAACGGTATCTTCCAGCGCGGCCTGCCCTGCTTTCAAGGTCAGGCGGTTGATGTTATAGGGGTTCAGGCTGAACTTGACCCGGTTCAGATCCGCGATGAGGCTGGCGCTGCCCATGGCAAGGCCCAGCCGCGCACCGGCCAGCTGGCGGGATTTCGAGAAGGTCTGCACCACCAGCAGGTTGTCGTACCGGTCAATGAGCGGCACGCAGCTCTCGCCGCCAAAGTCCACATAGGCCTCATCCACAATGACCACATTGTCAGGGTTCGCTTTCAGGATGCCCTCGATGGCACTGCGGGGCAGGGCCAAGCCGGTGGGGGCGTTGGGGTTTGCGATGACGATGGTCTCGTTCAGGCCGTAGTAATCGGCGGGGTCAAGGGTGAAATCCTCCTTCAGCGGAATGATATGGCTGGGGATATGCATCAGCCCGCACCAGACGCTGTAGCAGCCGTAGGTGATGTCGGCATAGGCCAGCGGGTGGGTCTCATCGCAGAAGGCCCGCAGGGCGAAGAAGAGGTTCTCGTCACTGCCGTTGCCGGGCATGATCTGATCCGGCTGCAGGCCAAAGTGCGCCGCCGCCGTTTTCAGCAGGTCGGTGCAGGCGGGGTCGGAGTAGAGACGGAGCTTTTCCACCTCATGCTCGCTCACCGCCGCCACCACCGCCGGGCTGGGCAGATAGGGGCTTTCGTTGGTGTTCAGCTTGATGTATTGCTGGTCCTGCGGCTGCTCCCCCGGGGTGTAGGGGGTGACTGTTTCAAGTTTCGGAGAGAGATATTTACTCATAGCAATTTCCTCACTGTCAGCGTCCTCGCCCTCTCAGGCGCTTCGCGCCAGCTCCCCCAAAGGGGGAGCCTCTGGCGGTTTTCCGTAACCTTGCGGGAAATTGCCAAAGCCTCTCCCTTTGGGAGAGGTGGCATTGCAAAGCAATGACGGAGAGGGCGAGCCGCCTTTAGTCCTCTTCATATCTTATCGTCACACTCTTCGCATGGGCGTGCAGGCCCTCGCGCTCGGCAAAATCGGCAATGCGGGGTGCCACCTCGCCCAGCGCCTCGCGGGTGTAGTAGAGAAAGCTGGACTTCTTCACAAAGTCGTCCACACCCAGCGGGCTGGAGAAGCGGGCCGTGCCGCTGGTGGGCAGGGTGTGGTTGGGGCCTGCAAAGTAATCCCCCAGGGCCTCGGGCACATTGCGGCCCAGGAAGATGCTGCCCGCGTTTTTGATCTCGTTCAGCACCCCGAAGGGGTCCTCCACGCAGACCTCCAGATGCTCCGGCGCAATGATGTTGCAGGCCTCAATGGCCTTGTGCAGGTCGGTGCAGACGATGATTTTTCCGTTGTCGTCCACGCTGGCGCGGGCAATGGCGGCACGGGGCAGCTGGGGGATCTGCACCTCCAGCTCTGCCTGCACGGCCCTGGCCAGCGCCGGACTGTCGGTGACAAGAACAGGGCTGGCCAGCTTGTCGTGCTCGGCCTGGCTCAGCAGGTCTGCCGCCACCCAGGCGGGGTTGCAGCCGCCGTCGGCCAGCACCAGGATCTCGCTGGGGCCGGCGATCATATCAATGCCCACCTTGCCGAACACCTTCCGCTTGGCGGTGGCAACGTAGATGTTGCCGGGGCCGACGATCTTGTCCACCGCCGGGATGGTCTGGGTGCCGTAGGCCAGCGCGGCCACGGCCTGTGCACCGCCGGTCTTGAAGATCTTGGTCACACCGGCGGTGGCGGCGGCGGCAAGGATGACCGGATTCACCCTGCCGTCCTTTCCGGCGGGAGTGGTCATCACGATCTCCGACACGCCCGCGACCCTGGCCGGGATGACATCCATCAGCACGGTGGAGGGATAGGCCGCCGTGCCGCCGGGCACATATACGCCCGCCTTCTCAATGGGGGTATATTTCTGGCCCAGCACGATGCCGGGCTTCTCGTTGATCACGAAGTTCTTGTGCACCTGCTGGCGGTGGAAGCTCTCAATGTTGGCGGCAGCCTCCCGCAGGGTCTCAAGGAAATAGGGGTCCATATTGGCAAAGGCCTCATCGATCTCCGCCTGCGTCACCTGCAGGTCGTCGATCTTTGCCCCGTCAAATTTCAGCGCGTACTCCTTCAGCGCCTCATCGCCCCGGGCGCGGACCTCGGCAATGATGCCGTCCACCACATCCTCCACGTTTTTCTCCGCGCGGATGTCCCGGTTCAGGATCTCCTCGGGCCTGAGCTCATCAAAATTATACAGCTTGATCATTTTGTTTCCTCCTGCAAGGTCTTGCGCAGCGCTTCCAGCATGGCATCCATCTCGTTGTGCTTGAACTGGTAGCTGGCCTTATTGGCAATGAACCGGGCCGAGATGGGCATGAACTCGGTGACCACCCGCAGACCGTTCTCCCGCAGGGTGGTGCCGGTCTCCACGATATCCACAATGACATCGGAAAGGCCCAGAATGGGGGCCAGCTCAATGGAGCCGTTCAGCTTGATGATATCGATATCCCGCCCGATGGACGCATAGTAGCTCTTTGCAATGTTGACGAATTTGGTCGCCACCCGCACCGGGCGGCTGGGGTCATCCTTGTAATCCGCCGGGGCAGCCACGCACATCCGGCACCTGCCAAGGCCGGTATCCAGCAGCTCGTAGACATCGGCAGAGGCTTCGGTGAGGATATCCTTGCCCACGATGCCCACATCTGCCGCGCCGTGCTCAACGTAGATGGCCACATCGCTGGGCTTGACAAGGAAGTAGCGGATGCCCGCCGCAGGGTTCTCCACCACCAGCTTTCGGGTGGCGTTGTAGTCCTCGGTGCAGCCGTAGCCGATGCGGGCCAGCAGGTCATACATCTTGTCGCCCAGACGGCCCTTGGGCAGGGCCACATTCAGCATGACCCGGTCCGTGCTGTTCCTCTGCACCGGCGGGGTGGGGGCGCTCAGGCGGTCCAGCTCGTCCAGATAGACCGCAAAGCCGATGGCCCCGGCCCCGGGGGTGAACTTCTGCATCAGCAGGTCATAGCGGCCGCCCTTGAGCAGGGGCCGCGGCAGGCCCTGCAGGTAGCCCTGAAAGACCAGCCCGTTGTAGTATTCCATCTCACCGGCAAGGCTCAGGTCAAGGCGGACCGCCCCGCCGGAGGCCTCCAGCGTTTTGGCCAGTGCCCGCAGCTCAGCGGCGGCGGCGCGCATCCGGTCGTTGCGGCAGGCGCTCTCTGCCTTTGCCAGCGTCTCCTCGCAGCTGCCGGAAAGCTCCAGCAGGCCGGTCAGGGCATCGGCCCCGGCGGCATCCAGCCCGGCGGCCTGCGCGGCGCGGCGCAGGTCGTGCGCATTCTTTTCCCGCAGCTTTTCCAGCAGGCCGGGGCGGGCATTCTCCGGCACGCCCAGTGCGTCGAACAGGCCGAACAGATAGCCCATGTGGCTGACTTCCAGCACCCACGCGGCCCCCAGCTGGGCCAGGCTCTGCGCTGCCAGCCGGACCGCCTGCTGCACCTGTGCTTCCCCCACCGCGCCCAGCATCTCAAGGCCCATCTGGGAGATCTCCTGGAAGGTGTGGCTCTCTGCCGAGGGGCGGTAGACGTTCTCATGGTAATAATACCGCAGGGTCTCGCCGGGGGCGGGCTGGGCCGTCTTGGCGATAGACAGGGTCACGTCCGGCTTGAGCGCCAGCAGACGGCCATCCAGGTCGGTGAAGGTGATGACCTGCTCCGAGGACAAAAAGCTCCGGTTCTCCTGATAAAGCCCGTACTCCTCAAAGCGGCCCATGTGATATTTGCGGCAGCCCGCCGCCTCATACAGCGCCCGCAGCGCAAAGGAGGCCCGCTCCTTGGGCTGCAAACTGTCCAGACTGAATTCCATCTCGATCTCCTCGTTCCCTCTCTGCGTATTTCCCACTTCTTTTGTTTATTTTACTTTATCAAGATAAAGTTGTAAAGCGCGAAAGTGACGGCTTTTCAGCCCTATCTTACCGTTTTTCTGTGCGTTTGTACAGAAAGGCGAAATCATTTCACCCCAGCGCCAAAACAGATGATGGAGAGCGAAAACCGGGGATGCAAAAAGGCCGCCGCCCATTGGAAAACAGGCAGCGGCCATACAGCTCGATTTTTTTCTTTTAGCCCAGCAGAGCCAGCACACCGGCCTTGGGGCGGGCACCCACAGCCTGATTGACCAGCTTGCCGTCGCGGAACACCAGCAGGGTGGGGATGCTCATCACGCCGAACTGGGAGGCCAGCTCGGGCTGTTCATCCACATTGACCTTGCCCACCTTGACATCGGTGCGCTCCTCGGCCACCTCGTCCACGATGGGGCTCAGCATCCGGCAGGGGCCGCACCAGGTGGCCCAGAAGTCCAGCAGAACAGGCTTTGTGCTGTGCAGCACCTCTGCCTCAAAGTTTTCTTTGGTAATGGTAACAACAGCCATATCGGTTTCCTCCATTTTTTTATCCGCACCCTCTGCGGGGGCGGTCAGTTCCCTCAAAAGAAGGAGTGATTCTTACTTATGGCTCTAGTATACCCCAAACGACAGGATTTTTCCAGAAACAATCTGTGAACAAAAAAGGCGGCGGCCCGCCCGCTTGGGGAGAGCCGCCGTCCTGTGTTGTTCTTTGGAGTTCTCCGGGCTGTCTGGTCAGAACGATCAGGCCGTGACCCAGGCGATCGCGGTAACGGGCCACCAGCCGGTCAGGTTCAGAGCGGTGTAAACGCCAACGATCGCATTGCCGATGGACTTACCCATGTAATCGGCAGCGGCATTGATGCCCTTTGCTGCCAGATCGGTGATATTCTCGCCGTTCTTCTTGTTGTTCTTGATCCAGGTACGGGTCTGATCCAGACCCCAGATCAGGTTTGCAACAGAAATGACTGCGCCGATCGTCCAACCCACAGCAAACGGAGCAGTAAAACCGTCGCCGCCGCTGGTATAGGTCATTTCTTCTTCGTTCATCACGTTGTAGTTCGCGGGCAGCATGAGCTTCTTTTCCATAATAATACTCCTTTACAAAAGCATTTATTGCACGGTGCAACATACACCGCAGGTTACAGAAAACAGACCCGGTATCCCACTATCCTGGCTTACAGGATCAGCAGAACAGCGCTCAGGGGAGCCAGAGCCACCACCATGGTGCTGGAAACGGCATCCCGGACAAAGTTGGCTGCGGACTTGGACATATCCTCGCCGACGGCATCTGCGGCACGGCCCAGAACGGTGAAGAGGTTGCCCTCACGGTTGCTCTTCTTGTTCAGCCAGTCCTTGGAAACGGAAATACCCCAGATATAGCTGGCACCCAGCACCACAGCACCCACGACCGTAGCGGCAGTGGATGCAAAGCCGCCGAGATCGGAACCGCCCTGGGTATAGGTCATTTCTTCTTCGGAAAGCACTGCGTATTCAGCAGGCAGATTCATGTTCTTGTTCATAGGTCTCATACTCCTTTTTTGAGCAGCTTGAACCGATGGTGTTCTTTCCCAATTTACCATCCGGTTTCCAGCCTTATATTACTACATCACACAGTCTCATGCAATGGATTTTGTGAAAAACCATCAAAAATCGGAAAGTCGCATGAAAAAACAAACGAAAGTTTGGTGAAAAGCACTGCAATAATTTTCCACTCAGCCTGCCACGCCCGCGCGGTAGAGATACGGATCGGTGGTGAAGCTGGCATAGCTGTACAGCACAAGGATCTGGTCGTAGTCGTTGGCCGCAATGAGCTGGTCCAGCCCATAGTTATAGTTGCGGAAATCCACCACGTCGATGGCCGCATAGTTGGCTGTCAGGTAGGGCACAAAGCTGTTGGCATAGCTGTCCTTGATGACCAGGATCTTTCCCTCGCCGTCACCCTCCACCCGGCTCAGGCCGTTGTTGCCGTGCAGGAACATGGCGTACTTATCATACACCTCCAGCTTATCCAGATCGTACAGGCCGGTGGTGGTGCCCTCGGTGGGCTGGCCCGGGCCGGTGACATTCCAGACCGTCAGGCTGTTCTGCAGGTCGTACCAGGTAATGGTGTCGGGTTCGGCATTCCAGGTGCGGGTCTTGGAGTAGTGGGTGCCGTAGAAATCTTCACAGGTCTCGGCCGTGTGGGCATTCCGGTCGAAGGGAGTCAGGCCCAGCGTCTCACAGAACTGCTGGTAGGCGTAGTAGGCCCCCAGCGTCGTCCAGTGGTGGTCGGTGCGGTAGTAGAGGTATTCCCCTTTGTGCTCCGTCAGGGCGGGCAGGACATCAATGAACCGCCCGTAGGCCTCCCCCTGTGCGGCAACGCCTTCCAGAATGCCCTTCTCATCGATCTGGGGTGCCCCCGCCGGGATATTCTCAGGGTAGACCACCGAGGCCGACGGCACCAGCATGAGGTTCACCCTGCCCGGGTAGCGCTGGGCAAGGCTCTGGACGGCGGCAAGGTTCTTGGCCATCCCCTTTTCCTCATTTTTCAGGATGCTGTAATGCCGGGCGAACATCATGTGCTCCCGGCCCAGCAGGATGCCGCCGCTCTGGGTCTTTTGGAAGAGGGTGGTCTCCGCCGCGCTCTGCAGGCTGATCCACTGGTCGCGGCCAAACACCTGATCCTTGACGTATCGGGTGTAGCTGGTGAAGTAGTTGTTCAGCCCGTCGGCGGAAACAGCGGTCAGCCTGGGCCGCTGGGTCAGGGTGGTGTTTTCCAGTTCACTGTACGCGCGGTCGGGCGTGGCCATATCCAGCACGAACAGCCCGATAAAGAACAGCCCGAAGGCCACCAGTACCGGATACCGGAACAGAGAGGGAGTTTTCTTTGTATGCTTGTCCATTCAGATTCCCTCCTCAGAAGTTGAAATACAGGAACGGGCTGTTGGTGCTGCCCACCACATACGCCGTGGAGAGCACCAGCAGCACCAGCACCGCAGCCACACGGGTCACGGTGTGCTTGCGCAGGGCGTTCCAGAGCTTCTCAATGAGCGGGGTGCAGCACAGGATGCTGACCGCCAGCAGCACGCCGTAGTTGCGCAGGAAGTAGACCGGAGACGCACCGCCCGAGGGGAGGAAGAGCTTGCGGAACAGCAGCCCGAAGCCCACCCCGGCCTCATTGCCCACGAACATGGCCCAGCCCACCACCACAAGGAACATGGTGTAGATGTGGGGCCAGATCCTGCCTTTTTCCAGATACTTGAGCAGGAACAGCTTTTCAAGGGCCAGCAAAACAAAGTAGTACAGGCCCCAGCAGATAAAGTTCCAGTCTGCACCGTGCCAGATGCCGGTGAGCAGCTCTACCACGAACAGGTTGAAGATCTGCCGCTTCAGGCCCTTGCGGTTGCCGCCCAGCGGGATATAGACATACTCGCGGAACCAGCCGGAAAGGGTCATGTGCCAGCGCCGCCAGAACTCGGTGATGGAACGGGAGATATAGGGGAAGTTGAAGTTCTGGGGGAAATCAAAGCCCAGCATCTTGCCCATGCCGATGGCCATCAGGGAGTAACCGGAAAAATCAAAGTAGAGCTGGAGCGAATAGGCGATGACACCCAGCCAGACCAGCGGCGTGGACGCATTGGCAAGGCCCACAAAGGTGGTGGAAGGGTTGTCGGCAATGCCGATGATGTCTGTCCAGAGTGCGCCGACGGCATCCGCCAGCAGAACCTTTTTTGCCAGACCGAAGGTGAACAGGGTCATGCCTTCCTCGATCTGCTGCAAGCTGTAACGATGCTTGTAAACGTGCAGCTGGGCCGAGACATCCCGATACTTGACGATGGGGCCCGCAATGAGCTGGGGGAACATGACAACATAAGCGCCGAAGTCGATGATGTTGTGCTCAGTCTTTACCTCCCGGCGGTAGACATCAATGGTGTAGGAAAGGGTCTGGAAGGTATAAAAGCTGATGCCCAGCGGCAGGACGCTGATGCCCTGAATGGCCGCAAAACCGGTGCCCAGCAGGCTGTTGACGCTGCGCAGGACAAAGTTTGCGTACTTGAAGTAGAACAGCATCCCCAGGCTGGCTGCAAGGGCGACCAGCAGCAGCACCTTGCGCACGCCGGGCTTTGCGTCAAACGCTTCCAGCCCCAGGCCGCAGAGATAGTTGATGAGGATCAGGGCCAGCATGACCGGGAAGAACCGGACCTCCCCCCAGCAGTAGAACACCAGGCTGCACACAAAGAGCACCGTATTCTTGAGCTTTGCGGGCGCAAGGTAATACAGCGCCAGCGTGATGGGAAGAAACCGGAACAAAAAGATGATGGTGCTGAAAACCAAGGCTTCGACCTCCTTCAAAAAAAGAGCTGCTGCAAATGCCCTCTCATACTCGCTGCGCTCGTCAGCTCTCCCTTTGGGAGAGGCGGCAGTGCGGAGCATTGACGGAGAGGGCCTGCAGCAGCCCCATTCGGTTTTATTTTACTCTCCCAGTGCGCTGTCCACCGCGCTGTCCAGATCGGCAGTGCACTCGTTGGAAGCGATGACCATGACCACGGTGTTGTCCTTGAAGGCGATCACGGCGTTCTCCACATTTTCCTGGGCCTGTGCGAACTCAGCGTAGTTGCCGTAGAAAGCCACCTGATCCTGCTGGTAAGCGGTCAGCTGGTTTGCAACCTCTTCAGCCTTGCCGTCAGCAGCTTCCACGACCAGCACCATGCCGGCATCGCCGTTGTCGTTGCTCTTCACGCCCTTGTAGCTCACCACATCCTCAGCGGGCAGGTTGAAATCGTACTCAATGTTCATGGCAGCGATCTCAAACTGGTTGGAGATGGGGTTGGCGTTCAGCAGGGTCTCGAACGGTGCGTTCAGGGCATCGGTGCTGTTGTCCTCGCCCAGCGGGATGCTGGAAGCCTGGCTCAGCACAGTGGAGGCAGGCTCAGAGGACGCGGCAGAAGAAGCGGTAGAACCGGAAGAAGAACCGCAGCCGGCCAGCAGAGCACAGCTCAGGGCCAGAGAACCAGCGGTCAGAATGATTTTAGCACGAAGTTTCATGGATTATTCCCTCTTTTATCTGTTTTACACCGGTTCGCCCACGCGGAAGAGTTTCCGACAACGAACCATTGTTATCTTACCATATCAAAGCCCGAATTGCAAACGGCAGGCAGAAGATTTTACGGTTTCTTCACCAGCGCTTTGCCGCTCAGCCCGCGATCTGCTGCAGGGCGGCGATATAGTCCTCAAAGCACAGGCCGCTGGCGTTGATCTTCGCGGCGTTTTCCACGCCCACATAGCGCCAGTGCCAGGGCTCATAGGTGATCTCGGTCTTCTCCTCGGCCCCCTTGGGGTAGCGCAGGATGAACCCGTACTCCCCGGCGTGCTGGCAGAGCCAGCGGAAAGCAGCCGTGTTCTCAAAGCCCTCGTCCAGGCCGGTGTGCTCGGGGCTGTTCAGGTCTGCGGCCAGGCCGCAGTTGTGCTCGGAGTAGCCCGGCGGGTTGACAACAGCGGCGGCCATCTCCTTCGCCTTGGCATCGTCATAGCCCTGCTGCTTATAATAGTTGGTCTTTTTCTCGTAGAGATTGGTCTGGTAGGACACACTGCGGTAGCCGCTCTGCATCCAGACGGTCACATTTTCCGCAGCAGCGGCCTTCTGCAGCTCCAGAAAGGCATTGCAGGCCACGGTCTGCAGGGTCTTGTTCACTGCGGTCTTGGAACCGCACTCAGCGGTCTCAAAGGTGTAGTTCTCCGGCATCTTATTGGTGTGGTTCACAAGGATCATCAGCGGGTCGGCCAGCATGGCCTTCGCCTCGGCGGCGGTCAGGCCCAGCAGGTTGTCCCGGCTCTCCACGCTCTCAGAGGCGGCTCCGCTCACGGCGCTGCTCTCCACCTTGCTGCCTGGCGCAGCCGACGGCAGGCTGCCGGCCGCACTATTGGCGGCGCTCCCTGCGGCATCTGCCGTGGGTACCGGGGCCTTGCGGCGGGAAAGCAGGAAGGACACACCGCCCACGGCCACGCAGACCACAAGGGTCAGCCCGGCGATGCGGCGGATGGCGCGGTTGCGTCGCCTCCGCCGGATCTCTGCCCGGGTCAGGCGGCGGCGGTGGATGGGTTGCTGCTGATTCATAAGAGACCTTCTTTCTCGGTTCGTTTTCTGTATATTATGTTTCTCCGGGGGCATCCTAAACCCGAGGTGACAGCCATGAAGATGACAGCGGAAGAATACGCGCGGCGGGTGAAACAGGTCGGCCCCCGCTCCCCTCTAGGCTCCGACTGCCTGTGGGCCTTCTGCGTGGGCGGCGGCATCTGCCTGCTGGGCGAGGTGCTGCGCGGGTGGTATCTTGGTATGGGGCTGGATGCCGAGCTTGCCGGCACCCTGACCAGCTGCACCCTCATCGTGCTGTCGGCCCTGCTGACCACGCTGGGGCTCTACCAGAAGCTTGCCGCCAGAGCCGGTGCAGGCTCGCTGGTGCCCATCACGGGCTTTGCCAACGCCGTGGTCAGCGCCGCCATCGAGTTCAAGCCCGAGGGCCGGGTCTGCGGCACCGGAGCCAAGATGTTCACCATTGCAGGGCCGGTCATCGTGTACGGCACGCTGGCCGCCGTGGTCTACGGCGGGGTGCTCTGGCTGCTGGGCGGCTGACCGCTCTGTCTACAATACGCCTGCCGGGATGCAAAAATTGCAGTTTCCCGGCAAAGCGGATGGAGCAGAATATCGCACGAGCGCTATTATAGCACAAATTCCAAAGAAAAACAGCCCTGAAAGGGGGATTTTTTCATGGCGACCCGCCGGGGTGACACCCTGATCTTCCCAAAACCGCCTGTCATCGCCGCACACGCCTGCATCGGCGGCAAAAAGGAGGGCGAAAGCCCGCTGGCGGCAGAGTTCGATGAGCTGCACAGCGACAACCGCTTCGGGCAGGCCAGCTGGGAGGCCGCTGAAACGCAGCTGCAATTACAGACGGCGCGGCTCTGCCTGAAAAAAGCCCACGCCACCGAAAAGGATGTGAGCCTCCTGCTGGCCGGAGACCTGCAGGCCCAGTGCACAGCCTCGGGCTATGCGGCCCGGGCGCTGGGCCTGCCCTTTGCGGGGCTGTTCGGGGCCTGCAGCACCATGGCCGAGGCGCTGGGCGTTGGGGCCTGCCTGTGCAGCGCCGGAATGGCAGACGGCCTGCTGGCCATGACCTCCAGCCACTTCTGCACCGCCGAGCGGCAGTTCCGCACCCCGCTTTCCTACGGAGCCGTGCGCACCCCCACCGCCCAATGGACTGCCACGGCGGCAGGGGCCTGCCTGCTCCGCCCCGCCGGGCAGGGGGTTGGCATCCGGGCCGTGACCTTTGGCCGGGTGCAGGATCTGGGCATCCGGGACATCAACAACATGGGGGCCGCCATGGCTCCGGCTGCGGCGGCAACGCTCCTGCGCTACCTCACCGATACCAACACCCAGCCGCAGGAGTTCGATGCCATCTGCACCGGCGACCTGGGCCATGTGGGCAGTCAGCTGTTCCGGGAGCTGCTGGCCGCCGAGGGCCTGCTCCTCAAGAACCATGTGGACTGCGGCTCCCTCCTCTATGATGCCGAGGGCCAGTCGGTGCACAGCGGCGCTTCGGGGCCGGGATGCTGTGCAGCAGTGCTCTGCGGGCATCTCCTGCCCCGGCTGGAGCGGCGGGGGCAGCGCCGGGTGCTCTTTCTGGCCACAGGCGCGCTGATGAGCCAAACCACCTTTTTGCAGAAGGAGAGCATCCCGGCCATCTCACACCTGGTGGAGCTGGCGGCTCCGGAGGAACAGAACGGAGGGAACACATGAACTATTTCTGGGCATTCGTTACAGGCGGGGCCATCTGCGTGGTGGGCCAGCTCCTTCTCGACCTGACCGCCCTGACCCCCGCCCGCATCCTGACAGGCTATGTGGTGGCGGGCGTGGTGCTCTCGGCCCTTGGGTGGTACGCGCCGCTGGCCGAGTTTGCAGGCTGCGGTGCCACCGTTCCCCTGCTGGGCTTCGGGCATCTGCTTGCCAAAGGCGTGCGCACCGCCCTTGCCGAAGAGGGAGCCATCGGCATCCTGACTGGCGGGCTGACCGCTGCGGCTGCAGGCATCACCACCAGCCTTGTCTGCGGCGTGGTCTGTTCGCTGGTGGGCCGCAGCCACGACCAGAACTGAAGCAGAACTCTTCCTGGGACGATACTCTTTTTTCGTGTATCGTCCTTTTCTGCGCCGATTCGCGTCCTCTGCATGGTACACTTTTCCAGAAAAGGAGATGATAGTCATGCGTGAGACTCTTGCAACGATCTTATGGGAGGGCTGGACAGCCCTTGTGCTCTGCGCGGCGGCGGTGTTCCTGCCCGGCAGCGAGGCCCTTACATATCCCGCCGTGCTCTGGCCCGGGCTGGTGCTGGCGGCTGCCGTGCCTGCAGGCTGGGTGTTCTGGGCGCTGGCAGAGCAGCCCGCACCCCTGCCCCCGGAACAGCTGCTGGAAAAACAAAAACCCCCGTATCGGGTTCCCGATACAGAGGTTTTGTTCGTCAGTCGATCCCTTGATCTGTCGTAAATCAGGCGTTCTTGTTTGCACGCTTGGCCATACGGCTGATCTTGCGAGAAGCGGTGTTCTTCTTGATGACACCCTTAGCGCGAGCCTTGTCGATCGCGGAAACAGCAGCCAGGACAGTTGCGTCCTTGTCAGCGGCTTTAGCATCGATGGCAGCGTCTGCCTTCTTGACGACTGTTTTCAGGTTGGTCTTAATGGCCTTGTTGTGAGCCTGCTCTGCAGCAGCCTGCACGACGCGGTCCTTCTGAGATTTGATGTTAGGCATTCGTTCCACCTCCTTGGCTACCTATAACAGCGCACCTTATGATACCATATTTGCCGTACCAGCGCAAGCCTTTTTTGAATTTTTGTTTAGAAATTTTTCATTTTCCCATACTTCTGGTACCGTTTGGGCGGGAAAAGCGCCCAAATACGGAAATTCAGCCGGATGGGGGATGCAAAATGCGGGAAACTGACCTTGCCGATGAACTGTTCGGCCAGCCGGGCAAAACCGCCCTGCCCGCCGGGGTGCGCGTGGCAACGGCCCGTCAGGGCGGCGTGACGATCACCCGGGTAGAGATCTCGCGGGAGGGGCTGGCGCGGCCGCGGGGCCGGTATGTGACGCTGGAGGTCCCCAGCGTGAGCCTGCTGGACGAGCGGGACAGCGCCGTGATCGAAGCCGCCGCCGCAGAGCTGCGGCCCCTGCTGCCGCCCGAAGGCCCGGTACTGGTGCTGGGGGTGGGCAACCGCCGGGTCACGGCGGATGCTCTGGGCCCTCGCACGGTGCAGAAGGTGTTCGTGACCATGGGGCCGCACACCGTACCGGTGCAGGGCATCCGGCCGGTGGCGGCTGTGGCTCCGGGGGTATCGGCGGCCACGGGCCTGAGCTTACAGCAGCTGGCCGGGGCACTGGTACGGGAGCTGCGCCCCGCCGCCCTGCTTTGTGTGGACAGCCTTTGCTCTGCTGAGCCGGAGCGGCTGGGCCGGACGCTCCAGTTTTCAGACACCGGACTCCACCCGGCCCAGCCCGACCACTCCCGGCATCTGGATGCCGCCCGGCTGGGTGTGCCTGTCCTTGCGGCGGGCATTCCCACCCTGATGCAGGCCGAAGAGGGCCGGGATCTGGTCGTCACGCCCCGGGATCTGGACGGAGTCATCGCCCACGGCGCGGCCCTGCTGGGGGCTGCCATCAACCGGGCCCTGCAGCCAAAGCTGAGTGTGGCGCAGTTGTGCTGGCTGGTGGGGTAACCCTCTCGGTCTCGCCTTCGCTTGCCTGCTCCCCTGATAGGGGCCAGATTTATGCTGCTGCCGGTTTGCCGCTCCTGCCGGGAGAGGCAGCAATGCGTTCGCATTGACGGAGCGGTTCTCTCATATCTATTTTGCAGAAGGGGGTGAGGTTCCATGCGCAGGCGGGAAATGGCGGGGTGCGGGCATTCCCTGCCTTTTGCGGCAGCGGCAGGCCTTGCGCTGGGGCTGGCACTGTTTGCGCACCAGCTGCTCCTCACGCTGGCAGCAGTGGTCATCGGGCCGCTGCCCGCCGTGCAGACCGCCCTTTCCCTGAGCCGGAAAGACCTTTCCGAGGCCGCCGCACAGGCCGCAAGCGAACCCGCGCAGGAAACACAGGCAGAGCCTGCACAGGAGGCTCCCGCCCTGCCTGCCGGTGGCATTGAAGCCTATCTTGTCCCGCTGGAAGGCGATGAGGCCCGCCCGGAGGGAGCCGGTGCCATCCTGGAAAAGAACTATCCGCAGGGCAGCGGGGAGAAATACATTCCCTGCGGCAGCGGCAGCATCAAGAACAACACCAGCGTCTCCAACACCGACATTGCCGCCGAGATCACCAACCCGCTCCCCTTTGCGGTGGAGTGGAACAGCCCCGACCCGCAGATCCTCATCATGCACACTCATGCTACCGAGGATTACCGGCTCTCGGCAGGGCTGTGGTACCGCCCGGGAGACGGTTCCCGCACCACCGACCGGGACCTCAACATGTGCGCCGTGGGCCGGGTGATGGCGGACACCCTCAACGCCGCCGGGCTCAATACCCTGCACGATGAGACCCTGAACGACTACCCAAGCTACACCGGCAGCTATGCCAACAGCCGCGCGGTGGTACAGCAATACTTATCGCAGTATCCCAGCATCAAGATCGTGCTGGATGTCCACCGGGATGCCATCGAGACTGAGAACGGCTCCCGCATGGCCCCGGTGTGCACCGTCAACGGGCGGCAGGCGGCGCAGGTGATGATCATCTGCGGGTGCGACAACGGCACCACGGTCAGTCTGCCCAACTATCGGCTCAACCTCCGCTTTGCCGCTGCCTGGGAAACCGCCATGGAGGGCCTGTACCCCGGCTTCACCCGCCCGGTCCTGTTCAGCTACCGGTTCTACAATCAGGATCTGACCCCCGGCAGCCTGCTCATAGAGATCGGCGGGCACGGCAACAACCTGAACGAGGCCCTCTATGCCGGGCAGCTGGCGGCCAATGGGCTGATCCAGGCAATCAAAAATGCCGCTGGCTGACCAGCGGCATTTTTGATTGCTTATTCGTATACGATGCAGCCCAGGATCTGCTTGCCCAGCCGAACGATCTTCTCGTTCTGCTCCCGCACGGCATCGGTGCGGGTGACCGTGCAGTCGGCAGCCAGCACAATGGCATCGGCAGCCACCACATGGGGCACGGTGGCAGCGGCCTTGAGGATGCTCTCGGCGGCGGTCACGCTCTGACCGCGCAGGGGTTCCGTGGCCTGCAGGGCAGCGGCCAGTGCTTCCAGCTGGTCCGCAGGCAGGTCGCCGGTGACCAGAATATTCTTTGCCTCCGGGGCGCGGCTGCGGATGGTCTGAGCCATCAGGCAGAGCATCTCAGCGTCCGCGCTGCCATCGGGGCGGCCCTCCATCTGATAGAGCTTTGCATCCAGCTTTCCGGCTTTCTTGGTGCGGTCGCTGGCCAGCGCGCCCAGCACGGGCAGGCCGGTGGAGCGGTTCAGCTCGCTGGCCGAGTAGACCATGCCGTCCAGCAGGAACCTGACCACGACCACGCCGCAGGCAAGCACACCGCCCAGCAGGAAGCCAATGAGCAGGTACTTTGCCACCGAGGAGGCAGCGCCGCCGCCCAGTGCGGGCTCCTCCGCACTCTCCCAAGTACTCTTAGCAGAAGCCAGATTGTCATCCAGCGCCTGACGGGCACTCTGCAGTTCCACCAGCTGGCTCTGCAGATTCTGAACATCTTCATTGCTCGTCTGCTGCAACGCACGCAGTTCCGTGGAGACCCCCTGTGTCACGCTCTGATCAATCACGCGTACACTGTGGCTACACACAGCAGCTGCCGCTTTATCATGGATCAGATCCAGACGACCCAGCAGCGCGTTCAGAATTTTCTCTGCGGTCTGCTGATCTGCAGCATACGCCTGCAAGGTCATCACGCCGTTATACTCGCCACTGTCGTTCTGGGAAAGTTCTACCGTGACCACGCCCTTCAGGTAGCGCACATCTACCCCTACGGCATCAGCGGCAGCATTCATGGAGTCACCGCTGACCAGCTGTTTCTGATATGCAGCCAGCAACGCACCGGTCGGGTCAACATTCTGATACGCAGAACCCGGCTGGATTTTGTAGCCGCTGTCAATATAAAGGTCAGCCTGCGCCGTCCAGACATTATAAACGTCCAGATTTTTTAGCAGCGACTTTTCTGCATAGTCCTGTGCCTGTTTCAGTGCTTCCTGCACACTGGACTGCGCATCCTCGTTGCTCTTCGCCGTCAGCTCGTACTGCTGCACAGCAAACTCATAATCCTTCTCTTTCTGCTGATACTCAGCCAGAGCCTCTTCATAAGCGACCTGATCTTCTGCCGAAACAGCGCCGCCGCGCAGGATCTTTACCCCGGCAAGGCCGCCAGCGATCACAGCACAGACAACCGCGGTCAGCAGGATAGGCTTGAGCTTGTGCAGAAGGGTCACCATGAGCGCGACGAGGTCGATCTCTTCCTCATCCTGTGCGCCGGTGGGGTAAGTGGTTTGATTTTCGTTCATGCTCTACTCCTCAGGACAAAGCCAATCTTCATGTTTGTTCCGTTTTGTGCAATGCACATACTATAACAGGATAAATAATATCATCCTTTCCGGCAGAATTCAACCGTTTTTCCACAAAAAGCCGATTGACAAACCGGTGCTGCTGTGCTATTTTTAGAATCACTGAAAAGCAAGGATCGGGAAAAGTAACGCATTCCGGACGCTACAGAGAGCGCGGCAGCAGCTGAGAGCCGCGTGCGGGCCAGTGCGCGAACGAACACCCGGGAGCTGCAAACTGAACACGGCATTCCGCCGCCAGTAGGTGCGCCGCAAAGCCCAGCGTTACCAGGGCAGCGCTTATTGGAGCGCGCGAGCGACCGGACACTTCCGGTAATTCAGGTGGCACCGCGGACATTACAAGACAGCTTGTTCGCCCTGAAAATTCAGGGCAAAGCTGTCTTTTTATTTTTATATCGGAGGAAAGAAAGATGGAACGTACTGAGATCGTCTCGCTGTACAAGAACACTCCCGCCGACGGCACGGTGGTCACCGTGTGCGGCTGGGCCAAGAACATCCGTGATTCCAAGAACATCGGCTTCATCGCCCTGTCGGACGGCGGCTGCTTCAAGACCCTGCAGGTTGTGCTGGAGGCTGGCAAGCTGGAAAACTACGAGGAGGTCATCCACACCGGCCTGTACAGCAGCCTGCGCATCGTGGGCCGCATCGTCCTGACCCCGCAGGCAAAGCAGCCCTTTGAGCTGAATGCCGACAGCGTGGAGATCCTGGGCGACTGCCCCGCAGACGAGTATCCCCTGCAGAAAAAGAAGATGAGCATGGAGTATCTGCGCACCATGCCCACCCTGCGCCCCCGCACCAACACCTTCAACGCCGCATTCCGCGTGCGCAGCGTGGCTGCTTACGCCATCCACAAGTTCTTCCAGGAGAATGGCTTCATCTACTCCCACTCTCCCCTGCTGACCGCTTCCGACTGCGAAGGTGCCGGTGAGATGTTCCAGGTCACCACGCTGGACCTGCAGAACGTGCCCAAGAACGAAGACGGCACCGTGGATTACAGCCAGGACTTCTTTGAGAAGCCCGTCAACCTGACCGTTTCCGGCCAGCTGGAAGCCGAGGCCATGGCAATGGCCTTTGGCAAGGTGTACACCTTCGGCCCCACCTTCCGTGCGGAGAAGAGCTTTACCACCCGCCACGCCGCCGAGTTCTGGATGATCGAGCCTGAGATGGCCTTCTGCGACCTGAAGGGCTACATGGACACCGCTGAGGCCATGACCAAGTTCGTCATCCGCTACGTGCTGGACAACTGCCCCGATGAGATGGCCTTCTTCAACCAGTTCATCGACAAGGGCCTCATCGAGCGCCTGGAGCTGGTGGCAAGCAGCGAGTTCGGCCGCATTACCTACACTGAGGCCATTGAGATCCTGAAGAAGAACAACAAGAAGTTCCAGTTCCCCGTGGAGTGGGGCGTGGATATCCAGACCGAGCACGAGCGCTACCTGACCGAGGTCGTGTTCAAGAAGCCTGTCTTTGTCACCGATTACCCCAAGGAGATCAAGAGCTTCTACATGAAGATGAACGCGGACGGCAAGACCGTGGCCGCAGCTGATATGCTGGTGCCCGGCATCGGCGAGCTGATCGGCGGCAGCCAGCGCGAAGAGAACTACGACAAGCTGGTGGCCCGCATGGACGAGCTGGGCATGGACAAGACCAACTACGAGTGGTACCTGAACCTGCGCAAGTTCGGCGGCGTGGAGCACGCCGGTTACGGCCTGGGCTTCGAGCGGATGATCATGTACCTCACGGGCATCCAGAACATCCGTGACGTGCTGCCCTTCCCCCGCACCGCTTACGGTTTCTAAGGATTAAATTCAACCCTCTCAGTCAAAGCCTGTCGGCTTTGCCAGCTCCCCCGAAGGGGGAGCCTATTGCGGCTCTTGGATAAAGGCAGCATAGCCTCTCCCCTCGGGAGAGGTGGCATTGCGGAGCAATGACGGAGAGGGTTGTTTTCAACAAGGAGATAAATACAAGTGGAAAATATCGCTCCTGCCCTGTTGGACTGGTTCTATGCCAGCCGCCGCATCCTCCCCTTCCGGGAGGACCCCACGCCCTACCATGTCTGGCTGAGCGAGATCATGCTGCAGCAGACCCGGGTCTCGGCGGCGCTGCCCTACTACGAGCGCTTCCTTGCCGCCCTGCCGGATATCCCCACGCTGGCCGGATGTGAGGAGGAAAAGCTGCACAAGCTGTGGGAGGGGCTGGGTTATTACAGCCGGGTGCGCAATCTGCAGAAAGCGGCAAAGATCGTCTGCACCCAGTACGGCGGGCAGCTGCCTGCCGATTACAACGCCCTGCTGACCCTGCCCGGCATCGGGGAGTACACGGCGGGGGCCATTGCATCCATCAGTTTCGGCCTCCCGGTGCCCGCCGTGGACGGCAACGTTCTGCGGGTGTTTGCCCGGCTCTACAACGACCCCCGGCTGGTCACCGACCCGCAGGTGAAGCGGGAGTTCACGGCACGGGTCATGGAGCACCAGCCGCCCGCAAAGGCCGGAGACTACAATCAGGCCCTGATGGAGCTGGGCGCGCTGGTCTGCCTGCCCAACGGTGCCCCCCTGTGTGAGCAGTGCCCGCTGGGCACGCTCTGCCGGGCCCGGTCCGCAGGCACCGCCCTCTCCCTGCCCCAGAAAACGCCCCCCAAGGCCCGGCGCATCACACCGGTCACGGTGGCGCTGGTGCTGAACGAGGGCCGGGTGCTGCTCCAGCAGCGGCCCGCCAAGGGCCTGCTGGCCGGGCTGTGGCAGCCGGTGCTGTGGGAGGATACCACCCTTACCGCCGCAGAGACCGCCGCCCGCCTTGCTGCCCTGGGGCTGGACTGCACAGGGGTACATTTCACGCCCCTGCCTGCGGCCAAGCACATTTTCACCCACATCGAGTGGCACCAGAGCGGCTATTTCCTCACTGTGTCGGAGCAGCCCGCCCCCGCAGGCTGCGTCTGGGCCGGAAAGGAGCAGCTGGAGGCCGCGTACACCCTGCCCGGTGCCTTCAAGGTCTACAAAAAGCTGCTGCTGACCAAATTGCTGTGATTGCCCGGATTGATGAAATTTCTGCATTTCGGATTGTAATTTTTTGCTTTTCCGGGTATAATAGCCTTATCAAAATGAACTCCGGTTCCATGAACCACCGTTCCCCACCAGAAAAGGAGTGTGTCCTATGAAGAAATCCTGTCTGATCGCTGTTATTGCCACGCTGGCCGCTGTGGCCGGTGCGCTGGCCGCCGTGGCTGTCTATCTGCACCGCCGTGAGAAGGAGCTGGACGAGTACGAGCGTCTGCTGTTTGGCGAGGATAAGGCTGAGACCGTTGAGCCTGCCGCAGAGCAGCCCGCAGAAGATCCTTCTGCCGAGGATGCCGCAGAATAAACCAAACACCAAAAAACGCACCCGGCTTGTCCCTGCAAGCTGTGGTGCGCTTTTTTTATACGCCGCATTGATTAATCAACCTCTCAGTCCGCGCTCCGGCGCAGCCAGCTCCCCTGGCAGAGGAGCCAAGTGCAGGGATGCGGCTTTGTAACAGGAGTACATATCCATGAAACGATTTTTATTGTGGGTCGTTGGTGTCATTCTGGGCGTTGCCGTGCTGCTGGGCGCGGTGATGACCGTGAGCTATTCCTTTACCGGCGAGGGTTCCCGCCCGGCGGCAGACACGCAGTTCGGCAGGCAGGCGCTGGAAGTGAACGGCTCCTGCTGGCAGGTGCCGCTGCTGGGCGGCGTGTTCGATAAGGTGTTCACCAGCCCCGAAACGCTCACCGTGCAGAAACTGGGCGTGCTGTATGACGCACACCCGGCCCTCGCCCTGCCCGATTGGGCCAGCTACACCACCCTGACCATTGAAACCGACATCGGCAGCATCGTATTTGCGGGGTCAGTCTCTCAGTACGAGGACTTTCTCTTCCCTGCCAACGGGGATTACAAGGCAAAGCTGACGGTCTGGCGGCTGCCGCAGGACTATCTTGCCACCCAGTTTGAGGGCGGCACCACCGGTGCCATCCGCAAGAACCTGGGCGTGGAGCACCCGGCCAAACCCACGGGCTGGTACAGCTACTCCTTCCGGTTCACTCTGCAGGCCAGCGCGGAGGTCGCCCTTTCCACCGAGCGGCTGGAGCAGGGCGGCGTGGCGGCGCTTTCCATCACCGGCCTGACCGGCGAGACCGCTCCCGCCGTGGAGACCGACCTGGGCAGCGTTCAGTGCGTCCGGCTGGGCAGCGGCTGGCGCGCCTACATCCCCGCCGCCTACAACGCCTCGGCGGGTGGGCACACGGTCAACGTTACCGTCAACGGCGAGACCTTTGCCCGGACGCTGACCGTTCTGCCCAAGGATTTCGGCACCGTGGAGGTGGAGCCGGAACCTGCATCCACCGAGGCTGCCAACACCGAGTTCCGGAACAACATCTGGCCTCTGTACGAGCAGCCCGTGCGGGAAAAACTCTGGGCCGGTGCCTTCCTCTGCCCGGCAGAAAACTACATGACGCTGGTGGATTTCGGTCAGGTCAAGGTGACCGGCGGCCAGCAGGGCAGCCGTTCCAACTCCACCCGGCTCTACACCATCCCCGGTGAGCCCTGCCGCGCCCCGGCGAATGGCGTGGTGGTGTTTGCAGGCGATCTGGCCCTCACCGGCAGCACCGTGGTCATCGACCACGGCTGCGGCGTGCGCAGTTATCTGTACGGCCTGCAGGAGCTCTCCGTGACCCGCGGCCAGACCGTGGAGCGGGGGCAGGCTGTCGGCGTGCTGGGCGAGGAGCTGACCATGGACTTCAAGCTCGGCAGCAAGAGCGTGAACCCCTGGCCCCTGTTCCAGACCAGCGGTGGGTTATTCTGGCAGGAGAAGGGCTGATCCTGCAAAAAATTTGCAGAAACTTGTAACGCTTTCTCCTTTTCTGCGTTATTGGGGTGAAAGGCCATGAAAAAGGAGGGCAAAAGACGATGAAAACGAATTGTGATATCATCCGTGACCTGCTGCCGCTGTATGCGGAGCACATCACCAGTAAGGCCACCAACGCACTGGTGGAAGAGCATCTGGCCGAATGTGAAGCCTGCCGCGCCGAGCTGGAACAGATGGAGCAGCCGGTGCCGGTGCGGCCGGAAGCGCAGCCGGATGCGCCCCTGCGCAGGATCAGGGCCGCCCTGCAAAGAAGGAGCTTCCGTGCAGCAATCGGCTCTGTGCTGGCTGCCCTGTGCGCTCTGGCAATGATATTCTGGATGGGCACTGCCCGCGTCCCGGCCACCACAGAGCAGGCTCATTTCTGGACATACAACCGCAAAGAGAATGGCGCTGACATCTGCATTCTGGAAGTGCAGGGCGAGGGTGTCTGGCTGGATATGGAGGACACCTTCAGTTGGGGCAAGCCGCAGATCACTGTGCGGGCCATGCGCTACCGCTTTCCGGGCGTGCATCGGGTACTGACAGCCCTGGTGGATTCTGATCGATCCCCTGTATGGGTCACGGTGTCTCGCACCCAGCTGCTGACCGTGGACTGCGCAGACCAGACCCTGTACTACCGCGATGGACAGCTGGTAGACCGCTACATCGTGCAGGAAAACCCGGACGGTACCTTCGACTACGCCTACGGCACCGACCAGGAATACGGCATCGACTATAAGAAGGGCTGAGCCTATGGACATCGACAGCGTTTACCGGCTCTATTTCCGGGATGTGTTTCTGTTCCTGCAGGGCCTGACCCACAACGAAGCGTTGGCCGAGGAGCTGACGCAGGAAACCTTCTTCAAGGCACTGGACGGTCTGAAGGACTACGACGACCGGCAGGATGTACGGGCGTGGCTGTTCACGGTGGCCCGCAACGCCTATTATTCCCACTGCCGCCGGACAAAGCGCACTGCCCCGCTGGAAGATGCCGAAACCGCCCCCGCCGACACTCCGGACATTGCCCAGCTGCTGGTCGATCAGGATGCGGCATTCACCGTGCATCAGTGTCTGCACACGCTTGACGAGCCTTACAAAGAGGTGTTCAGCCTCCGGGTATTCGGCGAGCTGCCCTTTGAGCGCATCGGGCTGATCTTCGGCCACAATGCCGCATGGGCCCGGGTGACCTACTACCGGGCCAAGACCCAGCTGCAAAAGATGCTTTCCGCTTCCACCTGACATTTCCTATCACAGCAGAACACCCCCGCGCCCAAAGGCACGGGGGTGTTCTTTTTTGTGCACAGGACTCAGATCGTTTTTGCCTGCTCAAGCTGACCAAAATAAAAGGGGGTTAGGGCTTCGCTGATTGTTGCGTTGGCAGCTCCACCGCGATGGTCGTGCCCTTGTCCGAGCTTTCCTCCACCCAAACGGAGCCGCCGTGGAGGTCGGCGATCTCCCATACCAGTGAGAGC
>OGYG01000076.1_pt1 | contig 109555 bp, 82 predicted proteins | sample 1576481 | NCBI WGS metagenome assembly OGYG01 (sample SAMEA3541497, study PRJEB24748) | human gut metagenome | biome: human gut; feature: human-associated habitat; material: faeces | place: China | collected 2012 | reverse complement strand
CAGCCATCAGCTCATGCAGCGTTTCCATGCGGCAAAGGTATTCCTCCGGCGTTTCGCCGTAGACCCCTACACCCTCGGTGGTAATGATGTACTCGTCAAACTCCCGGCCATCCCAATGCCGCCGCTGTTCATGGAACAGATTCTCCGTTTTATGATCGGCCCGGTCAAGAAATTCATAGACTTCCAGCGTAACCTCCACGGCCACAGCTTGTCCGTTATAATTGATGGTAACTTCCATCTGCCTTTCCTCCATTCAGATTTTTTGGTAAATCTGAATGGGGCGGCGGAGAACGGCACTGGGGCCAGGGTTCGGGCCATGCTGGCCCGATGTTACGGCCCCACAGGTATGAAAAAACGCCCGGACAGCAGAAAGCTATTCGAGCGCAAAAACTCCAATATTCACTTACAGAATGACAATTTTCGCACCGGCTACCAGACGGGGCCTGTTCGTTGACTGGGCTTTTTTTGACGGTAGTGAAATATCGTCTGAATTTGTCGGCGGTCAATGTGCTTCATGGCGGTTCCCTCCTAAAGCCGCCGTGTCAGCGTGTAGTCGTCACTCCTTTGTCGAGGGCATAAGAAACGGCGGCTCTGAAATTCAAAGCCGCCGTTTCTTATAGGCGTGTTGATAGGACTGCTGGACGACGACTTTTTTTCTTTGCCGCCGTCCGGCAGCTACCTTTCTTATTGCTTTTAACGGGTTATTCCATCTCTCTATAGCGGGCAGCAATTTCCTCCGTAATCGGAATTAGTCTGCAATCTTCAATCGAGTACACCTGATCGCATAGCTGTTCAATGTCTTTGAAATGGTGTGAAGTCAGAAAAATGGTCTTGCCTTCCGCTTTCAGCATACGGATGATGGCCTTTACATCCTCATAGGTTTTGTAGTCCAATGCGTTAAAAGGCTCATCCAAAATCAGAATATCCTGCCCCTCCATAATTGCCTGTGCAATCCCCAGTTTCTGCTTCATACCAAGAGAATAGTTGTCTACTTTCGTTTTATTATCAGGGTCAAGCCCCACTTTGCTCATGGCCTGTCGGATTTCTTTTTCTCCAATTTTCCCTTGAATGTCCGCAAGAAATTTCAGATTTTGAAAACCACTGTAAATGCCAATAAAACCGGGGGAATTGATAAATACTCCCAAACTTTCGGGGAAGTCGCGGCCATTTTTACCAAGCTGTTTTCCGCGCACATAAACACTGCCCCGATCAGGCTTCTCGAAACCGCATAAAATCTTGAACAGCACCGATTTTCCGCTGCCGTTAGCGCCAACCAAACCAACAGCTGTTCCCTGTTCTATGGACAGTGAAATATCTTGAAGAATTGCCTTGCCACCAAAACTTTTTGATACATTTTTCACTTCAATATATGAACTCATATTCTGTCCTCCTAATTCAATATTTTCTTGTAGCCACACATAAGGATTCCTGCAATCATCAGCGTTGAAATGGCAGCCTCTATTCCAAAGGCGGACACAGCGGAAATTCCAATTCCCGGTTCCACAACAGAAATTCTTGTCAGGCTGGAAAGGCCAAAAGGCGAATAAGCTACCCAATTCCCCGGAAGGACACAGAGCAGATTTCCCGCCACTAACACAAGGAAACCGATTGTAACTTGTCTTGTGGCAATGTAGATGCCGAGCATAATCAGATATTGCGCCAATATATCAAGGCACTTCATCAAAACCGCATAGAGCAGGAACCTGAAAGAAACGATTGTTAATCCAGTGCTGAATAGGGATGCCCCTATAAGGCCAGCCATAAGCCAAAAGATTGCATATACCATGAGAAACTTTATGCTGACCAATAAAATGCTCTTCATCAAATGCCTGCGGCCCTTCGAGCGCACAGAAACAAATATAGATTGCCCGTTCACTGTTTGCTCCACAAAAGCGGCAAGCAGATAAAGGGGCACACCGCCGGTAATCAGCAGTTCAAGAAAAGGTAAAACTTGAAAATATCCGGTTCCATGTCCTGCAAACAGGGCATAAATCCATTCCAATCCTGATAGGGCGGTGCCATTGCCTAAGCCTTTGTAAATCGAAACTCCCAACACAACACCTAAAAGAATCAGCAGATTACGAGGGATCATGAGCGCATGGAAATAGTAGCCAGCTATACCACGGTGGGATAACTGTATATGCGACAACTGTCCCCGCCACGCAAACCGAATAGATATAGCAATTATCAAAACAATGAACAGCAAAGTAAAGGCAGTTATCTCTAAACGATGGGGCACGCCCAAATTGTGGTGTAAAATCAGCAAATGATTAAAACTCGTCAGCGGAATATTTTGAATTGCCGGAAGCTTGATCCACACAGCCGAGAGGACATAAAGAACGATTACAATTCGGATCGTCCACTTTCTCCCAGTGAAATGTCCAATCCACATACAGATTCCAAATATCAGCCAACTTCCAATAAGCTGATAGAGGGTAAAACAGACAAACGCCTGCAAGGGACTGGCAAAAAGCTGTTCCAGAGTGGAAAATAACTCGGCTTCCGTTGCACTCGCAGCAAGGTTCCATTCGTTGCCTAAAGGTAATCCTATACCAGACAGAAGAATTGCCCCAGTTTGAACTGCCGTCAGAATGACTGCAATCAAACCGACCCCAATCCATTTTTTCAGAAAATAAGAATGGTAACTTTGAAACCGTAAGATTATTGGCTCTCCATCGTCATCAATAAAGGAAAAGCAGCTTAACAGTACAATCGGCAGCACAAAATAGGTCAGATAGTAATGGTCTGATACCGCCGACAAGATGTGCCGCTCGTATGCAGTACCTCCGTTTAACCTCCCGCTGATGGAAAAAAGTATACATCCGGCAAATAGGGCAAGCGACTTTCCATATCCCCACAAACGGAGATTTTTTCTGATAAGCGCAATCATAACGGACTCCTAAATGGTTACGACAGCATTTTTCTTAGAAAGAAGAAACGCTGTCAGGCCGATCACAATGCCTAAAACGATTGGTCCAAAGAGGAAAGAGGAAATCGATACGACCTTTGGATCGACTGTTGTGGGATCAAAAGCTACCACCAGCCGCAATCTCTCCAAACGGAGAATCGCCAGGACAAAATTTTCTAAAATGGAATACATAAACGGCCCGGTAAGGATTACAAAAATATTCTTGCTGTATAAAGCGAGGACAAATCCGAAAGTCATTACAAAAAGGCTGACGATGCCCCTCCACAGGGACAGGGCAACTGCATATAACAGCGGGGCCTTTATAAATGCGTTTTCAAATATATGGCTAAACGGATTTTCAGCGAAAGGAACCACTGGCGGTTTCACATAGATGGCAAACACCGCCGATAGTATATAGGGAATCACAATAATACAAAGAGTTCCCAGCGCATACGCAATCCATTTAGCAGTCAGGTACTTCTTAATTTTCACTCGCGGCATGACATAGAGCAGGAAGTTATTTTTGCGCTCATAATACAAATTCCAGCATAGCGGCACCACAACAAATAGCGGATAAAGCAGAGAGAACAGTTCTGTTCCAACTTCCCATGCCTCTAAATCGTAGTGCAGTACATAGTTTTGGTAAATTGTGCAGGACAACACACTCATGGCGATTGCCAGAAGAACCGTTGTCAATAGCACCGGCAGAAAAACTTTTTTCCACTCATTTCTCACAAGGCCTATCATATTTCATTCATCCCTTTCTTTGTTTTTTCCAGTATATCGAAGGCTTTCAAGTGCTTCAATAGGTTGGAAACAAGAGAGGGTTTTAAGGGAACAAGATAAATTTCGTTCCCTTAAAACCCTCGTTCATACCCTTTTTATGGCATGAGTACGCCAAAGATAACATAATTTTCATTCAAAATAGATTCGTTGCGGGTCAGGATTTTTCCATGATACCGTTCCGTCATGCGTAGGATGTTATACAGACCAAAGCCGTGGCCGTCACGATTCGTCTTTGTTGTTACGCCTTTTCCAAACAAGGCCATAAATTCAGTATTTGACAGTGGCGGAGCCGGATTGGAAACTGTCAACTCCAGAAAACCCTCCCGTTTCTTGCTGGATAAAAAAATTGTACTTCCTTTCGGTGAAGCCTCGATTGCATTATCCAATAAAATTCCAATGACCTCGATCCATTCTGTTTCCGGGGTGACCGTTTTTTTGAAAAGACCGTGTAAAGATAATTCTATGTGACAATTTGCCGCTTCTGCCTGCTTTATTTTTCCAAACAGCATCCCGGCAATCATTTTGCTGTCGCATGAGAGCAGTTCCCGATCATTAAGACTGATTCCAATACTTCCTGTAAGATCTGCTACTTCTTTCCGGGCTTCTTCTAAAGTATCAGCAGAGGCAACGGCAGCTTCAATCGCCATCATCCGGTTATTAAATTCATGCTGCCTTGCCCTAACCTGTGAGATCAATTCTTCTACAATAGGCACATACTGCTCAATCATGTGGATTCGCTTTTGCTCCTGCGTCCGACGCTGATGCAGGAACAGCAATATACTGTCCAGCAGCAACACCGCAAGGATCAGAATTATAATCACCCACAGATGGGAAAGAATTCTATCCACATCAAAAGAGAGGATAGAAAGCACTGCCATGAGAAGGACAGCGATATTGGCAGATACGATCAGAACTGTGAAATCGCTTCTTTGGACGAGCTGATGGATCAAGCCGAAAAGCGGCGTGAACTCCAGTACGACTATAAGGCACAACGCCGCTATACGGCTGCCCAACAGGAGTAAAATATCCGTAGCTCCGCAGACAGCAAAAAGAACCGCGCACAGGCATTTGACGAACAGGAAAATAGAGGAGGCCGCCATTGTGCCGCAGAAAACCGTTCCGCTGGATTTGGAGCCGAAGAAAATACTGCTCAACAACAATACTGCAAAAATCAAAAACAGCAATCCAACAATATTGTCTGCTGGTAGTATTTCAAAGCCTTCACTGCGGAAAGATGCCGTCATATTTGCTCCGACAGAAAAATCCACTCTCGGTACAACACAAAGAACAAGAAGAATGGGAAAAATGAAAAAATCTTTTGCCTTTATTTCTGCTCTTTGACGGAAAACGACTTCGCAGCAGAGCGCCAATATTCCTGCGTCCAATCCTAACTGTATCAGATTCATTAAAAAGTCCATGCTTACCCCCATAATTCGGCCTGATATTTATTTCCGATGGGGATTGTATCTGTAAATCCTTTCAGAAAAATCTTCCGCCCGGATTTGTCAATTTTCTCAATATGGGATTTGTTCACGACATAACTCTTATGGCACTGAACAAATGCCGGATCATCAAGCAACGCCAATAAACCAGACAAAGTGTACCCGGAAATCGTATCTTCTTTGATGCCGGACAGACGGCTGCTGGTATGGATCACAAGTTTTTTTCCAAAGGCTTCGATATAGGCAATATCCTGTACGGCATATTCTAAAATAAATTGCTTTTGCTCAATCTGAATAGTTTTGGCTTGTTGGTTCATCTGCTTAGACAACCCCAACGCGTCACGAAATGCCACCGCAAATTCTTCTTCGCCAAATGGCTTTATAAGAAAACTGTAACACTTCACATCTCGATAAGCTGAAAGTTCTTCTTCTGCCAATGCCGTTTCAAAAATAATTGGCGTATATTTATATTCCGGCAATTCGCGGAGCTGTTTTGCTAAACTGGTTCCTTTATAGTCCTCTAACTGAATATCAAGGATAAAAAGGGAAACATCGTTCGCTTTTGCGTATTGCAGGGCTTCTCCGGCCTCGGAAACAGAATGTACCTCAAGCTCGGCAGATATATTGCCAATATAACGCACAATTTTCTTTACAGCATTTGTATTATCTTCTACTAATAGAACCTTGCCCATTTTACAATTTCTCACCGCCTTTGTTTTGCTTTCGACGCTTATCCACCGGTTTATCTGCCGCTTTAGGGAGCAGCCAAACACCGGCCATCTTCACAGCGCCGGGAATACGGCCCTCGACGCAGTAATAATTGATTTGACGGGACGAAACGCCCCATTTTTCACTTGCCTCTCTGAGTGTCATGTAGTCCATGTTCACACCTCCGACAACTTCTTTCATTATATTTCATTAGCTCGAAGAATGCAAGGCAGAAGATATGACGGAAGTGTAAAACAAACAGAGGCTGCAAGTAGTAGCCTCCGCTTGCAAAAACTATTGATAAATCAGCTCTGTAAGAATAACTTCCTCCACCTGCGCTTTCAGCGTGTTTATCAGCCCCACCCAGCGCATGAGGTCACGGGCTTTCAGTTCCTCGGTGACGCCCACCGCCTCCATCATGCGGGGCAGCATAGCGTCCATCCGTTCATGCGCCGCCCGGTCAATCTCCAACAGGTGCGGGTACAGCTTTTCGCTTAAAATCAAGCTACTGTAAAGGCCGGACCGGTGTTCCTTCAGGTAGCGTTGCCGCATACGGCCATACTTGTCGATGGGAGCCTCCGACTGTTCGGAAAGTTTCAGGTCGGGGATGTAGTAATCCCCGCAGCGGCTGTAAGTCAATTCGCTCATGTTCATTCTCCTTTGCACTGTGATGGTTAAACTGCGGCACTGGCCGATACGGTGGCCTTGCGTGGCTCCTGCTTGGGTAGCTGGCTAACGGTGGTAAAAATGTCCTTCTCCATGTTCTCGGCCCGGATAGCTGCCTTTGCCGCCTCCATTTTTGCTTTGCGCTTGGCGTTGTAGCGTTCTTCCCATTCCTTCTGCTTGCCGTTTGCTTTGCGGCGTAAGTAGTTCTGGTGAAGCCTGTCTTTGCGTTCCTCCTTCTTCCGCAGTTCTTCTTGTTCCTCCGGGGTCAGGGGAACCGGCTGCAAGGCGGGCGGGATATACCGGCCCACAAAGTTAAAGTAGATTTCAACCTCCTGCGTAGTGTCCTGGCTACCTTTGCGGGCGCGTTCATGGACAAGGATTTTCTCTACAAACTCGTTGAGCATGGTATTTGTCAGCGTGTCAAAATTCTCATACTTGTCAATCAGGGCAATAAACTTCTCCGCAGATTTCCGGCTCTGCTCATAGCCGGTAACGGCCTTTTCCAGTTCCGTGATTTCCGCATTGAGAGCGTCCTGCTCTTTGGCATACTGTGCGTCCAGGGCCTCATACCGGGCGTCCGACAGTTTACCCAGGGCGTTGTCCTCATAGATTTTGCAAATCAGCCGTTCCAGTTCCCCTGCCCGCTTTTGGGCAGCGGCCAGCCGTTTCCGCTTCTTGGATATGTCGGCGGTCTGCTGGACGGCCTGCGTTTCCTGGACGGTGCGGATAAACTCGGCCCGGTCATTCTTGGAATACTCTGCGATGGCCCGGAGCATATCGGCAATCAGGGTCAGAACGGCTTCGGCCTTGATACGGTGTTGTGTAGGGCAAAGGGAGCCGATAGGGTATTTCCCATACTGGCCGCAAGTGTACTGCGGGACGCGCTTGCCGTTGTATGTGCGGTGAACATACATCTTGCCGCCGCAATCGGCGCAGTACATCAGGCCGGTCAGAGGATGGGCCTCCCCAAAGCCGTCCGGGTAGCGTCTGGCGTTTCCCCGGATACGCTGCACATTGTCAAAGGTTTCCTGGTCGATAATGGCCTCATGGGTGTTCTCAAAGATCAGTCACTCACTTTCCGGATTATGGATGACCTTTTTGCTCTTGTAGGACTTCTTCCTCGTCTTGAAATTGACCGTGTGCTCCAGGTACTCCCGCCAGCGGTCCATGATATCCGCTACGGTGGCCGGTGTCGGGATTCTTCGCTCTGGCTTCCGCCAACTCTGCCTGCCTGTCCACCGAGGGAATAACTTCGCCCGCGGGAGTCGCTGATGGCTGAGGCGCAGATGTGCCGGAAGGCGTTCTGCCGGGAATAGCGAAAAGAGAACAGCGCAGCTTTGGGGCGAGATGCCCGTCCGCTGCGCTGTCCGATGTTCGCTTATGGGGTCATGCCAGCGGCTTTGATGTTTAGCCGTATGTCAGCCGGTCACTTCTTGCAGCGCCAGAGGAAGGTCACGATCTGCGCTCTGGTGCAATCCGCATTGGGGCTGAATGTCGTGCTGGTGGTTCCCTTGGTGATGTTCTCCTTGACCGCCCACAGTACCGCATCAGCATAGTAGGCGGTGGACTTCACATCGGCAAAGGGATTGGCTATACCCGCTGCCGGGGACTTCTCGGAACGCCACAGGAACGCGACAATCTGGGCGCGGGTGCAGGTCATGTTCGGGCTGAATGTGGTGTCGCTGGTGCCCTTGGTGATGCCGTTTTCTACCGCCCACAGCACAGCATCGTAGTAGTAGCTGCCCACAGGAACGTCGGTGAAGGGCATGGCGCGGGGTTCGGGTTTGGGACTGCCAGCGGCACGCCACAGGAAGGTCACAGCCTGCGCACGGGTGCAGATGCCGTCCGGGGAGAAATGGGTATCATCGGTTCCCTTGGTAATGCCGTTCTCCACTGCCCAATCCACAGCATCCTCATAATAGCTGCCGGTGGCTACATCCACAAACACGCCGGTCTGGGGGTTGCCGTTGGCTTTCGTAAAGATGACCTCGATGGTATGGGTTCTGCGGACATTCTCAAAGGTGTAGGACTTCACCGCGCCGATGCTCTTGCCGTCGATCTTGACGTTGGAGATGGCATAACCCTTATCCGGGGTGATGGTGAAGGTCCGATCTCTGCCCTCACGGACGCTGACATTGCCGGAGGGAGAAATGGAGCCGCCAGCCCCGGCAGTTGCCTTGATGGTGTAGTAGCTGTAAGAATGGCCGCTGCCATTATAACGCCAGTGTGCCTTATAGGTTCGGTTGCCAGTGCTGCCCGTGGGGATGGTGACGGTCATATTGTTCTCGCCGTCAAGCCCCGTGCCGCTCCAGCCGGTGAAAGTATAGCCGGATTTGGTAGGATTCTTGAGGGTGAAAGCCACCGTTTCGATGGTGTAGGTGTTGGGATTGCCCTCCACAGTGCCGCCGGCCAGATCATAGGTAATCGTGTACTGGTTGACTGTCCACTGCGCCGTCAGCGTGGTTACGACCTCCGGAACGCTTTCACCGGGGGCGTACAGGTTTCTGTCGCTGCCAAGCCACATAAAGTAGCGGCCTGTATTTCCGTCCGGGCGGGTCAGGCCGTCGGACGCAGGCGCGGTAAACTTGCTGCCGTTTTTCACAATGATTTGAATAGTATCCGTGCTGCCGCCCAATTTGCCGCCGCCAAGATCAAGGGTAACGGCCTTCAGCCCGTCAGAGCCCGGTGAGCCGGGGTTCGGGACTTCAAGGACGGGGCGGAAACCGAGGTCGACGTTCTGATACGAGGACGAGTAGTAATACCAGTGGCGGGCCGAGTAGTACCCACGAACCGCACGGAACCCACGCCCAAAGTTCGTAGTATCCTGCCCCCACGAATACACCTTATTCCGGTTTTTGATATATCCGTCGTCCTTATCCAGTACCCTGTCCCATTCGTTGCTTTGGGGCGTGCCGCGTTGGGACTCACCAGAGCCTGTATAACGACTTCCCACAGACGGCGCACGCAGCGTATAGTCCACGCCGCTGGCGGCATAGTCCTTGCCGAAAATCAGATTTGCGGTATTCAGGTCATCCCAGTTTATTTTATGTGTTACATTGTAGTCCGCAATAAACAGGCTGTGGGGATACTTATTCTGCTGTGCATACTCCTCGGTGGTTGCCATTGCTGATGTGAGCTTGTAGGCGTCCACTGTCCCGGCGTAGGTAAAGGGGACATAACGCAGCGTATTATCCGGCAAATTGCTGTTCGCCGTGCCGGGAATGCCCGCGCCGGAGAGGTCAAAGTAATAGGTGCTGCCGCAGGTGAGGGCAAACTGTTCGTCCACCTGCTTTCCCGCCGTCAGCGCAATGTTTGTAAAATTGCTTGCGTAATCGGTTTTGCGGTCGCCGTTATACTGTTCGCTGAAAACCTTCAGGGTATAGCTGCCCGGTGCAAGGTCGGATGGGATTTCGATTTCAACCGTTCCTGTTGCTTCGGTGGGCTGTGCCACTCTGCCGTAATACTTTGCGCCGCTGTTATCCGCAAGGATGACGGAGATATATTCATTTGTCCCTGTGGTCGCCCCACTGTAATGCAGCGTAAGGGGATCACCGGGGTTGCCGCTGGCGGTTGTTTCCGTTACGGCAAAATTGCGGCTATTATCTAAAAGCGTCAGCTTCCACTCGTTTCCGGTGTGTTCGGAAATCGGGGTCAGCCCTCCGTCGGGCTTTCCGTCCACAGCGGCAGATGTGAAGAGGACAGCGTTCAGATTTAGGTTAAAAGCGGGACGAACACCAAACTCATCGGAAGTATGGTACATGCCATCGTCGAGGACTTCACCGTTACCATGCACAACGGCAGCACTGGAAGATAATTTGCATGGGGAGCGCAGCCACCAATGGTACATCGCCCAATTTGTATGTTCTTTATTCACAATTCGCAGATCCTGATTTACCGCATGCGCTTCCGCTATGGAAAGCGGCCAGAATACAGCGTTATCCACCTGCGCTCCTGCTACACAGTCGGTATTCTCTCCGTTGTAGCTTCCGCTTGCAAGCGTCCGTTTCTTTACGGCAGCATTTTCTTCTGTCGTCAGCTTTGCTTCAAGCGCGTCTATTGCGGTTTTCAACTCACTCGGTGCATATTCGCTGCTATAATTAACGCTGTCAAACGCAGCTTCTCCCATAGTGCCTGCCGCAAGCAGGGTCATATCCCCCTGTGCGCCGGCAACGCCGCTTCCGTCATAGCCGATTACACGCCATGCAGCGGGATTGTTTCCATGGTCTTGCCCAAAATATACGGTCGGTGCGGCCTCTGTGTTTACATTTTTATTCAGTGCGTTTGTGCCAAGCTGTATCGCCTTTCCTGTATCCGCCGCAAACGCCACGGTGGGGAGCATACACGCCGCCATGCAAAGGCAGAGCAAGATACTGAGTATTCGTTTTTTCATTGGTTTTCCTCCTCCTGTTCGTGTCGAGTGGGCTTGTCCGCCCCGTCTTTTTTCTGATTTTCTCTGTTTCTGAGCCGGAAGCACAGCGCGGTGATGACCACCGCCGCTGCAAAGGAGACGACTGCCACCAGCACATAGCCGCCTGCGTCCTCCCGCAGCAGCATTGCGCCGAACACGCCCCATGCGGCGGTTTGTCCCGGCCCGACGACCGCGCCCGCTGTCTGCATCAGCGCCGCGCACAGCAGCATACACACTGCGGAGAGGCTTATTGCCTCGCGCCGCTGCCTCCGGCGGGTGTTTTCCTGCACCCGTTGCTTGACGAGTGCGACCCGCCTTGCGGTATCGTACATTCCGCTTGAACCTCCTCTCTGGATTTTTTGAAATGCGGCTTAAAAACCCCTTCACTTATATAGGTACAAAAAATCGAAAAAACTCTCACCCAAAACGCAAAATTTTTCAAAAAAATTTGAGAGCCGCCAAAAGGCAGCTCTCAGGGAGTGGGTATTCGGTTATTTCCTCCGCGATAAGCGGAATGCAGACCATCTTCCCGCCGCCACCAACAGCACCGGCAGGGCGTAGGCGATGTACTGCGCCGCACCGCCGTAGGCGATGAGCAGATTGTATATGGCATGGAATGTTATCGCCGCGCCCAGCAGCCCGCACGTGCCTGCGATCTTCAGCCACGTCCGCCGCCACGCATACGCAAGTCCGCCGCCTACGATCAAACCGCAGAGGACGTGCATGGCTCCCGTGCCGAAGCCACGGAAGAAGATGAAGGAAAAGCGGTCTGCGCCGTTCTGAATGAGATAGCACACGTTTTCAAAGGTGGCAAAGGCGAGAGTGACTGTTATTGCGGCGGCCTTGATTTTATCGCCCTCCGGCTCGAACACCAGAAGATAAAACACCAGCGGCAGCAGCTTCATCGTTTCCTCCACCACCGGCGCGATCTCCGCCGTGGCGGCAAGGGCATCCGCCTGACACACCGCCGCAAGGAAGGTGTTGATATAGGCCGAGAGCAGACACACCCCCATCCCGGCAATGCAGAACAGGAAAAAGCGGAGCTGCCGCCTGCCCATGCACAGGGCAGCCACCAGTAGGGGAGATACCATGCAGAGGAAGATGTTTTCGATGTAGGTCACGCTTCCACCGCCTTTCTCGTGGCGGGCAGCAGCCCCAGAATCGCAAGCGTCAGCAGCATATCGCACCAGAAGGTGGGGCTTGCCGGTGAGGTATCCGGCCAAAAGCAGCCCACCGTCCACAGCAGATATTCCGAACCGGCAAAGCACAGCACGCCGATGTGGAAAAACCGCATATTCCGTGCCGTGCCTGTCTGTCCCTTGGCGTAGACCAGCCCCCGAATGGCGCAGTAAGAGAGAACGATCATCATGCCGCACCAGATCAGGTTGGAGAGAATATCCCCGAAGGTGCAGTAGAACACCAGCAGCGGCACGCCGAAAGCAGGCGCAAGCCATGCCCTGCGGCAGCGGAAGCTGCGCTCATCTGCTCCTGCCAGCGCTGCTTGCAAAATGCGCAGGAAAATTACGCTGGCCACCCAGCCGAACTCCGACACATAGAAAACGCGCGGTGTGGTATCGAACAGCAGCAGATACAGCGTCCAGTAGAGCGCACCGAGGGCAAAGCAGCCATAGAAGCACAGCAGCAGAAAATACACCTGTCGCCCACTTTTTCGGTAGGAGATACCCGAGAGCAGCGCGCCGACGAACGTGACCAGCAGTTGCAGCAGGTTCTCAATCAGCTCCATGCGCATCCTCACTTTTCCTGTCCTGCCCGTCCTCACGGCTCATCTGCCGCAGCCGGAAGCACAAAACGGTCACGCACACGCCGAGTAAAAACGCCAAAAGTCCGATGACGATGTATCCCAAGGCCGCGCTGCCGCCGTACATACTTGCCGCCGTCTCAAAGCCGGAATAATCGCCGGTCTGGATTTTCGCGGCAATGCCGGGCATGGCGAAGGACGCGCCGATGAGCAGCACAAGGCACGCCGCCACCGCGGAAGCCATAGTGATCGTATTGCGCCGCAGCCGTTTCTCCCGCTCAATTTTGGCGATGCGCCGCTTTGCCTCCGCGACGCGCTCCTCATGACTCCGCATTTGTGATTCCCTCCCGTTCCAGCAGCCTTCGCAGGCTTTCTTTTCCGCGATATACCATGTTGGTGATCTGTTTTACCGTTTTCCCCGTGACCTCCGCCGCCTGCGCGTAGCTCATGCCTTCAAAATAGGTGAGATACAAAACCTCCCGGTAGTCCGGGTTCATTTCATCCATGCAGAAGTGCAAGACGCGGTTTCGCTCCTCCGTCCGTATGACCTCCTCCGCCAGCAGCCGCCCGTCCGGCTCGCCGGTCAGCGTATCAAGGCTGAACAGGGTCTTTCGTTTGCTTTTATGGCGCAGCGCCATGTGCCGCGCCGCCTTATAGAGATACGCCTTGAAGCCGCCGTCCCGGATGCGGGGCTTTTTGGTGAACAGATAGGCGAAAACATCCAGCATCAGCTCCTCTGCCTCGTGAACGTCGTGCAGATAGCCGTCGATGTACAGCGTCAGCGGGTCGCCGTATTTTTTCATCAGGGCATTGAGCCCTTCGTCGTCGCCGCTCAGATATTGGCGGTATAAGCTCTCGTCGCAGGTCATAGCGTTCACTTCCTTTTTGCGGATGCTTCCAATGCAGAGATGGATCCGTCAGGTGCTTGTCCTGCCGGAATCGCGGTTATCCTGCACCTCCGCATGGATAATACTCAACATGATACATTGTATACGAATATCCGAAGAAACACAAGGCATCCAACGAGGTGGGCAGAGAAAAGTTACGGATAGGAGCGACATTTTTTTGAAAAAGTCCTCCGAAACTGGCCAAAACACCCTGCTCGGATTGTAGTATGGGTAGAGGGGGAAAATATGGGGGTACGAAGTAGTCAGCAAGCACAGCAAGCGAGTACCCGCTTGCGGATTTTGCGCTGTTCAGGTCCCTTGCCCGAACAGTCAAAATTACTTGCTGGGGCGCGGGTCTCCGGTGGAGACCTCAAAGCGTGAAGCGCTTTGAAGCGCCGACCGAGCCGACAGGCGAGACCATCCCAGACCCTTATGAAGAACGGAGGGCGGCGCTGACCGCCGAGCGTCAGAAGGCGCGGCGGGAGGAGCAGGACTACGCCGCCGTGCGCCGGAACGTGGAGGAGTTCCTGTCCCCGCCCCGGCAGGCGCCGGCACGGCAGAAGGATATGGAGCTGGAATGACCCCTGGGACAAACTTTTTGCCGCGATCTACGTTTTCCCCTGGGCCTTTGCCGAACTGTCAGATATAATGAAGATACAAACGATTTTGAAGGAGGCGAACCCCATGACAAGAGGCGAGGCATTGTCGCTCTTTTTTACTGTTCTGTCTACCATATAGTAGCCTGCGCAGTAGCCTCAATTTTACTCTGTTAAAGCAATCCTTGAAAAAGTAAAGAAAAACCGCCCGTTCCAGCGGAACAGACGGTTATCAGTGGTACGCCCGGTGCGATTCGAACGCATGGCCTTTGGAGTCGGAGCGGTGCTATGTGAGGTGTTTGCATCGCAGCGACTACTAAAAAGCGCAGTTCACCAACATTTTGTGTGGTTTTGGTATGTTTTCTGCACCTGTTGGGACTGCCGATATTCGGTGGCAGTAGCCTCGTAGTAGCCGCAGTGGCGTTGGCTATTCTTTGAACGGTGGCAGGAAAACCTCGACCTGCTGGCGGTATTCGGTCTGCTTCTCGCGGAAGAACCGCTCCAGCAGGCTGTAATCCTGTTTTGTCTGCGCGGTATTCAACGCATGATAATATTCTGCTTTGCGGCTGTCATTTACCACAAAGGGGTTTGATGTCGTTTTTCAGACATTCCTTAAACAAGATCAGCCGTCCGGTTCGTCCATTTCCGTCCTGGAACGGGTGAATGGCCTCGTAATCTGCATGAAACTTTGCCAATCCGTGCAGATCATGCTTGTCTGCGGCATTATATTCGTCCAGCAATGCCGTCATGCGCGCGTGAACATCTTCCGGCAGTGCAGTTGTAATATCCGATACGATATTTCGGCGATTCTTGTATTCTCCGATCGGATAACCGTTTGCAATGTCCTCAAACACGCCGCTTTTCAGCTTGTAATGATATCGCTTAATCAGTTCATGTGAAAGCGCCTCTTTATAGGTTTTCAGCATTTCATTGAACATCAGAAAGTGGCCGGTCATTTCCTCGACGTCTTTTGCGCGAATCAGCGCATCTTCCGACGTCAGGGTGCCGGTATCGAACAGAGATGCCGTCTGCTTTTCTGTTAATGTGCTGCCTTCAATTCTGTTGGAATGATAGGCGAGTGTTCTCTGTGCGAACGCGTATACGCCGCCGTGGTCATTTTTCTTCTGCTCAATTTGAAGACGCTGGATAAGCCGAGTGGTAAAACTTTCTGCCATAGTTATCTCTCCTGCTGTGCCAGATATTTGCTTTTATTATACCCAATCTGTTGCTGCTGTGCAAGGTGCTTACTGGCGAAGTATAGTTTAGACAAATATCAGGGGGTATTATTTTTAATATCCATCAACAAGACAGGCTCTGTCAATCGGATACTTCCGAGCGGCAGGGCCTGTCGTTTTGCGCATGAACCGCACTTATCTATTCTAAACTTTTTACACTTTCAATCATTTATAATACGATATTCAGGTCTAAACTATCCTGTTAAGGCATTTGTGAAGAAAATCAGTCATATCGAAAAATGTAATTTATTTTCGAGAAATATTCACTATTCGGCATTATCTTTTTACATTCCGATAACATAAAGATAATCTTAACACATTGGAGGTTATCTCTATGGATATCAAACGACATTTAAAATCTGCACTCAAACAGCTTGGTTTTGATAAGCCTCGCAAGGCTCAGATTATTCCGATGAATACGCTGGATGCTGAACAGGATGCAATCATCATTGCTGCTACTGGTTCCGGCAAGCAAGTTATCTATGAAACCGTTGGTCTGGCTCATTCGGATAAGCTGACTATTGTGATCGAACCTTTGCTTGCGCTGAGTTACAATCAGGTGCAGACGTTACAGGATCATGGCGTTTCTGCCGATTATATTGATATGACCCGCTCGAAAGAGGAGATAGATAAGATATTACACCGGGCTCGCAAAGGAAAACTGACTTTCCTCTATATCACTCCCGAGCGACTGCAAAATCATGTGTTTATTGAAGCTATACAGCATTCGGATATTTTTATGATCGTGGCGGACGAGTGTCACTGCATTACGGAATGGGGTTATACGTTTCGTGACGCTTATCTGCACATTGGCGATTTTATCGGCAAGCTGAAACGTAAGCCGGTTATTTGTGCCTGCTCTGCGACAATATCTGCTGACTCTTTGAATACCATTCGTAATAGTCTGCATATGGACAAGCCTGCGGTTCTCCGCAGTGATTTGCGGCGTGATAATCTTATTCTTCTCAAGAAGGATGCTACTTGTCAAAAGAAAACACTGGAAGAACGACTGGAATTTCGTATCAAGAAGCTCTGCAAGTTGATTGATAAATATCACAAAGACGGTTCGGTGCTCATCTTCGCTCAGACTACGGCTTATGTCGATGCGCTATACAATATTCTGCGCGAAAGATATACGGACGAGGTGACTCGCTATCACTCGCGAATCAAGCCGGAACGCCGCAAGAAACAACTGCTGTTCGACTTCCTGCAAGGCACAAGAAAGATTATGATTGCAACTTCGGCATTCAGTATGGGTATTGATGTTCCCGACATTGAACTTGTCGTACACTTCAACGCACCGATCAGCATGATGGATTACATCCAGCAGATTGGCCGAGCGGGACGTGATGGACGCAAGGCGCACTGCGTTCTATTCTACGATCAGAACGGCGATGATGATGCTATCTCTGCCAGCTTTATCAAGAAGTCAAAGAAGCAGTCAGCCAAAGCTGCGAAAACGATAAAATCGAATCTAAACCAAGTACACAACTTCATCCATAACGATAATTGCATGGTATGCGATATTCTCGAATACCAAGGGCAGCATGAAACGAAAACCTGTAAGCGCTGTACAGTATGCGCACAGAAACGGAGGAACAGCAAATGATTACGAACGAGTACGGCATCCACACCTTTTCGTTGAAATTACAATGCAAATATTCAGAAATCCAGAATATTGTTGAACAAAACGAGTGTATTTATACAGGTAAAGGAAAGCTAAGACTTTCGCCGTATTACCAGATGCCACAGTTCAAGGACATTGGTGTTGAGATACAGCTTGGTCAATCTGTTTCGCGTCCGTGCTGGCTGATACTGATTATCAACCCGTCCTCCCTGTTCGCCGGTACCTATGAACCGACCGCATTATTTCAAGCTGACGAAAAGTCTGTTCAGCAGGTAAAGCACCGTCTGCGGAATATCCTTGATAAAATCGGCGTTGACCGACGGCTCAAGGGGTTTAAGCTGTCACGGTGTGATTTGACCTGCAATCTGTATTATGAACGCAAGGCGGATGTTCAAGATCGTTTGGATATTTTCAAGAAATCCTTTCCTATCCCCCATTACAACACGGTTAAGTTCGGTAAATATTCAAATTCCGATGAAAAATTCAAGGGCGCCAATAAGCATTCGTGGACGATTGAGAATAAGTCTAAAAGCTGTGCATTCTCGGTCTATGATAAGTCCCATGAGCTGGAAAAACGGCATCATATCGTTATTGATGATCATATTCTTCGACTGGAATTGCGGTTTGGTCGTTCGAAAATCACCAAGTTGACTAAGGCTAAAGACTGGGAAAGTCAGCTTGTCGAGCTTAGCTTGCAGATTGAAAAACAGCAGCGTAAGTTTCTCCACCGGCTGCATATGATGCACTTTGACCCGGTTTCGCTTCCCGAGCTGTTGGACCGTATCAATGCCTCTAAGTATCGCGAAAAGACGAAAAAGAAGCTGCGCCGTATCGCGAAAAAGGCGAACGGCTGCGTTTCGCTCGCAGCCGTTCAGAAGGATTGTAGGATTAGGAAATCTGAGTTTATTAAATTGTTGGGGAAGTTTGAGGAGATGGGGGCAGGATGTGTTTCGTTCAAGTCATAAATCTATTTCTTATCAATGTATGCCGGCAATTTTTCTCTTTAGTCATCATTTATAAATTTCTTTCTAATGGCCTGTTACAGGGTATTTGTGCCTGCTTAAACAGCATGATTTGACAATCAATCGCCAACATTAGAATTATGGAGTAGCGATTGTCGCATTTCTTATGCGGCTTACGAAAATGTAAAGTAAATTTGCAAAATGGCTTATCTATAGGAAGGCAAATGGAGAAAGCTCATGTTATTTTGCATGAGACGTTTTCTTATGAGTAGAAATAGAAGGAATGTTGGAATAGAATGTAGTAAATATGTTGCTGAACTATACCATACATGGTAATATAGTGAATATATTGTTACCTGCTTGCAGAATGCAGATACTTTAAAAATTTTCAGAAAAAAATCGAGAATCTTAAATCTTTTTTAAAATTCGTCCCTCTTATATCCGTGAAGGGAGGAAAGAACTCCAAATCATGAAACCGGAGGCAGACAGCATGGAAATGAAAGAGCAGATAACACAGGAAGAAGCGTGTGCTCGGGGGCTGATGGAAGCAGAGTACGAACAGCTTGCTAAGCTGGTAACAATGCTGCAGGTAAACCCTAATGATGGGCGGGCATTTGAAAAATTTTATGAACTGACATACCCGCGTATCCTGTACACAGCACGTGGTCTGGTCGATAACGAGCAGTCTGCGCTTGACGTTACACAGGAGGTATACATTGCGTTTTATAAGAATATTGAAACAATTCGGCAGCCAAGAGCAATCATAAGCTGGCTGCACCGCACCGCAACCGGCAAGGCAAAGGACATGCGCGAACGTGCCTCTGCGCAGAACGAAACTCTGCTGCAGAGCGAGGAACAAGAGTATGTATTTACCAACACCGAGGAGCACCGTGCAGACTTTGTACCGCACGAGCAGATGGACGCCCGCGCAACACGTGAAATTATCGGCGAAATGCTGACCGAACTGCCTGCTGAGCAGAGTCAGACACTGGTATACCGCTTTGTAGAGGGGCTGCCGCTGGCAGAAATCGCGGAAATCATGGACTGTACGGTCAGCACGGTAAAGAGCCGTCTCAAATACGGCAAGCAGAAAATCGAGGAGCAGGTATACGCGCTGGAGAAGCGCGGCATCAAGCTGTACTCCACCTCGATTCCGATGCTACTGGCATGTCTGCGCTGGCTCATGACGGAGCGCGGCGCACTTGCAGCCGAACAGGCCGCCGGGCTGTTGGCACAGGTGGAAAGCACGGTCGGTTTGACCGCTTCGGCGGCAGCCGGTGCGCAGGCGGCGGGACACACCGCCGCGGCGAAGGCCGGTGCCGCGACCAAAGGCAGCACCGTCGGCACCAAGGTAGTCGCCGGTGTGGCGGCTGCGGCAGTGATCGCCGGCGGCGTGATCGGCGTGCACAAGCTGAAAGCGCAGGCGCAGGTCGAGCCACCGATCGCACAGGCGGTCACGCTCAGTGCGGAACAACAGGCATTGCAGGACGATTACAACCGGAATACCGCGTATCTGAAGGTCATTTCCGATCTGCAGGAAGAGTTCGGCGTGCGCACGCAGCTCAGCGACAACGCCTATTCCGGTCTGCTGATGGCAAAGCTGGTGGACTTTGACGCCGACGGCACGGATGAACTGCTGTGCGTCTGCACAGACGATATATTATATACGAACCGCGGTCGAATGCCAGGCGTCAATGCCAACTGCTGGTATATGGTATACCGTTGGAACGGCACACAGGCGGAGCCGCTCACAGATAGCGAGATATCCGGCGGATATATATTGGAAGGAACAAGTGACGCTGATTGGAAGTTCTCGGATTTTTATCTGTATCAGGATCAGACGGATTCCAAGATTTATTTGTGCACCGATTCCTTTAGTCCTCCTTCCGGCGAACCGGATGAGGACGAGCCTCTTCAGTGGCAAGAGTCCTTCGTAAAGAACACAGTACAGGATGGAACGTGGGTGAAAACATGGTCTGCTACGTTAAACAAAGATCTCAGGAACGGCGGCTATCTTTCGGCATGGATCTATCCGGACAAGCGGACGCAAATTGAAACAAGCTGCGGCAGCGTAGAGCAGGAATACACGAATACTCGCCGGAACAGTACCTATTACCGGATAACTGATCTGAACGATCCGAGTTCGCCGGGCGAACCGATCCAAAGTTTGCCGGGTTATCCGCAGACACCGGCCGGAGGATATGCGCCGCCGGAAGACCCGGATATTCTGATCCAGGCCATGCAGCAGCAGGCGGAACAGGATAAGCAGCAGCTTGGCAATGCCTTTCAGGAGTTTACGGCGGATACATCCGAATCGTTGGAACGGCTGGCAGGCAAGGTGACGCATAAACAGATGGAAGCAGTTCAGCAGAATTCACTGTCTCAAATGAGTGTTAATAATACCGTTATGATAGATAGTCAGACGGTAGCGCAGTTGGCGGCAGCAGATCAAAGCCGTCGGGACAGATGGAAGGCCGTTTGTGATGCTATGCTGGATTGTATACGTTTGGCAATGCCGCAGAACGAATATCGGAAGATAGCGCAGGGGCAGCAGAACTGGGAGACTGAGGTCGCACAGGCGGACAGCACGCCTTGGTATGAAAGCAATTCAGTAAATGATTATAAGGCTGCTAATTGGAGCGAACAAACCAAAATGTATGAAGAACATGCGGAATATCTGAACGTCTACTATCAGGTAGCGATTGGCTCTATTGGAGGACTGGAAGAACACTGGGCTTCCGAGAATAGTGCAGCAGTTGATCCAGCCGATTATATCGGGCATTGGACGGTCGATCAATATGCGGATAAAAGCAATACTTCCGTAGATATATATCTGGAAGAATCCAATGGTCAGCTCGTAGTTTCGGTAGATCAATGGCTGGTACAATGGACTACTGCATACGATATCCCATTGACCTTGAACGATAATAAAACAAGAGCAATCGGTACATATACGGACAGTCAGGGCAATTTCGGCGCGATACAATTGGATTTTGAAAACGGAGAACTGTATGCAACTACAACGCAGTCCGGCAATTTCGGATTTGCAATGTATCAAGATCGCTGTACGCGCGATTCGTAAAGCACACAGCGAGCACCAAACCCTATTGGAAAAACGAGAATAAGCTAAACACAATCTACCACGACAAAATAAAGGAGGACTAAATTATGTTCTGTGAAAAATGCGGTCACAAAATCGAACCAGGCGAGCTGTTCTGCACCAACTGCGGTGCCAAGCAGCTGGAGCAGCCGGTGCAGCCCAAGCCGGCAGAGAAGCCGGTGGAAAAAACGGTAAAGCAGCCGGCACAGCAGCGACCGGCGCAACCGAAGCCGTCTCAGTCGCTGGTGCAGCCGCGCCGACAGGAACGCCGGCAGTATTCCGCCGATGATTTTCTGGGCGGACCGGAAAGTCGTCCGAATCCTAGCAGCAACGACCGTCCGAACGGATACCGCCCGAATAACGGCGGCAGCAGTCCGAGCAACGACCGGATGCAGAACGGCGGAAACCATCCGTACAGCAGGGGACCGATCAATCCCATGCCGCAGATGCGGGAGCCGGAACCGAAAAAGCGCAGTAAGGTGCCATTCATTCTCGGTGGCGTGGCGGCGCTGCTGATCATTGCGGGCGGCGCGGCATGGGCGCTTGACCTGCTGCCGTTCGGCAAGGCGGACAGCAAGCCGGAGGACACCGCTACGGCAGAGCAGACCGACGGCACCGCTGAAAATGCGGAAAACGGTGCGGCGGCAGTCGATCCGGCAACATATGCCGGCTACTGGATGATCGACTGCTACAACAGCGAAAGCACCAGCTTTGCGGGCTTTGAGCTGTCCGGCACGGCGGATTCACTGAGCTTCTCGGCAAATCAGACATGGAATCAGGGCGAACACACCGCCAGCATTGCCAAGACCACGCTCACGCTGAACGAGGACAAAACGCAGGCGACAGGCTCTTATACGGACAACAATAATTCTTCCGGTACGGTAACGCTGGACTTTGAAGACGGCGAGCTGTATATCACGCTGACCGGCAGCGGCACATGGAGCATGACTGTGCAGAAGGAGCATTGCACCCGTGATCCCTACGGCGCACAGCGGCAGTACACAGCAAGCGCGGCGCAGCCGTCCGCCGGTATGTCCGGCGCGACCGGTATCAACGGCGGCAGCAGCTCGACCACGACCGTGCAGCAACCGAGCTCCTCGGGTTATGTATTCTATGTGAACGGTCAAACTGCTTCGCAGGGTATTAACGACATCAGCGCGGCTTCGATTGGCAGCGACCGTCTGTGGCCGACAGATACTCTCACAATCAGCGACAGTGACCTGAGCAAGCTGACACGCATGGAAGTAGCCGCCGTCCGCAACGAGATCTATGCGCGCCATGGTTATTCGTTCAGCTCTGCGGACTGGAGAAGCTACTTCTCCACGGCAACGTGGTATACGGCAAGCAGCAGCTACTCGGATTCCATGCTCACCAGCACTGAGCAGTTGAACCGCGACACAATTGTAAAGTTTGAAAAGGCGAAGGGTTGGAAATAATGAAGAAAATGACCGCAATGCTGCTGGCGCTGCTGTGTTTGAGTGCCTGCGGCGCACCCAAGCAGGAGACGACAAAAACGGCGGAGCAGCCTGAACAGACCACGGCCGATACCGTGCAGGAGCAGCCGAAATCCGAACCGGTACCGGTACCGGAGCCCGAACCCGAACCTGAACCGGCTCTGCCGCTGGACGGCAAGATCATCTGCGTCGATCCCGGTCATGAGGTGACCGGCCTGCGTGTGCAGGAGCCGATCTCTCCGGCGAGCAGCGCCACCAAGGAGGCCTTTGTCGGCGGCGCCGCCGGCAGAAACCAGACCGAGGAACAGCTTAATCTGGCAGTCGGTCTGCGGCTGCAATCCTTGCTGATTGAGCAGGGTGCGACCGTCATCATGACCCGTACCACCCATGAAAGCGATATGACCAGCTACAAGCGGGCGCTGTTGGCGAACGAAAATCACGCAGACCTATGCATCCGCATCCATGCGGACGGCTCGGAAAGCTCGTCGGTATATGGCATGTCCATGCTGGTGCCCTACGGCAGCCAGCTTGCCACACAGGATATCGTTGCGCCAAGCCAGAAAGCGGGTGAGTGCGTACTGAACGCAACGCTGGCTGCGACTGGCGCGAAAAACAACGGCATTGTGCAGCGCTCAGATCTGACGGGCTTCAACTTTGCGGAAGTTCCGACCATTCTGATCGAGATGGGTTTTCTCAGCAATCCTGATGAGGATGCCCTTATGCTGACCGATGATTATCGGCAGAAGCTGGCACAGGGCATGTGCAACGGCATTCTGGATTATTTCTCTGGCACAGTGACCGAGTAAACGGGAAACAGGATTTACATTTATCGAAAACGCTCTGTCATCTATTTGGATGATTGGGCGTTTTCTGTTTTTTCGTGTCTAAACTGCAGATTTGTAAAATGTTGCGGTATGAGGGTGGAATGGAACAAAAATTGGAGTATAATTGAAGGGGTTTTAACATAATTCATAGAAAGAAATTTTTCTGAAAAAATCAAAAATATTTAAGTCTTTTCGGACTACCTCTCCCTCTTATGTTTGTGAAAGGGGGATAGTGCTTGTACGAAAACCAATCCTGCGACTGTATCGCAGAGACCAGAAAGAAACCGGAGACAGCAGATATGGATGAAAGAGAACAGCTTAAACAGGAAGAGGAAAGCGCCCAGTCCTTCATGCAGGACGAATACGACCGCCTGACGTCATTGGTGTGTGCACTGCAGGCCGATCCCGGAGACGACCGAGTGTTTGAGACCTTTTATCAGGCGACCTACCCGCGCATTCTGTATACCGCGCGCCATCTGGTCAACAGCGAGCAGGCGGCGCTGGATATTGCACAGGAGGTATATATTGCGTTTTACAGAAACATCGGGAATATCAGGGAGCCGCGCGCCGTTATCAGCTGGCTGCACCGTGTAACGCACAGCATTGCGCGTGATTACCGCGAACGTGCCGCAGCCCGTAACGAGGATCTGATCAACGAGGGACAGGAATATCTGTTCACCGATGTGGCGGAGCAGCGCACGGACTTTGTGCCGCATGAGCAGCTCGACGCGCAGGCGACGCAGGAGCTGATTCGCGGGATGCTGGATGAGCTACCGGAGGAACAGTCCCGCACGCTGGTTTACCGCTTCACTGAGGGACTGCCGCTGGCAGAGATTGCGGAGATCATGGACTGCACGGTCAGTACGGTCAAAAGCCGCCTGAAATACGGCAAGCAGAAAATCGAGGAGCAGGTATACGCGTTGGAGAAGCGCGGCATCAAGCTGTACTCCACCTCGATCCCGACGCTACTGCTGTGTCTGCGCTGGCTGATGGCAGACCGCGGCGGACTTTCGGCGGAACAGGCAGGCAGACTGCTGGCACAGATCAACAGCGCGATCGGCGCGGCGGCGTCGGCGGCAGCGGGCGCGGCGCAGAGCGCCGGAACGGCAGCAAAGGCCGCAGCCGCAAAAAACACCGGCAGCACGCTTGGCACCAAGATCGCGGCGGGCGTTGCTGCAGCGGCTATTGTGGCAGGCGGCGTGGTCGCAGTGCCACGCATCATGCAGAAGGTCAACCCGCCGGAGGCGGTCGTGCAGACCGGACCGGCAGCCGAGCCCGAGACGGAGCCCGCGCTCACCGCCGAGGAAAAGGCGGTCGTGCAGGGCGATTACGACCGCAACACCGCATATCTGAAGGTCATTTCGGATTTGCAGGCACAGTACGGAACCCCGACACAGCTTGGCACAAATGCTTATTCGGGATTGCTGATGACCAAGCTAGTTGATTTCGATGCCGATGGCACGGATGAGCTACTATGCGTATATACGGATAAGGCATATTCGGAGTATGCAAATGCCAATTTGAATATGTGGTATGCAATCTATAGCTGGAACGGGACACAGGCTGATCGCATTACCGAGCGGTCACTAACAGAGAATGTAACATATGAACTGGATTACTATACATGGCGTTATGCAGACTTTTATTTATACCAGAATTCTGCAGATTCTAAAATTTATCTGTGCGATGATGTTTTGTGGGGACCGGCTGGTGGCGTATATGACGATGGTACAGCACCGTGGTCGGATACAATGACAGAATATGGACTGCAAAACGGAACGTGGACACAAACCTGGAAGGGCGAATTGCTTCGTGATCTGCGGGATGGCAGGCACTTGCAGGCGACTCTGCGCGGTACGGATAATAGTTTTGCCAATGTAGAGTGGAATACGATTTCGCAGGAAATTGATAAGATTCGTCAGAATGGCACATATTATCGGTTTACCTTCCTAAATGACCCGACCTCGGGTAATATTACGCCGATGATCGACCAGATTTCAGTCTATCCGAAAACACCTGCAGGCGGATACACCCTTCCAGAGAATCCGAGCGTACTTATTGCAGCCTTGCAAAACGAAACTGCACAGGCAAAGCAGCAGTTGGATAATGCATGATCACCGACTAAAACAGCTTCATCGCTGTTTTAAATACAAATCACAAAGAAAGAGGGCAAAAACATGAACGAAGAAAACAAAAACGGAATGCCGATTGAAAACGCGCAGGATCAAGTTCAGAACCAGTCCCAGCAGCCACAGGAATTTGCGCCGCCGGAGCCGCCTCCGCAGCAGCAGCAGACGACTGCTGCACCAGAGCAGAATGCACAGCGTGAGGCACAGCCACAGTACGCGCAGTCAATGCCGTATCCGCCGGAACAGAAGGCGAAGAAGGACCACAAGCTGCTGATCATTATCGGTGCTGTCTGTGTAGTGATTGCAGCGTTCCTTACGATGATGCTCTTTGGCGGCAAGAGTATCGACATGCAGGACTATGTAACGGTAAGTTTCAACGGCGTAGACGGCAAGGGTACGGCATATGTTGATGTCGATTATGATAGCATGGGAACCAAGCTGCTCACCAGTGCACAGAAGCGCAAGCTAGAGACCGGCAATGGCTGGGGTTCTATCAATACCGCTGTAGGTGCTCTCGGTCAGCAGTGGGTGCTTGCAGAAGCACTTGACTGCGAGCTTGACCAGTCCAGTGAGTTGTCTAACGGCGACAAGGTGACCGTAACCGTTACCGCAGACAAGGACGTTCTCAAGCAGCTGGGCGTCAAGGTAAAGCACAAGAAGCTGACCTTTAAAGTGGAAGGTCTGGTGGAAGTAAGCAACATCGATGCATTTGCTGATATTTCCGTGCAGTTCAGCGGCATTTCTCCGCAGGGTGAGGCGGAAATTATCAATAACAGCAGCGATGATGCGTGCATGCAGTTTGATTATTCGCTCGACCAGAACAGCGGCCTGTCCAACGGTGATACCGTAACGGTTACCATCAGTGACTATGACCTTGAAGGCATTGCGGAACGCACCGGCAAGACTCCGGAGGAGATGTCCAAGAGCTTTACGGTAGAGGGCCTGCAGGAATACGTTACCAAGCTGGATCAGATTAACGATACGGCACGCAAGAGCATGCAGAAAGAAGCGGAAGACTATATTCGTGCGTATAGTGCACGGTATTATTCCAGTGAATGCAGTCTGACTAGTCTTGAGTACGTTGGCAGCTACCTGCGTGTTGCAAAGCCGGGTGCAAATACGAACGGCGATGCAAACCGATATGCACTGGTATACAAACTCAATTGTCGTGTAGATCGTGACGGTATTACAGACCATCCGTACTATTACTACGTTACCTTTGCAAATCTTGCATTGCAGAGCGATGGCAGTATTGATGTTGACTTGACTGACATGAGAACGACTAGTGAATCTCATTATTTTGATGCAAACGGTCATAACTACTATGTTTACGGTTTTGAAAATCTGCAGGGCGTATTTGATGAGATTATTACCCAAATGCTCGATATTTTCACCTATGAAACCGACATTCAGTAAAATACATTCAAAAAAAGCAGTGACTTAGAAAGTCAGTGGTTTAAATCCCAATCATCCTTGTGGTGGTTGGGATTTTTTAATGCTGCAGGCTGCTGTACAGAAATTAAAACCTCATTGAGGGAATATATTGCCGAAACAAGTCAAATATGGTAATCTTTTTATGGAACGCGATATCTAAAAAAATTTTTCACAAAATCGAGAATTCTAAATCTTTTCCAAAATCCATTCCTCTTATATCTATGAAGGGGGAAAAACTCCAAACTAAGAAACCGGAGGCAGACAGCATGGAAATGAAAGAACAGATAACGCAGGAAGAAGCTGCTGCGCGCGGCATGATGGAAGCGGAGTACGATCAGCTTGCAGAGCTGGTCACGGCACTGCAGGCAAACCCTGGGGATGATCGGGCGTTTGAGAAATTCTACGAGCTGACGTACCCGCGCATTCTGTACACGGCACGCAGTCTAGTAAACAGCGAACAGTCCGCGCTGGACGTGGCGCAGGAGGTTTACCTTGCGTTTTATAAAAATCTAGCAAATATCCGTCAGCCGCGAGCGATTGTCAGCTGGTTGCACCGTACTGCGACTGGCAAGGCGAAGGACATGCGCGAACGCGCCTCTGCGCAGAACGAAACCCTGCTGCAGAGTGAGAAGCAGGAGTATGTATTTACCAACACCGAGGAGCACCGTGCAGACTTTGTACCGCACGAGCAGATGGACGCCCGCGCAACACGTGAAATTATCGGCGAAATGCTGACCGAACTGCCTGCTGAGCAGAGTCAGACACTGGTATACCGCTTTGTAGAGGGGCTGCCGCTGGCAGAAATCGCGGAAATCATGGACTGTACGGTCAGCACGGTAAAGAGCCGTCTCAAATACGGCAAGGCCAAGATCGAAGAGCAGGTCACCGCGATGGAGAAGAAGGGCATCAAGCTGTACTCCACCTCGATTCCGATGCTGCTGGCATGTCTGCGCGGATTGCTTGCGCAGCGCGGCAGCTTGTCAGCGGCAGAGGCTGGCGGTCTGCTCGTCAAAGTGCGTGCAGCGGTCAGCGCGGCAGCTGCTGCGGCTTCGGCTAGCTCGTCCGCCGCCGCGCATACCGCGGCACACTCTGCGGCCACAAAGGCCGGAACAGCAGCGGCCGTCAATACCGGCGGTGCAGCAGCGGCTGCAAAGGCAAGCTCAAGTGCGGTCGGCGTGAAGATCGTCGCGGGCCTGCTCGTTGCGGCAATGGCTGCAGGCGGCGCAGTTGCAGTGCCGAAGGCGGCCCATCAGGTGCAAGAAAAGCAGGTCGAGCAGCAGACGCAGTCCGCAGAAGAACTGGCTGCCGTACAGGCGGATTATGATCAGAATACGGCGTATCTCAATGTCATTTCCGAGCTGCAGGAGCAGTTTGGCGAGCGTACGGACATCTCACGAAACGCGTATTCCGGTCTGCTGACCGCAAAGTTGGTTGATTTTGATGGTGACGGTGAGGATGAACTGTTCTGTATTTATAATGATGGCTCTATCAGAAACAGCGTGGGAAATACCGATGGTGTCAATATTGGCAGCTGGTTTTCTGTGTACAGCTGGGACGGTGAACGCGCAAATCGTGTAACATGGGGACCTCTGTATCACAATAAGACCTACCGCGTTTCGTGGCACGCCACCTATACACTGCCGACCGGCGGGTGCTACCTATATAAAAAGGAAGGCGACCCGAAGACTTATCTCTGCTGGCCAATCGTAAGCACGTACGAGATTGATGAAAATAATGATAGCAATCGAACGGTAATGGGCATCTCGGATTGGATGCGGGAATATACCATTGAAGACGGAGAGTGGAAGGCGGTTTCGGATATCTCGGCAACGAGAGACCTGAATACCGGTGCGATAACGAATGTAGGTTCCGGAACTGCTGCCGAGGGCGATGTACATTGGACCCCGCAGAAGGCCGAGGAGGAGCTTTCGGCCATTCGGCGTGATGGCGAATACTTCCGTTCGACCTTCTTCCATGACGGTACAGACTATTCGCTGTCGGGCGAGGATGCGTACATTTTCCAAGCAGCGAAGAAAATTCCGTATTATCCGCAGACACCGGCGAACGGCTTTGAGCCGCCGGAGACACCGGACGCGCTCATTCAGTCGCTGCAGGCGCAGGCTGAGACGGATAAACAGCAGCTGGGCGACTCGTTCCGTGAATACACCGAACCGGCGAAAACACCTGAGCAGCTGAAGGCAACCGCAGAGGACGCCATCAACGAGGGCCTGGAGTGGGATAATGTATATTACTACGAACTGGGTTCTGCGACGAACTCGCAGGTGGGCATGAACTATGCAGCAGGCAGAACGGATTACTGGTGGCAGCACACTTGTTTGGTGCTGATGGACTGTCTCAAACAAACCCTGTCGGCGAACGAGTACAGTGTGTTGGAGCAGGAGCAGCAGGCATGGGAAAAGCAGGCCGAGCAGCAGGCCGAGGCCGCAGGAATGGAGGCCGCAGGCGGTTCAGCACAGAAAATGCTGATCTGGGATAAGTCCGGCGAACTCTACCAAGAGCGTGCCATGCAGCTAAAGGACAAGCTGGCGCAGGTCTTAGGCATGACGATCGAGAGTTAAAGCACATATGCTCATTGACTATAAACTGAAACCCAATTATAATTTAACTATCGGCATAATTTGACATCACAAGGGGGAAAACATATGTTTTGCGAAAAATGCGGACACAAAATAGCAGAAGGCGAAGTATTCTGCAGCAACTGCGGTGCACAGGTTGTGCAGCAGGAGCCGGAACCGCCGGTGCAGGAGGTTCCGGTACAGCAACCACTGACCGAGGACGGCATGTGCCGTCAGATTATCGGCAGCAACAGCGACTACTATCTGGAGCAGTTCGTGGATATCCAGGCGGGCGGCAAAGGACGCATCAACTGGGCGTCCTTCTTCCTGACGCTGTACCATGCGGCGTACCGCGGCGTGTGGGTGAACTGGCTCAAGGCGATGGCCGGGCCGATTATCCTGTTTGTGGTCTGTGTGCTCGTATCCGGATTCATTTGGGGCAGTCAGCTGCTTGTGGCGGCGGCACTGCTGGCGGTCGCGCTCGGTGCGAGCATCTGGGGACTGGTCAGCAGCATTCTGTTCGCGGTGCGCTTTAACCGTGTATACTTTGATCATGTGCAGGAGAAAATCGAGCAGAACAATCTTAAGCCGGACTGTTCGGGCGGCCGTGTGGCACTGTCTGTGCTGGCATATATCGTTGCTGCGGCGATTTTCGGCGGAGCCGTTCGTGCCTCGTGGGCAAGCGGGTTCCTGATCGGTCTGGCGCAGTTGCTCGGAAATGAAAGTGCGTGGACAGATACCCTTCCGGAAGACGACATGGACGCAGAAGAAGAATTGCCGGAAGAGACTGCCGAACTTGTCAATGTGGCCGACTACGCCGGCTACTGGATGGTAGACAGGTACAACAGCGAAGCGGAAACTTTCATCGGCTTTGAGCTGGTGGGCGACGAAACCGCCTTTGGCATGACCGCGAATGCATCGTGGGACAACAGTAAGTACATCACCACCATTGATAAGCTGTCGCTGACGCTGAACGATGACAACACGCAGGCCACCGGTGCCTACAAGGACAGTCACGGCAACAGCGGTGACGTGACCGTGGACTTTGAGGACGGCGATGTCTATCTCACCATTACGGCGGCAGGCGGCGACCACGGCATGGCCATGACGCGCGAGCACTGCACCAAGGACCCATTCGGCGCATCGCGCGAGTACAAGGTTGCACAGCAGGAAACCCAGCCGCAGGCCAACACGCAGATTCAGCAGCAGACGCAGACCCAGGCTCCGGCGCAGACCCAGCCGCAGCAGGCAGCACAGCCGGTTACGGTGGCTGACCCGTCTGACACGCTGTACAGCTACGTTTACGGCCTGAATGACGCCATTAACGCGGGCACCTTCTCCTATGTTGCATCGACGCTGCTGCACGGCAGTTCGGCTTACAAGGAGCAGCAGACGCTTGTCAGCAAGCTGTACAAGCAGGGCATCAAGGAGAACGTCATTTCGGTTGCAGTAAGCAGCCAGAAAACCAGCGGCAACACCGCTACCGTTGTCTCCACGGAGCTGATCGGCGTTACCTATAAGGACGGCAGCTACAAGGAGATCCCGCAGAGCTACGCATACCATATGCAGCTGCAGTCGGACGGCACATGGCTCATCGACACCATGACCGAGCAGTAATTCCCTGATTGCAAACCAGACAGCCATCGAAGCAATTCGGCGGCTGTCTTTTTTGCCCTCAAAAAAATTTCTGAAAATTTTCGACTTTTTTGAAAATCTTAAATCTTTTCCGAAATCCATCCCTCTTATATCTATGAAGGGAGGAAACAGGCGTTCCGCTGACACACACATCAACCGATAACACAAGAAAGAGGGCAAAAACCATGAATGAAAACTACAACACCAACAACTACGCACCCAATCCGCAGTACCCGTACCCGGCGTACCAAAAGAAGAAAAACTACACGGTACCCATTCTGATTGTAATTATATGTATTGCAGTGGCAGCAATTTTCCTAATGATGTCACTTTCTGGTGGAAAGAGTATTGACATGGAGGACTATGTTACGGTAAGCTATAATGGTACAGAGGGCAACGGCACGGCCACAGTAGATGTTGACTACGACGGCATGTGCGAGCAGCTGCTGACCAAGGAACGCCGCCAGCAGATGGAATACATTACCGGTTCGCAAGACGTTATCAAGTCCGCGGCAAAGTACATGGACGGCAGCTGGGAGCTGATTCAGGCGATGAAGTACACCGTCGAGCCGGACAGCGGCCTTTCCAACGGCGATAAAGTCACCGTAACCTTTACGGCGGATAAGGATACGCTCAGCGACCTCGGCGTGAAGATGAAGCACCCGACGCTCACCTTTACCGTAAGCGGCCTGTACTAATCAGGGGAAAATTAACGAAAGTCTGTACAAACAAGTCATAAACGGGAAAACCCGTAAAATTAGGAGGAAAAACGATGAAAAAGACCATGATGAATAACATTTTCAAGCGCTTTGCGGCACTGGCACTCTGCACCGGCATGGTTACCGGCACGGCACTTGCGGCAAATGCGGTTTATAAGAATATCCGCGTGCAGTATTGCGGCATCAAGCTGGTCGTCGATGGTCAAACCGTTATTCCTAAAGATGCAAATGGCAAAGTAGTAGAACCGTTTATCTATAACGGAACCACCTATTTACCGGTGCGTGCAGTAGGCAATGCTGTTGATAAGAAAGTGAAATGGGATGGTAATTCTAAGACGGTTTATTTAGGGGCAACACCGGATGAGTCGGGTGAGGTGTATCTGGAACCTTATCAGACAAGCGCTATGAAAGTTTATAAGCCGGAAAATGGTAAGTCTTTTTCGATGATGGGAGTTCCGTATTCTCGGGGAGTTATGGTATATAATTTCTATAATGATACAGAGATGACGGCGTTGTATAACCTTAATGCAGAATACGATAGCGTATCTATGGACATTGGACATGTTGATAATAGCGGAAGCGATTCAGCAACTATGAATGTCTATGTAGATGATAAACTGATTGATACAATAGCATTGACTTCTGACATGTCGACGAAAAATGTTAAATTTGACTTGAATCATGGTCTGCAATTGAAAATTCAGGTAATTCATTGCGATCCTTATGCACATTACGGTCTCGTTAATATCAAGTTTGCTAAGTAAATTTTAGGGGGTAAACCACTATGAAAAACTGTCCCAAGTGCGGTGCACCGGTAAACGACACCGCCAAGTTCTGTCCGGTATGCGGCGGCGCATGCTCCGCGCCTGAGCAGCCGCAGCAGAACACGCAGGAGTTTGCGCAGCAGGAACAGCCGAAGCAGCAGAGCCAGCAGCAGTATCAGCAGGCTTCGCAGCAGCAGACCTATCAGCAGCCGCAGTATCAAGCACCGCAGCCGTCGTACGACCCATATGACCACACGGCTGAGTTCACAACCAAGGATATTTCGGAAAACAAGGTCATTGCCATGCTTTGCTACCTGATGGGTACGTTCGGCGTTGTTCTCGCGCTGCTCGGCAGCCATAATTCGCCGTATGCGGCATTCCATGTGCGTCAGGCGCTCAAGTTCAGTGTTGTAAATATCCTGCTGGGTATTGTGGCGCTGCTGCTGTGCTTCACCGTTATCGTGCCGATCCTGTGCGGCGTACTGGCACTTGTGCTGCTGATCGTCCGCATTATCTGCTTCTTCTCCATCTGCAACGGCAAGGCGAAGGAGCCGCCGATTATCCGTTCGTTCGGTTTCCTGCGTTAAGTTAATACAGCACAGAACCACCCTTTTCCGTAAGAAGAGGGTGGTTCTTTTTGTTTGACAATAAAGAGAAAATCTAAATGCCGTTTTAGCCGATTATACCTGTTTTTTAAATATATATTATAGAGGTAGAAGCTCCTGAGATATTCTCAGGAGCTTACTTTTTGTCAAAAAGGAGGAAGCGAAAATGTTCAACAATCAAAAATTCCTGACGCGCGGGATAGAAAGCGAGATTCCCGCATGGCTTGTTCATCTTATGTGGCACATGGTGCTCACGATGGAGGTCGAGGAAAAAGACTATCTGCAAGTGTTTACCTTAACCAAAACCGCAACCGGTCAGCACATTGTCCACGAGCAGGAACAGCCGCCGTATAGCTATGAACTCGATGTACCGTGTGACGATGCCGTAGATGCGAAGGTGTTCGTCATCGACGATTTAACGCATTCCACTATGCTGCTTGCCGAAGAGTATTGATATTAACCAAACGAAATGGGGGACTAACCAATGAGTGAAACAAGAATTTGTGCAAACTGTGGTGCAGAGCATCCGATTGACGAAATGTTCCAAGTGGAAAATGACTGGCTCTGCGAGGATTGTGCCGACCGCCTGACCGTAATCTGCGACCACTGTGCCGAGCGGGTCTACGAGGAAAACGCCGTCGAGGATGACACGCACACGCTCTGCGAGCATTGCTTTGATGAATATTATGTGCGTTGCGATGATTGCGGCCGCATTATTCATCGCGACCGCGCATATTGGGACGGTGACGACAACGCCTATTGCGCATCCTGCTGGGACGAGCACAGCGAGGTCATCCACGAGTACAGCTACACGCCCGACCTCGTGTTCCATGGCAAAGGTCTGCGGCATTTCGGCGTAGAGTTAGAAATCGATGACGGCGGCACGGTAAACAGCAACGCGGAGAAGTTGTTGAACATCGCGAACGCCAACGCCGAAAACCTGTACATCAAGACGGACGGCAGCCTGGATGAAGGCTTGGAGCTTGTCACTCATCCGATGACGCTCGAATACCATTTGAACGAAATGCCGTGGGCGGAAGTCCTTCGCAAAGCGCAGAGCATGGGGTACCTCAGCCATGCGGCAGGAACTTGCGGCCTTCATGTTCACATCTCCCGCTTGGCCTTTGGCTGTACCTATGAGCAGCAAGAGGCCGCGATTGCTCGCCTGCTGTACTTCGTCGAAAAATTCTGGGCAGAGCTGCTGCGCTTCAGCCGCCGTACACAAAGCCAGATGAACCGTTGGGCGGCGCGGTATGGTATCCGCCTCACCCCGTCCGAACAAATGAGCCACGCTAAAAACTCCTGTGCCGGACGTTACACGGCGGTCAATCTCACGAACGCAGATACCGTTGAAATCCGGATGTTCCGCGGCACGCTCAAACTGAATACTCTCAAAGCCACCTTGCAGATGGTAAATCATCTGGTTGAGGTGGCTGTTTCCATGTCGGACACCGCTGTACAGGAGCTTAGCTGGTTTGATTTTCTGGACGATATCAACGAACCGGAGCTTATCCAATACCTCAAGGAGCGCCGCCTTTACGTCAATGAACCCGTTAATACCACCAATGAGGAGGAATGAAATTTGTGCAGTTTATTCGGCTTAATTGATTTCAAAGAGTGTCTCAGCACCCACACCAAGAACAAAATCTTGAACACGCTGGCGCGCGAATGTCAAGTGCGTGGCACGGACGCGACCGGCATTGCCTACAATTTTAACAACCGTCTGCGCATTTACAAGCGCCCGATTCCCGCTCGAAAGATGAAAGTTCACGTTCCGCACGGTGTAAACGTGGTCATGGGACACACACGTATGACTACACAGGGCAACGCGCAGTTTAACCAGAACAATCATCCGTTTCTTGGTAAAGTTGACGGAAACAGCTTTGCTCTCGCTCACAACGGAGTGCTGTGGAATGACAAAGAGCTTCGCCTGGAAGAAAATCTGCCGATGACGAGTGTTGAAACGGACAGCTACGTCGCAGTGCAACTTCTCGAACAGCAGAAAGCCCTCGACTTCGACAGCCTACAAGCTATGGCTGAAAAGGTCGAGGGTTCTTTTGTGTTTACCGTTCTGGATAAGGACAATTCTATCTGGTTCGTGGTCGGAGATAATCCACTGTGCGTCATGTTCTATGATGGCTACCTTATTTACGCCTCGACACAGGAAATTCTGTGCAAGACCATCAAGAAGTTAAATCTGAACACACCCTCTGACATTCTGGAGCCAAAGGAGGGCGAGATATTGAAGATTGACCGCAATGGCTGTATCACTACAGGCATCTTCACACCGCACACGACGTTCGAGCACTGGTGGCGAAAATATCCTTTCTACCGCAGCTATTACGAGGACACGCCGACCAGTTATGACGATCTGTTCAGCGTGGCGAAGGCATTCGGCGTTACCGCTGATGAAGTGCAGGCACTCTTGGACTACGGCTGCTCGGAAGAGGAAATTGAGGAAATGCTGTATGACCCAGAACTCTTTCACGAGATGACCGGCGAGCTGCTTTATGCGTACTGAGGAGAGGAGGCGTTGCTTATGATTGCACTCGGCCCGATCTTTCAGGCCGTCGGCGCGGTAGTCGATTTAATCATCGAGGCCGTCGAAAACTTTTCGGACAACTGAAACGAGGTGAAAGTTTGAACCCGGGCAAAATCATTCTCGGCGTACTGACCGTTATCGGCCTGCTCGCCGACCTTATCGATGACGACTAAGTATCCAACAAGGTCTACCTTTTCGGACAGTGCAAATCCGCAGCAAAAACCTGTCCGAAAAGGTCCGTCCGCAATAAACGGAAATGTCCGGAAAGCGTAAGACCTTTCCGGACACTTTTTTGAGGTGATATGGTGCACAAAACGTTCTACTACGCCCGCGTTTCCACACGCGAGCAAAATCTTGATCGTCAGCTCGAGGCCTTTCGCGCGCTCGGCGCAGATGATCGAGAAATCATCACGGATAAGGAGTCCGGCAAAAACCTTGACCGTCCCGGCTATCAGGCGCTCAAGTCTGCCATGCTGCGCTCCGGCGATACGCTTGTCGTAAAGTCGCTCGACCGGCTCAGCCGCAGCAAAGCCGATATTCACAGCGAGCTGCAATGGTTCAAGGAGAACAATATCCACCTTAAGGTAATTGATCTGCCAACCACCATGATGGACCTGCCGTCAGGGCAGGAATGGGTATTCGAGATGGTCAACAACATTTTGATCGAAGTCCTCGGTACGATTGCCGAGCAGGAGCGCTTGACCATCCATCAGCGGCAGCGCGAGGGTATTGACGCCGCGAAGGCCAAAGGCAAACACCTCGGACGGCCTTCCACTTCCCTGCCGGATAACTGGGAGGAAGTCCTTGCACTCTGGCAAGCCGGCAAAATCACCGCACGGGAGGCCATGCGGCGAACCGGGATGAAGCGGACAACTTTTTACCGCCGGTGCGCTAACAAATATCAAAACAACTGACGCGCAAAAACTGGGGAAATCGGGGAGTACCCCGATTTTTAATGCAATTTGCGTGCTAAAGGTTTCACACTTGTTTCATCTGTTTTACGGTAAAGAAACGGCATTTTAGACAAAGAGCGGTAAACAAGCTGCTCAAGCTCGTTGTACATACCGTCGTAGATGCGTGCTCGAATTTCGTATTCGAGGATATTCTGGATACTATCACGAATATTAAATGATGCTCCGGATTTTTCAAATTCTGGGAAGCGGACAACCTGCCACGTGATGTTGTGCCGCCTGATGATTTTCTGCAGATAGTCGATGACAATGGAGGTAGGAGCAGGGTATTCAAGGAAACGACGATACCCTTCGACATACTCTGGGTACATGCTGAGCAGCTTTTTGATCTGCCGAATGATACGCAGCATGGCAGGCAGGTGCTGCTCCTGCAAGAGCAGTCCAGCTAGCTCGGCATAGGGCGCATCAAAGGGATCGGAAGACTTGCTGCGGTATGTGTTCGGTGTTGTCGGCGTCAGGCTATACGGACGGTTCGGGAAACAGTTCATAATATGGTTGCGCAGTAAACCTTCCAATGTGCCGACTGGCTTGCGGTAATCGGTTGCATACCGCCAGATGGAAACTTCGGGCTCGTTTGTGGAATCAGCAGATTGCGCCTCATCGTCCTCATCGTCTTCAAGTAGATCTCGCTTGCACAATAGTTCAGACTCAGGAATCTGAATCGAATCATCAACACCATTGAGGTGATGCTGCAGTAAGCCGTATTTCGTCGTTATCGCAAATCCCCAATCCAAATATTCTTTTGCGTCACGACGAAAAGGACAATCTGCCGGACACTGCGGATTGCTTTTGTTTACAGGAAATTTAATGCGCTGATATATGTCTTCGTCCGCGGCATACGGAAGTTTAGCACACTTTTCCACAGATCGGTTCAATAGACATACCGAAGATAGACTGCCAAACTTATTTTTAAGTTTTGAATACAAAACAAGATTGATGGCGGCGCGTCTGCCGGTCATGGTGGTCATACGTTTAACGCGAGCGGGCTCGTTCTGCTGGGAAATGCGTTTTATGAGCTTGCGCCGATGCTTTCCAGTTGCGCAGCGTAGAATTACCTTGGTTGAGCCGGAAAAAGCGTGATACAGGAACAATGGCGTTAAACGATGCCAACGCTTGTCTTGATAGCAGGCATTCAGCAGTCGGTAGATTGCTGCGTAATAAGGGCGTTGCTCAAGAGGTTGTTTAACCGTATTTAAAATGTCCTCATATGTGCGGTTGCGTACAGCATATAAGGTAGATCGGACATACTGCTCGAATAGAGCGATTGTGGTTTTTAGCTTGGAGAGGAATTCTGAATCGGAGCACTCCTGCGGAAATTGCGGACAGTCTGATGAGATTTTATTGAGTTCATCAATCAGATGCTTGCTACACAGGAATGAATCCTGTTGACGGCGTATCTGTTCGAGCAGCTCGGAGTAGCGCCGTTCGTTTTCCTCCAAGAAATACTGGTGAACGGTAGTTGGAATCCATTCATGTTCACAGATAAGTTTAGCGCGGCGAGCATTTTCAAATGCAGCGATGAAATAGTATCCGGGCTCTTGAAAATTATGTGAGTAATGTTTGCTGTGACAAGACTTCTTTATTTCCTCGGTTGATAGTGGAACCTTTTTCGAAAGCTCGAGCAATTCCGCATAAATCTGTGTTCCTATTTTGAGGTCCCCATGTGTTGCCTTAATATTCTCGAGACCTTGTTTAAGCAGCTCTTCATCTGTCATGTCAGACGCATGCTGCACCTCATTCCAGATGGTATCATCTAACAGCAGGGTATCCAGTCCGACATCAGGCTCGATACCATACCCATCGCCGGGGTAATTGCCGAGGTCGCGTTGATCAGCAAAATAGAACGAGCGGTCAGTCAGAAAGCGGAGCAGCAGTTCTTCGGAGCACTGACCTTGCTGGCACAACCAGTCGGCGAAACGGAGTTTGCTGTAGAGCGGCTCGTCATAGCCGTCTGCCAGCTGGCGAAAATGCTCGTGCGCGTCATAAAGCTTGTCAGTCTCAGACTGTGGCAAATCGGTGCATTCAAAATGAGGGTTTAGTAGGTTGATGACGCGGTTTTGCTCGTCAAGATACACATAGTCAGAATTGTATAGGTTAGGGTTATGGCTACGATATACAGCACGCTCAGCTTCGGTCATGCGGCATTCCTCCTTGATTACAGTATAAGTGAATTGACTATAAAAATCAATTCAAATTAGTTATGATAAATAGCGATAATCAAATAATTGATGTATTTCATAACGGATATTATACTTGAAATAGAAAGGAGGAGGCAATATGATCATCGAGAATGTGAAACCGAATCTGGCTGATGCAGTCCCAAACAAGGAGGAGCGTAAGGCGGAACTTCCGGGCAAGAAGAAACCGCATGAGCGCAAGCTGAAGAAGCGCGGACACAAGTTCAAAAAGCGCGCTGAGAAGGCCGAAGCGACCAGCAGGAAGGCAAAGCACGACGCAAAACGTGCTCGCCGCGCACAGCGGGAAGCCGAACGTGAGCGAGATACCGTAGCAGCGGAGAACGCGCTCTTGCAGAAACGTCTGGCGAGAAAGGATAAGGAGATCACCGACGCGCTGCGTGATGACGACGGATTTATACGCTTGAAGGAAAGGAGAGAAAAAGATGGTTGAACAGACTACAGACGCTAACGGCGTTATCCTGAATGCGAGAATTGAGGAGGTGCACGTGTATCGGGAGATGGACGGTGGTGACTCCCACTTCACGCTGGCCCTGACCCAGGATGGACGGCAGTATACGCTGCCGCCGTACTCGGTGGACAACATCGATCGGTTCCGCATCGGCAAAATCGATCCTCGCTTCGTCGCACTTGATGAGGACGGCAAGGCAACGGATACCCGGGTGCAGGCTGTACTCAAGGAGGCCATTTCGCAAGAGATCCGGCAGGGACGCTGCGGCGTATTACTTAACCGTACTGGCTGGGCGAAATTGCCAAATGGACGGTGCGTTTACAACACCGGCACACAAGTGATAGGAGATACCGGTGGGCTGGAGGTCAAGCTGTCTGACACGCTGCCGCAACTGGAATTGACGGATCAGTGCATTGAAATGGAAGACAAGTGGCTGCTCCGATCCTATCTCCGAAAGCTGAGCCGCGAACCGGACATCCTGATCCTGCTGGTAGCGCACATGGTTCGATCGCTTCTGGCGTCGATGTTCGAGCGGCTGGGATTCCCACTGCGGTACATTCTATACTTAGTGGGTATCCAAGGCTCCGGTAAGACGACGGCCGCCAACGATTTCGGTTTGCCGCTGACTGACGTGACGCAGAACACACCAGCTCCGGCAACACGAGCGCTCAGCAGCAAGTCTGCAGTACGTGACTTCGCTGCTGAATACCGCGATATGACAGCACTGCTTGACGACGTATGTACGTCCTCAAGTGCGGAAACGCGGCGAATTTCGACCAATATTGCAGCGTATACCCTGCGTTTCGCAGCAGATCGCATACCAGAGACCATTTCGCGTCCGGGAGGTGGGCAGCGCAAGGTTCGCTGTACGGTGGGGCTTGTGATCACTGGCGAATTTCCGATGTCGAAGCCGAGTGACCTGACGCGCTGCGTTATTGTCGAGGTGGACCATCAGCTACGCGGCAAGGAGGCGGATGACCGGGCGGTCAGCTGTGCGGTGGCAACGCGCTTTTTGAAGCATATTGCCGCGCATTACGACCTCGTTAGTGCCGAGATAAGCAGTGCATTGTCAGACTTTCATGCGGATGCAGTTGAGGAAGGCGGCCCTCGCCAACAACAACATCTAGGCGAAATTTCTTGCGCGTTCCAGCTGTTGCTGGAATACGCAAGATCAATCGGTGCGATCGATGATGTTGAGATAGCGGAGTGGGGGCTGCAGCTGCAAAATGCGCTAGGACGTTCGTTGTCAGCAAATATACGCCTAACGGCGAAGTTTGAACGTGAAAACGTATCAAATATTGCCAAGATTATTGTTGATGCAATGAAAAACGAGACGATATTGTTGGCCAAAAACAAGGAGAAGTTTGCCCAAAAACCGGACAAATATGCAGGATTTGAGGGGCATAAGCACACGGTTGCTTATATCCGCCTTGCCAGCCTGCAAAAACTGCTGACTGCGGTCAGTGGTAAAGTTTGGACAAATTCCGCCGTTGGAAAGCAGCTGCGTGAGAACGGTCTGGTTGAGGTGGGCAAGGACGGCCATACCGCCAAATCAAAGTTTCCCAAACTGGGACGGTTCGTTCCCCTAAATAAAATAGAGCTTGAAAAGCAAGCGAAAATTAGAAAGTGAAAGGAGAAAAAGTATGTGTGACATCGGCACTATTCCAAGCATCCACGCACGTCTGCGCGAGGAGGGCTATCCGATTTCGTTATGTACCCTGCGTGGCTGGGTGCGCAACGGCACGATCCCGGCGCTCCGTATTGGTGAGCAGCAGCGTCGTGCGCTCATCAGCTATAAGAATGTGATGAAGGTTCTGACCGGCGAGTGGCCGGATAAGACCCCGCATCACTAATGCAAAAATGCCGGCGCATACTTGCTGTGCGCCGGCTTCATCTTAATATGGGAGGAAAGAAGCATGGCAACAATCGAGAAGCGTGTTGGCCGCCGGAGCGTAAGTTACCGTATCACGGTTTCTGACGGCTACGATGGCAACTACAAGAAAATCCGCCACCGCAAGACGTGGCGGGTACCGGATGGCTGGTCCGAGAAAAGAGCTGAGAAGGAGGTGCAGAAGGTTGCACTCGAGTTCGAGCAGAAAATCCGTCAGGGGTACGAGATCGACAATCGCAAGACCTTCGGTGAGTACGCTGAATATGTAATTGGTGTCAAGGAGCGTGCAGGCGTCAAGCACAACACGATTCTGTCATATCAATACCTGCTGCGCGGCGTACGTGAGAAAATCGGGAATATGAAGTTGGTTGATATTCGACCGTTTCATCTGAACGAGCTGTATCGCAGCCTGCAGGAGAAAGGACTGCGCTGCACCGAGAGCAAGGTGCATATCGCCATGGACTTGGGTGCTTTTCTCAAGGAGCACAAGATTAGTCGTGCACGGCTGTCAAGGGAAGCGGGCGTATCGCATACTACTGTGACGTCTGCGTGTCGCGGCAACAAAATTTTCCGTCAGCAGGCGGAAAAGATGGCGAAAACACTCGGAAAGCCGGTTGAAGAATTGTTCGTCGCAGATGAGAGAACGGTCAAGCTCTCGCCGAAGACCATTCGAGAATATCACCAGTTTGTCCGTGTAGTGCTCGCGCAGGCCGAGCGGGAGATGCTCGTGCCATACAACGCGGCGGACAAGGCTACGCCACCGAGGCGAGTACATACTACCGCAAATTACTTTCAGCCAGATGTACTGGGTGAAATCCTGCGGGCGCTGGAGGACGAGCCGATGAAGTGGCGCGTCATTACGCACCTGCTGATCGTTACCGGCTGCCGCCGCGGAGAGGTTATGGGTCTGCATTGGAGTAAGGTGGACTGGAAACATCAGCGTATCAAAATCGACAACAATCTGCTGTACGCCAAAGACCGCGGCATATACGAGGGTACGACCAAAACGGAAAACATTCGCTATATCCGTCTGCCGGAGGAAACGATGGAGTTGCTGCGCGAGTATAAATCCAGTCAAGAAGAACTGCGTATTGCCAATGGCGATCGCTGGTACGGTGATGATTTTGTGTTCACCCGTGACGACGGACGGTCGATGCACCCGGACAGCATCACCAATTGGCTTGATCTGTTCAGTAAGCGCCGAGGTCTGCCGCATATCAATCCGCACGCATTCCGGCATACGGTAGCCAGTATGCTGATTGCGGACGGATTGGATATGGTTACGGTATCGCATCAACTCGGCCATACCAAGGTCAGCACAACGGACGATTACTACGCACATGTAATCGAGGACGAGCGCTCGAAGAAAAGCGCATGTGTCGCGGATATTATGCTTCGTACACGAGAAACTACATAAACAAAAAGAGATGACCGAAGAAAAATGCTTCGGCCATCTCTTTTTTATGTTCGGGTATTGTTTGAAACGGTAAGGGGCAATTTAGCCCAGATACTGCGGTAAATTCCATGAACCGCGGAGGATACGGTGTATCTCAACGGCATGCGTTCTATCGTTAATATGGTAGAAAACCAGATATTGATCTACTACCATTTTGCGATAGAAGGTGTCAAATGGATAGACTTCGTACCGCTCCGGCATATTGTTTAACTGTGTGATTTTCTTCTGCAGCTCATGGAGTACACGGCTGGCGGTATTTGGATAGAAACCGGAAAGATACTGTGCAATTTCTTTCAAATCCTGAACAGCAAGAGGAAGATACTTGATTTTATAAGTCGTACTGTTCATAAAGCGTCTCCCATACACTGTCATGGTCGGCCCACTGCGTATTGGGATCAGCTGCCTGCTTTTTTGCTTCTGCAAGTTTTTCAGAAATATACCGATGGTGCAGGAATTTTTCGTATTCTGCGTAGTCATCAATATTGATGAGTACAGATTCACCGCGGCCATGATTGGTGATGATGACGTGATCGTGGTCTTTAAGCATGCCCGAAAGTTCCGCATAGTGGTTGCGCAGGTCGCGCGATGGACGAACATGAGTTTGCATCATAAGGATCCCTCCTATCTAAGAATATTGTATCACAAGATGACTACAATAACAACAGCTTAGTTTGGGTAATTGATGTAGAACTTTCCCGTAAAAATAGTCCAGCCCCATAATGACCCCACAAATCAGAATCAGAAATTTTACCTATATCAGAAAATAAGAAAAACCGGTTATTTCAAACGAAATAACCGGTTGATCTGGTACGCCAGAAGGGATTCGAACCCCCGACCTTTTGGTTCGTAGCCAAACACTCTATCCAGCTGAGCTACTGGCGCATACAAGATCTATTTCTTTCGCTGTCGGCGTTTCGCTTTGTCGCTCTCGCTGACTGCCTTATTATAATATCACGGGTGCGACCTAATGTCAACAATTATTTTCAGATTTTTTGAAAGTTTTTTCGGAAACCTGTTTTCGGCAAAACAAAGCCGCCTGTGGGGGGAACAGGCGGCTATATACAGCAGAGAAATTGGAGGTCTGCCATATACCTTATATTGCGTTTTATTCCTGCGGCGGAATGGTATCGAAGCCGATCTGCAGCTCTTCATCGGTGGGAATGTGGTTGCGCATGGTGCCAGTGTGATACGCCTCGTATGCTGCCATATCAAAGTAGCCGGTACCGGTCAGACCGAACAGGATGGTCTTAGCTTCGCCGGTCTCCTTGCACTTGAGCGCTTCGTCGATTGCGGCGCGGATGGCGTGGCTGGACTCCGGCGCCGGAAGAATGGTCTCTACCTTGGCGAACTGAACCGCCGCGTCGAATACATCGGTCTGCTTGACGGAAACCGCCTCCATATAACCGTCGTGGTACAGCTTGGAGAGGATCGGGCTCATGCCGTGGTAGCGCAGGCCGCCTGCATGGTTGGGCGCAGGCATGAAGCCGTTGCCGAGCGTATACATCCGCGCGAGCGGCGTAACGTGGCCGGTATCACAGAAATCGTAAACATACTTGCCGCGGGTAAGCGACGGACAGGAGGCCGGTTCCACCGCGATGATGCGCGGGTCAGCCTTGCCGAGTAACTTATCCTGCATGAATGGGGAAATCAGGCCGCCGAGGTTGGAGCCGCCGCCGGCACAGCCGATCACGATATCCGGATACTCATCGAGCATTTCCATAGCCTGCTTGCTTTCCAGACCGATGATGGACTGGTGCAGCAGCACCTGATTGAGCACGGAGCCGAGTACATAGCGGTAGCCCTCGTGCGTAGTAGCCACTTCTACGGCTTCGGAGATGGCACAGCCGAGCGAACCGCCGGTGGTCGGATCGTGTGCCAGAATAGCGCGGCCTGCCTCGGTCGTGTTGGACGGAGACGGCGTTACATTCGCGTCAAAGGTTTGCATGATGGCCTTGCGGAACGGCTTCTGCTCGTAGGAGACCTTAACCATGAATACCTTCAAATCCAGTCCGAAGTACGCGCATGCCTCGGAGAGTGCAGTACCCCACTGACCGGCACCGGTCTCGGTGGTAAGGCCCTTGAGACCCTGTTCCTTGGCGTAATACGCCTGTGCGATCGCGGAATTCAGCTTGTGGCTGCCTGAGGTGTTGTTGCCCTCAAACTTGTAGTAGATCTTAGCCGGAGTGCCCAGCGCCTTCTCCAGATTGTACGCGCGGCACAGCGGAGACGGACGGTACAGCTTATACATATCGAGCACCGGCTCGGGAATATCAATGTAGCGGGTGTCGTTGTCCAGCTCCTGGTGTGCCAGCTTTTGACAGAAGATGGGATACAGCGCTTCTTCCGGCAGCGGCTGGTGCGTGCCCGGATGAATCAGCGGGTCCGGCTTTTCCTTCATGTCCGCCCGCAGGTTGTACCACTGCTTGGGCATCTGGTCTTCGGTCAAATAAAGTCTGTGGGGGATCTTAGCCATGGTGATTGCTCCTTTACAAATTTCAGATAGAGTGGAGAGATGGTGAATAGTTTCACTCTCAATTTGTTTTACAAAATAAAAAGCTCCTGTCCCAGATTTCTCTTGGGACAGGAGCGAATACGCTCTTGCGGTACCACCCAGATTGACGCAAACTGCGTCCACTCTGCTCACACATCAAGCAATGCGCGCTCCCCTGATAACGGGCGGAGTCCCCGTCGCAGTTACTTGGCCGAAGCCGTTCGCCTTGCCCTGCTGAAGTCCATTCACACGGTCCTTGCCTGCCGCAATCACACCGCCTGCGGCTCTCTTGGAGGTTCGGTCTCCCTGCTACTCGTCTTCGTCATTGGTTTGTGTTGGTTTACTTGGTATGGTCACAGTATATTCTCAAAACAGTGGATTGTCAAGTGTGATTTGCGAAAAACAATATATTATTTCTGCTATAAATTATTATTATGAGAATAAAGGCCGCGGTATCGTCTTTTTCTGCGCACTGTGCTATAATGGGTAGCAGAATGAAAAAGCAGAAAGGACATGAGTGCAAATGCGGGTGATCGAGGGCGAAAACGAACTGCGGCTGACCTGTTCGCGGAGTGTGAGCGGCGGCATTGCGCTTTTGCGGTGCGAAACGCAGGACGATATTGTGCGTCTGCCGGATGAGATAGACGGTGTGCCTGTTACCGAGGTCGGCGCGTATGTACTCAGCGAGCGGGCCCCCGATCTGACAGGCAAGGACACGTTCGCTGTCCGTATTACCTGCGGCGGCACGGAGCCGAAGCACAATGCGGCGGCTATCCGCACGGTTACGCTCCCGAAGGATGCAAAAAGTGTTGGCAGTTATGCATTTTATAACTGCCGAAACCTTGAACGCATTGAACTGACTGATTCCGTCAGCGAATTCGGCGGCGGTGCGCTGATGAACTGCATGAGCCTGCGCGAAGTCATCCTGCACGCCGCACCGTCTGCGCCGACCTGCCTGCCCAGGCTGCTCGGCGAGTACGCCGGAGAACTCGATGTGCGGTTTGATGAGCACGCGCGGCTGCTGTTCCCCGAGTACGTCGAGGAACTGGAGGACCTCAGTCCGGCGCATATTTTTCAGCGGCGCATTCACGGTGCAGGCTACAGCTACCGTCAGTGCTTTGACGGCGGTGTGCTGAATTTTCGGCAGTATGATGCTGCCCTGAGCGAACTGCTCGAGCGGCACGATTTTTCGGTCGCGGCACGCGTAGCTGTGCGGCGGCTTGCCGTACCGTTTGTGCTCTCGGATGCCGCAAAAGCGGAGTATCTTACGGTTTTGCGCGCACACGGCGGCAATCTGGCGCAGTCCTGCGCCAAGACAGGTGAGACCGCTGCCTTGACCTTCCTGCTGTCGCTCGGTGTGCTCTCTGCCGCCGATGTGGATGCCGCGTGCACGTCTGCCCGCGAAGCAGAGCAGACGGCAGCGCTGTCCGTTCTGCTGTCAGCCGCCGGCAAAACGCAGTCCAAGGGACGCGCCAAATCGTTTGAATTATGACATAAATATATAGAAGTTATCAATAAATCCGTAGGGCACCCCGCCCTACGATGCAAGATGAATCTGTGAGGTGATGTTTTCTATGTCGCAGTCCTCCCGCTGGACTTCCATTGGACGCGAAATCCTGTTTTCCGCCCGCACCGAACTGTACATGAACCTGCCGTTCCTCGATTCCGCGCTGGCGGCGCTGCCTGCGGCAGACGGTTACGATACACCCACGCTCGCTACCGACACGCGCGTGCTGTTTTTCAGCGGTGCCTGGCTGGCGCAGCAGTACGAGAGCTCCCGCGCGAACGTCAACCGCGCCTATCTGCACACGCTGTTCCACTGTCTGCTGCGCCATCCCGGAAAGACACGCGGACGCGATGCCGATCTGTGGGATCTGTCGTGCGATATTGCGGTCGAAAGCATGCTGGATTCACTGGATTACCGCTGCCTGCAAGCGGAAAAGGTGTCAGTTCGGCGGCAGAATATCTACCGCGAACTGCAGGACGAGCTGCCGGTCCTGACGGCTGAGGCGGTCTATCGCCACTTTCGCCGCACGCGGCTGAATTCGTATGACTGTGCCACGCTCACGCGCGTGTTTGCGACAGACGAGCACACGCTGTGGTACAAGGAGGATGACGATCAGCAGGAGCGCCGCTGGCAGCAGCAGGCCGAGCGCACGCAGACCGCGATGGAAACCGTTTTTGCGAACAAGGCGGAAGGCGGTCAGGCCGTGCGGGAGCAGCTTGTCGTTTCCACCCGCAAAACGACTGATTTCCGCGCGTTCCTGCGCCGGTTTGCCGCTCTGCGGGAGGAGGTCTCGGTGGATGCGGATTCGTTCGACTACGGCTACTACGCCTACGGGCTGCGTCATTTCGGAAATATGCCGCTCATCGAGCCGTTAGAGACGCGGGAGGTGCGGAAAATAGAGGATTTCGTCATTGCCATTGATACCTCGATGTCCACCTCCGGTGAACTCGTGCGCGCGTTCCTCAGCCGCACCTATGAGCTGCTGCAGGAGAACACCAGCTTTTTCCGGCATTTCAACCTGCGTATTTTGCAGTGCGACGATCAGCTGCGCTCGGACAAAGAGGTGACAAATGCGCGGGAACTCGCGGAATATATGGAGCATTTTGAACTGATCGGTCAGTCTGCGACCGATTTTCGTCCGGTTTTCGAGCACGTTGACCGCTTAAATGCCGAAGGCGCGTTCCGCCATCTGCGCGGCCTGCTGTACTTCACGGACGGACTCGGCATCTACCCGAAAAAACGTCCGAAGTACGATGCGGCGTTTGTCATGCTCGAAGGCGAAGCCTATCCGGATAAGGTACCGTCATGGGGGATTCGGGCGGTAATCAGCGAGGATGCGTTGGCCGTAGAATGAAAGTAGAATGAAAAAGGACGCTTTACGCGTCCTTTTTTGCAGATCGGTTATTTTTCACCCATTCGGCAATCGTCTGCTTGACCTTCTTTATCTGCAGCGGCTTTGCCAGATGGGCATTCATGCCTGCGGCGAGGCACTTCTGTGCATCCTCGTAAAAGGCGTTTGCGGTCATGGCGATGATGGGCAGCGTTTTCGCGTCCGGGCGGTTGAGCGAGCGAATGGTCTTCGCAGCGTCAATGCCGTTCATCACAGGCATCATCACATCCATGAGAACCGCGTCGAAGGTGTCCGGTGGATTGTTCTGCACGATTTCCACAGCCTGTTTGCCGTCCGTGACGACGGTTACGGTTGCTCCCTCGTCGGTCAGCAGGATCTGTGCGATTTCGGCGTTGAGGGCATTGTCCTCGACGAGCAGCAGCCTGCAGCCTGCAATGCTGATATCCGGCGCGGCATGTGCGTCCGGTGTCTGCTCGGGAGACGGTGCAATTTCAAACGGCAGGGTGATCACGAAGGTGGAGCCGACGCCAAGCTGACTCGTGACCGCAATCGAGCCGCCCATCCGGTCGACAAGCTCCTTGGTGATGGTCCTGCCGAGACCGGTGCCGTGATAATAGCTGCGCGCGTCCTGCTTTTCCTGCGTGAACGGTTCAAAAATATGGTCAACAAAGTCCGGACTCATGCCGATACCCGTATCCGAAATCGTCCAGCGGTAGGTGCATTTGCCGTCCTGTTCACCGAGTGAGTCCGTATGGGTGGTGATTTTACCTCCAGGACGGTTGTATTTGATGCAGTTGCTGTAAATATTGAGGAAAATCTGCCGCAGATGCAGCGGACTGCCGTAAATATACGGGTACGGAATGATGGATTTGTCTTTTTCGTACTCCCACTCAATGCCGGCTTCTTCGGCGCGGCCGATGATAATGGTAATGATATCGCGGGTCAGCTCCACCAGGCTGATACGTTCGTGAGTAAGGACGGTCGTGCCCTCCTCCAGCTTGCTCATCTGCAGCACATCGTTGATGAGCGACAGCAAGTGATTGGCGGAAATCTGCATTTTTTTGTGATTTTCCAGCAGCAGCGCCTTGTCATCAAAGTGGGTTTCGTCCACCTGCAGCAGACCGATAATGCCGTTGAGCGGTGTGCGGATATCGTGACTCATGCGCGAGAGAAATTCGGTTTTGGTGCGGTTCGCAATACGCATTTCATCGAAAGCGGCCTGCAGACGGGCGTTCTCTTGCTCGTCGCGGGCGTGCATCTGCGAGGTATCCTGCAGCAGGATAATCGCCGTGACCATCGGCATTTCGGCATTGATTTCCGGATCAAACACGGTAGTCTGCGTCATCAGCACGGTTTTCTGTACCCAGCGGATAGCGCCGTCATCCTCCTGCACGCAGTACTCCACCGTGATGTGTTTTTCACCGGCGGCAAAGCGCTTGAGCAGACGGGCACTGGTATCTGCCGTGCGGTAGCTGCCGAGTGTTGCCGGTGTGACGCGCTTGCGGTACTCGTCGCAGTAGTCGCGGTAGGAGCAGGGAAGCGGGTAGTCGAGGAACAGCGCCCGGTCCGAATCACTCTTGCCCGCAGGTGAAATGTTGCGCTCGAGGGTGTCGCGCGTGAGGTTTACCGTGTAGATTGTGCCCGCCATATCGAGCAGCGCGTCCACATAGCTGTCGTTCTCGAGGATAGACTGCTTTAGCTGCTCGTAGTACAGCGTCAGCTGCTCCTTCGGGTCGATGGCTTGGTCGGCGTTCAGCCGGATGGTCTCGAACGCGAGGATAAAGTGGTGCAGCACACCGGCTTCATCCCAGTCAATCGGAAGAACGGTCAAACGGCTGTAGCGGCTTTCATCGGCCGCGTTGTACTGCAGTTCGAGGGTATCCTCTGCGCTGTGCAGGCTGCGCTGCAGTACGTCAAGCTGCAGCGCAGAACGGACGCGGCTGCGCTCACTTTTAGCAGCCTGTTCCTCGGCAATCTGCTCGACGGCGCCGGTGTAGCTGCCGTCCGATGCCAGAAAAAAGCTCTCGCACGCGCGGATGGTGCGGTAGGTGTCCAGACGCGCATCGCAGTACAGGCAGTCGGAAAAGCTGCGGTGCAGGCGGTTGACCTGCTTCAGCAGCTGAAAATCCAGCCGCTTTTCGGCGGCGGCTTCCTCGCGCTTGACGTGGTTTTTGTTGATGTACATGTTTTTGTCCGCAAGGTCAAACAGATCGCGCATATTGCTGTCCGGATTGTCCGATGCAAGCGCAAAGCCGACTGCATAGCTGAGCGGCGTATCCGGATGCTGTCGGGACTCCTCAGCAAGCTGTTTACGGACATGGGAAAGCAATTTCTGCAGCGCATCGGCATCCGGTCCGTGCGTTACCGCGAGAAACTCATCGCCGCCTGCACGGCCGACAAAATGCTCCTCGGGCATGGCCGCACGCAGCGCGACCGCAAATCGCCGGATGTATGCGTCACCGGCCTCATGGCCCATGCTGTTGTTGATGCGGCGCAGATTATTCAGGTCAAAGCTGCACACGCCGGTTTCTGGCGCAGGCGGCGTCGGATCGTCGAGCAGCTCCTCGCACTTGTTCTTGTTGGGCAGGCCGGTCGCGGCATCCAGATAGACCTTATGCTGCAGAGCGCGGTTCATCGCAGCTGTGTGCAGCGCCTGAAACAGCTGGTAGCCAATCAGCAGCATGAGCACGACGATATCCGCTGTGATATACTTCTCCAGAGCGGAAAGCGAGGTTGCCTTGCGCTGTGAGTACGCCTCTGCCAGACCGGTCGCGTCGTCGCAGATGCCGAAAAAGGTTTCGCTGATGGGAATGATGTCCGTGTTATTTGAGCCGACTGCGCGCACGCGGCCGATCTCCTGCTTGAGTGCTTGAAAATAGTCATCCAGCTCCTGCATTTTGCTTTGGAAGGCGTCATCGTTCAGCCGCACGAGGCTGAGCTCGTCGCTGCCGAAGCGCAGTCCGGCGATAAACGCGTCAATATCTGCGATCATGCCGTCCTGCGGCTGACCGGAGATTTCCAGCTTGACGATACGCTGGGTCTTGCCGCGCACGAGTCCGGCGTAGTTGATGATACGCGCGGTGCCCTGAATACCGGAAACGAGGTTCATCATCCAGACAATCAATATAGCCAGCACGACTGCCAGCGCGCCAATGGCGGCGTTGACGATGCCGGTGCTTTTCTTTTTGGGGTTGCCAGCCATGTGCAATGACCTCCTTGCAGGCTGTCGAATTTTGTCGAACAAATTAGACGGGTGAGAATATATAAAATCATTATATCGTGAAAAGGGAACAGATGCAATGACAGAAGCGGAGAATCACGCGCTTCACAGAGATATCCACAGACTTGTGGATACATTGCCGATTTTGTGCTATAATGCAGAAAAAGCAATCGGAGGAACAGAGGATGAAGCTGCGTTATATGATTATCGGTGCTGGTGGCGTTGGCGGACCGGTAGGCGCGTATTTGAGCAAATCCGGTGCGGATACCACGCTTATTGCACGCGGAAAGCATCTTGCGGTCCTGCAGGAGCACGGCTTGACGCTTGTATCCGGAGAAAATGAGCGCGAGAGCATTCCGGTCAAGGCAATCGACATGGACGGCTTTCTTGCCGCGAGGGAGCAGGGCGCTCCCGCGCCGGATGTGATTTTCGTGTGTGTCAAGGGATACTCTCTTGCGGATACCGTGCCGTTCATCCGCAAGGCAGCAGGCAAAGACACGGTAGTTATTCCGGTGCTCAACATCTACGGCACAGGCCGTACCCTGCAGGCAGAGCTGCCTGAGCTGCTCGTCACAGACGGCTGCATCTACATTTCGGCCAACCGGATTGCACCGGGTGTCATTCAGAAGCACGGCGCGATCTGCCGTATCGTGTACGGGCTGCCGAGCCACAAGACCGACCATCCGGTGCTGCAGCAGGTCGAGACCGACCTCAAAAACGCCGGGATCGACCCGGTTTATTCTCCCTATGTCGAGCGCGACACGCTGCTCAAATTTGCATATGTGTCACCGAATGCGGCCTGCGGACAGTATTATCACGCAAAAGCTGCGGAAATGCAGCATCCGGGCGAGGTGCGCGACAGCTTTGTACGCCTGATAAAAGAGGTCGTTGCGCTGGCGGACAAGATGGGTATTCCGCTGGAGAGCAGGCCGGGGGAGCTGGTCGAGCGCAATCTGCGCATTCTGGATGCGCTTGCACCGACCGCGTCTACCTCTATGCAGCGCGATATGGAAGCCGGCAAGCAGTCCGAGGTGGATGGTTTGATTTATCAGGTTGTGCGTCTGGCGGAGCAGTACGGCGTGGATGTGCCGGAGTATCGCAAAATCGCAGAGGCGGTAAAAAAACAGACGGAAAATAAGTGAAAACGGCAAAGACCCGGAATCTTCCGAAGAAAGATTCCGGGTCTTTGCGCTATGGGTGGTGATGCTGTTTCGACTGTCATTGTCAGCAACGACAATTTCACTGCACACCGTCCGATGGACGGTGACATTCGCAATCCTTTTCGAGCGCCTGAAGCTGCTGCTCCATGGTCGGCACCTCGCACTTGCCGGTGCGGATGGCCTCGAGCACGACCTCGGGCGACGCAGGAACCTTATTGATGCGCACGCCGATGGCACGCGACACGGCGTTGAGAATCGCCGGTGTGACGGGCACGGTCGCAACCTCGGAAATGCCCTTGGCACCGAACGGGCCCTGCGGTTCCGGGTCCTCGATTAAAATAATCTCGTAATCCGGCGTATCCTCGGCACGCGGCAGACCCAGCTGACGGTACAGCGTCTTGACCGGATAGCCGTTCCTTGTCGGATAACCCTCGGTCAGTGCGTAGCCCTGTCCCATCGAGCAGGAGCCGTGCATCTGTCCCTCGATGATATGCGGATTGATGGCGCGGCCGACATCGTGTGCCGCAATGATTTTGAGCAGACGAACCTTGCCGGTCTCCTTGTCCACCTCGACGATAGCGGCCTGCGTGGCATACGCATACGCCGGGAAATTGCGGTATTTTGCACCGCGCTGCTTTGCGCCCTCAAAATCACCGATGGCGAAGCACGGGTCGGATGCATAATAGTATTCCGCGCGGCGTTCCTCGCCCGGCCGCCACGGACGGCTGTCTAAATCCTGCTTGAGCTTGACGCACGCCTCATATACCGCACGGCCGCCGCACAGCGTCTGACGCTCGGAAACCGACTCGCCGGTCGGGATGGTCAGCTCGGTGTCGCCGTTGGTGATGTAAATATCCGCGATATCCATGCCGAGCGTTTCCGCCGCGATCTGCGTCATGGCTGTACGGAAGCCCTGTCCCATATCCGTGCCGGAAACGATCATATGCAGGCGGCCGTCGCCCTGCAGAATCAGCTTGCACGCGCCGTCATCGGTGAAAATACCCTTGCCGATGCCGACATTCTTAAATCCCGAGGCCATGCCCCATCCAAGCACCTTGCTGCCCTTGGGATACTGGCCTTCGTACTCTTTGAGCGCTTTTTTCAGGCTTTTTTCGCATTGATTGATGGTATCCATCATACCCATGCTGTATTTGAGCACCTCACCGCCGACCGAGGTCGCACCCGGATAGACGGCATTGCGCCGGCGCAGTTCAAACGGGTCGATACCCAGCTTTTCCGCCATCATATCCATCGCGGTCTCAATCGAAATCGCCGCCTGATTGATGCCGTAGCCGCGAAACGCGCCGCCCTGCAGATTATTGTTGCGGATCGCCGAGCCTTCCACCTTGACATTGGGAATGATGTACGGGCCGCCGCTCATCAGCGCGCCGGTCATCAGCGTGCCGTAGCTTTCGCACTCGTACGGTCCGCCGTCTGAGAACATCCGGCAGTCCAGATACTGGAACTTGCCGTCCGGCGTAAAGCCGATCTCGTAATCCGTATGGTAGCCGTGGCGTTTGGTGGTGAGGATCAAATCCTCCTTGCGCGTCAGCGTAATCTTGACCGGCTTGCCGCAGGCATGAGCGGCAACAACCGCCGGTGCTTCGAGAAATGAGTCGCATTTTTTACCGAAGCCGCCGCCGAGCGGCGTGACGATAACGCGGATATCCTCCTCCGGCTTGTCCAGAATCTTTGCCAGCATACTGCGGATTTCAAACGGCGCCTGTGTGCAGGAATAGAGAATCGTTTTGCCGTCCTGCACCATGCCGATGGCCGAAACCGGCTCCATGCAGGCGTGCTCCTGCGGCTCGATATCCTTGGAGACATTGAGCTTGACGATATCCGTCCGCTGTCTGGCCTGTTCTACATCGCCGCTGACGCGGCCGGTGTGCACGATGAAGCTGTTTTTGCGGTAGCCGTCCGCCATGGTGTAGATACCGGGCAGCTCCTCATAGTCGATTTTAACCAGTTTGGCGGCCGCTCTCGCGTGCGCCGCCGTATCCGCGACAACCAGCGCGAGATGGTCGCCGAGAAACCGCACCTCATCCGTGCAAAAGACCGGCTGCTCCGGCGTCCATGTGCCGACCTTGTTCATGCCGGGCACGTCAGCCGCCGTCACGATGCGCACCACGCCTTCCGCCTGTTCGGCGGCGGAGTAGTCCACTGTGTTGATCTTTGCGTGCGGTGCCGGCGCCCAGACAAATGCACCATGCAGCAGAGTATCCGCGTCGATGTCCTTAGCGGTGAGGTCGTCGCAGAATTTCAGTTTGCCGCCGGTCTTGTCCATGCCGTCCACATCCCAGACCGACTTGCCGACTGCGGAACCGGTGATTTCGGGCACGACCTGATTTTCACCAACCACAATAACCGTGCTCTCGTGGTCGCGGAATGTGTCGATAGACGGGTCCTCGCCGCGCAGCCGCGCCGCCGCCAGCTTGACGGCCTCGATGATCTTGACATAGCCTGTACAGCGGCAGTAGTTGTTCTTCAGCCCGTCATAGATGGCAGGCTCGTCCGGTACTGCATTGTGCAGCAGCAGCGCCTTTGCCGCCATGACCATGCCCGGCGTGCAGAAGCCGCACTGCACCGCGCCGACATCGAGGAACGAGCGCTGAATGGTTTGCAGCATGGTGTCATGCGGCGCATTTTCGATGGTTTCGACTGCTCTGCCGTCCAGACGGCGCACGAGCGTTACGCACGAGCGTGTCAGCCTGCCGTCCACCAGTACGCTGCACGCGCCGCAGTGACCGGTGCTGCAGGCTTCTTTTGTGCCCTTCATGCACTTTACATTGCGGAGATATTCGAGCAATGTGCGGTTTTCGCCGTCTTCTATTTCAATTTGTGTGCCATTGAGCGTAAATCGTAGCATGGGATTTCGCCCTCCTGCTGTTACTTGATTTTTGCTTTGATGCGCATGAAGCGCCTGTGACCGGAGTCAAGCGCCTCGTAAAAGTCCTCGCTGTCCTTCGGGTCGTCCTTTGTCAGCTTGGAGACCACATACATCAGCACGAACGCGGTCACCAGACCGATCGTGCCGTACCACACATAGCCGAGATCCCAGACGAAGAAGGTCAGGCAGATAATGATCGCACCGACCGAAATCGAGGTGATAGCGGCTTTTCGGGTTGCCCACTTGCAATAAATGCCGAATACCAGCGCCGGGAACAGCGATTCGACCAGGGAGTCCGCGAAAATCATCAGATTGTAGACGTATTCCCAGTGCATGAGCGATACGGCGACTGTTACGGTACCGAACAGCAGAATCACCACGCGGATAACCGAGGTCTCGGAGGCCTTGAACCTGCAGTGGCCGATGCCGACGAGCAGATCCTTGTAGATGATAGAGGACATGACCATCAGCAGTGCATTTGCGGTGGACAGACCGACTGCCAGTACGCCGATGAGGAACACGATCATCAGAATCTGCGCGAGCAGACCGTGCGTGCCCGCGATGATGTTGCACATATACGGGATAACCAGTTCGGTTTCCGAGCTGGTAAGGTCAGGCATGGCAGCCAGCGCTACCAGACCGATGAGCATTGTGCCGCCCCAGACAATGATCTGCAGGAACGGTGCAAGGAAAGCCATCTGACGCTGGTCCTTCAGACCCGCGCTGTAATAGCCCGAGCGCACAAAGACCTGCGGCAGCAGCAGCGTGTAGCCGAACGCGCACGCAAGCGGATAGCTGACGCGCGACGGATAGGTGCAGATACCGATCGGACCAGGGTAGGAGAACCAGTCCGGTGTCTGAACACGGACGGTCTGGAATGCCTCGATGATCGAGCCGTTGAATACGATCTTGAGCGTTACGAAAATAATTGCCCACAATGCCAGAATGAAGAACCAGCCCTGTACAGCATCCGCCAGTGCGGTGGATTTTACACCGCCGAGCATGACGAATACCGTCATGATAATGCCGCAAATGAGCGTAAACGTCTGCGAGGATACCGCGCCGCCGGTGGCCACCTCAGCCGCGCGTCCGCCGGCTACCAGTACCGCCGAGATAAACGGCACGGCGCAGATAATGTAAACAATGTCGATGATAACGGTCAGCGCCTTGGACTTGTAGCGGCAAAAGAAGAAATCCGCCGGGGTGGTGAAGTGCTTCTGCTGGTTGACCAGCCATACCTTGGTCATCGTGAAGTAGCAGATGATCGGGAACATGGAGTAGATGCACATCTCCGAGAAGAAGTAGCCCAGTCCGTAGCGGTAATACGCGCCCGGGCCTGCGAAAAATACCCAGACGCTCATGCAGGAGGCGATATAGGTCATGACCATGACCGGCCACTTGAACCGGCCGCCCTGCAGATCGACCTTGCCTGCGTCACGTTTTTCCTTCCATGTGGTGTAGCGTGCGATAGCGATCAAAAATAGAAAATATGCCGCAAAAACGATCCATACCGTTTTGCCTGAAAGTAAACCCTGTGTTGTCATTTTCTCTGTTATCCTTTATTTGTCCGATTCTTTTTGCGTTTCGGAAGCGGCAGGCGTATTATCCTCAGCCGTTTCGTCCTGTTCCTCATCCTCAATCAGAGGATACTCCTTTTCGGTCAGCTTGCAGCCGATATACACGGACAGCACCGTGCCGACAAAGCTGATGAGGCCGTGTACGATGCAGGCCGTTTCGCTGCCGTAGGGCGGGAAGCCCGGGAAATTATAGAATACCCAGAAGAACAGCACAGACGCCAGCCAGATTTTCTCTGTTCTGCCGATTTTCATTTTATGTCACCTTGTTTTCTTGTTTATATGTAATTTCAGGTATGCATTAGTCCTGAGAGCGCCATTCATCGAGCAGCGCATCCGAATCCACGACAAGTCCCAGGTGCAGCGAGATCATGCGCAGCGCAGGCTCTTCGAGGTGCTCGGAGCCGCGGGTCAGGTCGCGCGGCACGACGACGCGGAAATCGCGGTTTGCGGCATCGAAGGCGGTGTTGATGACGCAGCAGTCGGTCATGCAGCCGGTGAGCACCACGCGGCGGATGCCAAGGTTGCGCAGCAGCAGCTCCAGATCGGTCGGATAGAACGCGCTCAGGCGCTTTTTGGTCGTTACCATGTAGTCCTCGTCGTGTACGTCGATGGACATTCTGTTCCAGCGTGTGCCTTCGATGGCGTGCTCTGCGATGTTGGGAATCTCACCGACCGTAACCGGAAACACCATGCGCCACGCAGACGGAAACAGCTTTTCGTCTGCGCCGCCCTTACGCAGCGTTGAGCGGACATGGATGATCGGCAGACCGAGCGCGCGTGCTTCGTTCATGAAATGATTGAGCGGTTCGATGATCTCACGTCCTCGCGGAGACGGACATGGACAGTCCGGATCGGTTGACAGGTGTCCATCGTGCATGTCGATCGTAATGACAGCCGTATCGCGGCGATTAAGGAAAACCTGCTGTAATTGCTCCGGAACCTCCTTTTCGATGCTGTCAAAGTATGCTTTCATTTGATTTTTCTCCTTCCCGGCAAAACGCCGCAGCAATCTGTGCGGCGCTGTCAATAGCGGTATTGGAGTTATTATAGCACATGTGTCATGACATGTGCAAATGTTTTGGTTGGGTTGGGGAAAGATCGTGAAGGGATGGAGACTGGCGATGCTGGACGGGAGGATGGGGATGCAGCTATCTGCGTCGCTCCGCGAAGAGAGCGACCCGCCGTCCAGCGTCACCGTGATGATAACGCCGGAATTTCAATCCACGCTCCCGCGAAGGGAGCGACCCTAGGCATGGTAGCCCTAAATACCAGTAAAGCATTTCAATCCACGCTCCCGCGAAGGGAGCGACTCTTCGGTTTTAATCGGACGCTTGACCGCCCGCGCATTTCAATCCACGCTCCCGCGAAGGGAGCGACCGCCTCGATCTTGGTTACATGCTCCGGCGATTGATTTCAATCCACGCTCCCGCGAAGGGAGCGACCTCGTTACCTCCTTATACGGATACGTTCGCAGTATTTCAATCCACGCTCCCGCGAAGGGAGCGACGTCGCTCGGACGGGTGATACTGCACCTCGAACATATTTCAATCCGCGCTCCCGTGAAGGGAGCGACCACGGAATTTACCGTGTCTGCGGATTGTTTCCTTATTTCAATCCACGCTCCCGTGAAGGGAGCGACGTCGGGCGGTCTGGTGGCGGCAGCCAAGGCGGCTAAATTTCAATCCACGCTCCCGTGAAGGGAGCGACGCTCACCTGGATCGAGACCGCCGAGGAGACCGGCATTTCAATCCACGCTCCCGTGAAGGGAGCGACGCAAAATCCCCCAACGCCGTGAGCGATTTATTTTTATTTCAATCCACGCTCCCGTGAAGGGAGCGACCGGCGCCGAACGAACCGTTTGCCATGGTTGCGAGATTTCAATCCACGCTCCCGTGAAGGGAGCGACCTTGATCGGCTTCAAGAACCGATAATCAATACCATCATTTCAATCCACGCTCCCGTGAAGGGAGCGACAGCAAAAATCACCAAGACTATCCCCAATGATTTTTACAAAATAAACAATTACAATAACAGTTTTGCATAGATTCGTGCAAAACACAATTGCAAATTTGACATTCGATAAAACTATTGTATATAATCTATCGGAAATTACGGTGCGAAGCGCCGACACTTTTCGGTTTGCTTGCACTTCGCACCGCCTTACACCATAAGCACGCCTTCCGGCTCATAGCCGCGTTTCGCACCAAAATGCTCAATCTTATTTTCATATTTGTTGCCGAGATAGTAAAATCGCAGACTGTCCAGTTCATCATCCATAATGGTGCACAGCTTCTGTTGCAGCATACGGCACTGAGCCGCGTCAATCAGGCATTCAAACACGGAATTCTGCACACGCTGTCCATAATTGACGCACTGCCTGGCAATCTGCCGCAGGCGTTTGCGCCCGGCGGCTGTTTCGGTGTTGACATCGTAAGTAATCACAACCAGCATATTCGACACCTCATTTCCACAAAAACGGTGGATAATCGTCCAGATCGCCGCGCAAATAGCGCGCCAGCAGCAGTGCCTGCGCGTAGGGCACCATACCCCAAGACAGCTTTTCCTCAAGGTACGGGTGACGAATTTCCTCGCGCTTTTTCTCCTGCCAGCCCTGTAAAAAGGTTTTGCGGGCGTTCTCTGAGAGATAAACCGCACCGTTCTCCTGCGCTTCAAAATCCTTCGCGGAAAACCTGCCGAGATTGACAGCCGAAAGCACAAAACGGTCTGCAAAGCACGGCCGCAGTTCTTCCATCAAATCGGCGGCAAGAGACTGCCGGCCCGGACGGTCGGTGTGCAGAAAACCGACATAGCTGTCCAGTCCGACGGCTTCCAACGCAGCGGCGCAGTCGTTCGCCAGCAGGGAATAGGCGAACGACAGCAGTGCGTTGCACGGGTCGAGCGGCGGACGGCGCGAGCGTCCGGTGAACGAAAACACGTCTTTGTGGTTGAGAATCAACCGGTCGAATACATCGAAATAGATGGCCGCACCTGCGCCTTCCAGTCCGCGCAGAGAGCCTGAATCAGTCTCTGCCTGCACCTGCGGCAGCAGCGCTTTCAGCTTGGCGGAGGCGGCTTTGAGCGTTTCCGTGTCCACGCGCATGGCATGGTCGCGGCAGGTGCGCTCGATGCTCCAGCGCGCGTTGTAAATCTTGCCGAACACCATCATGCGGGCAATACGGCAGGCTTGTGGTGGGTCATCCGCCGTGCGGTACTGTGTGCGTCGAAGCAGTACATTACCGTTGCTCACGCCGCAGGTTCGCGCCAGAAACCGCCCGCGCGGTGTGCAGAACGACAAGCTTACATCTCGCTTTGCACATGCGCCCATGAGCGCCGGGGACGCGCCTGCATAGCTGAAGCTGATAATTCCGGCGAGGGCATGGAGCGGGAAACGAGCCGTTATCTGCTTCTCACGGTTGACGACAACATTTTCGCCATCGAGCGTTAAATATGCGTCCTCTGAGGTGATAAACAGCGTGTTAAGCAGTTTTTTCATTCCTCCATCGCTCCTTTCAGGTAGCCGGAGACAGGTTTCGCCTTCATCAGCTCGGGCAAACACAATTCCTTGAGCGAGCAGACCGAGCAGCCTTTCTGCGGTTTTACCTTAGGCGTGCAGCCGCGGCGCAGATAGTCGTGCATTTCGGCAAGGCTGTCGCGTACACGCTGCCGCAGTTCGTCTGTAAATTCGACAGGCGTCCGTCGGCGCGGTTCACCGTAGAACAGCGCACCGTCGGAAATCTGACAGCACAGCATTTCCTCGAGACACATCGCCTGAGCGCACAGCTGCAGCTCGTCCGCGTCGTGCGGCTTGGGCTTGCCGCGCTTGTATTCGATTGGAAACGGCGACCACAGTCCGTCTCGTCCCTGCAGGGTAACGCCGTTTTCCGAGCGATGAAATTCTACCACATCGCATTCACCGGACACACCGAGTACCGCCGAATGGATACGCATGGCACGAACAATCAGCAGGTCGCTGCGGCTTTCCGTGCCGCCGCCGTGCGCTTTCTCGTGCAGAATCGAGCCGTCCACCGTGCGGTAATTCTCCGCCCACTGGTGCTCCACATGGATGAGCGCCCATTGCCGACGGCAGAATGCGAAATGCTGCAAACCGGAGAGTTGGAGGAAGTCCTCTTCGGCGTAGATTACCCCAGTACCTTGCAGGTCACGCCGGCCGGCAGGTTGGCTTCGTCAACCGTGATGGTGTAGTCCGTGTACGCACGCGGTGCAATCACGCCTTCGTTGTGCTCGGCATGAACCAGATCAAACAGCTTGTGCGAGGGTGCGTTGCCAAGCTCGGAATCATGCTTGAACACAATCAGCTGGCGTACAGCCATTTTGCCGCGAGCAGCCGAATGGTCGTTCTCGAACATGTTGATGATTGCCGTCCACAGCAGTTCAAGGTCAGCCTCAGAGAATCCGGTCGTCTTGCGGGCGAGATTTGCGGAAACATAGCCTTCCGCACGGTACAGACCGTAAGGCACGATGTACTTGCGGCCCATTTCGGTGCCCTTTTTCTCCGCGTCAGCCTCGGTGGTGATGGCAACACGGGTGATCGTGACTTCCTGCGGAACAATAGGATCCACACTGCGGGCAAAGCCAAGCTGCACCGGACCGCGCACCTGTCCGCAGTTGAGTGCACCCTTGACAAAGGTGGTCATAACCGCACCGAATGTGCGAATATCGTAGAAATTCTGGCACATAAAGTCGCGCAGCTTGCTGTCCAGATGGTCGTCCTTCTTCTTTGCATCCTTGAGCTTGTCCGGCGCTATACCGACATAAGCGCAGGCTTCTGCATCGCTGCGGTTGAGCGGTACACCGTCCTTGACGTAAATGCGGTAGCCGGATTCGCCTTCCTTGGCCATTTCCACATAGTTGCGGATTTTGCGCTTGAGGCATACATCGGTCACCAGACCGTAGCCGGTTTCCGGGTCGATACGCGGCATGTTGCCCGCATCCGGATCGCCGTTCGGATTGCCGTTTTCCACGTCGAAAAAGATTACAAATTCATAGCGGTTTTTGATGGGTTCCATTTACTTGTCCTCCTTTACTTTGCGATGGTAGTATCCAAGATAAAAACAGGTGGTTTCTTCGGGGTTATAGCGAGAAGGAAGTGTCTCGGTCAGCAGAGAGAGCAGATGTTCCTTTTCGTTTTGCAATTTAACGGCGTAATTGTGCTTATTGCGCATCAGTTTTTTCATATGGTACTCACTAAGCGGAATAATTTTATTAAATGCAGTTTTAGGAGTGGAGCCAGCCGCACGAAAATAGCTGTCTTTAATACTGCGGTTGATTTGATAATCTACAGATGCAAGCTGAATCTGCTCGAGGACATAAAATAACTGTCCCAGAACGTAGGGCTGGTAGGTGCAGTCTTCGTTCAAGTGCATATATGCCACCTCTTTTAGAATAGAATAGTTAGACTGATTTTCGCAGTTTTTCAGCAGATACGCCTTTAAAATTGCGGCACGCCGCCAGTTTATCTCAGAATCTGCGCGGATACGGAGCATAACACCGTTCAGCAGTGCAGCCGGATAGCGGTCGTTGTTCCAGACGGCGCGGGCAGTCGCACCGGACATAACCGGACTCGGCTTTTTGTCGCGGGCACTCTGGTTGACGGTTTCGGCAAGCAGCTGCCACAGCGGCAAAAAGCCGGCAGGCGCCTTCGCCGGACGCTTGATTTTCAGACGTTCATAGTGCGCGTTGACGTTCTTCATCAATTCACCAAACGTGTTTTTATAGAAGAATCGCACACTCAGACGCGCGGCATTCGGTGCCAGACCGAGAATGTAGAACGCACGTTCAGGATCAAGATTTAATTCCTGACACGGTTCGCTGTCTGCAAGGTGTTTGAGCGCAGCGGATAAGTCATTATCCGACCAGCTTTGCGTGTTATTGCCCATAAGGCAGCTGAAAAAATCAGTATACTGCGGTTCTGCAGTCTCCGCCCAGCAAACGACGGTGGTGTCACCGATGTACTGCGTATGCTCGCGGTCAGCCAGCAGGTGATTGAGCGCCGTCGTATAAGCAAATGCAGCGTGCCTGCCAACAGGTGCGTTGTAGTTCTGCTCGTGACCGTAGGAACAGAAGGCGGGTGCGTTGAACGATACAAGTGCGGCGCCGCTGGACTGTGCATCACGCACACCCTTGATGGCAGGATGAACGGCGGCAATCTCATCCAGTTCGCCGGTGACAAGACATTGCTGTTTGGGTGCATCGGAGTCACCGTCATAATGCGCCTGCCATACAGCGCAGATGGCCGGATCATCTGCCGGATACTGCCCATTCACATAAAATACCAGATTGGCACCGGTAATGAGTTTGTCGTAATCATTGACAAGAGCAGGGTGCTGTGCAGCTTCGGCAGGCTGCCATGTATCAAAGAAGGAGAGAATTGCGTGTGCGGCAGGAGAGTCCACATTGTCTAACAGCTTGCGGTGCAGCTCGGCGGCGGCGTGAAAGCATTGCAGACTGCGCTCCGGTTTGCCTTTTGCGTCTACGCCAAGCAGATATGCCGAATTATCCCACATAAAGTTGGACGTGACACCGGAAGAACGCTTGACTGCCGCCGGCAGACGAATATCCTCGCGCGGACGGAGCACTTTCTTTTTGCCTGCCTCTGCTTCGTGCAGCAGCGGAATAACCTGGGCGAGTTCACCGTTTTCCCGCAGCTGGAGCGCATAACTGATTTTCGGTCTGCCCCAGCCGGGCGCATCAATTTCACCGCGGGCATTGAGGGCATCATAATATTGCGTCAGCGCCTGCAAAATCATTTGACCACCTCCGCACTGTGAATCGGGGGAACCTCCATGACACCGTCTATCAGCTTGGCGCGGAAGAACATCGGTGTGATATTGGCGGGATCGTTGTAATCCATGTCGAGCAGCATCCAGCCGAGATCGTGCTCACCAAGCAGTTTCTCCGGACAAGGCGGAAGTTGTTCACAAAGCTCAAACTTTACCGGAAATTCCCGTGTGCCGAAGTAGGGCATGCTGTAGCACTGTCCGCGGCGCAGACGGCGTTTCATAATGTCCTGAAACTTGCCGGGATTGTCAGTCGGCGCAGCCTTGTCGGTCATTTCAAAGTGCGCTTCAATGACATAGTGGACATCACGCAGTACCATTGCGGCACGTTGCTGAATGCTTTCCGATGCAGCAAGGTACAGCTCACCCTTGGGTTTTGCAATCCACGCCTTGACCGAACGCGCGTTAATGGTGTCCTTTACCTCGTTTCGGCGGATGTTGGTGAAGTGGATCGGCGCACAGACATGAATGCGGTCGATGATCCAGCGAAGACCGGGGTGCCAGTAAATACTTTCCAGCAACCCGCGTGCCGCCGAGGGTGTCATGCAGTCATAGCTGACGCGTTCGGTCTTCATTTCGGGTCTGCTGAATAGAGCGTATGGACCGCTGACTTCAACTTGAATTGACATTGGTATATTTCCCTCCTTTACGAAGCCTTGCCAAATATTTCTTTGTATCAACAGAGAGTGGAATATGTGACAGAGCTTCGGTGTGATTTGTTGGATAGACAGGAAGATGATTCCGGTCTATATTTGTAGTATATCACTTATGCTATATGAAAGCAAGATAAACTTTAAGAGCAGTTGTAATTATAAATCTATTTTCTGATAAGGAAGCGGTTTATGTTTACACGATACGTATAATATGTTATAGTGACGTTGTCGCTGGAAACAGTGTGGGATTGAAATAAGAGGAGTGTTATTATAGGAAGACCGGGAGAATGTTACCGCATTCTCCCGTTTTCCTTTTTACGCGAAAAATTATCCGAAAAACGCCTGACCGCTGTCAGCCTTGAGCGACAGACCGGTTTTCTCATCATACAGCGACAGATCACACAGAATAGCACTGCGGTCGTCCAGACCATTGGTTTTATCGGCGGTTTGAAGTGCACCGGCGTCGTACAGCGCCTGAAAATGCGCATCATACACCTGCACGGCATACTGCCCAAGCTGCCGATACAGCTTTTTAGAGCACGCACCATCGCAAAGCCGCTCAATGAGTTCGGAACCGTCCTTCCACGGAATATAAACTGTGCGTGTGTCGTTGTCGATCATGCGAAAATTCTCGGCAATCGTGCGGAACGGATACAAAGAGCCGCCGCGTCCACGCTCAAACGCGTCGATCACGCCGATTTTATCAATCGCGGAACCGTTCAGCTTGCGCAGTTCGCGGAAATAGTTTTCCATTGTCTGCGGAGAAGCGGGATCGGCATTGTTATCCAGCGCAATATTTGTCGCGCCGATGGCTTGTCCAAACAGCGGCGGAGCCTTCTCCGTGCGGCGGAAAATAGTAACAATGCTGTCCTCTGCGGCACGCTTGCCCTCGCGGTTGCAGCGTCCGGCGGCCTGCAGAATGGAATCCAGACCCGCCAGTTCACGATAAACGGCGGGGAAATCTATGTCAACACCGGCTTCAACAAGAGAAGTCGATACGACACGGCAGGGAAAACCGTCATTCAGTCGGCGTCGGATTTCCTCGAGCACCGAACGGCGATGCTTCGGCACCATCAATGTGGACAGGTGGAAACTGCCTTCCTCCGGCAATTGCGAGAAAATGGACTGCGCTGCTTTGCGGGAATTGACAATGCAGAGAACCTGCTCATGTGTGCACAGCTGCTCAGCGAGTACGTCATCCTCGAGTACACCGACCTGCCGGAATGTCACACGGCGAAATTTGTCAAAATAGAACGGAATCCCCGGACAAATCTCGGAAATCGCGTGCGACGGTGCAAATCGTTGTATCAAATCGCCGAGTACCGGCTGGGTAGCCGTACACAGCACAGCAGTTGCGCCGAACTGCTCTACCAGAGCACCGATGGCTGCAACGCACGGCATCAGGTGGCACAGCGGAAGCATCTGCGCTTCATCGAAAATAATCACGCTGTTCGCCAGATTGTGCAGCTTGCGGCACTGTGAGGAACGGTTAGCGTACATCGACTCGAAAAACTGAACGGCAGTTGTGATAACGAGCGGGCTGTCCCAGTTTTCGGCGGCCAGTGCCTTGGGATCGGGATTGCCGTTTTCCTCATCGTTCTCGAACTGTACACCGGAGTGATGCTCGAGTACGTTCTCATCGCCTAAAATACCGCGGAAAACATCGGCATTCTGCTCGATAATGGAGGTGTACGGTACAACATAAATCACACGTTTCATACCGTGCTCAACGGCGTGATGCAGCGCAAATGCGAGAGAACTGGTCGTTTTACCGCCGCCGGTCGGAACCGTAAGCGTGTAAATGCCCTTGGGATTGGCTGCGGCGGAAACGCACGCCCGCAAGATCGGCTGACGCAGCTTGTTCAGCGCGGAAGTCGGGTTGTCCCATTCATTTAGCCTGGCCTGTAAGCGGGTGAGCAGGGTTTCAAGTGAATCTCCGGTGCCGCGCGGCATATCGCCCTGCATGAACTGCTCGGTGTCCAGATAATCCGCATCCACCAGACAGGAGTACAGCATGCGCGTGCGGAATGACTCGGAAAGCGACGGCCTGGTGACCGGACGCTGCGGCAGGCGTACCGGCGGAATGGGATAATCCGGGTCAAGCGGCGGAATAGCGGGAGTGCCCCACTTTTTTATTCTGCCGGTGAAGGTGGGCGCACCTTCCGGGTCGTTTGTGCTGCCTAAATCCGGCAAACCGCTGTGATGCCCCATGACACAAGCGGCTAAGAGCAGATTGTTTGACAACATGATGTTTCGTGCACCGGCGGTTGCATGATCGACCTTTGGACCATTATCCAGAAGACGATGCTGAAATGCGGCAGTTGCTTTGCCATCATCGTGGTGAACACCGGCCTCGTGACCTTCAGCTTGTGCACCGAATGCTTCGGCAAACTGCCCGCAGAGCGTGCCGACACCGCGCTCGTGATCGGAGAGAAGCTGATATTCTGTACGTTCAACGCCGTTTTCATTGATCGGACGGGTGTGTGCATAGAATTTTTTATCCATAGCGATCACCTTCTATTGAATTGTTATATACAGTATATAACAGTTAAAGTCCGATAAAAAGTACAACACCCAATATGCCTGCCAAGAAGACCGCCTTGAATTACAGCAAACTGCTGAAAATATCAGTCAAATCCCATAGATTTTACTGACTTGATTGATACAAAACTGGCAAAACCGCCAGAAAACGAAATTCCTACAATTCCGAGGTTGACACTGGGGATTGGCTGTGTTATTCTATAACCAACAAATCCAGTAGGGAATCGGAAGGGAGCGAGCAAAATGTTCATCGTAAACGCACGAATGTCGGGTCGAATGTGTATGAACATGCTGTATTATGCTCAGATGCTGCCTGACCGACAGAATACGAAATTACTTTGAACCGGCTTGCCTGACGCTGCGCGTCCTTGCGGATTCATTGCATTTTCTGAAGCGGGGAGCTGCGAGCTTCCCGCTTTTTTGCGCATTTAAGAGGAATAAGGAGGAATTTTCTTGATAAAATTGTCACATATCTCGAAGGAGTTTGTGAGCGGCAAGCGAACCGTTCATGCGGTGCAGGATGTTTCGCTGACGATTGGCAAGAGCGAAATTTTCGGTATGATCGGCTTTTCCGGTGCAGGTAAGTCAACGCTGGTGCGCTGCATCAATCTGCTCGAGCGGCCGACCTCCGGCAAGGTGATCGTAGATGGTCAGGATATGCTGTCACTCTCGGCAAAGGAGCTGCGGCAGGCCCGCAAGAAGATCGGCATGATCTTCCAGCACTTCAACCTGATGCCCTCGCGCACCGTAGCCGGCAACGTAGCGTATCCGCTGCGCGGCAGCGGCCTTTCCAAGCAGCAGATCGCAGACAAGGTACAGCGGCTTCTTGAGCTGGTCGGCATCGGTGATAAGGCGGAGGCGTACCCCAAGCAGCTGTCCGGCGGTCAGAAACAGCGTGTAGCAATCGCTCGCGCACTGGCAAACGACCCGAATGTGCTGCTCTGCGATGAGGCTACCTCGGCACTCGATCCGCAGACCACCAAGGCGATTCTGCAGCTGCTCAAGCACCTGAACGAAACCCTCGGCATTACGGTCGTTATCATCACCCATGAAATGGCGGTCGTCAAGGAGATCTGCCACCGCGTAGCCGTTATGGAGCACGGCAAGGTGGTCGAGTCCGGCGAGGTGTTCAACATTTTCGCCAACCCGAGAGAGGACATCACCAAGAACTTCATCCATACGACATCCAATCTCCGCAAGATCGAAGAACTCATCGCGGAGGATTCGCCGGTCGTCAAGCTCAATCCGGGCGAGCTTATCGTGCGGTTGAGCTACATCGAGCGCAACGTGTCCGAGCCGCTCATCTCGACCGTATCGCGCAAGTTCGATATTGTGCTCAACATCATCTTTTCCGATATCGCCATCGTGCAGAATGCACCTATCGGCGGCACGGTAGCCATCATCAGCGGCGAGCGTGAACAGATCACGCAGGCAATCGCCTATCTCATTGAGAAAAACGTAGGAGTGGAGGTCATCAAGGATGCAAGAGTTTCTGAATAACATCATTCCAAACGTAATGGCAAAGCTGCCGGACTTCTACGCAGCCATCGGTGACACGCTGCTCATGGTGGTCTGGTCGGGTGCGATCTCGTTCGTGCTCGGTCTGACACTGGGCGTGCTGATCACGGTCACCAAGCCGGGCGGCATTCTGGAAAACAAAATCGTCTATCAGATCCTGGACAAGCTGGTCAGCCTGTTCCGTTCCATCCCGTTCATCATCCTGCTGACGTGGGTAATGCCGGTTTCCCGTGCGATTATGGGTACGGCAATCTATGTTCGGGGTGCAATCGTTCCGCTGGTATTCGGTGCGGTGCCGTTCTTCACCCGTCAGGTGGAGAGCGCCCTCGCAGAGCTGGACGGCGGCCTCGTCGAAGCGGCTCTCTCGATGGGCTCCACACCGCTGGAGATCATCTTCCGCGTATACCTAAAGGAAAGCGTAGCCGCCATCGCGCGCGGCACAACCATCACGGCGATCAGCCTGCTGAACCTGACTGCAATGGCAGGTGTCGTCGGTGCCGGCGGTCTGGGCGACTTCGCCATCCGTTACGGCCACGACCGCAACATGCTGGACGTTACCAACGTCACTGTGCTGGTCCTCGTCATCATTGTTTGTATTATGGAGTTCGTTGGCGGCAAGGTCGTCAAGAAGAACACACACTAAGGAGTGTCTGACATGAGTATTTCCAATCGCAAAGTTGTTATTGTCGGTGCAGGCCATGTCGGCTCCCATGTCGGCTACGCACTGATTTCGCAGAGTCTGGCAGACGAGATCGTCTACATCGACTCCGACCACGCAAAGGCAGTCGCACAGGCGTTCGACCTGACCGATGCGACCAATTACCTTCCGGTTCGCACCAAGGTCACCGCAGGTGACTACAGCGAGGCCAAGGACGCACAGATTATGATCATTTCGGCAGGCCCGCTGCCGACCGGCAATCAGACCCGTATGGATACGCTGGGTCAGACCATCGCCATCCTGAAAGATGTAACAAAATCCATCAAAGAATCCGGTTTTGATGGCATTATCGTCAATATCTCCAATCCGGCGGACGTTATCACGCATTACATTCAGCACACGCTGAACTGGGCGCCGGAACGCATCTTCTCCACCAGCACTACGCTGGACTCCGCAAGACTGCGCCGCGCGATCGCGCAGGAGATCGGCATTGACCAGAAATCCATCACCGCTTACGCGCTCGGCGAGCACGGCGAAAGCCAGATGGTCGCATGGTCGGCTGTCACCATCGCGGGCAAGCCGCTTTCCCAGTGGCGCGAGGAGTATCCGGACACCTTCGGCAAACTCGACCTGGATGCGCTTGCTGACGCAGGCCGTGAAGGCGGCTGGACCATCCTGCGCGGCAAGCAGTGCACCGAGTTCGGCATCGGCGCTTCTGCCGCAGAGGTCGTTCGCGCCATCTTCTACAACGAGAACCGCGTTCTTTCGGTTTCTGTTCTGTTGGACGGCAAATACGGTCAGCACGATGTGTACGCCAGCGTGCCCGCTATCGTGGGTCGCGACGGCATCGCAGAGATCATCGAGCTGCACCTGACTCCCGAGGAGCAGAAGAAGTTCAACGCCTCCTGCAAGACCATGAGCGAGAATTATCAGCTGTCGCTCACTCTCTAACATCAGTTAATTAAAAAGTTCACATCATAAACGGAGGTAATCCCAATGAAGCTCAAAAGAATCATCGCACTGTCCCTGTCCGCAGCAACCCTCGCCCTGTCCCTGACCGCCTGCGGCGGCTCGAGCAGCGCAGCTTCCGATAATGCACAGGCATCCGACAGCAATTCCGGCGATGCCGTAACCGTAAAGCTCGGCGTAGTCGGCAGCATCTACGAGGATCTGTGGACCCCGGCCAAGGAAAAGCTGGCTGACGAGGGCATCGACCTTGAGTTCGTACAGTTCTCGGACTACGTTACCCCGAACAACGCACTCGCTAACGGCGAGATCGATCTGAACGCTTTCCAGCACCGTATTTACCTGCAGAGCGAGATCGACAACTACGGCTACGAGATCGAGAATATCGGCAACACCTTTATCATCCCGCTGAACCTGTACTCCGACAAGGTTAAGTCGGTTGATGAGCTTAAGGACGGCGACACCGTAGCCATTCCGGACGATGTAACCAACGGCGGCCGCGCGCTCAAGGTTCTGGAAGCAGCGGGCCTGATCAAGCTGAAGGACAGCGCAGACTTCAACCCGACCATCGACGACATCGAAACCTACAATAAGCAGATCACCATCGAGGAGCTGAAGGCAAACGTTATCCCGTCCACGCTGGCTGACGTTACCGCAGCTGTCGTAAACGGCAACTACGCACTGGATTTCGGCCTTAAGACCGAGGACGCCATCTACAAGGATGACCAGCTGGACATCGAGGAGTACTGGAACCTGATCGCAGCGCGTTCCGCTGACCTCGAGGATGCGGACAAGCTGGAGACCTACAAGAAGGTCGTAGCAGCGTTCCAGTCTGATGAGACCGAGGCAGTATTCAATGACCAGTTCGGCGGCTACTTCATCAAGGCAGGCTGGGATCAGGATCTGCTGGCAGACAAGTAATTCATAATTATTCCTAATGCCGCCGGAAACAACCGGCGGTATTTTCGGCAGGGAGGAAACAGTAATGCAGATCAACAAACAGGCGCTGCAGGAGATCATTCCGGACAGCGAACGCCTGCTTTTCGCAGAAAATATTCCGGCGGAGTACCTGAGCGACGCGCTCGGCCGCCGCACCGGCACAGCGGACGCGCTCGTGTTCGCGCTTTCGACCGAGGAAGTCAGCGGCGTGCTCCGGTACGCCAACGAAAACGGTATCCCGGTTACGCCGCGCGGCGCGGGCACCAATCTGGTAGGCTCGACAATTCCGCTGTTCGGTGGTATCATTCTGGATGTGTCCCACATGAACCGTGTGCTCGAGCTGGACCGCGACACGATGACGGTCACCGTCGAGCCGGGCATGCTGCTCAAAGATCTGCAGGCCTATGTTGAGGAGCATGGTCTGTTTTACCCGCCCGACCCGGGTGAAAAGGCCTCGAGCATCGGCGGCAACATCAGCACCAATGCGGGCGGCATGCGTGCGGTCAAGTACGGCGTAACACGCGATTATGTGCGCGGGCTGGAGGTTGTCCTTGCGGACGGTACGGTGCTGAAAGTCGGCGGTAAGCAGGTGAAGGACGCGAGCGGACTGTCGCTCAAGCACCTGCTCATCGGCTCGGAGGGCACGCTGGCGGTTATCACCAAGTGCCTGCTGCGCCTTCTTCCCAAGCCGGAGACCACGGTGAGCGTGCTCGTTCCGTTTGCTGACCTCGGCACGGGCATCCGCAGCGTGCTGACCATCCTGCAGGCGAATGCCAACCCGACCGCAGTCGAGTTCATGGAGCGCAAGGTCGTAGCCCTCGGTGAGAGCTTTTCCGGCGTGCAATATCCGCGTCCGGATGCCGGTTCGTACATTCTGCTGACGTTTGACGGTCACGAGAGCGAGGTCAACGCGAATATCGAGCGCGTGCGCCGCCTTGCGCTTGACAACGGTGCCATCGACTATATCGTGCTCCGCAGTGCCGAGCAGGCGGCGGACATCTGGAAGGTGCGCGGTGCGCTCGTCATGGCGGTCGAGGCCGTGTCCGAGCAGGAGCCGGTGGACATCGTGGTGCCAATCAGCCACACGGCGGATTTCGTTCGCTACATCAACGAGCTGGAAGCATCCTCAGGCGTGCGTATGATCGCGTTCGGCCATGCGGGTGACGGCAACGTGCATCTGTGCGTGGTGCGTGACGGCCGCGACCAGCAGACATGGGAGCGCGAGCTGCACGAAAACATGGAGCAGGCCTACGCCAAGGCGTATTCCTACGGTGGCGTAGCATCGGGTGAGCACGGCATCGGCATTTCCAAGCGGCCGTATTTCCTGCGGGAAACTGCGGAGGAGAATCTTGCCGTGATGAACACGATCAAGAACGCTCTCGACCCGAAACATACACTGAACGACCAGAAATCTTACATTGTGGGAGGAAAATAACCATGCAGAGCTTATCTGAGCGCACCGCCGGCTTTACCGATTCGGTCATCCGCCGTATGACGCGCGTTTCCATGCAGTATGATGCGGTAAACCTGTCGCAGGGTTTCCCGGACTTTGAGCCGCCGAAGGAGCTGCTCGACCGTCTGGCGCAGGTGGCCTACGAGGATTACCACCAGTATTCCATTACCTGGGGTTCGCAGAACTTCCGTGAGGCGCTGGCCGCCAAGCAGACCTATTTCATGGGCCGAAGAATCGACCCGAACACCGAAATTGTCACGACCTGCGGCAGCACCGAGGCGATGATGGCTGCGATGATGACAGTCACCAATCCGGGCGATAAAGTCATCATTTTCTCCCCGTTTTACGAGAACTACGGCGCGGACACCATCCTGTCCGGCGCAGAGCCTATCTATGTGCCGCTCGTGCCGCCGGATTTCCACTTTGATGCGAACGTGCTTGAGGACGCGTTCCGTCAGCACCCGAAGGCCATCATCCTGTGCAACCCGTCCAATCCGTGCGGCAAGGTGTTCACCCGCGAGGAGCTGGAGATTATCGCGTCTCTCGCGGAGAAGTACGATACCTACGTTATCACCGACGAGGTGTATGAGCACATCGTATTCGCGCCGAACAAGCACACCTATTTTGCCACCCTGCCGGGCATGTGGGAGCGCACGCTGTCGTGCTCGTCGCTCTCCAAGACGTACTCGGTTACCGGCTGGCGACTGGGTTATATCATTGCCCCGCCGGAGATTATCGACCGTGCAAAAAAAGTACATGACTTCCTGACTGTCGGCGCAGCAGCACCGCTGCAGGAGGCCGTTGTTACCGGTCTGAAGTTCGGTCAGGACTACTACGACGACCTGCAGGCCAAGTACACGCACAAAAAGGATCTGTTCCTAAAGGGTCTGGACGATCTCAAAATCGCCCATACCGACCCGCAGGGCGCGTACTATGTTCTGCTTGATATTGCCGAGTTCGGCTACGAGAGCGATCTTGCGTTCTGCGAGGATCTGGCGCATTATGTCGGCGTAGGCGCGGTTCCCGGATCGAGCTTTTTCCGTGAGCCGGTCAACAACCTGATTCGCCTGCATTTTGCCAAGAAGGACGAGACGCTGCTCGATGCACTCAACCGTCTGGAAGGTCTGCGTGATAAGATCAAACCGAAACACCGATAAACAGGAGGAAAAGCCGTCATGGATGTAAAGAAAGCCGCAGCGGAAACGAAGGACTACATCGTATCCATCCGTCGGGAATTTCACCGGCACCCGGAGCTGAGCCTGCAGGAATTCCGCACGGCACAGCGCATTGAGGAGGAACTGGACAAGTTCGGCATTCCGCACACGCGCGTAGGCGTAACCGGCGTGCTCGGCACGCTGAAGGGCGCAAAGGACAACGGAAAAGTGCTGGTTCTGCGTGCGGATATCGACGCGCTGCCCATTGAGGAGACGCATGAGTGTGCATACCGTTCGGAGAATGCAGGCGTCATGCACGCCTGCGGTCATGATGCGCACGCTGCCTGCCTTCTGGGTGCCGCGAAAATCCTGTCGGAGAACCGAGACGCGTTCAGCGGAAAGGTCCGTCTTGTGTTTCAGCCGGGAGAGGAAATCGGAAAAGGTGCAAAGCCGTTTGTCGCAGCCGGTGTGCTGGAGGGTGCCGAGCGCGTGTTCGGTCTGCACACCGCGTATGATTTGGAGGCAGGTACGGTAGGACTCAAACCGGGCATCAACAATGCCGCAGTCGATCATTTCCGCATTCGCGTGCACGGTAAGTCCACGCACGTTTCCACGCCGCATCTGGGCGTAGATGCGCTGTACATCGCCAGCCAGATTGTCGTGGCAGTGCAGGGACTGGTTACGCGCTGCACTTCACCGACCGAGCCGGTCATCATCGGTGTCGGCAAGCTGAATGCAGGCACGACCTACAACGCCGTGGCAGCATTTGCTGAAATGGAGGGCACAACGCGCACCATTTCGCAGGAGAGCCGCGACCGCGTCCGTGCACAGGTCAGTGAGACCGCGCAGAGCATTGCGGCGCTGTACGGCGGCACGGCGGAAGTCGAGTGGACGGACTTTGCTGCTGCGCTCGTCAATGACCCGCAGGTGTGCGAGGAAGCTGCTCGGGTCGTGGACGAGCTGCTCGGAGCAGGACACGTTGTCACCGACCGTGAGCTGTCGCTCAGCGGCGATAATTTTGCCGAGTTTGAGCTGTATAAGCCGGGCGCGTATGCGTATCTCGGCACCGGCAATCCGGATTTGCCGCACACGATGATCACCAACCATAACGGCGGCTTCGATGTGGACGAGAATGCACTTGTGACCGGTGCCGGTCTGTATGTCGGCTACACAGTCGCGCGGCTTGGATAAAGAAAACGCTCAGCTATCAAACGATAGCTGAGCGTTTTGCTTTTGAATTTACATCCCGCACTCAAGTCCGTTATACCGTGTCACCACAAACGGATAGCTGAGTGTTTCAGGCTGGATGCCAAGCTGCCGCAGACCGGCGCACAAATCCTCGACAACCTGCATATCGTGGTCGCGCTGCGCAACGGACAGTTTCATTTTATCTCCATACGACGAGATCAGCAGCGCAAACGGCTGCACGGCGCACGGCAGGATTGCGCCGTAATCGAGTACATACGGACGGCAGCTTTCCGGCAGGGCGAACCGGCCGACATTGGTAATGAGAAAGCTGTCCTCGAGCACAAAATCAGTCGTGACCTTCTGTGCCGCCTGCATTTTCTCTGCGAGCGGCATGTCTGCCTCATGCAGCGATTCACAGCGGTCTGCGGCGGCTTTTGCACGATAGAGCAGCTGTTCGCGCTGCATCTGATCTTTCAAAAATGCCTTCGTGCGCCGGAACACCTCGTCATTCGGCAGATCGCGGTATTCCGGAAAATACGGCAGATCGATAAAGCAAATAAAATACCGCGTGGTAAGCGTCGGCAGCAGCGGACGCAGATCGACCGGAATCTCCGCGATAACCGGCTTGTCCGTTCCGCCGAACTTATCATCAAACGCTTTCATCATCAGCGGAGCCAGTACAGACAGCGGACTGACGCCGATGGACTTTGCGTAATCGTGCAGCTGAGAAAACGGGAACGTCACCTCGGTGACGACCTCGGAGCCGTCAGCGCCCCACTGTACCTCGGGGGCATGAACAGCCTCCGGCTTTTTCCAGATGCCATCCGGCGAAAATTCACGGTCTGCCAGCTGCTCGTAGCCGTTTGCGCTCTCCTCGGGAGACCAGCGGGTATCCATGCCGCGCACAGAGCCGTCATTCTCAACCGGGAAACCGCAGTTTTTCAGGTACTGGAACAGTACACAGCGGATAAACTCCTCGAATCCGCGTCCATCCGAGATAGAGTGCTGATACTCCATATAGATGGTCTTGTCGTGGTAGCCGACGAGAAATAAGTATCCGTTCGTATCCTTGGAGCCGATGGTGTAGCGGGTGGATACGCCATCGAACGGCAGCACCACGGCGGGCTGCACGTTGCGGCGGTAGCGGAACGCGGTCTCGGTCGGTTCGGCGGTCAGCATCATGTGCGGAAAGCGCAGCAGTGCCTGCTCGACGGCTTCGCGCAGCTTGTCCGGGCGCACTTTATCGCGCATGCGGATGGTGTGGCGCGGCACACAGGCGACGGTTTCATGGGTGTTATACAGGAAGATTTTTGCATAGCTGTCCGTGCGGAGCAGCGGGTCATTCATGGTCATTATAGCATTCTCCTCAAAGCGTAATCCGGCGCATCTTATATGGTAATTTCAGTATATCACCCTGCAACGACGTTGTAAATCAAAATGAGTCGAATTTGCACAGTATTATGCAAATATAGAACATGATGTACGATATAATGAGCCGCAAGCCTGGAAATACTTGCGATTCGGTTGGCAGAGTATATCACGCCGGAGAAGCTGACATAGGAGCATGGAATTTCTGCCGCGGCTGTTCGATTCGTTCTCGCGTGAGCGTATTCCGTGTGAGAAGCGAAAAAACAAGCGACACCATATTTCGATTGGTGTCGCTTGTGTGCGTTTTCAGGCGCTGTCGGTATTGTCTGCCCTTGCAGGGCGGTTGTTCATACCATATCCGTTGGGTGGTATGGATCGGATGGGATTACTGGCCGGTGTAGCGGCTGAGGATAACCGCTACCTGAGCACGGGTTGCGGTGCCGTTCGGCACGAGCGTAGTCGGGGTAACGCCGGTTACCAGACCGTTGCCGTTCGCCCAGCTCATTGCTTCAGCAGCCCACGACTCGACAGAAGCCGCGTCTGCGTAGCCATCGAGTGCTGCGCTGCCCTGCGGCGTATGACCGCGATAGGTATCGTAGCGGTACAGGATGGCCGCCAGCTGCTGACGGGTGATTAGCGTATCCGGCTGGAATCTGCCGTCGGTGAAGCCGTTGACAATGCCGTTTTCGGAGGCCCATGCGATGGCTTCCGCGTACCACTTGCCGTCCGCCACATCGGTGAACTGTGCGGTGGAAGCGGCCTTGCTGCCGCTCATGCGGTAGAGTACCTGAACCAGCATTGCGCGGGTCATGCCGTCATCCGGACCGAACTTAGTCGCGGTCAGGCCCTTGAACCAGCCGTTCTCGAGTGCGGTGTTGACCTCGTTGTAGAACCACTTGCGCAGGTTGACATCGGAGAAGTCGCTGCTGTACTCGTGGGTGATAACGAAGGTGGAGAAGTGGGTGGTCTTAAAGGTAGCCTTTCCGGTCGCTGCATCATAAATGACAGGCAGCTTCTCGAACGAGCCGTCCTCAGCAAGATAGTATGCAACCAGATGCGCGGCGTTCTCGCCGCTCTTGAGGCTGTATGCTACAGAAACCGAAGCCGTGCCGTTCAGCGCATGAATGTGGGTTGCAGTGCCGTTTTTCGGCTGCACCTGCGCAGAAATGTTCAGGATGGTGCCGTTCTTCGGCAGGTATTTGCGTTGTGCGTCCGTCAGAGAGGACTTGTCAGCGGAAGCGATCGAAATACTTGCCATACCATCGGCCTGTGCGGCGCTGCCGAGGGCGGTCAGCGTCTCACGGTCGAGTGCAACTGTGCCGTTCGGCAGGGTAAGCGCTGCGCCGTTCTTTGCACCGGCGAGAGCAGCTACCACATCGCCGGTGAGCGATACCGTGCGTACGGTGGAATCTGCGGACAGGTCAAGCGTCAGCGAATCCTTGCCGGAAACCGCAGTCAGCTTGGAGCTGTCGGCGGAAACCGCTGCGGTGCCGTTCTTTACCTCAACCGTTGCGGGAACCTTGGTGCCGTCCGGCGCGGTAATGGAGGACGAGCCGCTGTCGGTCGGAGCCGGTGCAACAGCGCCGCCGCCTGCTCCACCGCCGCCGCTGCTCGGCTTGACGGCAAAGGCTGCGGTAACTGCAACGTCATTCGCCGGCATGGTGAAGGTGTAGGTCAGGGTGGACGCGGAAACCGTCTTGTCGAGTGCGGTCTCCGGTGTCAGCGTCAGGGTTTTCAGCTGATAGCCGCTTGCGGGTGCAGCGGTGAGCGTTACCGTGTCGCCGGCCTTGGCGCGTGCCGCAGAAGCGGAAACGCTGCCGTTTTCGGCCTTATTGGCCGTGATTGCGTAGGTCTTGTGGAACAGATTGTCGGTGTTGACCGCCAGAGCTTCCGTTACGTTGCGGATAACCGCTTCAAAGCTGCCGTCCTTCTCGGTTACGGAAACAACGGCATTCGGAGCCGCCTTCTGGAGTTCGGACTTGATCTCCTCAGCGGTGCCGACACAGTTTGTGCTCGGCGTGAGCGTCAGCTTGACCGTGCCGTTCTTGCGAACCTGAGCGGATGTGCTGTTGACTGCACCAGTGTCGGTTGGCTGAATCGGCGTGATGTAGGTGAAGTTGCCGGTGCCGTTCGTGCCGGTGATTGCTGCGTTGTACTGCACAAGGTCGGTGAAGTGAACGCGGATGGTCTGGTTGGCATCGAGTACGTGAATATAAATTGGATCGACAAGATTTACACCATCAACCTGTACAGCAGCATCGTTTTCTGCTGCGGTAATGTCACCCTGGGTAACCGTCCACTTTTCGACCATCTTATTGGTGTTCGGTGCTGCAGTGAAGGTGATTTCACTGCCGTTCGGCTGCTTGGTCTGAGAGTTAACCGCGGTGTCGCCAATCTTGGCGGTCAGATGGCCGTTCGTATCAGTGGTGCCGAAAGTAAGCTGATAGCTTGCCGTAACCTTAAAGTATACGGTCGCAGTAATATTCTTGTCCGCACGGATTTTGCCTTCCGGATTGGTTTTGGAGTTTCCGGCAGTCTTTTTGCCGTTCACTTCCCACTGTTCAACCTGATAGCCAGTCTTCGGCGCTGCATGGAAGGTGATTTCCTCATCCTTATAGATGGTTACGCCTCCTGCAGGCATAGCCTTGGTCTCAACTTCCTCACCGTAGATATCATACAGTGTGTATTTTACGGTGCCGTTGCCGGCTGCAGCGGTGGCCTTGGCTGTGTAGGAAGCACTCGGGGTAAATGCAGCGCTGATGGACAGATCGTCGGCCAATTCGCTGATGGTGTAAGTGCCGTTGGTCTTTGCCGCAGCTTCATCCTGAGCAGTACCGTTTACAACCCAGTTCTTGAAATGCCAGCCGCGGTCTGCGCGCGCCTGCAGCTCAACCTTGCTGCCGCCGGGAATCTTGGACAGATCGTTCACAGCTTCGCCGTCTACGGTTGCAATGATTGTGCCATGCTCCATTTCCGGTGTGGTAATCGCAAATGCGGCACGGTCGGTCTTGAGCGAAATCTTGGTGTTCTCGGTGATGGGGAAGGTATAGCTGCCGTCAGCGTTGAGCTTTCCTGCTTCAACAGCCTTGCCGTTCACCTGATAGGTCTCGCCCGTGGCGGCAGCATAGCCTGCCTTGGGCGCTACCGTAATTTCCGTATCACCGGTGACGCTTTCGCCGCTCTTGAGAGGCTTGGTGAGCGTTTTAGAGGTATCGTCCGGATCAACCGTCTGATAGCTTGCGGAGATTTCGCCGTCCAGCGTCAGCGTGTAGCTGTCGCGCTCGAATACGGCAGCCAGATCAATATCCTGCACGCCAACCTCAACAGAGAGCGTGTTGGAGCCGTTCGTCGGGTTCGATTCGCCGGACGGATAACTGTTTGCACCGCGTTTCGAGAGAATCCACTGCTTGAAGTGACAGCCGGTATCCGGCGTTGCGGTGAAGTTGAACTTTGCACCGCTGGCAATGTAAGCCGGGAAATTCTTGAGGTTTTCGGAGCCATTTTCATCCGTGCATTTGAGTGTACCGCCCTGCTTATTCTGAACGGAAGCATTCAGTTTGGTATTGGTGGTCTTGAAGTAAACCAAAACAGATGCCGGTTTTGCAAGGGTCTTGATGGTAACCGAGTTCTTCTCCTTGCTGTCCTCGATTTCCTTGCCGTCATAGGTCCAGTAATCGACTGCATAACCTGCATCCGGCACAGCGGTCAGGGTAACATCAGTGTTTGCGGTAAAGCTGGAGATTGCACTGCCGTCATCCGCCTTGCCGGCATTCAGACCTGCGGTAATGATCGACGCAGAACCGACAGAGTGCTTGTTTGCGCCTTCGCCGAAGTCCTCAGCCTTGAGGGTCAGGATGTAAGTCAGGCCGTTTACCGTGTAAACACCGGGGATAAAGGTAAATTCGTAATTGTTGTACAGCGTTTCGTTGGTAGCGGTAGTCTTGCACGGAGAAACCGTGTAGTTGCTGGGCGCAATGTTCGGCGCGAGCGTTACCTCGTTGCCTGCGGTGTTGACTGCGGTATAGCCAAGGTGCAGAGCATCAATCTCATCAGCAGTCATGTTTTTCGTGTCTGCCGTGAGAGAAAGCTGTTTCGAGTCGGTAGGATCAACCTTATCCTGTGCAACGCCGTCCTTCGGGGTGACAACGCGCAGCGTAACGGCACGCTGAACAACGGTAAACTCGGTTTCCGCAACCGGATTGGTTTCGCCGGTTACATAAGCATACAGCGTGTAAGTGCCGACATCCAGCTTCTTGTTCTCTGTCAGCGGCTGCGAATCCTTGGAACCGGAAACTGCATACTTAAAGGTTGCGTTATCGACCTTCTGCAGACCCTGCGTATCCTTACTCATGCGGGAGAGCGACGGCGTTACCGTATCGCCGTAGGTGAAGCGGGTGACGCTGTTGTTATCCTTGCCGTTGGTGAGCGTCAGCTGATAGCCGGTCGCGTTCTCGCCAACGAGAACCATCTGGCCTTCCGCGTTGCTCATATCCTTGAATACATAGCTGCCCGGATAATACGGGGTAACCGTGTAAGCGCCGTCTGCGGGCACGATAACATCCTTTGTAACCTTGCCGGTTTTGTCAATTTCAGCCGCAACTGTGGTAGAGAAGTCCGTGCCGCGAATCAGGAAGCTGAGCGTGCCGGTCGGGATGGTGGAGGTAGCAGACGCGGAACTCATTTTAGCGCTGATGTGCAGCGTGCGGTCAAACTGAGCAGTGTTGTCTTTTTGTACATTCTCCGCCGTAACATTCAGCTCACACTTAGGTGTGCGCTTGCTGTAAACCGTGTTGATTTCGGGCGAGTAAGCGGAAATGCTGAACTCCTTCTGGGCGGTGTTGTCGAAGTAGAGCACATTCAGTCGGCAGCGGTAAGTTCCCTTGTCGGCAGAACCGGCGTTTTCGATGCTCAGCGTATCGGAAACGCTGCCGGCAATCTCGGTCCAGGAACCATTGTTCAGCTTCTGCCACTGATAGCTTACGCTGTTGTACTTGCCGCCGTCTGGATTTTTATTGTCTCCGTTATACTTAACCGTTGCGGTTGCCAGAGAATCCGGATAGATCGGCAGCTCCGTTTGATTTTCCCTGCCACCAATGTTTACCGAAATATCGGGATAGCCTGCTGTGGTCTTGGTGCGGCAGGTCAGCGGTTCGCTGTAAATGCTGTTGCGCTGCTGCTCAGCCTTGTTGTTGTTGCGGGTCTGAATCTGATATTCATACTCGGTATAGGGAGACAGGTTCTTATCCGTGTAGCTGAAGGTGTAGGTGCCGTCATCGTGACGCTCACCATCGGTGAACGGCACAAATGCGAGTTCCTTGCGTCCGGAGCCGTCCGGGAAGTTGTAGTAGCGGTACAGCTGGAAACCGGAAACGATCTTGTCGTACGTCCACGTCAGGGTGACGGAATCATCGGTGGTTTTCGCAACATCCTGCTCAAAATCCTCCGGCAGCGGAGACGGAGCCTGCGGCTCGGTTACCGCGTAGGTAACAACCGGAAACGCCTGATTGCCGCTGCGGTAGTTGTAGCAGAAAATACGCCAGTTCATGCCGTAGCCGTATGGTTTTGCTTCAATCGGCATGTTCTGCAGCGAACCGGAGAACGAACCGCCTGCAGTGTTGACCGATACCTTGCCGGCAGAGTGTTCCGAACCTGCCACAACGCCTGCGGTTACGCCGCCTGCGCCTGCACCGGCCTTGGTTTCGATAGAGGTGGTGTTGGTGTAGTTTTTGCTGTCCGAGGTGGAGAAGCTGATTTCCTGCGTGATGCCGGAGCCGCCGCCTGCCGCGGTGAAGTCAACCTTAGCCGGATCACCGTTATAAGCCTTGGAGCCTGCACTCGGTGCGCTCGGATAGCTGGACGGATCACCGATCGTATGCGTCAGCACGCTGCCCGAAATGGATGGCAGAACGCTGTAATCCTCGGCGATATTTTCGTAGTCGGACAGGTCGATCAGACCGATCGAGGCTTCGTGCGGGATGGAAACGGTGGAGGTTACTTCAGTGTATTTGCCTGTTCCGTCCGGGATGTAGGAGGTATACTCGTAAATCTCCATCGGGATGGAATAGAACGCCACTCTGTCCTCGCCGGAGGTTGTCTCGTAGGTGATGGACTGCTCGAGCGAGGAGGTGTGCTCGATCTCGTAGGTGAAACCGGAGGTAAAGGCGGCTTCTGCCTCAACGCTGCCGATCTTAACGCCGAATACCGAGAATTCCTGCTCAAAGGAGACGTATGCGCCGACCGAGATGGTAGAGGAGGAGCTGGTGCCGTTCTCGGTGCCCTTCATGCTCGAGTAGGTGGTGGAGGACTCGGCATAGTTGCCGGACAGGTCATCGCGGTCGAGCAGATCGGAGAAGTACGGAGGCGAAGCCAGTACCGCCAGAACCTGCGGGTCGGAGTAGGTGTAATAGTGCTTGCCGGTGTAGGTCATGTAGCTGGTATCGTCGTCCGTGTTGGCGAGACAGAGCGTGTACGAGCTGTTGACATCGGTTTTTACCGGCTGAGAGCCGTCAAACAGGTTGACGGTCGAAAGTCTGGTTGTACCCGGCGTGCGGGTGGTGTACGGTGTCTGAACCGCCTGATCTACGGTTTCGTAGCCGACAAAAGCCTGGTAGTAGGACTTTCTGCGGAACAGCTTGTGCCACCAGCTCTTGTAGTAGGCACGGCGCTCGTACTTCGGAACCTGACCCTTGACGGTGTAAGAATCGGACTTATGCTCCGTGTCCTTGGACATGGTCTGCGTCAGGGTGAACAGCGTACCCGAACCTGCGGTGTTGTTGTTTGCATCCACTGCGGTGGTCACAGAGCCTGCGGATGCATCGTACTCAACGTAGTCCTCGCCTGGCATAGCAGACGTATTGTTGTCAAGCGCCTGCTTGATATTCAGACCGTTCTCATCGCAGGAGATAACAAGGCTGTCAAAGTACAGCAGATCGCTGGTTTTGCCGTTATCATTCGACTTGTTCGTGCTCTTATCTACTTCGCCTGCGGTCGGACGGGAGATAATCGCCGTATTGGCTGGGCACAGCGGCAGAGAACGGAAGATATCGTTGTGCTTTGCCATTGCACCGTAGATGTACTCGCCTTTATCGTTCTTTGCAAACAGATCAAAATTCTGCGAAACAGACTGCTTGAAGGTGACGCCGTTCCATGCGTACAAGCCTACATAGCGCGTGTTCTGCTTATTTGCCTTGAGGTCGGCATCCGACTGAGCCGCCAGAATCAGCGTTTTGCTGCCGCCGGTCATATCGCCGAAGGCGAAGGATGCGCGGACCAGATTGCTGCCCTCGTAGGTCAGCGGGAATTCCTGCGAGCTCTGCAGCATGTGTGCGCTCGTGGAGCCGAACATAACAACGGCACGCGAGCCTGCATTTTGCTGCGGACCGTAGTAGTAACCCCAGGTGCAGGCGAGATCGTCTACGCCGTCCTGGTTGACGTCACCGCTGACGAGAGAGATCATGTTGGAAACGACACTGCCCTCACGGAAGAAGTACGTCCACGCCTGTCTCCAGTTAGAGGGATTGGAGTAATCTTCAGTCTGCAGGTCGTAAATCTCAATGCGGGAATTGCCGACCTCCGGCACATAGACCGCAACCTCGTCCTTACCGTCGTTGTCCCAGTCGCCGGTAGCTACCTGCAGGTAGTTTTTCAGCTGATACGGGTTTTCTGCGAAGTTTTCGACCTTTTTGGCGGTCGTGCTGCCTTCGTCGCTGGTGTCGGTCAGATTCGGGTTGCCGATTTCCTTGCTGGTGTCCAGCAGCGTGATCGGCTTGCCGTACTCGCCGGTTGTCGCATTGCCGAACCGCAGGTACAGACCGCCTTTTGCGCTCAGGTCACCGGCGTAAACCATGACCGTCTGCGAGGACTTGGCGTCACTGCTCGAGGTGAAATGGCCTGCGGCCACGTCTGCCATGGCGTAATCGGTACCATCCTGCAAATCGGTAGTAGCATTGGTCATGCCGGTCAGATAGCCTTTGGTGGCATAGCCGTCATTGCCCTTGCTGCCTGTCGGGAACTGTGCGTATGTGCCGGTAGAGGTGGTTTTACCCTCAGAAATAGTTTGGTTCTGCTTCTGAGCGCTCAAAAACTGCTGAGCCTTGGTAGATGTGTTATCATCATTGCCGTACAGCGTGCTTTGAAGGGCATTGTCCTTCTGGTTGGACTTGGAAACGCTTGTATCGCATTTCTCTGCGCTTTCACGCTTGTCCAGGTCGATTTTATCCGACGGCAGAACATCACTCGTCAGACCAACGGTATACAGCTCGTACACCGGTGTAACCTTGATGGTATTGCGCCCGTATGGGTTGCTGGGGTCGTTGGCATTAAAGCCATCGGGCGCTTTGCTCGAATCTATGCCGAGCGCCGCAAGCGCGTCCGAGCTGCCGGTATCCGCTGCCGCTGCGCGGATATCAAGCGGGCCGCCTATGCCGGCGATAAGAGCCAGTGCCAGAGCAAGGCTTATGCCGCGTTTGAATTTCATGGTATATTCCTCCTTTTCCCATTCTGCGGTGCGGTGGAACGAGCCGCGCCTGCAGAAAAGAGACTGAAAATTGCCTGCGTTTATCATAGCAGCTTTGCAGCCTGCTGTGCGGTCGGGCACACGAAATGTCCGATTTTCGACATGAAATACACCGATAGGAAAAACAGAGTGAACTACGCGTAAATTCTGCAAAAAATGACACACAATCCACAGGAATTATCAACAGGCTGTGGATAAAATGCGGCAAAAAAACACCCCGGTTTTGTCACCTGACAAAACCGGGGAGAAAGGTGCCTGCGCTTGTTTTCCGATTGTGCGCTGCGGCGGCTGCCATGGCTGGCGCCCTGCATTCCGCTAAAACGGATTGTTCCTGTATTTTACCGCGTTTGCGGTATCAAGGCAGGGAAAAAAGATGAAAAATGATTTCGGGCAGGGGGTTAAAGCAGCTTGCGCAGCTTGTCCGCAATGAGCCTGCCGAGCATGGCGTGCTCCTCTGCGGTCAGATGAATCTGGTCCGAGCACTTTGCCGCCGTGACAGCCGAGCCGTCCACGAAGGCGCAACCGTACTTTTCTGCCAGCATGCGGAACCGTGCGGGCAGAGCACGGATGAGTGCGGCACTGCTTTCGTCAAACATGCCGTAGTAGACGCTGTCTGCAAGGTTTTCGCCCATTTTCGGCGGTGCAACCAGAAGAATCTGCGGTTTCTGCATGGTATTTGACCATAAAAGCGGACTTTGCATCAGCTTGATCGTGCGGTCCATGGCATCGCTGATGGTGAACGGCGAGTGGCCGTACATTGCCTTGCTGTCGTTTGTGCCGAGCATGATAACGATCACGTCGAGCGGATTGTGCGTTGCCAGCAGGGCAGGCAGCATTGCCATGCCGTTTCGGCCGTAATCAATCGGGTCGGTGCTGCAGATGGTGCGTCCGCACAGACCTTCCTCGATAAAGTGCACGTCCGGGAACTGAGCCGCAACCACACCGGTGTAACGCTTGTCCGCGTCCAGACGGTGCATGGGATTGTCGCCCTGATAACCCCAGGTGTTGGAATCGCCGTAGAACAGTACATTTTTCATTTTTACACGCTCCTTTGTCTCTATCATAGCATGAAATTGCGGGAATAGATCGAGAAACCGCATTGTATTTCCGCACAGACATGCTACAATAGATACAGATTATTTCCCGGAGGTTTTTCCTATGACCCTGCAGCAGCTGACCTATCTTGTCACTGTGGCCGAATGCGGCAACATCACGGACGCCGCCGAGCGGCTGTTTCTCTCGCAGCCGAGTTTGAGCGCCGCGATTCACAATTTAGAGAAGGAGATGGGCGTTACCGCCTTTGTGCGCTCAAACAAGGGCGTAACCGTCACGCAGGAGGGCGAGGAACTGCTTTCGTTTGCGCGCATGCTGCTCGAGCAGGCAGACATCATGCAGGAGCACTTCGGCGTGGGCAAAAAGCGCGTGCCCAAGTTCTGCGTGTCATGTCAGCACTATTCGTTCGCGGTGAACGCATTCGTCGAGGTTGTCAAGGAGTACAACGCGGACCAGTACGGTTTTATCCTGCGGGAAACACAGACCGGTGAGATCATTGATGATGTGGCGTCGGGCAAAAGCGAGCTGGGTCTGCTGTATTTGTCCGAGAGCAACGAAACCGTGCTCTCCAAGCTGCTGCGCAAAAGTGAGCTCGTGTTCGAGGAACTGTTCACTGCCGCACCGCATGTGTTCATCAATAAGGACCATCCGCTCGCAGACCGGAAGTGCATCACGCTCGATGAACTGAAGCCCTATCCGTATCTGATTTTTGAGCAGGGAGACCGCAATTCCTTTTATTTTTCCGAGGAACTGCTCAGCATGCTCGACATGCCGAAAACCATTCAGGTCCGCGACCGCGCAACACTGTTCAGTCTGGTAATCGGACTGAACGGCTTTACGGTCAGCTCGGGCATTATCGACCGCAAGCTGAACAGTCCGAGCATTATCGCGCGGCCGCTCGAGATGGAAGGCAGCATGCGCATCGGTCTCATCCGCAAGAAAAACGTGGTATTCAGCCGCTATGCAGACTCCTATGTGAAGGCACTGAAAAAGCATCTGTCGATAGATTAAGGCAACACCGCGATTCGGGTGTGTCGGTGGAGCACCGGAACGATTCGTGGTCGTTCGACATCGCAAAAGCCGCTAAACGGTATACGTTTAGCGGCAGTTTTTTTATCGGTTTCTTCTCCACGTTTCGGGTGCAAACAGCAGAAGCATGGGGAACAGCTCCAGACGACCGGCGAGCATATCGAAAGTCAGCACGATTTTACTCAGCGGGTGCAGCGCACTGAAGTTGGCTGCCGGACCGACCTGATTGAGTCCCGGACCGACGTTATTGATGCAGGTAACAACCGAGGTAAAGCTGGTTACCATATCCTCACAGTGCAGACTGACAATGAGGATGGAAGTGGCAATAACGATCAGATATGCCACAAGAAAGGCGTTGACCGAGCGCATGACCTCATGCTGGACGCGCTGTCCGTCCATTTTATGCACGCGCACCAGACGCGGATGAATCAGCGACATCATTTCCTTCTTTACGCCCTTGAACAGCAGCAGGATGCGCGAGCATTTCATGCCGCCGCCGGTCGAACCGGCACACGCGCCGATGAACATCAGCAGCACGATCAGCAGCTTGCTGAATGCGGGCCACTGGTTAAAGTCCACGGTTGAAAAACCGGTGGTCGTGATGATAGACGCAACCTGAAACAGGGAATGGTGGAAGCTCTCGCGCAGCGAACTGAAGCAGCCGCGCACGTTGAAGGCGATCAGCGTGGTGAATACGGCAATCACGCCGAGGTACACGCGAATCTCCTCGATTTTGAACAACTGCTTGAATTTACGGGTCAAAAGCAGAAAATACGCGTTGAAATTGATACCGAAAAGGATCATAAAGACCGAGATGACATTCTGCAGGTAGGCGCTGTCGTAGTGCGCGATGGAATCATTCCAGTTGCCGAAGCCGCCGGTGCCTGCCGTGCCGAGTGAAACGCAGATGGCATCGAACATCGGCATGCCGCCGAGCAGCAGCAGAGTGATCTGCAGAACGGTCAGTCCAAAGTAAATCGCGTATAGGATAAGCGCGGTATCGCGCATGTGCGGCGATATTTTGGAGACCGAAGGTCCCGGGCTTTCCGCGCGCATCAGATAAATGGTCTGACCGCCTGCCAGCGGCAGGACGATCAGCATGAACACCAGAATGCCCATACCGCCGACCCAGTGCATCAGGCAGCGCCATAGCATAGAGGCATGCGAAAGCGCCTCCACATCGCCGAGAATGGTAGCGCCGGTGGTGGTGAAGCCGGATGCGGCCTCGAAAATCGCATCTACTGCGAACGAAATCTCGCGGCTGAGCACGAACGGCAGGGCACCGGTCACGGCCAGCACCAGCCAGCACAGCGCGACTGCCACAAAGCCTTCGCGTGCGTAGAACTTGGTGTTTTTCGGCTTGTATTCACACAGAATGCCTGCGCCGACCATACAAATCAGTGCGGTGGCGATATAGGCAGGCAGCTCGGGTTCACGGTAAATGACCGCGGTAAACGCGGGCAGCAGCAGGAACAGGGACTCAATGCCCATCAGCCAGCCGATCAGATAGCGGACGATTGCGAAATTCATTTTTCGCGCCCTCCGGCTGTCGGCAGGAAGATGTCCTGAAGGTCGTTCATGCCCTCGAAGGTGGAAACGACGATAACCGTATCGCCTTCATGCAGCACATCGTGGCCGCGCGGAATGATACGCTTGCCTCTGCGGTTGATGCAGCACAGCAGAACATCCGGACGAATCGGCATATACTGCAGGGGAACACCGGTGAGATGGTGCGCCGCAACACGGAACTCAAGCGCTTCTGCGCCGTCCAGCTGATGCAGGGTCTCCACGTTGGAGCCCATCGAGTTCTGCATCGCGCGGGTGTACTGGCTGATCAGCTCGGCGGTGGTCTGCTTGGGGCGAATCACCTTGCCGATCGGCATGCTGGCAATGACTTCCTCAAAGTTCACACGGTTGACCTTGGTGAACAGCTTCGCACGGGAATGACGGCCGGCGTGCAGCGCAAGCAGGATGTTCTCCTCGTCCATGCCGGTGAGAGCCGCGAAGGCCTCACAGGTTGCCAGCCCCTCCTCATCGAGCAGGTTGCGGTCGGTGCCGTCGCCGTAGATGATGGTCGCGTGCGGGAGCATTTCGGACAGTGCTTCGCAGCGTTCGAGTTTGTTTTCGATAATCTTGACTGCAATGCCGGAATTCAGCAGGATTTTCGCAAGAAAGTACGAGATTTTGCCGCCGCCGACCAGCATCGCAGAGGAAATGCGCTTGACCGGCAAACCGACCTTCTCGAAAAATTCGCTCTGCTCGTGCGGCGGAATGATAACCGTGATGTTGTCGTTTTCGCGCAGAATGAAGTCGCCCTTGGGAATATAGGTCTGGCCGTCGCGGCGGACCATACACAGCAGCACGTCCGTGCGGAGCAGCGGATTGACCTCGCAGACCGCCATACCGTCCAGACGGGACTCGTGCGGGATTTTGAGGTCGAGCAGCTCGATGCGTCCGCGGGCAAACGTGCTGACGCGGATGGCCGACGGGAAGCGGATCAGACGCGAAACAACACGCGCGGTGGACAGCTCGGGGTTGATGACCATCGAAATACCCAGCTCATCGCGGATAAAGCCGAGGTCGGATACATATTCCGGATCGCGCACACGCGCGATGGCGTGGCAGCCGGATGCTTTACGAGCGATCAGGCAGGAAAGCAGATTGATTTCGTCATGGGTGGTAACGGCGATGAGCAGGTCGGTATCCTGCACGCCGGCTTCACGCAGAATGTGATAGCTGGTGCCGCTGCCCTTTACTGTAGCAAGGTCGTACATATTGGAAAGCTCGTTCAGCCGGCGTTCGGACAGGTCAATCAGTGTCAGGTCGTGTCCGGCCGCGCTGAGCTGTCCTGCCAGCTCCGAGCCGACTTTGCCGCAGCCTACAATAATGATGCGCATAGCGCACCTCCGATCTATTTCTCTATAGCTGTGCTCTGTTGACACAGTCTTGATACGCATATAGCGATTATAGCTGTTTGACCGAGAAAAAGCAATATCCAGACAGGAATTTTGCAGGAGTTTAGCGGAAAACCGACAAATAGGGAGAAATGGTCGGTGTATAGCTGATAATAGTATGCCCGAAAAAAAGGAAAAACCACCCGAACGGGTGGTTTTCACTGCGGATTAAAGTTCCGCGACAGGTCACTTAAACTGTGTATAAGTGGTATCGCTTGCGTAGCCGTCGCTGTCGGTCTGGTGCATGGAGACCAGATTGCCGTTATCATCAAAGGTACGGGTATCGGTCGAGAGGGTGCCGCCTTCGATGGTCGAGCGGGTGGTCTGCGTTTTGCCGTCCACCGAGTACACAGTGAGCACCTCGAGCACGATGCCGCTCTCGTCTACGGTGACCGACTGGATGAGCCGCCCCTGACTGTCGTAGCGGTTGTCGGTGGAGGAGGTGATATTGTCCTCGCCCTCGTAGGTGCGGGAGGACAGCACGTCACCGTTGGTGTTCATGCCCATGCGGACGACCATCAGCTCGTTGCCGTCTGCGTCGTAAACCGTGTTGACGGCAGAGGACTGACCGTTGTCAACCTCGGTGTAAACCGTCTCGGAGGAGACCGAAAGTTCGCCGTCCTCGTAGTTTTCCGTGCGAAGAACGCGGTTTTTGTCGTCATAGCTGCGGCGGTATTCCGAAGTAGAGTTGTTGGTCTTGTCGGTGGTGACAGCATCCGTACAGTTGCCGTTTTCGTCGTAGGTGTAGTCCGTGTAGGTGAAGTTGAGCGGCTCCTCCTGACCTTCCACGGTCTGCATGGTGTAGGAGCGGAAGGTGCTGCCGTCCTTGTCATGGCAGTTGACCGTGTAGCTGCGGTTGCCTTCCTCCGTGCGCAGCTCCAGTTCGTAGGAGGCAGCACGCGGCAGAACGGAAGCCAGCTGTGTCGGCACCTGCTCCATAACGGCAATGCGGCATGCAGGCGTGCGGTCATACGCGATGGTGGCACCGAGCACGATGACCGTGCTTACAATACAGGAAATAATGCGTTTGATCATATTTTTGTTCCCCTAAAATAATTAAGGTGATTCCGGAAAAATGCAGCCGAACCGGAATTCGGCTGCATTCAGCGTTGCTGGATTTTTACTGCAGATGGCTTACTTTACGATTTCCTTCGCTGCAGCGGTCAGAGCCTCGACCTTTTCTGCGGCCTCGGCCTTGTTCTCGCCCTTGGCCATGATGTAAACCTTGACCTTCGGCTCGGTGCCGGACGGACGGATGATAAAGGTCGTGCCGCCTTCCAGCTCGTAGTACATCACGTTCTGACCCTTGAGCTCCATCGGCTCGGACTTGCCGTCTGCCATGCAGGTGCGGGTGCCCGGCATATAGTCGCGGGTGTAATCGACCTTGTGGGTGCCGATCTGGGTCAGCGGCTTGTCGCGCAGCTCCTGCATGAGTTCCTTCATGCGCTGCAGGCCGGAAACACCCGGCATAACGATCGAAACGGTCTGTTCGCAGTAGTAGCCGTACTTTTCGTACATCTCTTCCATTGCGTCGTACAGGGTCTTGCCCTGGGTACGGTAGTAAGCCGCCATCTCGGCGATCAGCATGGAAGCGGTAACGGCATCCTTGTCGCGGGCATAATCGCCGCACAGGTAGCCGTAGGATTCCTCAAACGCGAAAATGTACTCGTGCGAGCCGTCCTGCTCGAACTGCTTGATCTTCTCGGCAAGGAACTTGAAGCCGGTGAAGGTATCAAAGCACGCAACACCGTTCTTTTCAGCCGCCGCGCGTGCCATCTCGGTGGTAACGATGGATTTGAGCACCGCCGGATGTGCAGGCATGGTGTTCGTCAGCTTCTTTGCGGTGATGATGTAATCGGTGAGCAGCACGCCGACCTGATTGCCGGACAGGGTGACATACTCGCCGGACTTGTCCTTGAGGACGATGCCGGTACGGTCGGAGTCCGGGTCGGTGCCGATGATCAGATCAACATCGTTCTGCTTTGCCAGCTCGATGGCGAGCGTAAAGCCTTCCTTGTACTCCGGATTCGGGTTCTTAACGGTCGGGAAGTCGCCGTCGATCTTCATCTGCTCCGGCTCGCAGATAATGTGCTTGTAGCCCAGACGGCGCAGGATCTCGGGCACCAGACGGTAGCCGGCACCGTGGAACGGCGTGTACACCAGCTTGAACTCATCGGCAACCTGCTTTACGCAGTCCGGATTTACCGCAACCTTAATGACTTCGCTGAGGTAAGCCTCGTCGGTCTCCTTAGACAGAATACGGATCAGACCGTTTTTGACGGACTCATCGTAGTCTGCAGTTTTTACACCGGTGAAGATATCGGTCTTTGCCATTTCGTTGGCAACCACGTCTGCCTCGGCCGGAGGAAGCTGTGCGCCGTCCTCCCAGTAAACCTTGTAGCCGTTGTACTCCTTCGGGTTGTGGGAAGCCGTGATGTTGATGCCTGCGATGCAGCCGTAGTGACGGACAGCGAAGGACAGCTCCGGGGTCGGACGCAGCTCATCGAACAGCAGCGACTGGATGCCGTTTGCGGCCATGATGCACGCAGACTGCTTGGCGAACTCGGCCGAGAAATGGCGGGAGTCGTATGCAATGGCAACACCACGGTCCATTGCGGCCTGACCATTCGATACGATCAGGTTTGCCAGACCCTGTGCAGCCTGACCGACGGTAAAGCGGTTCATGCGGTTGAGACCGACGCCCAGTACACCGCGCAGACCGGCCGTGCCGAACGACAGCGGCGCAAAGAAACGGCTTTCGATCTCTTCCTGATTATCTGCAACAGCAGCCAGCTCGGCATGCTCGTCCGCAGAGAGGGCAGAGCAGTCCAGCCAACGCTTGTATTCCGACATATAATCCATTGGTATCACCTCATCGTGTTAGTTGGCGCATCGCCGCTTTCAGCCGACGGATTGCCACTATCTAAATTATACAATATCCGGCTGTCAATGCAAGGGGTTTTGCGCGAATTTGTGAAAAGATTCCATGAAGCAGAGTGATGATATACAAAATGACAGAGCAGAAATTGTACGTTCTGTGAGGATACCGGAAAATTCTGCGAAAATGCGGAACCAAAACCGGCAGCAGGCCGTCTATTTAGTCAAAAGCCCTGTCTCGAGATAAAAATAACAGTACACAAATAAACAAAAGAATGGTAGAATAAAGGTAAATTATAATAAGAGGTGATAGCTTTGAAAAAAGTCCTTTCCGCCGTACTGACAGCGGCGCTGCTGGTCAGTACCGTGCCGGCTGCCTTTGCGGCTTCGGATATTGATGGCCACTGGGCAAAGTCCTACATTACCGAGCTGCATGAAAACGGCATTATCAATCCGTCTGCCAGCACGGGCAACTACGGCCCGGATGACAAGGTAACGCGCTGGGAGTTCATGCGCTATATCAACCGCGCGTTCGGCTTTACCGAAAAGGCGGATATCAGCTTCTCGGATGTCAATTCGAGCGATGTTTTCTACGAAACCGTGCAGATTGCGGTCAAGCAGGGCTATATCAACGGTGTCGGCAACAACCGTATGGCACCGGAGGGCACGCTGACCCGTGAGCAGGCGGCAACCATCCTCGGCCGACTGCACAAGTACACGCCGACGGCTAACCTGTCTGCGCTGGATATGTTCTCTGATCGGGCCAAGCTGAGCGATTACAGCAAATCCTACGTTGCGGAAGCGGTCAAGCAGGGTTATATCAACGGCTACACGAACGGTACCTTTAAGCCGCAGGGCACGCTCAGCCGAGGCGAAATCGCCAAAATGCTGTACGGCTATATGGGCACCCCGCTGAATAAGAACGGCAACGTGTACTCGCAGGCTACGCTCAAGAGCGATACCAAAAACGTTACGATTTCCGTACCGTGCACGCTGGCCGATGCGGATATCAAGGGCAATCTGTACATCACCGAGGGCGTTCTGGCGGGCAATGTAACGCTTGAGGATGTCACCGTTGCGGGCGATATCATCGTCAGCGGCGGCAATGTAACGCTGGACGGTGTTTCCGCACTCGAGATGGTCGTCTCCAACCCGACCGGACTGACCCCGCAGGTCATTGCGACCGGCAATACCAACATCGGCACCACCGAGGTAAAAACCTCTGCAACGCTGACCGAGAGCAATCTGGCAGCGACTGCAGGCGGCTTCTCCGATCTTAAAATGAATGGCAGCAGCGTCAGCCTGACGCTGGATGCAGCTGTCTGGGACGTTGCCAATGAGCAGACCGGCACCATCCTGACGACCGGCAGCACCTCCATCAGCACGCTTACCGCAAACGGCAGAACCACCGTCACCGGCGGCGGCTCGGTCCAGAAGGCGGTGCTCAACGCCAACGGCTGTGAGCTGACCATGCAGCCGACCAGCGTTGAGCTGGCGAGCGGCGTTACCGCGAAGATTGCAGGCAAGGACGTTGCGGCGTCCACCAGCGTTTCGGTTTCTCCGTCCACGCTGTCTATCGACGTGAACAACAAGGACGCGATCGCGTTCTCCTACGAGTTCACCTTCAACGCGGACAAGAACGATCTGACCCGTGTTTCGGTCAACGGCACCAATCTCAAGCAGGGCACGGATTACAACCTGCTGAGCGACAAGAACGGCATCCGCGTGTACAAAACCTATCTGTCCACGCTCAAGGCGGGCACCTACACCGCAGAGCTGACCTTTGAGGACGGCTCCAAGGCAGCCATCGGTCTGGCGGTCAGCAACTCGGCGCAGAGCGCAGTCAGCCCGAGCCAGATTACCTTTGACAAGTACGAGCAGTCCGCAAACTATGCCGATCAGACCGTAAACGTCGTTCTTCCGGCGGGCACGCGTCTGGATTCCGTCAAAATCGGCAGTACGGTGCTCGAGCGCGGCACGGATTACACCTATAATGCAGCGAACGGCACGATTCGTCTGCTCAAGGAGACGCTTGCCAAGAAGAGCAAGGGCACTTATACGGTTACATTCGTACCCAATCAGGGTTCGTCCTTTACCTGCTCGCTGAGCGTGGTAGATACCGCGCCGGTGAACGAAGTACAGCCGTCCACGATCGATTTTGACGCGAACACCTCGTCCGGCGGCTACGCCGATCTGGTGGTAACGCTTAACATGGTAGACGGTGCAAAGCTTAAGAATATCCGCTCGAACGGCAAGACGCTCGAGGAGAACTGGCAGTACAAGATCGAGGGCAGCAAGGTCACGATCAACAAGTCTGCGGTTGCGGCATTCGGCAAGAGCGGCGCATCCTACGCGGATTTCGTTTTTGTGATGAGCAAGGGTCAAAGCCCGACGCTGCGTGTCAACTACGTTACCACTTACGCGCTGACGGCTTCCGTGGTCGATGATCTCGGTCTGCCGATTTCGGGTGCGTCCGTCACCTTCACGCCTTCGGACGCGGAGAGCGGCACGGCAGCGCAGACGCTGACCACCGGCTCGGACGGCACGGCAACCGTTTATGTCAAGCGCGGCTCGTACGTTGTAACGGCAACGCATTCGCGCTTTACCGCGGCGGTTACGCAGACGGTCAAAATCTCTGCAGGCCGCACGGTCAAGCTGACCGGCGAGATTCTCGAGAATGTACAGCTGGTTGTCACCAACGCGTACGGCGCACCGCTGTCCGGTGCGGTTGTCACGGTTGGCGGCAAGAGCATCACCACCGGCACGGACGGCACGGCGTCGTTCAGCCTCAAGCGCGGCAGCTATGTGGCGCAGGTGGCGTGCACCGGCTACTCCGCACAGAGCGTACAGCTTTCCGTAACCGATTCGATTCGTGAGCGCGTACAGCTCAAGTAATTTCTCAAAAATGCAAGCCGCCCGGTTTTCCGGGCGGCTTTTTTGTGCGCTTTTACAGGCGGATGAGGGATAGGGCGCAAGGGCGTCAGAACGGCGCACAGCGGCTTGCGGTTGGGGTGTGATAGGGAAACAAGGGCGGCCTGCGGCGCGGCGCAGAGCGGCGGCAGACCGCTGACGGGTGAGGGGATAAGAAAACCCCCGAGGAGATTTAGCTGGGTGTCCGTAAAACGGTTATAGCGAAAAAACAACTATTTTACGGCATCTGTCAGACGGGATTGGCTAACGAAAAAAATGAACGATACTTGGTTCTTTGACCGAGTATCGCTCATTTTTGCTCTTGCGTAGAAGCAATAGATTTATTCACACTTTTTTGCTATAATCATATCGTATCTATCCTTTCCATTCCTTTCCGAGATTTTTTCAAAAAATCTCAAAAAACTTTTGATACATTGGAACAATTTGACCTTTCTCATGCCATATATAGTAGAGGGACAAAAATAAACGATTGGAGGTGACGCTATGACACAACCGAAAGGCCCCAAAGGCTTTCTTGTGGTGCTGCCCGGTGAAATCATCGAGATACCGCAGGATAGCGACAAATCGTGGCTGACCTTGTTTTACAGTCTGCCAAAGGAGCTTGCTGAAAAGTGGAAACCGGCTTTTGATCTGCCACGCTGCCCTTACGAGGTTTTGCGGACGGACAAGTATGACAGCATCGTTTGTGACGATATGTTCAAGCTGCTTGTGTGGGATTGCTATTCGTGGAGTGCATGGCAGTTCTTCCAAGTAAAAGACCGCAAAGGAAACTACCGTGACATTCCCGGCGATATGAAGCAGTATGCGGGTTACTTCCCCTTGTGGCGGCTCTCATACAGCATCATTCCCTATATCCGAATGAAGTTTGAGCAACACGGACTTGGATTTCAAAACCTATACAATATCCCGCAGGGCGTTGAAGTGCCGTGGCTGACCTATCAGCAGTTCAGCAATCTGATCGGCAATGTCACCGATATGGTGATAGCGGAAGAAAACTGGCAGCCCATGATTGACGCTATCTGGGAGAACAGGACGGTTGAGGACTACGAAACAACGAACAGCACCGTCAAGACCGACTTCATGCGGAAGTGGCATCACAACCGTTCTGGCAAGCCAATCTCTCTGGACGAAATGATGGAGAGCGAGGACGGAGATATTTTTGAGGTAGCCGACCCACGGAGCGAGTTTGAGCAGACAGTTATCTCCGAAATGCAGATTACCGCCTTTGCCGAGCAGAACATCACCGACAAAGACCGGGAGATATTGAAGCTGCGAATGGACGGACACACCGAGCAGGAGATTGCAGACAAGGTTGGCTACAAAACCGCAAGTGCGGTACACAAGCGGATTACAAAAATCGCAAGTGCCTATGAGGATTTTGTGACCGCCGAATACGGAAAATATTTGGACAGGTAAACAGACGCAGAAGCGGCAGCAGTCACCCGAAAGGTGGCTGCTGCTTTTCGTGCGGGAAAGGAGTATCAATGAACAAAGAACCGTTTGCAAATCTGCCCGATGTGCTGAACGCAAAGCAGCTTGCCGAAGCGTTGCACCTATCCAAAGCCGGGGCTTACAATCTGCTGAACACAGACGATTTCCCCACGCTGAAAATCGGCGGGAGAAAACTCGTAATGAAGCAGGAATTATTGCTCTGGCTGAAAAAGCACACCAACGGTCAAGAGCCGAGAAAAACAGAAAACAGTCAATAACGACTGCCCGGACGCACTACTCCCTGTCCGAGCAGTTTCTATTTGAAAATCGTCGTTTTCCCCAATTCAAGAGCCAAAGAAAATCACCGAAAAATGCCACTCTTGTAAAGTGGAGCGCAGAAAGGAGTAAAAATGCGAACAGGACTAACCAAGCGGCAGAAAACCACGGAAATCTTTTTTTGATGAAACCAAGAGCAGGATTACCGTCTACACCCACAACACCGACTTGAAGAAGCGGCTGACCGCCTATGCGAAGCAGTACCCCAATCATTGCATTATGACGGACGAGGACACCGAAACAGGCTGCAAGGCGTTTGAGATTGAAAAGGGGAGGCTGTCATTCCGTCTTACCGCACCGTACAGCGAAGAACGCCGACAGGCGGCGAGCAAGCGGGCAAAGCGGAAAGGAATTTCAAATGTCGATAATAAAGCATGAGTATTTACAATTATCCCCTTGAGTTAGCGGAGCTTAAGTGATATACTCTATATAATTCAGCGTTCGCCTCTTAAAAATCCTTATTCAATGATTTCTAAGAGGCGAAATACGAGTCGGTGTGAGGTGAATGACATGTCTGTCAGTTATAAAAAACTTTGGAAGTTATTGATTGACCGTGATATGAAGAAAAAAGACTTATGCAATGCCGCAGGTATTAGCCATACATCAATGGCAAAGCTCGGCAAAAATGAAAATGTAACAACAGATGTGTTGGTTAAGATTTGTACCGCTTTGAACTGCGATATTAGCGATATAATGGAACTGGAACAACAATATAATGACTGAATCAAACTCCGCAAAATAGAGAAGGGATAAGCGTTATGAGTCTAAACAATCTAAAAATGATCGATTTGTTTGCGGGAGCAGGTGGACTCTCCGAAGGCCTTTCAGAAGCGGGCTTTCATAGCCTGTTCGCTTCTGAAATTGTACCTGTGTATGCACAAACATATAAAAAAAATCACCCTAATACGATAGTTCATACTGCGGATATTCGTGAGCTGGATGCCAACGAAGTTCGTAAACAGTTACGCATCGAACGGGGAGAACTTGACCTTATTGCGGGTGGCCCCCCATGTCAAGGCTTTTCAATCAATGCCCCGATAAGAAGTACCCTCGATGAGCGAAATCATTTATTCAAAGAATACCTGCGATTTGTTGATGCTTTTGCGCCTCGAGCTGTACTGATTGAAAATGTCCCGGGCCTTGTTTCCTTTGAACACGGAGCAACGCTTCATGCAATTTTGGATGCCTTAGCTGAACTCGGGTATGGTGCAGATGTCAGAATTTTAGGTGCTCCAAATTATGGTGTTCCACAAATGAGATGGAGAACTATAATTCTTGGTGTTCGTGGTAGGGCCTTGCCACCGGGAGCATATCCCGATCCGATCTACCATGCCCCAATTCATGCAAATTTTACCAGTACATTTGATGGACAGTCAATTATTCAAACCCCCTCTCCCGAAGCCAACGCAAATTTCACTACGGTGTATGAAGCCATTGGTGATCTGCCCCCGTTGGCGAGTGGAGAACAGGGCGAAAAGGTCAAGGATTATCGTTGTGATGCGTTCTGTGATTATCAGCGCAGGGCGAGAACGGGAACAATCGGTGTTGTAAATCACGAGGCACCTCGGCTCTCGCCCATAAATCTAAAACGGCTTGAATTTATTAAACCCGGTGGCAATTGGACAGATATTCCAGATGAGCTGTTGCCCAAAGGGATGCAAAGGGCCAGAAAATCTGACCACACAAAACGCTATGGCCGAGTATTACCGGACGGATTGGCTTCAACCATTCTAACAAAATGTGATCCACACTGGGGGGCGTTTTTCCACTATGAGCAAAACCGCTCTTTTACTGTACGGGAAGCTGCTCGTTTGCAATCTTTTCCAGATCATTTCGTTTTTACTGGAAATACGGCTGAGCAATTTGCTCAAGTTGGAAATGCTGTTCCCCCACTACTTGCTCAAGCAGTTGGTTTATCTTTGAAATCAGTTTTGGAAACGGAGGTTTAACATATGTCTGGGTACATTTCAGAATTTTTCGGATATCGTGCAGAGGATACATCGACAATCGCAGCTGAGAATACATCCCGGCAAGTCTGTCCTTTCCTTTCGTCTTACTGCACGAAAGCGCTTGGTGACAAAACAAATCGAACGCTATCGGGTGTGTGCGCTGTGAGACAAGTTACACCGGGGTCTCCCGATGTAATCTGCTGTCCTAATCGCATCTATGCTGAGAACTACAAAATGCTTTCTACCATTGCACAAAAAGCATTTAGAGCAGAGTTGAATTTGTATGCTGGCAGGTTGGCTGTTGAGAAAGCTAAAGCTGAAAACGGTGCTGTTGCTGTCTTTGGACATGGATGGGGAGGTGAACTTCCTCTTCCTAAGCGTCAAGGTAGAGGCTCTTATTATGTAGATTGGATTTTAGCTCGGTTAGACGGAAATGGTGAGTTAAATGAATTCACAGCTATCGAAGTGCAAACGATTGACACTACCGGCACATACCAAAATGCAAGACGGGCGTTGATTGAGCGCAAAGCTGTTGAAAAAGATACCGTTGGACTTAACTGGGAAAATGTATCGAAGAGAATCATTCCTCAGATTATCTACAAAGGGCAAGTTCTTCAGCGAGAAGAGTTGTGCCGAAGCGGTTTATATTTTGTATGCCCTAAGCCTGTGTATGACAGAGTACTTGAACGGTTAGGTGGAAAAGAGAAACTCCCTCAATTTCCTACCCAACCTGCCGCAATTCATTTTGTGGCCTATGACTATATTAAAGATGTTCCAGTAGAAGACGGAAGGATTCGTCCTCTGGGTGTTGTAGAAGAATATTGTACGACCGTATACAAGGTACAGGAAGCGTTTTCTGCCGTTGACCTACCCGAGCAGAATGTTTACAGGGATGCCATTAGACGATCACTATATGATTGAAAGAGGTGAATGTATATGCTACTTAAAAAAGTTACAATACACAAGTATAAGAGTTTTCTAACAGAACAGTCTTATACTGTTGAGGATCGCATTACCCGCATCGTTGGTAAGAATGAATCCGGCAAAACTGCGTTACTCGAAGCATTGGCAAAGTCAAATTATTTTGAGGATAACGCAGACTTCCAATTTGATAAAGATTTAGACTATCCTCGAAGCGAACTCATAAAGGCTAAAAACGAGAATCCCGCTGTCCTTACTTGTGAGTACGAACTATCCGATGAGGATGTTGAATCTGTGGAAGATGAATATGGAGAAGGGATTATATCAAAGCAGACTTTTTTTCTGACTTCTTACTATGATAACACTCGTACCACCACGGGTGTTACAGTTGACTTTAATGTGTTCAAAAATTGGTTGATTACTTCTTTTGATGTAGGCGATCAAGGCAAAGAACTTCTGCGGGCTGTAGCCTCATTTTCGGCTTTGGAAGATGTAGTTTCTGAAAACGAGACTACTCCAGGAATGAAAGAAATCCAGACCGAGTTAAATAAAATTAAAAAAGGCGCAGGGGAATGGAAAAACCCGTTGGAAGGATATATTTACCTGACATATATCTCACCGGCTGTTCCTAAGCTGTGGTATTTCAGCGATTATTTTAGTCTCCCTTGCAGAATCAATTTGAACGAATTTGCCACAGGAAAACCAACAGGAAGTTTGTCAAGCGAAGAGTTCAAAATTGCAAAAAGCATTATTTGAGCTGAGTGGGTTACAGCTTTCTGACATTCAATCTGAGACAAATTTTGAGGCTTTTAAGGCTCAACTGGAAGCAACATCAAACTCTATCACCGATGATATGTTTGAATATTGGACAACCAACCAAAACCTCGAAATTCGCTTTGATATTGAACATGCCGCTAATAATGTTCGCTACCTCAACATCAGAATCTATAACTCCAAGCACAGAGTGACACTACCTCTGAAAAATCGCAGTAAAGGCTTCTTGTGGTTCTTCTCATTCCTCGTATGGTTTAGCAAAATTCAAGGGAACACGGATAGTAAATATATTTTGTTATTGGACGAGCCTGGTCTTAGCCTTCATGCTTCCGCACAAAGCGATTTGCTGCGCTTTATTGATGAAAAGCTGGCACCAGAATATCAAGTCATATACACGACTCACTCGCCATTTATGATTGACTCGTTGAAGCTCAATGAGGTGCGAACTGTATATGACACGCAAAATCCAAAAGTTGGTAGTGTTGTATCAGATGCGGTTGAAGAAAAAGATTCTGATACGCTGTTCCCTCTACAGGCAGCATTGGGATATACGATTGCCCAAAATCTGTATGTGTCTCCTAACAATCTTCTTGTTGAAGGAATTTCAGACTTGGTATATCTGAATCATTTCTCCTCTGCCTTAAAAGCGCTAGGGCGAGAAGGATTATCTGACGATGTAACAATCGTCCCCGTTGGTGGTGCAGACAAAATTGCAACTTTTATCTCTTTGATGCGAGGAAATGAACTTTCCACCGTGTGTTTGCTCGATACTTTTACAGATCAAAGTGCCGAAACCCGTTTGAAGAAAATGGTGGAGCAAAAAATCATTGCCGACAAAAAGATCATCTATTACCATTCTGTCCTTGAACAGTCTTTTGCAGATATTGAAGATATGTTCACTAAGGATGAGTATGTGATCCTATACAATGGAGCGTTTGGCACTTCCATAAAGGCAGCCGACATTGATGCGGACAAACCTATTATGTCTCAGTTGAAACGACTAAACGGAAACAAGTCGTTTAACCACTATTCGCCTGCAAACTATATGGCAAAGAGCATCGGGACGCTGACTTTCTCGGATGAAACACTAAACCACTTTGAGAAGCTCTTTATTGCAGTAAACAAAAAATTCTAACCTATATGCTCAAAGACCGCTTACCGCTGGTAGGCGGTCTTTTCATATCCAAAATAAAATCACAGGAGGAAGATATGCCGAGAAAACAACCGACCACCCTTGAAGAATGTAACGCCGAATTGGAGCTTGTGCAGAAGCAGCTGCGGCAATACCAAAACCGGGAAAAGATGCTGACACGGAAGCTGAGCGTAGAGGAACGCCGCATCAGAACGCACCGCCTTTGCGCCCGTGGCGGCTATCTGGAAAGCATCGTGCCGGAACTGATTGCCATGACGGACGAGGAAGCGAAAGACTACATTTACCACGCAGTACACAGCGAGGAAGCGAGAGCATTTTTGAAAAAACGAGCCGAGGGAGGGGCTGCGGAATAATACCCTTGTTTACAAGGGCGCACTTATACACCCTGTCGGGTGTCGTGCGCTCTGCCGAGGGCTTTGTGGGAGCGTGGAAAATCCACACTCCCACATTGGCGGCTTGCGCCGCACAGGGAAAACTGCATTTTCCCTGCGACAGCTTACGCTGTCTACCCTTTAGCGCACTTGCGGAAAGCGAACACCTTGCTTTGCAAGCTATTCGCTTTCCGCAAGTCTGAAAAATCGTATCGGAGGTGATACCATAGCAATCTACCATTGCAGCATCAAGATCGTCAGCCGTGGCAGCGGTAAATCCGCAGTCGCAGCAGCCGCCTACCGAAGCGGCGAGAAAATCACAAATGAATGGGACGGCATAACCCACGACTACACCAAAAAAGGCGGCATCGTCCATTCCGAAATCCTGCTGCCGCCCAATGCTCCACCCGGCTTCAAAGACCGGGGAAGGCTATGGAACAGCGTGGAACAAATCGAAAAGGCAGGCAATTCCCAACTTGCACGAGAATTGGAAGTTACCCTGCCCATAGAGCTATCCAGAGAGGAACAGTTACGGCTTGTCCGTGAATACTGTTCCTCTCAATTTGTTTCCAAAGGAATGTGCGCCGACTTCAATATCCACGACACAGGCAGCGGCAATCCCCACGCCCATATCCTCTTGACGATGCGCCCGATGGACGAGCAGGGCAAGTGGCTTCCGAAATCCAAAAAAGAATATGTGCTTGATGAAAACGGCGAGCTCGTCCGTCTTGCAAGCGGCAGATACAAGACACGAAAAGTTGACCTTGTGGACTGGAACAGCCACGACAACGCCGAGGTCTGGCGCAAGGCGTGGGCTGACCTTGCCAACAGCTTTTTGGAGCAGAGCAACCGCCCGGAACGCATCGACCACCGCAGCTATGAACGACAGGGCATTGAGCAAATCCCGACTGTTCACATTGGTGTAGCGGCATCACAGATGGAGAAGAAAGGCATCGTTACCGAGCGTGGCGAACTCAATCGCAGCATCAAGGCAGCTAACCGTATGCTCCGTGAAATCCGGGCGCAGATTGGCAAGCTGAAAGAATGGCTGTCCGAGATTTTCAAGGCAAAGGAAGCCTTGCGAGCCGAGCCGCAGCAGGCAAAATCTCCCGACCTCCGGGCACTGCTGTTCCGCTATCTGGATATTCAGAAAGCAAAGGGCAGGAAGTATTCGCAGAGTTGGCAGCAACAGCACACCGCAGACGAACTCAAAGCCATTTCCAAAGCGGTCAATCTCCTTGCGGAAAAGGGCATCTTCACTCTGGAGGAATTGGACGCTGCCCTGTCCTCTGTCAGCGATAAGGCAAGCGAAATCCGTGGTGCTATGAAACCGAGGGAAGCGAGAATTAAGCAGCTCCAAAAGCTGATTGAGCAGGCGCAGAACTTCCAAAAGACGAAGCCCGTCCACGATGAATACAAGCAAATCCGTTGGAAAGGCAAGCAGGAAAAGTTTGCGGAAGCGCACCGAGCCGACCTCACGATATGGGAAGCGGCTAACCGTTATCTGCGGGCAAACTTGCCGGATATGAAGCTGACCCCCCAAGCGTGGCAGACCGAGCTTGCGAAGCTGACCGCCGAGAACGATGCGGAGTATGCCAAGCTGAAAGCGCAGCGGGAAGCCGTTTCCGATCTGGAAAAAATCCGCCGCTATGTAGATATTGCGCTGAAAGAGGACGCACAGCAGCAGAGCAAAACCAGAAATCACAATATAGACCGATAAGCCATCGGAGAAAGGAAACCACCATGAACAAGAACAAAGAGTTTGAACACGAAATCGACCCGGAGCTGTTAGAGGAAATCCGGCAATGGGAAGAAGCTGACCATGACGAGCCAGCCACTTATCACTTTTCCAATTCCGACCCTTATCTCAAACCGCAGCCCCTACCGCCCGACCGTGTACGCCACAACTGCTACTTCAATGAGGATGGGCATCTCTGCGTGAAGAATATTTCCGCCTTTTGGATTCCCGAACTAACGGTCACGGAGGTTATTCATGGCACGACTTATATTGTCACGGGCAGCTATGAGGGAGAGGTCAGCTTTCTGAAAAAATTGGAGCGTATCACCGCCAAAAAGTTTACAGAAAAGATGGAGGATTCCGAATGACAAATTCACAGATTCTTGGTACAATAGAAGCAACCAATCCTGTACTGACAGTTGCTCCATCTAAGGAGGAAACAGAAATGTTAGGAGCAACAAATAAAATCACTGCCCTTTATTGCAGATTATCCCAAGAGGACGAAAGACTTGGTGAGTCCTTGTCCATCGAAAACCAGCGTATGATGCTCGAAGCCTATGCCCGTCAAAATCATTTCACGAATATCTCCTGCTTCGTGGATGACGGTTACTCCGGGGTTGACTTCCAAAGACCCGGTTTTCAGAAAATGTTGGAAGCCATCGAGTCGGATCAGGTATCTACGGTCATAGTGAAAGACCTCAGCCGCTTTTCCAGAAACTCCGCTATGTCGGGTATGCTTATCAACTTCACCTTTGCAGAGCATGGCGTCCGCTTCATTGCCATCAATGATAACTATGACACCATCGACCCGAACAGCGTAAACAATGATTTTGCAGGCATCAAATCATGGTTTAACGAGTTTTACGCCCGTGACACCAGCCGCAAAATCAGAGCCGTTCAAAAGGCAAAGGGTGAGCGTGGCATCCCGCTAACGGTCAATGTCCCCTATGGCTATCTGAAAGACCCGGACAATCCGCACCATTGGATTATTGATCCGGTTGCCGCTGATGTGGTAAAGCATATCTTCAATATGTGTATGGATGGACGGGGGCCGTTGCAGATCGCAAAGCAACTCAAAGCGGATAAGGTGCTTACCCCCACCGCCTACAAGGAATCACAGGGCATCAACAGCCCAAACAAGCGGTCTGAAAATCCGTATGCGTGGCAGGACAGCACCGTAGTACACATTCTGGAACGGATGGAATACACAGGCTGTACGGTGAATTTCAAAACCTACACCAACTCCATCTGGGACAAAAAGCAGCGGGACAACCCTATTGAGAAACAGTCCGTCTTCCCAAATACCCATGAGCGCATCATTGAAGATGATGTATTCAAGCGGGTGCAGGAAATCCGGCAACAGAGGCACCGCATGACCCGGACAGGGCGAAGCAGCATTTTCTCCGGGCTTGTGTACTGTGCAGACTGTGGTTCAAAGATGCTCTACGGTGCGACCAACAACGGCGATCCGAAGCAGGACTACTTTGACTGCTCGCTGCATCGGAAGGACAAGGAAAAGTGCAATGGGCATTTTATCCGAGCAAAGGTTTTGGAGCGCATGGTCTTGAAGCATATTCAAACTGTCATGGACTATATTCTGCGCTACGAATCCTACTTCCGCAGAAAGATGGAAGAAAAGCTCCGTCTGGACAGCACAGAGCAGATTCGCATCCGCAGAAAAAAGTTGGAGCAGAATAAAAAGCGCATCGCAGAATTAAAACGGCTGTTTATCCGCATTTACGAGGACAACGCCAGCGGTAAATTGAGCGATGAACGCTTTGATATGCTAAGCCAGAGCTACGAAGCGGAGCAGAAGCAGTTGGAGGCGGAAGCAATCACCTTGCAGCAGGAGATCGAGGTACAGGAACGACAGAACGAAAACCTTGAGAAGTTCATTCAGAAAGCGCGCAAGTATGTCGGCATTGAAGAATTGGACGGCTATGCGCTGCGTGAGCTGGTATCTGCTATCTATGTGGATGCGCCGGACAAGTCCAGCGGCAAGCGAGTGCAGCATATCCACATCAAGTATGACGGTATTGGGTTTATCCCTCTGAATGAATTGCTGAGAGAGGAAACGGCGTGACCGAAGTCACGCCGATCCTTGAAAACACAAGGTTTTCATCAATTTTTGAATATAACCGTTTTATGACGCCCCTGCTTTTCCTCGGGGGTTCCTTTTGCGTAAAGTCGAATCGCGGGATTCGGAGATTACTGCTCGATATTGCTGTCGTCAGCAACGAAGATAGCGATGATAGACTTGGAGGTATCATCATTGTCGTATACTGCAACGAAGTTAGCCTTATTGCTGATACCGTCGTGAACTACATCGGTCTCAGCAACAGTCTTGTTGTCATCAGCGTCAACGTAGATAACCTTAACGTCATCGTCAACAGCAACAGTGTGCGGGGTAGTCTTATGCAGCAGATTATCCTGGGTGTCGTAGTAGGTCAGGATAGAAGCAGCCTCATACTCACCAGCAAAGCCCTTGAATGCGTTGCTTGCATTTGCAACGTTCAGAGACAGGGTATTAGAAGCGTAACGAGCGTAGATCTTGATATCGCTGGTAGCATATACGTTGTCAGAAGCCAGATCAAATGCAACCAGATCGCCCTTCTTAAGGGTTTCGATGCCAGCGCCCTCGATCAGAACGGTCTTCGGGGCATCGGTGCCGTCATCAACAGTGAAGGAAGTGTAGGTGTCATCACCGTTCTTAACAGTGCCGTTCTCGCTGGATACGATACCGTAAACAGTATCAGAAGAAGCACCGGACGGCTTCTTATCCAGCTTTACATATGCAGCTACAACCTTGGAGTCATCCAGCATAGTAGCAGCGTTATAGGTAGTAGCACCTGCAACCTTGATGGTATCCAGGTTGCGGATGTTGTATGCGTACCAGTCGGAATCCTTCTGAACGAATACAACTGCATCGGTAGCGGTTACCTTCTTGCCATTACCGTTAGCCTCAGTTGCAAAGGACTTGGTATCCTTATCGTAAACAACCTGGGTAGCATGTTCTGCAACTGTGCTTGCAACCGTATTAACGATTTCGGTAATCTTGATCTTGCCATTGGAAACATCGGTATACTTGATCAGCTTGCCAGCGGTCAGTTCGGTATCTTCATTGGCAGCCTCGATGGAATCCTTGTGAACCTCAACAGTTACTTCGGAACCGTCAGCCTTCATGATAGCAACCTTCAGCGGGTTGATCTTGTCATTCAGAGTGCCGTCAGAAGTCTCAACAACAGCGTAGTTCTTAGTACCCTCGGTAACCATCTCAGCACCGTATACCATGCCATTGATCATGTACAGGGTAACAGTCTCGCCAATCTGGTTTGCAAAGGAATCAGTAAAGTCGCTGTCGATAGTCTTGGACAGAGTTTCGTCGGCAATTTTATAGGTCTTGCCGTCTACGGTAACCTTCTTGGTGCCGTTGTAGCCGGTGATCTTGCCTTCAACAGTCTCTGCCTTCTTAACGATGGAGTAAGCAGCAGAATCAGTTGCAGTAGCGTTGTACAGAGTGGTAACAACAACGATGTCGTCCTTCTTAACGTCGGAGTAGATGTCGTTGTCTTCCTTCTTCAGCTGACCAACACGGTTGTTGATAGAAACCTTGTCGGTGTTTACAGCGGTAACGCGAGCCAGCTTAGACTCAACAACGTAAGCCTTTACAATATCGCCGTCATCGTTGCAGATGAACTTGATGGTGTCAGAGGACACTTCCTGCAGATCAGACAGAGCTTCTGCCAGATCCTCAGCAGACTTTGTAGCGCCCTGGTTAACCTTAGCACTGGTGTCAGCGCCGTAGTTCTTGTTGATGTAAACAAAAGCGCTGTTAGCGGTATCAGTCGTGGTGATGCCAGCTACATCATGATTCTTATCGTCGAAACGAACAGTACCAGCGTCCTTCTGGTCCTGCAGGTCATCCTTGGTGATGTTGTAAACCTTGGTCTCGCCGGTTACATAAACGCCGTAGATGGTGTCCTTCTTGTCCGGGCGGTTTACGGTGCCGCCGGTAGCGTCCTTAAACAGAACGGAAACTTCCTCGCCAATGTAGGAAAGATCCAGCTTGCTGTACTTGAAGTCAGCGTTGGTTACCGGATTCTCCTTGGTAGCTTCCTTGCCGTCCAGAGTGCCGCGTACGCGGATCAGACCGGTGTCCAGACCGCAAACGTCCTCGTTGCCTTCAAAGGTACCAACCCACTTCTTCATGCTCATGTACTTCTCGCCAACGGTCTCCAGCTTGTCAGTGCCAAGCAGGTTCATGTTGGTGTACTCGCCGTCACGCAGGGTAACAGTGTGAGCAAAAATGGTGTTATAGATCAGCTGTGCAGCGTACTGACGCGGGCAAGCGGAAGTGAAGGAAGTGTTAACGTCCTCCAGCAGGCCGTTCTCGTCAGCCAGTGCGTTGGTCTTGGATGCCCAACCGGTGCCTACCAGACCAGCCTTCTGAGCGTTGTAACCCAGGGTTACGAGCAGCATCTTAGCTGCTTCCTGAGCGCTTACCTTTTCGTTCGGAACGAACTTGGTGTTGCTCTTACCAGCAATGATGCCCAGAGACTGGCAGTACTTGATGTAGCCGCGTGCCCAGTGGGAGCCAATGTCGGTGAAAGAGGTCTTGTCATCGTTGTACGCAGAAGCGTCAGAGTTACCGGTGCGCAGAACGTAGATCATCTTCGCCATCTCCGCACGGGTTACGGTACCGTTCGGCTTGAAAGAGCCATCGTCGTAGCCGTTAACTACGCCCAGCGATACCAGAGTGTCCACGACTTCGGACTTAACCTTAATGTCAGCCGAATCCGTGAACGCCGCACCAGCGAACATGGTGAACGCGCAAGCGAACGCCAGCACCAGTGCGAGAATCTTTTTGAGGTTGCATACAAAATAACAAAAGCAAACGATAGACAGAATAGTTTTTTCAAAACCATTCATAAATTCAACTATTTCGCGAATATCGGCATGCTCAAAAATGAGTAAATAAATGGATATTTCACATCCTGTGCACGAAGCAGAGAAAAGAATATCTGTACAAAATCTATTCAAATTTTTGTTTATACTGACGAAATGTTTTTTGCATTGAACGCATGAAGTCTGCAACTTATTATCCATAATATGGTTCATGTTGTTAGACGCACAACCCCGTAAAATGTTCTCGATTCTTGATAGTTTTCTTCGAGAACACGATTTAGTCTCATTTTTTGGATTTTTATATGCCATCTCAAAAAGATTCTCGCACTGGTGCTGGCGTTCGCTTGCGCGTTCACCATGTTCGCCGGTGCAGCGTCTTACAGCGACAAGGCTGACATCAAGGCAAGCACCGCTGTAGACATGCTCTCTTCTCTGGGCGTAATCCAGGGTTACGATG